>ULSU01005128.1_pt1 | contig 15133 bp, 10 predicted proteins | sample 1956941 | NCBI WGS metagenome assembly ULSU01 (sample SAMEA4835715, study PRJEB28245) | human gut metagenome | biome: gut microbiome; material: fecal sample | place: Denmark | collected 2008
CTGCATGGCTTCGCGCAGGGCTGTCTGGTCAATCGTATCCAGCACAGCGCCCGTCTCGTCCACCTGCACCGTGCCCGCCAGCGTCATAATCAGGCTGACGACACACAGCGCAATCGCAATCATCGCGGGCAGCCACGCCACGAAGTACATCAGGTTCATGCGGCACAGCCCGCTCATGCGCGTGCGGAGCATCTCCATGAACAGCTGCCAGCGGTTCTTCGGCAGGTCGTCGGGCGTGTAGTCGCCCTTGCCGCTCTTGCCGTAGTAGTAGGAATTCATCAGCTTGTCAAACACAGTTTCGTCCTCCTCGTCAGGCGAATGTCATCCCCGATTTTCCACCTGCATCGAGGGATGATAAATCAGTTTCTTATTATACCATATTCCGCGCAAAAAGCAAAGAAAAACATGCTCTTCGCGAAAAATGTTACGAAATCGTCACAAAGTGACACAAAACCCCGGTCAGCCGTTCTTTCGCTGACCGGGGCAAAAAATCCGTATTACTGGCGTCCGCGCTTGCTGCGGCCGTAGATTTGCGCTTTCGCGTCCTCCATGGCATCGCCGTCTTCCGCCATGTCGTCCGCGGTAAAGACCTGCTGCGCCTCGGCGCTTGCGGGCTTTTCGTTTGCCGCCACGTCGTCCGCCGTCTGCACCGCGTCCGCCGTTTCTGCCGTTTCAGGCTTTTCCTCGGCTTCCGGCGCATTCTCGCTTTCGTCCGCAATCATCACGCGCTCGTCTTCCGGCACTTCCTCGGTGTAATTGCGGCGTTCGCTGAGCTGCAGCTGCTCCTGCCCATCCTTCGGGCGATTCATCACGCGCCCGGCGATGCTTGCTGCCAGCAGCACGGCAGAAATCACCGCCAGCACCGCGAAGATGTAGTACAGCGTCGTCAGCACACCTTGGAAGGTCGTCACGGCGGCAGGCAAGGTGTCCTCCGTGGGCAGCTCCTCCGCCACAAAGGGCTGCGGCGTGGTGACAGGCACCTGCGTCGGCGCGCTCGTCGGCGCTGCCTGCTGCACCTGAATGATGTTGCCCTCGAAGGTCGTCGCTTCGCCCAGTTCGTTGCTGAGCGTCGCGTCGAAGCGGAATTTGCCCACCATGTTCACCTGCACGTCGCGCATCGTCGTGAAGGACTCGCCGGGCGCAAGCAGGGCAATGCTCGCCAGTGACACGCCTGAGGATGAGACGGTGATGTTCTTCGCGTCATAATTGCCGGTGTTGGTCACGGTGATGGTGAAGCGGATGACCGACGGCAGGGTGAACACAACATCCGTGCTGGCAGTCGTTTCCACCGTCAAGCTGGGTGCTTTCGCCGGGTCAATGGCAGTCAGCGGCAGGCGGCCCGTCGCCGTTTCAATGCCGGTCGTTCCCTCCATGCCCGTCACGGTGAACTGATATTCCGCCGTTTCGGTCATGGTGATGGTCTTTTCCAGCTTGACCGTCTTGCCCGCGTCCACCGTCACATCGGTAAACACCGTGTTCAGCGTCGGGTCAGTGACGGTGATGCCCGTGATGTTCTTCTTGCCCGTGTTCTTGAGCGTCAGCGTCAGCTTGACTTCATCGCCGACATTGCCGCCCTTGCGATCGGCGGTCAGCGTTGCGGTCAGGTTGACCGTGCCGTACTTAATGGTCGCATCCGCCACCTTTTCGGTGTAGCTTTTTCCGCCCGCGGAGTAGGTGACGGTCGCATTGGACGTGATGTTCTTCGTACCCATCGTCACGGTAAAGGTATGCGACTTCTTCTCGCCCGCCGGAATCGCGCCGACGCTCGCCGTGTTTGACGAAACAGCGGAGGATTCTTTGATGCGCACGCCCGTCACATCCACTGTACCGACGTTGCGGATTTCGTACACCACGCTCACTTCCTGTCCCTTGCGGGCGATACCGGGCGTGATGGTGCGGCTGACCTGAATTTCCGGTTCTGCCTGCACCTGCGAAATGCGCTTGACAAAGTTGTTGCTCGCGTTGGAAACGATGCCGTTTTCATCCTTGCGGGGATAGCGCACGCGGAACGCCAGCTGTCCGGCGTTCAAATCCGCCTGCGTCACGTTCCACGCAATCGTGCAGCTCTGGCTCGCGCCCGCGTCCAGCAGCGGCGTGCCGAACGCCTCGATGATGCTGCCGTTGGGGTCAAGCACCGACACGGGGGACGTAAACTTCTCGTCCGTTACGTTCGTCACGCGAATCGTGACGGTAATCTCCTCCGGCGCGGTAAACTGGTACTTGGAGAAATCCAGTTCCACCTTAATCGGCAGCGTGCTGGCGGTGCTTTCCGCCCCGGCGGTGCTTACCAGCCCCAGCAGCATCAGCAGAGCACAGAAAAGCGCAAAAATCCGTTTCTTCATCATATCCCCATCGGGCAGCGCACAGCCGCCCTTCCTCCTTCCGCGCCATGCGCCGGAAAAGGCGGACGCATCGAGCAGAAATCATGCCTGTCCACTTCCCTTGGAAATGGAACCACATACCCTATCCTATTTTACTCGTTAACAGCCCCTTCTGTCAAGGTGCACGCCCCTTGGAAATGTAAAATGTTCATCGAAAAGACGGTTTCTGTGGCGAAATTTTCGTTTTTTCCCGCCGAACGGTTGTTTTTTTCGCACGTCCACCTTGAAAAATCGGGCGGAGAACGGTATAATAAAGACAGCTAACCGAACGTGTCCCGCAGATTTTTTCGCTGCGGACGCGAAAAAATAAGGAGGCAGTACCCCTATGGACGTCAAGACCGCTTATGAACAATGGCTGCATGATTTTGCCGCCGATGCCGATACGATTGCCGATTTGAAGGCAATTGCGAATGACCCCGCGGAAATCGAAGACCGCTTCTATACCGAGCTTTCCTTCGGTACAGCGGGGATGCGTGGCGTACTGGGCGCAGGCATGAACCGCATGAACCGCTACAACGTCCGCCGGGCAACGAAGGGCTTGGCAAAGTACCTGCTGCAGAATCCGCAGGAAGCGCAGCGCGGCGTGGTAATTGCGTATGACAGCCGCCGCTTCTCCGCCGAGTTTGCCCGCGATACGGCGCTCGTGCTGGCGCATGAGGGCGTTCCGGCGTATCTGTTTGACGCGCTTCGCCCTGTCCCGATTCTGTCCTACGCGGTTCGCCACCTCCACGCCATCGCCGGCATCGTCATCACCGCCAGCCACAATCCGCCGCAGTACAACGGCTATAAGGTCTACGCCGAGGACGGCGCGCAGGTCGGTCCGGAAGCCGCGGACGGCATCACCGCGTTTATCCGTTCTACCCCCTACACCGACTGCAAGCTGATGGATGAAGAAGAAGCCAAGGCGAAGGGGCTGCTGAAAATCATCGGCAACAAGGAAGTCGATGACGACTACATTGCGCAGGTCAAGACGCTGTGCATCCAGCCGGAACTGCTCGCCGAGGAAGGCAGCAAGCTCTCCATCGTCTACACGCCCATCCACGGTTCGGGCAACGTGCCGGTTCGCCGCATCCTGCGCGAAGTCGGCATCAGCAACGTCTCCGTCGTCAAGGAGCAGGAGCTGCCTGACCCGAATTTCTCCACCGTCAAGGTGCCGAACCCGGAAGACCCCGGCGCATTCGTCCTTGCCATCAAGCTGGCAGATGAAGTCGGCGCGAAGGTCATTTTCGCCACTGACCCCGACTGCGACCGTCTGGGCGTCGCCGTCAAGACCGGCAATGGCGACTGGCAGCTGCTGACCGGCAACCAGATCGGCTGTGTGCTGCTGCACTACATCCTCTCCACCAAGCAGAAGCAGGGAACGCTGCCCAAGAACGGCGCGGCGGTAAAGTCCATCGTGTCCACGTCGCTGGCGAACAAGATTGCCGCTTCCTTCGGCGTGGAGATGTTCGAGACGCTGACGGGCTTCAAGTTCATCGGCGAGAAGATTCAGCAGTTCCAAGACACCGGCTCTCACACGTTCCTCTTCGGCTTCGAGGAAAGCTACGGCTTCCTGTCCAGCACGTTCGTGCGCGACAAGGACGGCGTGAACGCCTCCCTGCTGATTGCCGAGGTCGCCTGTGCCTGCGCCGCGCAGGGCATCACGCTCTATGATTATGTGCAGTCCATCTTCCGCGAATACGGCTATTTCGTGGAAAAGGTCGTCAGCAAGACGCTGCCCGGCAAAGACGGCTTGACCCGCATGAAGGAAATCATGAAGGACCTGCGCGAGAATCCCCCGAAGGAACTCTGCGGCATGAAGGTCACGGCGGTTCGCGACTATTTGAAGGGCACGCGCACTGCGGACGGAAAGGTCGAACCGACGGGTCTGCCGAAGTCCGACGTGCTGTACTTCGAGCTGGAGAAGGGCAACTGGGTCTGCGTGCGCCCGTCCGGCACGGAGCCGAAAATCAAGCTGTACGTCAACACCAACGCGAGCGACAAGGCGGACGCGGAGAAGCTGAATGCGGATCTGCGCGTTGCGTCCGAAGCGCTGCTGGACTAAGGGAATCCGCAACTGAATAGGCAATAACGGCGCGGGTCGTGCTTCCTGATGTGGGAGGCACGACCCGCGGTTTTTTATTGCTTCATTGATGATTGACAGCTTGAAAGCAAAGTAGATTGGCGAATCAAGCATCATTTTGCCGCTGCTCTCGTCGCCTCTGCGGAGGCGAAGTTGTTACTTTCTGTTGCGACAGAAAGTAACCAAAGAACGCCCAGAGGGGGCTGAAAAGCGAAAGAGCGGGGATTTCAGCCCCCTCTGGACTCCCCCCGCCACCTCAATTTCTTGCGGGAAAGAGCAGCATTTGCTTGGCAAACTGGTCACTTTTGCATAATTGTGCATGAAAAGTATACCGATTTATCGGCTTATCGACAAGGAAGTTCCTTTCAATCTTCCGCGAAGCATTATTCTCATGACTTTTCTTGACACAGTTCGAGATACGCATCAATCGCCTTCCGAAAATCCGCTTGCAGTGCTTCGCGTGTCTCTCCTTCATACGAAATCAGACTGCGAACGCCCTGCACCTTGCCAAAGAACACGCCGTCCGCGTCGGAAAATTCGACCGAACCGACATAGCCTTTGTCCGTCATCGTTTGCTTCAATTTGTCCATTGCCTGATTATTCCACCCAAAACACCGCCGCATCATGCTTCCCCAGCGCTGCCGTCACCCCGTCCGTCATCTGCTGCTTCCCGCCTGTCCACAGTTCCCGCGCCGCCGAGTACGTTCCTTCCAGCATTTCGCCCGTCACGCGAACCGTCCGCGTCTCTTCCGACAGGTTGAACAGCGCCACATACAGCCCCTTGCCGTCCCTGCGCGGCGCAATCCACACACTTTCATCCTCCGTCGTCCACAGCGGATGGGCGCACACACTCGTCTTTTCAATCGCCAGCACGTCCCGGTTCGTTAGCAGCTTCAGCGTGAAGTCGTCATTTTTCGTCAGCTCGCCGCCCATCATCAGCGGCGAACGCATCATGCACCACAGCGTCATCATCGTCCGCTGCTCCGCCTGTGTGAAGTTCGTCCAGCCGTTCGGGTCGTAGCACTGCCGCAGTGCGCCGACGGGCAGCATGTCCGCATCCGGCCAATGCCCCGGCGCGGCATGGACGCACCATTTTTCCGCCCGCTCGAACATCCCTTTGAGCAGCCGCCACTCGTCCCAGAAGTCGTCCGTGATGCGCCACATGTTCGCGTATTTCTTCAAATGCTCCGCCTGTTCCAGCGGCGCAGGGCCGGGCGACAAAGACAGCACAATGTCCCGCCCGCAGGCGCGGCAGGCGTCGGAAATGACCTCGATTTCCCGCTTGCAGTGCGGATATTCGCGCGCGATGTCGTCGCACTTGACGAAATCCACGCCCCATTCGGCGTACATGCGGAAGATGCTGTCATAATACGCGCGGGCTTCGGGCATGTCGCACCGCAAGCCGTACATATCGGGATTCCACGCGCAAATGCTGTTTGGATTCGCGACCTCGTGGCAGCCCTTCCCGCACCCCAGAATCGGCAAGTGCCGATGCGCCGCCATCCGCGGCATCCCGCGCATGATGTGGATGCCGAATTTCAGCCCCAGCGAATGGATATAATCCGCCAGCGGCTTGAAGCCTTTTCCGCCTGCCGATGACGGGAATCGCCCCGGCGCAGGCTGCAAGCGCCCGTATTCATCCATCGTCAGTTCGGCAAACGGCTCGTAGGCGTGGCTCGTCGCGGTCGGCTGATACCACTGAATATCCACAACGACGTACTCCCAGCCGAACACCTGCAAGTGCTCCGCCATGTACGCCGCGTTTTGCCGCACGGTCGGCTCGTCCACCGCCGCGCCGTAGCAGTCCCAGCTGTTCCATCCCATCGGGGGCGTCTGCGCAATCATGATATTTTCCTCCTACCTATATTATGAAATCGTGATTTGATGTCTGCTATTTTCTCAGCTCCAGATACACATTTCGATACTGGCTTGGCGTACACCCTTTCTGCGTCCGGAACACGCGGTTGAATGTCGCAATCGACCCAAAGCCAACGCGCAGCGCAACCTGCGTCACGGGCAGGTCGCTCTGGCTGAGCATCTCCGCCGCCATATCCACCCGCCGCGCATTCAGGTACTGGATGAACGTCGCGCCTGTGTGCCGGCTGAACATGCGGCTGAGCGTGTAGCGGCTGAACCCCGCGTAGTCCGCCAGCACATCCAGCGTGATGTTTTCGGCGTAGTTTTTATTCAGGTAATCCAGCGCACGGTTGAAAGCGTCCTCGCCGGATAATCGCCGGTGGATGTCATTCATCTCCGCGCTGTTGGCGACATTGGGCAGATACAATTCCCCCAGCGTGGCGAATACGTCCATCAGCAGCGCATAGCACCGCAAATTCCGCAGCGGCGTGTACGCCTCGTAAGCGTCCACCAGCTGCATCAGCGTTTTGCGAACAATGGGCGTCGCTTCACTTTCCGCCGTGAGATAAATCGGCTGGCGCAGCATCGGGCGCAGCGCAGCAAATTCCTTCATTGTAAACGCGGCATTGTGCTCAAAGATGATAAGGTAGCGCTCGTTGCCCGCCGCCATGCGCAGGGCGTGCGTCGCGTCGGAGGGAACAAACAGCACCTCCCCCGCCTGCACATGATATACCTTCCCACTTACCGCCACCTCGCATCCGCCCAGCAGCGGCACGCAGACTTCTATGGCCGAATGAAAGTGCGGCGCATAGCTGTCCGGGTTCGGCTGATGCCATACGCGGATGGTTGCGTCCCGCTGGTAGGTGATAAACTCCCGCTCGCCCTTCATCACGCGGAAGCCGGATGCCGTCAATGGTCGTTCGCGTTCCGTAATGAGCCTTCGGTTATTCATAATTTCTTCACAAACCTTTCGTGCAAATTTGCGCATTTTGCCTTGTCTTTTTTCCATCATACCACAAAGCGCAACGCATTTCAAGCAAATTATAACCAAAGACGGGCAAATTTTAAGAAGTTTTTTTCTCTCGTTGAATTTATAATATGGTTGAAAGCAAACAGTTTTTATTCATTTGCAACGCATCGAAATTGGTTCAATTCCAGTTTGAAGGAGGCACGGAAACATGGAGCGTTCCTTTGGCAGCAAATACGGGAAGTGGATTGCCCTGACGGCGGTCGTTCTGGCGCTGGTGCTGTGGTTCGTTCTGTCCGGCGGCGTGGAGAACTACCGGGCAAAATACGAGGGTTATGACCTCTCGCAGCAGATTGGCGACATCGGGCGCAGCAGCACCTATTCGCTGTATTTGCGCGCGCATGAAGGCGCTCCGGACGCATCTTCGGACGTTTCCATTCCGCTGGTGACGGTGGATTCGGATGGCGTGACTGCACAGAAGGATGGTCTGCTGATGCAAAGCGGCTCTTCCGCAACGTTCGCCGTCACCGTAGCGGAAACCGGTTTCTACAACATCCGCCTGACCTACCGCACTGAGGCGGCACGCGGCGTGGACTTGGAGCGCGAACTGCGCATCAACGGCGAAGTCCCCTTCGATGGCGCGGATACGCTGACCTTCACCCGCCTGTGGCACGACGGCGGCGAAGTGCGGCAGGACTCGCAGGGCAATGACATCCGTCCGACGCAGGTGGAGGTGTTCGGCGAACAGACCGCCTGCTGCCGCGACGCGATGGGCTACATCACCGAGCCGTACCGCTTTTATTTCGAGGCGGGGGAAAGCACCGTCACCCTGATTGCGACCAGCGAGCCGATGCTCCTGACCGCGCTTTCGCTCACCGCCCCCGAAAAAATGCCGGATTACGCCGCTTATGCCGCCGCGCAGCCACAGGAGAACAGCGTTCCTGCTGACTTTGCCCTCGTGCTGGAAGGTGAAAGCAGCACCCTGCGTTCCTCCCCGTCGCTGTACGCGCGTTATGACCGTTCTTCCCCCGCCACCTCTCCCTGCGACGTGCGCCGGACGGTGCTGAACTACATCGGCGGCGATGCCTGGCGCGACGCGGGGCAGTGGATTGAGTGGGATTTCGACGTGCCGGAAAACGGCTGGTACAACATCACCATCAAAGGCCGTCAGACCTACAACCGCGGCAGCGTGTCCAGCCGTATCCTCTATCTGGACGGCAAAATTCCCTTCTCCGGTATGGAGAACGTCTCCTTCCCCTACACCACGGCATGGGAAATGAACACATTGTCGGATGATTCCGGCACGCCCTACCGCTTCTACCTTTCCGCTGGGCATCACACGCTTCGTCTGGAAGCGACGCTGGGCGACATGGGGCAGATTCTCTCCGACATGGAGGAAAGCATCTACCGCCTGAACCAGATGTACCGCCGTGTGCTGGTGCTGACAGGCGTGAACCCCGACCGCTACCGCGATTACCACTTGGAGCAGGTGTATCCGGAGGTCATCGAAGCGATGGCGCAGGAAAGCCGCCTGCTCTATAAGCTCGTCGATGAGACCGTTGCCATCACCGGACAGAAATCCGACCGCATTGCCGTCGCGCAGACGCTGGCGGTGCAGCTGGAATCCTTCGTCGAAGATCCGGCGAAGATTACCGAAGCCTTCACGAATTTCAAGGACAATATCACCTCCCTCGGCACGTCAATGCAGAACATGCGGCAGGTCAAGCTGGATATTGACCTGATTGCCATCACCGCGGACGGCGTGACCGTGCCGCAGCCGTCGGAAAATTTCCTCGACCGCGCGCTGCATGAGCTGAAATCCTGCGTCACGTCGTATTTCGTGGATTACAATGCCTTGGGCGATGTGTACGATGCCAGCGAGGACGTGCTGGAAGTGTGGATTCTGACTGGCCGTGACCAGTCTACCGTCCTCAAAACCATGGTTGATGACACCTTCACACCGTCTACCGGCATTCCCGTCAACGTCATGCTGGTTGACCCGAACGCGCTGCTGAACGCCGTCGTCGCAGGCAACGGCCCGGATGTCGTCATTTCAACCGACAGCTGGAACCCCGTCAACTACGCGCTTCGCCACGCGGTGGAGGATTTGACGCAGTTCGATGATTTGCAGGAAGTCCTCGACCAATTCTACCCCAGCGCCTACGCCGCGTTCAGCTTCAACGGCGGTCTGTACGCGCTGCCGGAGACGCAGCTGTGCTCGATTCTCTTCTACCGCAGCGACATTCTGGAAGAATACGGGCTGTCCGTCCCGGAAACGTGGGATGATTTGATTGCCATGCTGCCCACCATTCAGGGGGCGAACATGTCCGTCGGCATCCCCTACCCCGACATTACCGCCCCGAATCTCTCTTCTTATTACGCCATGCTCTACCAGCTTGGCGGCGCGCTCTACAACGATTCGGCGACCCACACCACCATCAACAGCGAAGCGGGTGTGCAGGCGTTTGAGCGCTACACCAGCCTCTACAATGACTACGGTCTGCCGACCATCTTCGACTTCGTGAGCCGCTTCCGCTCCGGCGAAATGCCGCTTGGCATCTTCGATTACACGACGTTCAACACTCTGACCGTCTCCGCACCGGAAATCCGCGGCCTGTGGGACATTGCGATTCTCCCCGGCACTTCCCGCACGGCAGAGGACGGCAGCACCTATGTGGATCACTCCGGGCATTCGCAGGGCGCCTGCTGCATGATGATTGCCACCGACAGCGAAACGACAAAGCAGAATGCGTGGCAGTTCATGAAGTGGTGGACGTCCACCGACGCGCAGGTGCGTTTCGGACGCGAGATTGAAGCCGTCTTGGGTTCGTCCGCACGCTACGCCACCGCGAATATCGCCGCCATCGAGCAGCTTTCCTGGTCGGAAGCTCAGCTGAAAGTCATTCGCGAACAGATGACGTGGGCAGTCGGCTTCCGCGAAGTCGCCGGCGGCTACTACACCACGCGCCACATGACCAACGCCGTGCGCAAAGTGACCAACGACAAGACCGACCCGCGCGAAACCCTGCTGGATTACGCGCGCACCATCAACGAGGAAATCAATAAGAAGCGCTTGGAGTTCGGTCTGCCGATCGACGAAGAGACGCCCTGAGCGAAAGGAGGAAGCATTCGTCATGACCGCGTTCTGGAAAAAGTACTTTGCGCTGAGACAGCGCAATGCGCGCATCGCGTGGGACAGAGCGAAGCACATGAAGTTCTGCTATGCGTTTCTGGCGCCCTACGCCCTGCTGTTTCTGACCTTCTACATCCTCCCGATGCTCATCTCCATCTACTACTCCTTCACCTACAACAACATTCTGGAGCCCGCGCGCTTCATCGGGATGGACAACTACATCACCCTGATTTTGAAGGATGATGTTTTCCTGACTGCCGTCAAAAACACGTTCCTGCTGGCGGTGATTACAGGGCCTGTGGGCTACATCATGTCATTCTGCTTCGCGTGGCTCATCAACGAATTGCCGCGCTGGGTGCGCACGATTGCCGTCGTCATCTTCTACGCGCCGTCCATTGCGGGCAATGCCTACTACATCTTCTCCATCATCTTCCGCGGCGACGCGTACGGCTACCTGAACGCCATCCTGATGAAGCTGGGCATCCTCAACGCCCCGATTCTCTGGCTGACGACGCCGGATTACATCATGCCGGTCATCATCATCGTCACGCTGTGGATGAGCATGTCCACGGGTTTCCTTTCCTTCGTCGCAGGCTTGCAGGGCGTTGACCGCTCGCAGTACGAGGCGGGCTATGTGGATGGCATCCGCAACCGCTGGCAGGAGCTGTACTACATCACCCTGCCGAACATGAAGCCGATGCTGATGTTCGGCGCGGTCATGTCCATCACGTCCGCGTTCGGCGTGTGCGATGTGCCGATGGCGCTGGCGGGCTTCCCCTCCACCGATTACGCCGCGCACACCGTCGTCACCCACCTGTTCGACTATGGCTTCACCCGCTTTGAAATGGGCTATGCCTCCGCCATCGCCACCTTGCTGTTCCTGGTGATGATTTTGTGCAACAAGCTGATTCAGAGCGCTCTGAGGAGGATTGGCACATGAGTACCATCAATGTCCGCAGCTACAAAGGTCCAGTCAGACCGGACGGCACGCCGATTGAGCTGCCGCAGAAGGTACTGAAGCTGACGAAGAAGTCGAACATGCGCCACAAGAAGCCGAACCGCTCCCGCGTGGGCGACTTTCTGGTGGGGCTGCTGCTGTTCCTCGTCGCGTGTGCAATGGCGTTTCCGCTGGTGTTCGCCATTTCGTCCTCGCTGAAACCGCTGGATGAGCTGTTCCGCTTCCCGCCGACGCTCTTCCCGCGCCACCCCACCATCGACAACTTCTCTGACCTTCTCGTCACGATGGGGCAGAGCTGGGTTCCCTTCTCGCGCTACATCACCAACACCGTCGTCATCACCCTCGTGGGTACATTGGGGCATCTGCTGATTGCGTCCCTCGCGGCGTATGTGCTGGCGAAGTACGATTTCCCGCTCGGCAAGCAGTTTTTCGCCCTCGTCGTGACGGCGCTGATGTTCAACGGCTACGTCACCGCGATTCCGAACTACCTGACCATGACGCGCCTGAACCTTGTCGACACGCACTGGGCGGTCATCCTGCCCGCGTTCGCCGCGCCGATTGGGCTGTTCCTGATGAAGCAGTTCATGGAAGGGCTGCCCATGTCGCTGATTGAGTCCGCGAAAATCGACGGTGCAAAGGAGCTCCGCATTTTCTGGACGATTGTCATGCCCAACGTCAAGCCCGCGTGGCTGACGCTCATCATCTTCTCCGTTCAGAACCTCTGGAACGCCAAAGCGTCCGCCGTCATCTACTCCGAGGCGCAGAAGACGCTCGTCTACGCGCTCCAGCAGATTCAGGCGGGCGGCATTGCCCGCACGGGTCAGGCGGCGGCGGTTACGGTCGTCGTCATGGCTGTGCCGATACTGATTTTCATCCTCAGCCAGAGCCAGATTCTCGAAACAATGGCGACATCCGGTCTGAAAGATTAAGAGAGGAGGACGCCGATGAACCGCATGGTTTCCCGTCTCTGCGCCTGTCTGGTTGCGTTCTCCCTCTTCGCCGCGCTCTGCGGCGGGATGGTCGCGCGCGCCGCAGACGGCTTTGACTACAATTACACCTACACCTACGATTACTGGGGCGACGAACGCCAGTCGCCGGATGCTTACCGCACCAGCGCCATGCTGTCCAGCGTCTCCCTTGGGCTGGAAACGCCGATGCGCACCCCGCGCGGGCTGACCGTCTCCGGCAATGACATCTACATCGTCGATACGGGCAACAACCGCATTCTGCAGGTCGCCCGCGACGGCGAAAACTTCACACTGACCCGCGTGATTTCTGAAATTTCCGGCGACATCACCCCGAATACGCTCTCCGCCCCACAGGATGTGTTCGTCATGGCGGACGGCACGCTGTTCATCGCCGACACGAACAACAACCGCATCCTGAAAGCAGACCGGAATTTGAATCTGCTGAGCGTCTTCACCCGCCCGACGGACGCGACCTTCGACCAGTCGATGGCGTTTCTGCCGACGAAACTCGTCTGCGACACGACTGGGCGCGTCTTCTGCCTCGCGCAGAACGTCAACCGAGGCCTCATGAAGTACGAGGCGGACGGCACGTTCACCGGCTTCATCGGCGCAAGCGAAGTGAAGTACACATGGTACGAGCTGGTGTGGCGGCTGCTCTCCACGAAGGAGCAGCGCGCGCAGCAGGCATCCTTCGTTCCGACGGAATACAACAACATTGCGCTGGATTCGGAAGGCTTCTTCTTCGTCACCACGCAGACCTTCAATTCCAACGAGCTGACCTCCGGCGCGGCGAAACCTGTCCGCCGTCTGAATGCCATCGGCACGAACATTCTGATTGAAAACGGCACGAGCCACGTCATCGGCGACCTGCAATGGGCGCGCGGCGACACGAACATCACCAACTCCGGCCCCTCGAAGTTCGTGGACGTGACCGTGCTGGACAACGACATCTATTCCGTCATGGACAAGACGCACAACCGCATCTTCACCTACGACAAGCAGGGCAACCTGCTCTGGGCGTTCGGCGGTGTGGGCAACATGGACGGATACTTCCTGAATCCCGTCGCTTTGGAGCATCAGGGCTATGACCTGCTGGTGCTGGACAGTCAGGACTGCTGCGTGACCGTGCTGACCCCGACAGAATACGGCAAGCTGGTCTACAAGGCGACCGAGCAGTACCACGCGGGCGAATACGCCGCTTCCGCCGACACTTGGCGCGAGGTCATGAAGCGCAACGGCAACTATGACCTTGCCTACATCGGCATCGGGCGCGCGCTTTTGCAGCAGAAGCAATTCAAAGAAGCCTGTGACTATTTCGCCATGGCGCGCGACAGCCGCAATTACTCCGAAGCGTTCCGCTACTACCGCTCCGAGTGGGTAGAGCAGAACATCGGGTGGATTTTCGGCATCGTCGCGGTGCTGCTGGTCGTTCCGATGGTCGTCGGGCAGATCCGCAAGATAAAGTGGGAGGTGGACAACGCATGACGCTCGCAGCAAAACTGACCGACAAGCAGAAGTGGCAGCGTCTGCTGTCCTCCCTGCGCTATTCGCTCTACGTTATCTTCCACCCCTTCGATGGCTTCTGGGATTTGAGCCGCGAAAAGCGCGGCAGCCTCGGCGCGGCGAACATCATCGTGTTTCTGGTGCTGCTTGTCCGCCTGCTGTCCATGCAGTTCACGCCTTTCCTGTTCATGAACGTCTACTGGCCGAGCGTGAACATCATCCAGCAATGTCTCGCCGTCCTCCTGCCGCTTTTGTTCTTCGTGGCGGGCAACTGGGGGCTGACGACCCTGTTTGAGGGCAAGGGCACGTTCAAGGATGTCTACATCGCCACCTGCTACGCGCTGACGCCCTACGTCATCCTGCAAGCGGCGATGATTCTCCTCGCAAACGTCATTACCGCCAAGGAAGGCGCGTTCTACTACGTTCTGGAGGGGCTGTCGCTGGGCTGGAGCGGCGCTCTCATCATCTGCGGCATGATGCAGACGCATGACTACTCGCTGGGCAAGACGCTGCTGTTCACCATCATGACGCTGCTGGCGATGGTCGTCATCATCTTCCTGCTGCTGCTGTTTTTTTCGCTCGTTGGCGACGGCATCGGCTATTTCGTCTCCCTCTACAAAGAAGTGCTGTTCCGTCTGTACTGACGAAAGGAGAAAGTATCCATGAAACGACGCATCCTTGTGCGGATCGTGCTGGTTCTGATTCTTCTTCTGGCACTTTATCCGCTGACGAAATTCGTCATTCTTCCGCTCTTTGACACCTCCGGCGAGCTGGAAGGGCACGACGTGCCGCTTTACGGCTACTCAGAGCCCGACACGCCGATGGTCATGGAGAATGACGCTCTCCGCTTTGAGCTTGACCCGGCGACGACCCACTTCACCCTCACCGACAAGCGCACCGGGCACGTCTGGCTGTCCTCGCCTGATAACGCGGACAGCGACCCGATTGCCCTGCCGGTGGAAAAGAACAAGCTGAACTCCACCTTGAGCCTCACCTACGCCGCCTCCACCGGCATGACCACCCAGTTCACCTCGCAGGAACACAGCATTTCAAACGGGGTCTACGAAGTGCTGATGCAGGAGGATGGCAGCGTCCGCGTGAACTACTCCGTCGGACGCGTGCAGCGGTCTTTCCTCATGCCGACTGCCATTGGCGACGCGCGAATGCAGCAGTTCATGGAGAAAATGACCTCCAAGCAGAAGAAGGACATCAAAGAATACTACCGTGAATACAATATTGACAAGCTCCGCAAGACTGACGACAAGGCTGCTTTGCTCGCCGCCTACCCCGATTTGGCGGAAGAG
>ULSU01045600.1_pt1 | contig 15088 bp, 10 predicted proteins | sample 1956941 | NCBI WGS metagenome assembly ULSU01 (sample SAMEA4835715, study PRJEB28245) | human gut metagenome | biome: gut microbiome; material: fecal sample | place: Denmark | collected 2008
GAGTCGAGCATGACGAGCGTGGCGTCGTTGCTGATGCCGGCCAACTGCCATAGGCCGTCGAAGATGCGGGCGAAGAGGATGCCATAGACCACCAGCACGATGTTGTTGCCCACGAGCATGGTGGAGACAAAACTGTTGGGGTTGGCGTAGAAGACTTTCAGGCAGTGCTGCGAGAGTCCGCTCTGGTCCTTGCCGACCTTCATCAGAAGGCGGTTGCTGGCCACGAAGGCGATCTCCATGCCCGAGAAAAAGGCCGAGAGCACCATGGTGGCCAGGATGGCTATTATATTATAGGTATAGGTGTCCAATATGGTTCAAATATGATTCACGATTCAGGGCTGCCGACGATCGGCAACCGTTGGTCTCCCGTCGGCGACGGGCTGGGCGGCGGCAGGTGGCCCCGGCGGGATCGGCGTCCCCTCTCTGCGGCCTGCCGAGGGAGCCATGTCGGCCTTGTCGAAGAGGCCCCAGCCCTTGGCGTCGCCGATCTCATACTCCGTCATGGTCTCGTCGCTGCGGAAGTAGCTGCCCTGGAGTTCGCGGTCGGGCGTCTTGATGTGGGAGAAGACGTGGGAGTAGAGCTGGTGCTCCGCCTCGTCCCAGTAGAGCTGCTGGCTCGCATACTCCACGCCCTGGGCCGTACGGATGCGCACGCGGCCGCGGAGCACCCAGCGGCGCAGTTTGTCGTAATAGACGGCGCTGTCGCAGGAGATGTAGCCCAGCACGCGCTTCTGCTCGTCAAACTGCGTCAGCAGGATGCCCTTGTCGAAGGTCCAGCGCGAGGGGTTGCGATTCTCGTTGATCTCCCAGCGCTCGGCGACGATGCGATACTTGATGACGCCGGAGTCGGAGATGAGCGTGTTGACGCCGTAGGTCGTCATGATGGGCACGGAGTCGCGGTCGTGGATGGCGGGGGCGGTGTGCTCCTTGGGCTGGTTGCAGCCCGCGGCCAGGACCCCTGCCAGCACGAAAGAGAGCATGGAGGGCAACAAGCCCCTCATGCCCTGGTGGTCGTTTCTCGTGTGATGACTTAGAAAACTCATGCGGTCGTGGCAGCCTTTATGGTCAACATAGGTCCCTCGCAGGGCCTATTCGACCTTGAACTTGGCGAACATGCGCTCATTGAAGGTGAAACCGATGTTGATGCGGAACGTGTTCTCCGTGAGCATCGAGGAAGCCTCGCGGCGCACCCACTGGGCTGAGATGTTGAGCATCGAGCGGTTGTTGTAGCTGTTGACGATGGGGATGCCCAGGCCCAGCGAGGCCGAGATCTCCTTGGGGCCGTCCTGGCCGTTGATGGTGAAGTAGGGCGTGGCGTAGCCGATACCCGCACGGTAGTGGAGGCGGCTGAGGAAACCACGGTGGCGCTCGCCACGGCAGTAGTCGGCGCCGAGGACGACCTTGTGGCGGTCCTTGAGCAGTCCGCTCTGGAGCGCGTAGCCGCCCTGGTCGGAATACTGCGGGTAGTCGAGGCTGCCCCATTTCTGCAACTGGTAGTCGGCGCCGACCATCAGTTGGCCGTTGTGGCTATAGACCGCTCCCACGCCGAAGGCATGGGGCAGGTCGAGGGCGTTGGAGATACGGAAGCGGGTCGTGTCGGCCACGGCCAACTGGGAGTTGTTCTTGATGACGGAGAGCTCGGGGTCGGCGTTGAGACTGTGGCCCAGGCTGTAGGTCAGACCCAGCGTGACCTGGTCCTTGGCGCTGAAGGGCTGCGTGTATTGCAGTCCGAAGTCGAGCTTGTAGCTGCGCACCTCGGCGGTGTAGGTGCGCTGCAGCGTATTGACGTAGGCGTCGCTATACGTATTGGTCACGTACTTCGTGTAGCCACCCCAGAGATAGGAGGCGTTGACACCGACGGAGAGATTGCGCAGCGGCTCCGCACCCACGCCGAGATAGACCTGGTGGAGGCCCTGCGAGCCGCTATATTTGTTGTTGTATGTGGCCGTGGGCGACTCGGGGGAGAGGCTGCCGTTGATGTGGGCGGAGTTGGAGTAGTCGTAGCCCACGTTGGTGTAGGGCAGCAGACCGAAGCTCACGCCCACATGGCGAAACAGGCGAAGGCCCGCCACCACATACTCCAGGTCGGCATTGCGCGCGCTGATGGAGCGGCCGCCCTCCTTGAACTGCGTCATCTGCAGGCTCACGCCCGCGTCGAAGATGAACGACAGCGAGTCGAGGGCCGAGTAGGAGGCCGGGTTGAGGGCGTTGACTTGGTTGTTGAGCCGGAGGCCATAGGCCAGTCCGTTCATGCCGCGGCTGAAACTGCCCGACTGTTCGGAGAGTTCGCCCAGGCCATACTGGCTGTAGGGGGAGTTGGTGCCGCTCTGCGCATGGAGTCCGAGGGAGGAGAGGAGCAGGAGCGATGCTGTTATCGTTTTCTTCATTGATTATCTACTGGGTTGGGGTCTGGGCAGTGCCTTGCCGGCACCAGGACCGTGATTAGCGATAGCGAGACCGTCGCTGGCGGCCTCCTGGGCGGAGGAAAGTCCGCCGAGGGGGTCAGAGGCGGTTGTTCTCGGGGAAGACCACAGAGGGCTGGAAGGTCTTGGCCTCCTCGAAGTCCATCAGGGCGTAGCTCACGATGATGATGGTGTCGCCGACGACCACCCTGCGCGCTGCCGCACCATTGAGGCAGATGCAGCCGCTGCCACGCTCGCCCTTGATGACGTAGGTCTCGAAGCGCTCTCCATTGTCGTTATCCATGATCTGCACTTTCTCACCGGCGATGAGATTGGCCGCGTCCATCAAGTCCTCGTCGATGGTGATGCTGCCGATGTAGTTGAGGTTGGCCTGGGTCACCTTGACGCGGTGCAGTTTGCTTTTCAGTACTTCTATATACATATAAAAAGAAAGTGTAGCGTGTGTTATTCCTTATACTTGATATGATCGATCAGACGGATCGGGGTCTTGCCGCAATAGACGGTGATGCAGCCCACCACATAGTCGCTGTCCTGCCAGTCCTGGACGTCGAGGAGCGTGTTGCCGTCCACTATCTGGAAGTACTCCACCTCCAGGCCGTCGATGGCGTTGATCGTGCTGACCACGTGGTCGTGGGTCTCGGCGACGGTGTGGGTCTTGGCGTAATCGATGCTCTCCATCAGCGCACGGGCGATATGGGGGGCGATGGCGCGCTCCTCGGGGGTGAGGAGCTTGTTGCGGCTGCTCAAGGCCACGCCGTCGGCCTCGCGCACCACGGGGCAGGGGACGATCTCCACGTGGCTGCCGATGTAGGCGACCAGGCGGCGGATGACGGCGATCTGCTGCCAGTCCTTCTCGCCAAAGTAGGCGCGGGTGGGCTGGACGATGTAGAACAGGCGGCTCACCACCTGGCAGACGCCATTGAAATGGCCGGGACGATGGGCGCCCTCCATGACCGTCGTCTGGGGCGGAAACTCAAAGTGGCGGGTATCGGGAGTGGGGTAGATGTCGCTCACGGTAGGCGCGAAGACGAAGTCGGCGCCACAAGCCTCGCAAAGGGCGCAGTCGGCCTTCAGTGTGCGGGGATAGCGTTCGAGGTCGGCGGGGTCGTTGAACTGTGTGGGGTTGAGGAATACGGAGACCACCGTCACGTCGTTTTCCTTGGCGCTACGTTTGATGAGCGAGGCGTGGCCCTCGTGGAGGGCACCCATCGTGGGGACGAATCCCACCGACTGTCCTTGCTTGCGCGCAGCAAAAAGCGCGTTCTGCAAGTCTGCGTTTTTTTCAAATACTTTCATTATCTGCAAAATATTTCGGGTGCAAAGTAACAACATTTTTACGAAATAGGCAAAAAGTAATCTGAAAAATATAATAAAATGCCGATGCCATTAGACAAAATATCTGAAAAGCCGCTGTGAATTCGGGAATAAAATCGTAACTTTGCACCTGGGAAATCGTGTTTATCGCGACTTTTGTCAAGAAATAATCACGATAAAACAAGTTAGAATGGCAAAGAAAGTATTGTTTATCAACCAGGAAACCACCCCTTACGTCACCCAATCGCAGATGGCAGAGATGGGAGGTTTGATGTCGGCCAAAATGCAAGAAGCCGGATTCGAGATAAGAACCTTCATGCCGAAGTGGAGCACGATCAACGAAAGGCGTGGCCAGTTGCATGAGGTGATCCGACTCTCGGGTATGAATCTGATCATCGACGACACGGATCATCCGCTCATCATCAAGGTGGCTTCCATACCGCAGTCGCGCATCCAGGTCTATTTTATTGATAATGAGGATTACTACCAGAATCGTCCGGCCATGACCAAGGACGAGCTGGGCAACGACTATCCCGACAATGGCGAGCGGGCCATCTTCTTCGCGCGCGGCGTGCTGGAGACGGTCAAAAAACTGCGCTGGGCACCGGATATCATCCACTGCCAAGGCTGGATGAGCTCGGTGATACCGTTCTATGTGAAGACGGCCTACCACGACGAACCGCAGTTTATCAACGCCAAGGTGGTGACGTCGCTCTTCGGCGAACAGCCCGCGGGCGACCTGGGGGAGAAGTTCAGACGCTCCCTGCCGTTCAGGGAGGCCAAGGCCGAACTGATCGAGAAGTATGGCGACACGTTCGACGCCGTGGAACTGGGCAAACTGGCCATCGACTATAGCGATGGTGTCGTACAGGTGGACGACCAGGTCAACGCCGAACTCGTCCGTTATGCGCAGAGCGAGAACAAGCCGCTGATCGTCCATCCGCAGGCAGAGGCAGAGGTCAAGGGACTTTATGCTGACTTCTATGGCAAATTGTTGGGGGAATAGGCGGAGACAACGTCTCTGACGTACCCTCGGGCAGGGGGATCGTGCGCCTTGTTGATAAGGATGGGCGTGGCCTCCTGTTGTAATAGATTTTATGACCATTACAAGCAAATGATAAAATTCCATCAGTTGGTCTGGGGCCTCGCCCTGGCTGCCACGGCGCTCTCGCTGGCCGCCTGCGACGACACGACCGACAACATCGGCGGTTCGCTGATAGACAATCCCGACAAGTTGACTGTCAAGGCTGACACCTTCCAGCTCAGCACGCGCACCATCATGGCCGACTCGGTCATCGCACGCAACATCACGGGCTATCTCGGCCGCGTGAAGGATCCAGAGACGGGCAACTACGTGACGGGCGACTTCATGGCGCAGCTGCATCCGCTGAGCAACTATCAGATCGCGGCTGCCGACAGCATCCTCAGCCGCAACGACCAGGGGGAGATCATCGCCGACTCGTGCGAGATCCTGCTGGTCTATAACGACTTCTATGGCGACTCGCTGGCACAGATGAAACTCTCGGCCTACGAGATGGGGCGGCCGCTGGAGGAGGGATCGGTGATCTATTCCAACTTCAATCCGGCGCTCCACGGCTACCTGCGCCAAGGGGGCATCAAGCAGGAGCGTACCTATACGCTGGCGGACCAGACGCGCGGCGCCAAGTACACCAACAAGGCGATCGCCATCCGACTGGACGACGCCTATACGGACAAGGACGGCGTCAGCTACAACAACTATGGCACGTACCTGATGCGGAAGTACTATGCTTCGCCCGAGGCGTTCCGCAACAGCTACCGCTTCCTCCACGAGATCAGCCCGGGCTTCTTCTTCAAGGTGACCAACGGCATCGGTTCGATGGCGTATGTGACCAACGCCCAGCTCAATATCTACTTCCGGTCGCAAATCAACGGCAAGGACTCCGTCACCTCGACCTCACTGGCCAGTACGGAGGAGGTGCTGCAGACGACGACGTTCAGCAACGACAACAACCTGCTGGCAAGTCTCGCGGCACAGACGGGATGCAGTTATCTGAAAAGCCCGGCGGGCCTCTTCACCGAGGTCATGCTGCCGGTGGATGAGATCATGAGGGGACACGAGAACGACACGCTCAACACCGCGAAGGTGACCTTCCCGCGCATCAACAACACGGTCAGTTCCGACTTCCTCCTCAGTGCGCCGACGACGGTGCTGATCCTTCCGCTCGACGAGCTCCATACGTTCTTCGCCGAGAACCGCATCCCCGACTACAAGACGAGTTTCACCGCAGCCTATAGCGCGACGGTGAACGGCTATACGTTCAACAACATCTCGGGCTTGGTCAACTATATGATCAAGAAGCGCCGGGCCGGACAGGTGGATGCCAACTGGAACAAGGCGGTGCTCGTGCCGATCAGTCTGGCGACAACGACCATCACGGGTAGCTCTGGCACGAAGATAACACGCGTGACAAAGTGCTCCCACGACATGTCGCTCTCCAGCACACGACTCGTGGGTGGCCCCAACAACGCCAACCAGCCCATCCTCCTCTCTGTCATACATAGTACTTTCAATGGCAGATAACTTCTTGGAGCGCCACCGTGCCGACTACGAGCAGCGTAAGGCACGGTGGCTGAAAAAGAAAAGCCGCTGCCAAATCAAGGTCAAAAGACCCGGAACTGACGCACATGCTGACAAAAACCTGAGTGAAGGTCAAACTTAGAAGGGTTTGGCATGTCTTTTGCTCTATACTTTTGCAATTGAACAAGTTGTATTGAACAAGTAAAGAAATTGTATTCTAAAAGAAAATCACGAAAGTCAAGATGATAAGTCAATTCTCTAAAGAACTCTCGGAGGTGCTCGCCTTCAGCCGCGAGGAAGCCGACAGACTGTCCTGTCCCTCGGTGGCTCCAGAGCATCTGTTGCTGGCTGTTTTCAGGCTCTCTGATCCGAAGATACAAAGGGTCATCTCGACGCTCAGCCTCGACGTGCCCACGGTCAAGAAGGAGCTGGAGCAGTATGCCTCTTCGAACAAGGAGGAGAGCAAGCGGATCTACGAGGAGATTAACGTCACGGACCGTGCTGCCAACGTGCTGCACCTCGCAGTACTGGAGGCGCGCATCCAGCATCGCAAGATTGTCGATGTGGAGGACTTGATCCTGGCCATTCTCCACGACCAGACAGACACGGGCGCGAAGATGACGCTGCAGGCTCACCACCTCGACTACATTGAGGCCAACGCGCTCCTGCGCCAGTTGGCCAACGACGTGCAGGGAGGGCTCGACTTGTCCGACGATGACGACGACGATATGCTCTTCAACGACGACGACGAGGAGGATCGCGAGGAGGCGCGCAGCCAGGGTGGTGGCGCGCAGCAGACGCGCACCAAGGAGACCAAGAGTGCGACGCCGGCCCTCGACAACTTCGGTACGGACCTCACGGCGGCAGCCCTGGAGGGGAAACTCGACCCTGTGGTGGGCCGCGAGCGCGAGATCATCCGCGTCAGCGAGATCCTGGGACGCCGCAAGAAGAACAATCCAGTGCTCATCGGCGAACCCGGTGTGGGCAAGAGTGCCATCGTAGAAGGACTGGCGCAGATGATCGTTCAGCACCGCACGTCGCCCACGCTTTTCAACAAGCGGATCGTGTCGCTCGACATGACGAGTATCGTGGCGGGAACGAAATACAGGGGTCAGTTTGAGGAGCGTATCCGCACGATCCTCAAGGAGATAGAGCGCCACCCGGAGGTGATCGTCTTCATCGACGAGATCCACACCATCATCGGCGCGGGCTCGGCGGCGGGCACGATGGATGCTGCCAATATCCTCAAGCCGGCGCTGGCGCGGGGCATGATGCAATGTATCGGTGCCACGACGCTCGACGAATATCGCAAGTCGATCGAGAAGGATGGCGCCCTGGAGCGTAGATTCCAGAAGGTGATCGTCGAACCGACCACGACGGAGGAGACGCTGCAGATCCTGAAGAATATCAAGGACCGCTACGAGCACCATCATCAGGTGACGTATTCTGACGAGGTGCTCCAGTTGATCGTGAAACTCACGGACCGCTACGTCTCGGACCGCTTCTTCCCCGACAAGGCCATCGACGTGCTCGACGAGGTGGGATCGCATATCCACCTGCAGCATGCGGAGGTGCCGAAGGAGATCGTGGATCTGCAAAATGAGATCGAGGAGATCAAGCAGAAGAAGCAGAATGCGGTCAAGAACCAAAACTTTGAGATGGCGGCGGGCTTCCGCGACCAGCAGGTGGAGCGCGAGAAGCAGCTCGAAGAGGCCCAGCACCGCTGGGAGGAAGGTGAGGTCGGCGAGCAGGTGGCCATCACGGAGGACCAGGTGGCCGATGTGGTGTCGATGATGACGGGTGTGCCCGTGCAGCGCATGCAGCAGTCGGAGGGTCTTCGTCTGCGCAATATGGCGACGGAACTGAAGCAGGTGGTGGTGGCCCAGGACACGGCCATCGAGAAAATGGTGAAGGCCATCCAGCGCAACCGCGTGGGACTGAAGGAGCAGAACCATCCCATCGGCGCATTCATGTTCCTGGGTCCGACGGGTGTGGGCAAGACCTACCTGGCCAAGAAACTGGCGGAGTATATGTTTGGTTCGGCCGATGCGCTGATCCGCGTCGATATGAGTGAATATACGGAGAGCTTCAACACGTCGCGCCTGGTGGGTGCGCCTCCGGGATACGTCGGCTACGACGAGGGAGGACAGCTCACGGAGCGGGTGCGCCGCCATCCTTACTCCATCGTCTTGCTCGACGAGATCGAGAAGGCGCATGGCAATGTCTTCAACCTCCTCTTGCAAGTGCTCGACGAGGGACGACTCACGGACGGCAACGGACGACTGATCGACTTTCGCAATACGGTCATTATCATGACGTCGAACGCGGGTACGCGCCAGCTCAAGGAGTTTGGCCGTGGCATCGGATTCACGGCGGGTGGTGCCGAGGGCTTCGCGCGCAACGAGAAGGACAAGGAGTATGCTCGGTCCATCATACAGAAGAGTCTGAGCAAGCAGTTCTCGCCGGAGTTCCTCAACCGTCTGGACGAGATCATCACCTTCGACCAGCTGGACCTCAACGCCATCAAGCAGATTGTCGAAATCGAACTCAAGGGCTTGTACAAGCGGGTCGGCGAACTGGGCTACGCGCTCCAGCTCTCTGACGCTGCCAAGGAGTTTGTGGCCAAGAAGGGCTACGACGTCCAGTTTGGTGCGCGTCCGCTGAAGCGCGCCATCCAAAACTATGTCGAGGATGGACTCAGCGAGCGCATCCTGAGTGGCGAAATGAAGGAGGGCGACTCCATCCTGGTCAACCTGACTGAGGACGGTTCCAACCTGTCGTTTGACACGCAGGTGCCCGACCACGAGTTGTTCTGACGCGCGAGCACGCCAAGCAAGAAAGACTAAGTCTGCAAGGGCAGACAGAAATTATAAGGGGGAAGAAAGCCATCAAACTTTCTTCCCCCTTATCGAATTTGGGTCAAATCAAAATCGGAATCTTAGTACTTCAATCCCATGTTGTAGAGGATGAAACTATAGATGTCGGTCTGCTCCTCCAGCTGCTTGCTGACGGGCTTGCCGCCACCGTGGCCCGCCTTGCTGTCGATGCGGATGAGGGTGGGTTTGTCGCTGGCGTTGTCGGCTTGGAGCGTGGCAGCAAACTTAAAGCTGTGGGCGGGAACAACGCGGTCATCGTGGTCTGCCGTCGTGATGAGGGTGGCAGGATACTTCACGCCCTTCTTGATGTTGTGCAGAGGAGAGTAGCCGCGCAGATACTCAAACATCTCCTTGGAGTCGGCACTCGTACCATAGTCGGGAGCCCAGTTCCAGCCGATGGTGAACTTATGGTAGCGGAGCATGTCCATCACGCCCACAGAGGGAATGCAGACGCCAAAGAGGTCGGGACGCTGCGTCATGCAAGCACCGACGAGCAGTCCGCCATTGCTGCCACCGACGATGGCGAGGTAGGGCGAACTGGTGTATTTCTCCTTGATCAGATACTCAGCAGCAGCGATGAAGTCGTCGAAGACGTTCTGCTTCTGCATCTTCGTACCCGCCTCGTGCCAAGCCTCGCCATACTCGCCGCCGCCACGGAGAGAAGCCTGGGCATAGATGCCACCGCGCTCCAGGAACGGGATGCGGGAAGCGGAGAACGAGGGATTCATCGAGATATTGAAACCGCCGTAGGCATAGAGATAGACCGGGTTCTTGCCGTTGAGTTTCAGGCCCTTCTTGTAGGTGATGAAGAGCGGCACGCGCGTACCGTCCTTGCTGGTGTAGAACACCTGCTTGGTCTCATACTCGCTGAGCTTGAAGTTGACCTTGGGCACGGCATAGGGCTGCAGCGAGTTGGCGGCGCGGTCATACTGATAGACCGTCCAGGGCTGCGTGAAGGAGGCAAAGCTGACGAAGCACTCCTTGCTGTCCTTGTTGCCGCTGACGCTGGCGCTGCCAATGCCCGGAAGGCTTACCTCCTGCTGCATCTTGCCGTTGAGGTCATAGACATAGATGTGGCTGCAGGCGTCCTGCTGGTAGCTCACATAGAGTTCGCCGCCGATGATGTTGGCGCCATCGATCACGTTTTTGCCCTCGGGGATGACGGTCTGCCAGTTTTCCATCGCGGGCTTGTGAATATCCATCACCATGATCTTATACATCGGCGCACCGTCGTTGGTCAGCAGATAGACCTTGTCGTCGATGGTGGCGATGGGAGAGTAGGCGTAGTCCATGTTGGGGACCACCTTCGTAAACTGCGAGTTGCTGTTTTTCAAGTCGCGGATATAGAAGATGTTGCCCGTGCCTCCGCCAGACTCATAGAGGAACTGCACCGTCTCCTCGTGGTTGACCGACGTACTGAAGAAGTGCATCGGCTCGGTGGGATTCTGGAAGAAGAGCTGGTCCTGCTTCGTGCCGAGGCGGTGGAAGTAGATTTTGTGGGTGGAGTTCTTGCTCGTATAGGCGTTGCCCTCAGGTTTGTCATAGGCGCTATAGAAGAAGCCGTCGCCGAGCCAGGAGGCACCCGAGAACTTGGCCCACTCGATGTGGTCGGGCAATACCTCGAGCGTCTTCGTGTCCATCACATAAAACTCCGACCAGTCGCTGCCCGAACGCGAGATGGCGTAGGCCAAGTATTTGCCGTCGTGGGAGAAACTGATGTTGCCCAGGGCCACCGTGCCGTCCGTAGAGAGCTGGTTGGGGTCGAGGAAGACGCGAGCGTTCTTCTCCTGCCCCAGGCCGTCCATCTCGTAGAGCACACTTTGGTTCTGAAGACCGTTGTTCTTGTAGAAATACCACTTGCCCGTGGCCTTGACATAGAAGGGTGCGCCCACCTTGCCGTAGTCGGAGACTTCGCGCAGGCGCTTCAGGAGTTTGCCGCGGAAGGGGATCTTGGCCAGGTAGTCCTGAGTCACTTGGTTCTCGGCCTCCACCCATTGCATGGTGGCCTCCGAGTGGTCATCCTCCAAGGGGCGGTAGGGGTCGGCTACTTTCACACCGAAATACTCATCCACGGTGTTGTCCGTCGGAGGGGTGGGGTAGGTCAGGCCCTGTCCGGCAGCTTGGTTGGCAGCCATGGCAAGCATGGCCAACGCTAATGCTTTTTTCATAATTGGTAGTTTACTTTTATAATTTTCGTCTTTAGGTTTTTACCTTTACTTTGTCTCATTCCTTTGACAAGGGGAATGGGGTAATGCTTCTTCTTGCCACGAAAGAGGTTTTGCCTTCTCACGAAAGGTTTTTTCCTTCTCACGAAAAGTGCGTTGCCTTCTCACAAAAGTGCGCTTCACCTTGTCTTGATTAGGTCCTGCAAAGGTATGAAATAAAGTCGAACGGCCCAAACATTCCTCCCTTCTTTTCTGTATGGCAGAATGGTTATAATCAGGAAAAGATTCTTCGGAGAAAAAAATGTCGGAATAGCAGCCTTTTCGACTTACTATTCCGACACGATATCAAGCGGCAGGGCGGAGGATCGCTCCCTTCCTCAAGGGATGGTCCTGCGCCTCCGGATGCGGCTTAGCTTACCTTGTTGAGCTTCTTGATGATAGAGAAGATGAACAGGGCAGACACCAGGCAGATGCCAGCGAGGACACCCCAAATGGTGACGAGGTTGAAGTTGAGACCCCACATGATACCAGGCACCATCACCAGCTGGTTGCCGATGGCGGTAGCACCAAACCACAGACCCATCATCAGACCGGCATACTTGGGAGGAGCCACCTTCGACACGAAGGAGATACCGATCGGAGAGAGCAGCAGCTCAGCGAAGGTGAGGATGAGGTAGGTGGAGATCAAGAGGTTGGCGCTGACACGCGGACCCTCCGTAGCGGCATTGCCCTGGACGAGCGGCAACTCAAGACCCATAGAGCCAACGGCCATCCAAACGAAGCCGAGGGCAGCGACGAGCATACCGAGACCGATCTTCTCAGGAGAGGTCGGCTCCTTGCCGATCTTGTTGAGCCAAGAGAAGAGCGCCACGCTCACCGGAGTGAGGGCTACGACGTAGCACGGGTTGAACTGCTGGAAGATCGGGGCCTTCACGTCGATGGCACCATCCAGACTGTTGTACTTGTAGAACAAGAAAGCGATGGCAGCAGCGATCACGGCCAGTGCGATCAACTTGCCCTTGGCGGTCTTGCTCTGGGCAAGAGAGAAGCAGGCATAGACGACGAAGATGCAGGCCACGAGGTTGGTCACGTCGAAGAGCATAGACTGAACGCCCTCGGCGCTGGTCTGTGTGAAGTCGCGGGCAAACAGCGTGAGCGTATTACCGTTCTGGTGGAAGGCCATCCAGAAGAAGATCACGACGGCGAACACCAGGCAGAGGCAGACGATGCGCTCCTTGGTCTCGGCCTTGGAAAGCTCGGGAGCATTGGAGGCAGCAGCGTTGGCAGCCTTCTGGTTGCCCTCGCTGGCGAGGACGTGCTTGTAGGTGGAGCTGAAGGCGTAGTAGATAGCGATACTGACGATCAGCGATACGCAAGCCACGGCAAAGGCGAAGTGGTAGGAATCGGCCTCGCTGACGCCGAGAGAGGCCTGAGCCCACTCCATGATCTTGATGGCAGCGGTCGGGGCGAACATGGCACCGATGTTGATGGCCATATAGAACAACGAGAAACCTGAGTCGCGCTGAGAGGAATAGTCAGGACCGTCATAGAGACGACCCACCATCACCTGGAGGTTACCCTTGAAGAGACCCGTACCCAAGGCAATGAGGATGAGCGACAGACCCATTGCGGCAATGGCAACCGTGTCCTTACCCAGCGGCAGAGAGAGCACCAGGTAGCCGAGGAACATGATAAAGATACCCGTGGTGACCATACGGCCAAAGCCAAACTTGTCGGCAGCGATACCACCAATGATGGGCAGGAAATAGACCATCATGAGGAAGGTGGAGTAGATCGTACTTGCCGTACCAGTGGCGAAACCGAAGTTTGCCTGCAAATAGAGCAAGAACACAGCCAGCATCGTGTAGTAGCCGAAGCGCTCGCCTGTGTTTGCCAAAGCTAAGGCCCAGAGTCCTTTAGGTTGATTTGAAAACATAGATGATTTTGAAATTTTAGTTCCTTCCTTGCGGTCGGAAGAGTTAGTAATTGAGTTATTATTTCTTTCTGTTTTATTCTGTTATTTTGTGATGATGTTATTTCTTGATGATGTCAAACAAGTAGGAAGCCTTGACGACGATGTTGCCGAAGTTGGACTTGCCAAAGAAGTCGCTCTTCGAACTCCCGTAGATGTTGCCGAGACCGTAGTAGTAGCGCGCCTCCAACTGGAAGTGGCCCAGGCGTGGATGGCTCCATTCCGTACCCAGTCCGGCAGCGATGCCGTAGTCGAACTTCGTCTCTACGGGCATGTCCTCCTGCTTCACGATGGTGTTGGCGCGTCCTGTGCCGTCGGTGGCGAGGTTGGGCGCCGTATAGTTGCGTTGGGTCGATTCGCTCAAGTAGAGTCCGATCTGCGGACCCGCCTTGAAGAAGAAGCTCCAGCCCTTGGTCTCCTGTCCCCATGCCAGGTGGGCGAAGACCGGGATCTGCACGTAGTTGATCGTGCGCTCGTAAGCCTCTGCGTTGCCATTGGCGTTGACGACGGGCTGGTCGGCGGGGGTGAGGATGTCCTGCTTCCATCCGAGCGAGGCATAGTTGACCTCCGCGGCAATGGAGCAGATCGTGGAAAAATATTTCTCGCTGGTATAGCGGACTGAGAATCCTCCGGTGAATCCCGCGTGCATCTTCTGCGGCACACTCGGGTCGAACCCGACGTTGGACAATACGCAACCCGCATTGACTCCGAGCGACAACACGTTGCGGTGTTCTCCCACCTGCGCCTGGAGCGCCTGCGAGCACACAACCGCTATCAAAAGGAGAATCGGTCTGAGAAGCCGCTTCTGCCTGGCGTATCGCTTGGAAGACCAAGGTTGCGCGTACCGAAAGATTGACTTTTCTGCTTTGACTATCATCTGTGGTAGCATATACTAATAGGTAAGGCTCTCCATGGTTTGGTCGGGCTTGAAGTGGATCAGCTGAAACTGCCTGTTCTGCTGTCCCCCGCCCTGTATGGGCAGGAAACGGAGCCGCGTCTGCAGCGCCTTATATTTCGTCGGCTGCTTCTCCAGTCCCTTGAATGCGGCGCCATACTGCCGGAGTCCCCGTACGAAATACTCGCCGTGGTCGTAGCCCGTCAAGGCCAGGCGCGGGATGTAGTTTTTGTCCATCGCTGCGCCATACGTCTCCTGGTAGAGTTTCTCCAGGGCAGAAGTCTTGTCCGACTGCTTGTTATAAAAGAACGTAGAGGGGATATACGTATTGTACTTGAAGAACCAGTTGAGGTCATAGTCCTGGTAGATGAACCAGTCGTTGTAGCCATACATCGAGATGGCGAGCCCCGGGCGCGTCGCCGTGAGTGAGTCTAATTTATGGAAGACATGCGTCAGCTGTGGACTCTTCTCGGTGTTGAGGACCACGGCGTTGGGCTGCTTGGAAGAAAAATGCTTGGCAAAGTCGGCCATCGACGAGTTGATGCTGGTCAGCTCGTAGGGAATCTTGGCCGCGTCGAGCTGCTGTCTCAGCATGCGGGTGAATTTTCCCACGCGCGACGTCGGGTCGTTGCAATCGATGAAGATCGGACGGTGGCTGTTCTGATAGCGCTCCAGGAAGCAGCTCACCGCCATCGCGTTGAGCAACGAGTCGGTCTGATAGACCTGGAAGACCTGGGAATTGCTCTCCACCTCCCTGCTCTCGATGGAGAAGGGAATGACAAGCGCTATCTGGTTGCGACGGCAGAAGTCTGCCAGCGGCTTCACCTGCGGGGTGTAGAGCGGGCCAAAGATGATGTCGAGGGAAGCGGCGTTGGCGTCCAGG
>ULSU01002043.1_pt1 | contig 15071 bp, 17 predicted proteins | sample 1956941 | NCBI WGS metagenome assembly ULSU01 (sample SAMEA4835715, study PRJEB28245) | human gut metagenome | biome: gut microbiome; material: fecal sample | place: Denmark | collected 2008
CTGCCACACGCTCAACGGCTCGGCGCTCGCCCTGCCGCGCATCGTGGCTACCATCATCGAGAACAACCAGACCCCGGAGGGCATCCGCGTGCCGAAGGTCCTCGTGCCCTACTGCGGCTTCGAGATGCTCGACGACAAGATGGACTAAGCGCCGCGCGGAGCGGGGCGACCATCCACGAGGAGGCGCCCCTCCCCGCCGAGCTTCAAGATAGAAACAATCAATCCGAATCAATAACGTCAAAATCATTCGCAGATAAAGACTATATCTATTTATCATGAACAAGATTCTAACCAAGAAACAACTCTCCGACCACGCTTATAGCTTCGTCGTCGAGAATGGTCAAATTGCCCGCAGCAGCCGTCCTGGCAACTTCGTCACCGTGCGTGCCGACATCCACAGCGAGCGCATCCCCCTCGTCGTCGTCGATAGCGACAAGCAGAAGGGGACGCTGACGCTCGTGGTCCAGGAGGCCGGCCTCTCTTCCACCAAGTTCTGCCAGCTCTCCGAGGGCGATGAGATCCTCGACGTCGTCGGTCCGCTCGGCACCCCCTACGCCATCTCCAAGGTCGGCACGGTGGTCTGTGTCGGCGGCGGTGTGGGCACGGTCAGCGTGCTCCCCGTGGCCCGCGCCATGAAGGAGGCAGGCAACCGCGTCGTGAGCGTGGTGGCAGGCCAGACGAAGGACCGCCTGGTCGTCGTCGATGAGATGCGCCAGGCCAGCGACGAGCTCATCGTCGTCACCGACGACGGCAGCGAGGGTCAGAAGGGCCTCCCCGTCGATGCGCTGGGCGAGATCCTGGCCCGCGAGCAGGTCGATCGCGTCGTGGCCGTCGGTCCCGGCGCCATGATGGAAGCCATCTGCCAGGTCGGCAAGGAGAAGTCCATCCCCGTCGATGTGGCCCTCAACGCCATCATCGTCGATGGCACGGGCATCTGCGGCAGCTGCCGCCTGACCATTGGCGGCAAGACCCGCTTCGTCTGCATCGACGGTCCGTTCTTCGACGGCACGCAGGTCGATTGGAAGGAGGTAGAGACGCGCGGCACCATCTACTCCAAGATGGAGAACGACGCGCTGGAGCAGATCGGCGTCCACCTCGACAAGGAGTCGCGCCTGGAGCAGACCGACAAGGAGCAGCCCACCATCAAGGAGCCGCTGGGCCACGGTGCCGAGAACGACTCCATCGAGGAGCTGACCGACCGTGGCGCCGCCTGGCGCGACGAGTTGCGCAAGTCGATGAAGAACAAGGACCGCATGGCCCTCAAGCGCCACGCCATGCCGATGGTGGACATGCACACGCGCACCCACGACCGCATCCAGGAGGTGGCCCAGGGCTTCACGCTGGAGATGGCCATGGACGAGGCCCGTCGCTGCATCGACTGCGCCAAGCCCACCTGCCGCGAGGGTTGCCCCATCCACATGAACATCCCGGCCTTCATCAAGAACATCGAGCGCGGCGAGATCCTCGCTGCCGACCGCGTGCTCAAGCAGTACTCCTCCTTCTCCGCCATCTGCGGCCGCGTCTGCCCGCAGGAGAAGCAGTGTGAGGGCCATTGTATCCACGTCAAGATGAAGGACGCCCCCGTCGCCATCGGCCCGCTGGAGCGCTTCGTCGCCGATTACGAGCGCCAGTCTGTCAAGAAGGTCACGTGGGACGTGGCTCCCGCCAACGGCATCAAGGTCGCCATCATCGGTTCCGGTCCCTCGGGCCTTGCCTTTGCGGGCGAGATGGCCAAGAAGGGCTTTGAGCCCCACGTCTTCGAGGCCCTCCATTTCCTCGGCGGCGTGCTCTACTACGGCATCCCGCAGTATCGTCTGCCGGACGAGATCGTGGACCATGAGCTCGACGTGCTCCGCTCCCTGGGCGTGAAGTTCCACACCAACTGCCTCGTGGGCAAGACCGTCACCATCGACGAGCTCCGCGAGCAGGGCTTCAAGGGCATCTACGTCGCCACGGGCGCAGGCAAGCCGAAGTTTATGAACATCCCCGGCGAGAACGCCATCCATATCCTCTCCGCCAACGAGTTCCTCTTCCGCGTCAACGTCATGGACGCCGACCAGCCCGACTCTGAGACGCCGCTCTATGTCGGCAAGAAGGTCATCGTGGTCGGTGGTGGCAACACCGCCATGGACTCCTGCCGCACGGCCAAGCGCCTCGGCGCCGACGTGACGGTGGTCTATCGCCGCACCTTCGACGAGATGCCGGCAGGCCGCGACGAGATCGAGCAGGCACAGGAGGAGGGCGTCAACTTCATGAACCTCCACAACCCGCAGCGCTACATCGTCGGCGACGACGGCAAGGTGAAGGGTGCCGTACTCGACGTGATGAAGCTCGGCGAGCCCGACGACTCGGGTCGCCGCCGCCCTGTCAAGACGGGCGAGACCATCACCGTGGAGTGTGACGAGGTGCTCGTGGCTGTCGGTGTCGATCCCAACCCGCTCGTTCCCCAGTCCATCGAGGGTCTGAAGGAAGGCTGGGCCCACGCCATCGAGGTCAACGAGGACGGCCAGTCCAACATCTCCGACATCTACGCCGGTGGCGACATTGCCCGCGGCGCCGCTACGGTGGTGCTCGCCATGGGCGACGGACGCCGTGCCGCCAACAAGATGGCCGAGGAGCTGCTGGCTAAGTAGTCCCTACGCGCTACGACACGATACAAGGCCGATTGGCTTCCAAGGGCATACTGTAAACCACTTGGGAGCCAATTGGCTTTTTTCCCAACCATACACTCATACCACAATCCTAATCCCCCCAACGCTATGACACCTGCCTATTTCCCAGCCTCCGAGCTGATCATCAATGGCGACGGTAGCATCTTCCACCTGCACCTCCGCCCCGAACAGTTGGCCGACCGCGTAATCCTCGTGGGCGACCCCGGCCGCGTCCCCCTGGTAGCCCACCATTTCGACACCGTGGAGTGTGAGGTACAGAGCCGCGAGTTCCACACCATCACGGGCACCTACAAGGGCAAGCGCATCACGGCCCTCTCCACGGGCATCGGCTGCGACAACATCGACATCGTGATGAACGAGCTCGACGCCCTGGCCAACATCGACTTCGCCACCCGCACGGAGCGCCCCGTGCACCGCACGCTGACCCTCGTCCGCGTGGGCACTTGTGGCGGACTGCAGCCCGAGACGCCGACCGGCACCTATATCGCCAGCGTCAAGAGCATTGGTTTCGACGGCTTGCTCAACTTCTATGCGGGCCGCGACGCCAGTTGCGACCTGGAGCTGGAGGCCGAGTTCAAGCGCCAGGTGGCGTGGCGTCCCGTCATGGGCAATCCCTATGTGGCCACGGCCGACGCCGCGCTGATCGACCGCGTGGCACAGTCCGACATGGTCAGGGGTATCACGGTGGCCTGCAACGGCTTCTTCGGTCCGCAGGGGCGCCGTCTGCGCCTCCCCCTGATGGACGAACAGCTTAACGAAAAGATTGAATCCTTCGAGTACAAAGGCCTCAAGATCACCAACTTCGAGATGGAGTCGTCGGCCCTCTCCGGTCTCTCCCGCCTCATGGGCCACCAGGCCATGACCTGCTGCATGGTCATTGCCAACCGCCGATCCCACGGGGCCAATACGGGCTACAAAAACACCATCGACTCGCTCATCAAACTGGTGCTGGATAGAATCTGATGACACACTACGCCAACGATACCATCTGCGCCCTGGCCACCCCCGTGGGGGGCGCCATCGCCGTCGTGAGAGTGAGCGGCAGCCAGAGCTATCCCGTCCTCGGCCGCCTGCTCCGTCAGGATCTCTCCGCCTGCGCGCCCGCCACATTGCGCCACGCTTCCCTCTACAGCCCCGAGGGCGAGGAGATCGACGACGTCGTCGTCGCCTTCTACCGTGCGCCCCACTCCTACACGGGAGAGGACGCGATAGAGATCTCCTGCCACGGATCGGCCTACATCGTCCACCAAATCCTCGACGCGCTCACCAAGGCCGGATGCCGCCAGGCCGAACCAGGCGAATACACCCGCAGGGCCTACCTCAACGGCAAGATGGACCTGAGCCAGGCCGAGGCCGTGGCCGACCTGATCAGTTCCTCCAACCAGGCCTCCCACCGGCTGGCCCTCAGCCAACTCAAGGGCCACGTCCGCACGGCCCTGGAGACGCTGCGCGAAAGGCTGCTCCGGCTCACCTCGCTGCTCGAACTCGAACTGGACTTCTCCGACCACGACGACCTGGTCTTTGCCGACCGCAGCGAGCTCCTCTCCCTGGCCCGCAGCATCGAGGACCACGTGGCCGTGCTGGCCCGGACCTACCATATCGGCAAGGCCGTCAAGGAGGGCATTCCCGTGGCCATCGTCGGCAAGACCAATGTGGGCAAATCGACACTCCTCAACCACCTGGTCGGCGAGGACCGCGCCCTCGTGAGCGACGTCCACGGCACCACACGCGACAGCATCGAGGAGACCACCCTCATCGGGGGGCTCACCTTCCGCTTCGTCGATACGGCCGGACTGCGCCACACCGACGACGTCGTGGAGCAGATGGGCATCGAGCGCACATGGCAGAAGCTGGACGAAGCCCTGCTCGTGCTCTGGGTGGTCGATCGCTGGCCGACGCAGGAGGAGACCGACGAGATGGTGGCCCACTGCCAGGGCAAGCACGTCCTGCTCGTCTTCAACAAGGCCGACCTCCACACGCCGCCCACCGACCCGCTCGTCGCCGATGGCGGTGACACGGGCGCTGCCCGATCGCTTCCTCCCCACCCCATCTCCGCCAAGACGGGCCAAGGCCTCGACGCCCTGGAGGCAGCCATCCGCCAGGCGGTCGATATTCCCGAGATCCACGAGGCCGACGTCGTCATCACCTCCGCGCGCCAGTACGACTTGCTGACCGCTGCGGCCCAGGAGCTGCAGCGCGTCGTCGATGGCCTCCAGAGCGACCTGCCCTCCGACCTCGTGGCCGAAGACCTACGCATGGTCCTCGACACCCTCGGCGATGCCACGGGCGTAGAGCGCATCACGCCCCAGGCCACGCTCAACAACATCTTTTCCTCGTTCTGCATCGGAAAATAAGTCGTGATAAACAACGATTAATATCGACAACAAATGATAGTTAAGGTGCTCAAAATGAGCACCTTTCTTTTTAGCCTTACTATTGGTTATAATCAATGGTAAGGCTTTTTTAGCACCTTTTTGTACCGCTCTTGTACCTCCACTTTTCAAAAGTAATAATTTGAGACTCCATTTTTGGCAAATGAGTGCAAGATTGCCGAGAGTTTTGGACAATGATGGACGATGATATAAGACTATTGAAAATAAACGGAGTAATGACAGACGACTTTTTCTACAATAAATTAAGTAAAAAAGTATAAAAAGCGTACAAATGACAGCAAGCAAAGAAAGAATTCTAAAAATTTGCGAGTATTGTGGGAAGAGCTTCTATGCATCAAAATCCACAACTCGTTATTGCTCCAAGCAATGCAACAGTTATGCCTATAAGGCAGCAAGACGTGAGGAGAAAGTAAAGATGGCTGAGACAATGAGCCACCGAAAAGCTTCCGAGAAATCCATGTCTGAAATCCTTGTGAAAGAATACCTCACTATTCAAGAGGTCGCTATACTTTTGGGACTAAGCAGACAGACCATATATAATATGGTGTATAGTGGTAAGTTGCGAGCATCCAAGATTACTTCTCGTTTATCTTTAATCCGAAAGCGAGATATAGATTATCTTGTTGATAGTTTGCCATACACCACAAAAAAAAGTGCTTCAAAAGAAGCAGTTCATGCAAACCGAGAGCTACCTGTTCCAGAATATTACTCTGCCAAGGAAATTGCAGAAGTCCACAACACTTACGAGACCGCCATCTATGAGATAGTCAAGAAAGTCAAGATTTCAAGAATATCCATACAAGGAAGAGTATATTGGAACAAGAAAGAGGTGGATGATTATTTTGCACACCTGTCTCCAGATCCAACCATCAGTGAATGGATGACTGTTATGGACATTCAACAGAAATATTGTATGACGAAAACAGCCGTATATAGTTTCGTTAGTCACAATGCTATTCCAAGAAAAATGGAAGGTAACAATGTTCTGTATTCCAAGCGTCATGTACAATTGGCAAAAGGTGAATCCGTAGAAGACCAACTTTATTATACAATACCGGAGGCCATGAAGTTGTATGGTTTAAGTCAGGACCAGATTTATAAGCGTATCAAGAAATACGCTATTGAAAAGGTGAAGATTGGCAAGTATATCAAGATTTCCAAGCGAGATTTAGAGAAAGCTATCGGCAAGCCTAAGGTTATTTAGCGGTTATCAAAAGGTTAAGTTGTACCCCATTACATAACTCTATTATTTTGCAATCGATTTCAAAGATCTCTTAATACTGGATCATATATGAAACATAAGTATCACATTATAAAAAGTAAACATCATGGTAAATACATGTACAAGAGTTTCTCTTCGCCAAAGAGCGATTAAAAACGACCGTATTTCTCTTTATTTGGATTTCTATCCACCAGTACGCAACCCTGAGACTATGCAAATGAGTCGCAGGGAATATTTAGGTATCTATATCTATGCTCATCCAAAGAATGAGATGGAACGTGAGTTTAATACAGATATGCTCAACAAAGCAGAGGCCATCCGTTGTATCAGAACCCAATCACTCATCAATGAAGAATTTGGTTTTTTGGACAAAACACGACAGAAAGCTGATTTTTTGGCATACTTTGAGAAGATGACACATAAGAAAGATGACAAGTGGACATGTGTCTACAAGCATTTCTTCAAATTTGTTCAAGGTCATTGTACATTTGGGGATGTGACAGTGGAACTTTGCAAAAAGTTCAGAGAGTATCTTCTGAATGCAAATCAGTTGAATCGAACAAAACAAAAGGTATCTCTCAACTCTGCAGCAGGTTACTACTCTACTTTCCGTGGTCTCTTAAAAATCGCCTATCGTGACAAGTGGCTGCGTGAGAACATCAATGACTATCTGGACAAGATTGAGCCACAAGATGTAAAGAAGGAGTTTCTTACCCTCGATGAAGTAAAGCAGTTGGCAGCTACTCCTTGCGATATACCTGTACTGAAGTCTGCCTCCCTCTTTGCTTGCCTCACAGGATTGCGAATCAGCGACATCTTAAAATTGCGTTGGGAAGACTTCGAGATAGCTCCCGACCAAGGCTATTGCTTGCGTATTCGTACCCAGAAGACTCAGACCGAGGCAACCTTGCCTATCAGCAACGAGGCATACGAACTATGTGGTGAACCAAGCACGGGTGTCGTGTTCAAGGGATTGAAGCGCAGCATGATTAACCATCCCCTTAAAGCATGGTTGAAGAAGGCTGGAATCACCAAGCCATTTTCATTCCATTGTGCGAGTCATAGTAAATTCTTTTATTTATTGAATATCAGCGAGTTGAGTATTTTAAAGAATGTGACTGCTAACGATTTAGAAACGAGCTATATTCTTTTTCTTTCACAACTTTGCAATATACAAAGAACGCTTTGATTTCGAGTGCAAAGTTAAATCTAATTTCTGAAAAACAACATTTTATGCTGTGATTTTACAAAATATTAAGATTAGTCTTTGCAAAGGTAAAAGAGTAGTTACCAACAGTAATTTTCATGTAACGTCATTTTAAGAGTATGGCAAAAAGAACATATTCATAAACGCATATATGTATCTTGCCATATTGGGAAATCAATTGCTTAGTTCCATTTTTGCAGATTATATTTCTATTTTGTCTAAATTACGGAAGAATATAGCAGATATTCAATGGATTCGGATGGATTATCAAAATAAAACGTTATTTTTGTAGCGTAAAAACGATAAAAACATGAAGTTAAATCGCATAAGAGCAGTCTTAGAGGACAAAGGGATAAGCCAAACATGGCTTGCAAAGAAGTTGGGAAAAAGTTTCAGTACGGTCAATGCTTATGTATGCAACCGCTCTCAACCCAATCTTACCACACTTCTTGAAATTGCGCAGTTGTTGTCTGTGGATATGAAAGAACTTATTACAGATGAGAAAGAACGTAATGATTAAAATGATTATAGTTGCAAAATAACTATGGTATGAGAATAAACAAATGGATTCCTGTCGCCTTGGCGATAAACATTATCTTGTTGCTTTTATATAGCATGAGAAGTCAAGCTGACACTTTGGAAAAAGATATAAATAGTTATGTCGGAGAGGTGAAACTTTCCGACACAAGAATGTCTATAAGACTTATATTTGATGATGCCAACATTGGCACATTGAAAATTTCCAAATGGAACAAAAGGCTTGGCAAAAATAAAATTGAAGAATCTTATTTTGCCTCATTAGAGGCTGATACGCTAACTTTGGCTGGAGAAATCTTTTATGACATCAAATACTTGTTTAAAAGAGAAAAGGAAAGAAGTTATATTTATGCGATAAACGATTCTCCAGATGGAGTCCTTTTCTGTGATAAAAGTATAAGAAGAATAGAGTTAAAAGGCAAAAAAGAGACGAATGCAGACAGCCTATTTTTTAGCCGAATCATTGATGGGGATTTCTTTGACCAAGAACATTCCGAAAAGCAGGACTACAATTTGGTGATAAGGCATTGCTGGTCTCATACCGACGAGTCGTATGACGGGACCCTTTCTGAGGGATTAAGCCGAATGCTACGGAAGTATCCCCAAAAGATAGAAGGACTGCGGAAAGCATTGAAACGATTGCCACCCAAACAGAGGGAAAAGGCAAACTACGAAATGATGGTTTTGATTGTTTCGGCATGGATGATGGAGCAAGATTCTGATTCCATTGAGCCGAAGAGTTTTTATCATACGTATCCCTTTTTCAAGAAAAGTTCTATGATTGATAGAATCCTAATGGAACAAAATTATAAATTCACTTCCTGCGGATAGCAAATCCGCAGCTTTAAAATACAAGATATGAAACACCCTTATGAAGAATATGAAACATCCAAACTTTGGGGACTTGTAAAATCCTCAATAGAAGAATTAGTTGAGAACAATGATATGGAGCTTTTTACCCCGATAGAATATGTCGTAGGGTATATTTGCAAAAATATATCTTCAACTAATATAGTGAAGAACAAATGAAGAGTGAATAGTATGAAATCAACAGAATTGAATAAGATAATGAGAAAACTGATACTCCCCGATAGGTTCAAGAAAAAGGGGCGGTTAGCATATTACACCTTGGCTCATAAAACTGGGGCAATGGTGTTGGTCGGATTCTATTTGGATAATTCCATAGACCCAAATTCGTTCTTCGTCAACTATTTCGCTCAATGTCTTTATGTGCCTTTTAGTACCTATAACTTTAGCTTAGGAAACAGAGTTGGCTCATATTGGGACTCCAATAGAATTTCAGAACTTCAAGACTGTTTGAATGAATTTGATGTGTTTGATAAACTGAATTCTTTTGACGATTTCTTGTTGTTCCTTGACAAGCATCCGTACTATGGTTCAAAAAATAATCAAGATGAATATTTTGCTTTAACCTATTATCTATTGGAATACTATCGCAAATCAGTACACTTCTTGGATAAAATAATCTCATTAAATAAAAGGGATGACAGCAATCTTTTCTTGCATCAAATAGAGAATGCTCAATTACTGAAAGGCTACATCGAAACAGGAGAGTATGATAAAGGTGTTAGCCAAATCTTACAATGGCAAGAGCAAACGATTAAAGGAATAGGATTAAAGATAAATGACCAAAGATTATGAAATATATATGCTTCATTTTTTGTGTTCTTTTTGTTGGAGCATGTTCCAACAAAAGCTACAAAGACACTTTGTTCTGTGAACTGGACGAAGAAGTACAAGACACATTGCTATCTATAAGCCAAAAAGTTTTCGAACATGACTACGAGGCACCAGACATGATAGACTTTTCGGGCTACTGCAAATTGAGCGTAAAGTTTTTGAGTTCTTGGGTGATTAGTAAGCAAATTGTAGATACTGTTAACAAGAAAAGTGTGTCATTGCCAACAAATGCCCCAATGCCATATATCGTGCATAACAACACTATTTATTATCCCTATGAATACAACTTGTTGGTATTTGGATTTAAGAATAAGACGAAATTCAGAACTATAAAAATGAAGTAATGAATACTGGACAAAAGATAAAGGAGGGTGATTGGTTTTGTGCCATCGAGGGCTTAGCCATAGCTGATAAAATTTATGATTTCAATTTCGAGGACTTGAATAAGTATTGAAAATGAGCAATGATGCATTAACAACCCCACGAATTATGTACTATCAAATAACATTTACGTTAGATAAAAGAATCAGAGGCAGATACGAAATGCCACATACTGTTAAGATAAAATCAAAGGACTTTCTGGACTATATGTCTGAGAAAAATAGGAATATTTTGATGTATTTTAAGAATGAACATGACATATATATAAATATGCCCGATGAAATAGAGGGACAAATTATCAAAAGGAAAGACTATGTTGATTTCATGGATTTTTCGCCTGCATGCCTAAGTTTGAAGGCTGTTGTCAGCGCAAAAGTTAAAAATGTACTTGAACAAATACACGTTCGTAAATCAGAATACATTCTGAAGCGAATAAAAATTGACGGCATCGCATCTGACTTTTATCTTTTGTTTGTGCCGATTGTTAAAGATACAGAATTTGTTTATCCTAAGTGCGAGTTTATTGATATATACAATGAAAAATGTAAAGTATTTCAAAACAGAAAGGAGTTTTACAACGACAATGATATTTACTTCCCAAAGCGAATCACACTAACACCGAAATATAGAAACCAAGATTTGCTATATCCACAAGGTTCTGATGTCTTTTTCTCAAAAAGAGTTCTTGACGCTTTTGCAGATGAAAAAATTGTTGGTTATGACATTATTAAGGGCGGATGTTTCTATTGTACGGTAGAAACAACTGACGAGATATAAAAATTAAGCCCTCATGAGCACATCTGTTGTCATTTGCCACAACTCTGTGCAATTATCCGGTTTTGTCATTTCAAGAGTATGGCAAAAGAACAAATATTCATTGCAAACATATATCTTGCTGTGTTAGAAAACCATTTATTTAAGTTCCACATTTACAGATTCTATTTTCATTTTGTCTAAATTACGATAGAATATCGTAGATTTTCAAGGGATTATAACCGATTATCACTACAAAATGTTATTTTTGTAGCAGGAAATGAGTATAAAACAGCATTTCATTGTACTGTACAACGCAAAGTAAAATATAATGAACGTAATATGAAACTAAGAGATAAAGATACAAAGAAATATTTGCTCACAGTATTTGTGGCTACATTTGTTGCCTATATTATTCCTGCAGTGGTCTTGTACTTGGGACATTTTATGGGCATTATGCTTACGATTTGTATTTCCTTGTTTAACTTGAGTATGGCTTTGCTTGCTTGGCTTTGGGCAAAATCTGTTAGAAAGGAATTTTTGCTGAAAAGACAAATAATATTGAATAGTCTTGTGACGTTGCTTTTGATAGGCATTATTTCCTTAGTTGTAACCAATGGGGCAGCCTTATCTTTGAGCCTCATAGTGTTTGTTTGGTTGGGGATAGTCAATCTCCTGCCAATTTGTATCCAGTATGCCATTTATTCTTTTATTTCAAAAAGAACCAATTCAAAGAAAGAGAGGCCTATATGAAGTATATAGAATTGTTTTGGAATAGGCTATATTATTGCATTTTTAACTGCGATAAGAAAACGCAAACTCTCTGAAATGAACCTCGAAAAGCTCAATGTTATCACTTTGACAGAAAGTGGAGGACTCATGGGTGAAATTGTTGTTATCAAAAAAGGACATAAGCATAAAAAAAATAAACTATGGCAAGAGGACGTTATATTTGCAACACTCTCAAAGCTATCCGCAAGCAGATAGCGGATGCAAATGGGATTGACTATTCACCCGAAGAATGTCATTTCAATGGTGAATGCAAGGGAACTTGTCCGAAATGTGAGCAAGATGTGAGAGATTTGGAGCATGAGTTGCGACGTAGACAGACCGCAGGAAAGGCTATCAAGGTTGCAGGTATTGCAGCAGGACTTGTCGTCATGGCGGCTTGTTCTGATGGGAAACCACAAGGAAACGACAAAGATACACTTACAAGATTGTCGACAACCTTGCATGAAGACTCAATAGACCCAACAATGTACAACGGTGAAATCGACCGCACAAAGCCTATCAAAAACGTGACCGTCAAGAAATTCATGCCGCTGAAAGAGGACAGCAAGCCATCTAAGAAGAACAAGCGAGCCAAGACCGCCGTTGTCCAATCCGCCATCGCCACAGACTCAACCAATAACAGCAAAATATTTGATAATGTTGATGAGGAAGCGTCATTTCCTGGTGGCATAGCGGCGTGTATGAAATATATTGCAGACAATTTTCGCTATCCAAACATACAGGGCGATTGCAGCATACAAGGAAAAATTGTCGTTAGTTTCATTGTCAATGAAGATGGAAATCTAAATGACATCAAAGTGAAGAAAAGCGTCTATTCTGACCTTGACAAAGAAGCCGTCCGGGTGGTGAAAAGTATGCCAAAGTGGATTCCTGCCAAGCAAAACGGCAAGGCGGTGAAATCAAAATACACGCTTCCTGTCTACATCCACGTGCAGTAACTATAAAAAAGGAAAAATCATGGCAACAAGAGGACGCAACATTTGCAACACGCTCAAGGCCATCCGCAAGCAGATCGCGGATGCCAACGGAATCAGTTATTCACCCGAAGAATGCCACTTTAAGGGCGAATGCAAGGGCACTTGCCCGAAATGCGAGCAAGACGTGAGGGACTTAGAACACGAACTGCACCTCCGACAGATGGCAGGGAAAGCCATCAAGGTCGCAGGAGTGGCTTTGGGCATCACCGCCCTCACCGCATCCGCCACATCGTGCGCCACGCAGAAGGGATATTACAAATCGACACCGCCTAAGTCTGAAAAGGTTATCCCTATCCAGTTCCAAAAATACACCACCAACGACATCGCCCTACTCCAAGCGAAAGATTCTCTCAGCAAGAAAGGAATGCTCTTCGTTCAAGGGCATCTCATTAGCGACGAGGACAATGAGCCGCTTATTGGAGCCTCCGTCATCGCTAAACTTTCGGGAAAGTATGCAATAACTGATGTCAATGGAAACTTCACTCTCGAAGTGGAGCAAGGCGACACGATAACCGTGCAATACATCGGCTTCATAGACCGAAGCATCAAACTATCTGAAATGAGCCGAGACAAGCTCAATATCATCACTCTAATATTCAACGAAAGTGCCTTAGGGGAAGTCGTGGCTGGAATCGTTCCCGAAGTCAGAATTAGAGGAACGGCTCCCGTCATCAAAAGAGAAAATACTTTCGAAGAGGCTTCATTCCCAGGCGGTTCGACTGCATTGACGCAATACATCAAGACCAACCTTCAATATCCAAAAGAATGTCGGGAAGGCGCGCCAATAGGCAGAGTCATCCTTGGTTTCACCGTCAACAAGGACGGAAGTTTGAGCAACATCAAGGTGGAGAAAAGTCTTGTCCCTATCCTCGACGAGGAAGCCATCCGAGTACTGAAAAGCATGCCGAAATGGACTCCTGCCAAGAAAAACGGAAAGGTGGTGAAATCACATGCCACCGTTCCTTTCACATTTAAAGTAGAATAACATGAAGACCGCCCCACTCATTTGCATCGACCGCCACCGCCTCACGATAGACGGTGAGGGGGTTACCACGCTTGTGGCATTCCACGGTTGTCCGCTTCGTTGCAAATACTGTCTCAATCCCCAATGCCTTGATGCTGACGGCGTATGGCAGGAGGTGGATACAGAACTGCTGATGGCGAACGTGGAGATTGACTACCTCTACTTCTTAGCTACAGGAGGCGGCATCTGTTTTGGTGGAGGTGAACCGCTTCTGTGGAGTTCATTCATAAAGGAGTTTTGTGAACTATGCCCAGAGGGATGGCACTTTACGATGGAGACGAGTCTAAACGTACCTCGCCATCACTTGGAGAAAGTCACCCCATATATTGACTCCTTTATCATCGACATCAAGGACATGAATCCTGCCATCTATCAAGCCTACACAGGTAAGCCCAACCGGCAAGTTATCGACAACCTTGTCTGGCTCAACACTCATGCCAAACATAAAGACAAGATCATCCTTCGTCTCCCCATAATCCCCAAGTTCAACACCGAAGATGACAGGAAACACAGTCGCCAAGTCTTAATAGAATTAGGATATGAGAATTTTGATGAATTTGAATATGTTATTAGAAACAAATAAACAGTTTTAATTATATGTCCCAATGAAATGGATTTGAATGTAAATTCCATCTCATTGGGGTATTGGATAAAAATTATTGGTAATTTTTAATAGTACGTTTTATGCTATTAGACTCTCTGCGAAGTTCATTAGCTACACTGTCTTTGTATGCAGCCATCCGTACCATTTCATTGTATTTGAGAACAGAATCTTCGTAAGCTGCAACACGATTTTTGACATAGTCTATGACATTTTCGTCTCTGTTTACAGAGAAGTGCTTCTCTATATATAAGATGTTTGGGTCATCAGCAGACAGAACCATCTTCAAAGCTCTATACTTCAAGTCTGCCTCCTCCCAATCTTGGTGCTCTCGCCATTGGGTGAGGTTGCCCCAAATGGAGAGAACGAGAGATAGAGCCAAGCCGCCAATGAAAAGAAGAACATACTTTGATGTAGGCTCGAAGCGATGGGTGACAAGTTTCTTCTGAGGTGAATTGTTCATCACTTCAAGTTTGTCTTGCAATGCCTTCGAGGAAACATCATTCTCTTGTCTCATCTGCTTGACTGCATCAACCAAGAACTTGCTTCGCTGCTCATTTTTGCCAAGTTCAACCTTAATAAGGTCTGCAAAAACGACAATGGCATCTCTTAATTTGGATATTTTACCTCTGACTTCCTCTTCTTTGATAAACATCGCATTGATTGACTTATCCAACTTGGTTATGTCATTACTTGCAGGAACGGTTTCCGCTCCTGCGTTCTTTGTGGAGGCAGAAAGCTCATCGACTTTCTGCTCCAATCTCTCAACAGTGCCGTAGATGGCTTCCAATAGTTCTTCTTTCATCTTTCT
>ULSU01011256.1_pt1 | contig 14972 bp, 9 predicted proteins | sample 1956941 | NCBI WGS metagenome assembly ULSU01 (sample SAMEA4835715, study PRJEB28245) | human gut metagenome | biome: gut microbiome; material: fecal sample | place: Denmark | collected 2008
AAGCTCTTGGACCAAGGACTTCGTGATGACTCAGGACGGTGATGTCTGGACTAGCCCGGTAGTGAACATCACCGGAGGGTTCAAGATCCGTTATGACTACTCCTGGGAGGAAACCAACACCTACGGTGTGGCTGAAGGGACTACCGTTGAGATAGGTAAGGAATTCACTGTGGTTCAGCCGGGCGGAAACATCAAGGTTCCCGAGGCTGGTGACTACAAGGTCGTGTTCAACTCCAAGACCCTCGCCGTCACCATCAGCGCCGTGGCTTTCCCTGAGAGCCTCTACATGATCGGCGATGAGTTCGGAGGCTGGGACTGGAAGAGTGACGGCGTGGTCGAGATGACGCCTGTCAGCAAGCAGGAAGGCCAGTTCTGGACCGTCCGCTACTTCTCTGCCAAGAAGGGCTTCAAGTACTCTCCTATAAGGGATTGGGGCAAGGATTTCCACGGCCTCAAGACCAACGACGGCTATGCCGTGGATGGCGGCAACTGCACTGTTGAAGCTGATGGCTTCTACATGGTTCATGTTGACCTCAAGCGCGAGATGGTTCACGTCGAGCCTGCGAGGATCTACGGAATGGGCGACTGCTTCGGCGGCTGGGACGCCGGCATGGAGGCCGCCCTGTTCAAGGCTGACGGCAAGGTTCTCAAAGCCACTCTTGTAGGTGACGGTGAGATCCGTATGTATGCCGAGTCCTCTATCGCCAACTCGGATTGGTGGACCCGCGAGTTCATCGTCCTCGACGGCAAGATCGTCTATCGCGGCAACGGGGACGACCAGAAGCGCGTGAACTGCACGAAGGGACAGGAGGTGACTCTTGATGTCAACGCCGGCACGGGTTCAATCAAATAAATCCTGACTATCTCAGACGCACCCGTTGGAGGAATATGCCAAGGGTGCGTCTGATTTTTTTATTATATTCGTAGATTATGAGACGATCTTCTTTTCTCTTGAGGCTTATAGGCCTTGTCCTGGCCGCCGCGCTCCTTGCGGGGTGCGACAAGAAAGGCACGACTCCCGATCCGACTCCGACTCCGGGGCCGGAGACTCCGGAACGTACCGGCGAATCGGGAATATCCTACCAGATGCTGGTATATTCATTCGCCGACAGTGACGGCGACGGCTGCGGCGACTTCAAGGGAATCCAATCCAGACTTGACTATCTGAAGGAGATGGGAGTCCAGGCCATCTGGCTTTCTCCGATCCACCCGGCTTCATCCTATCACGGCTACGATGTCCTGGACTATTCCGGCGTCAATCCCGACTATGGCACCGAGGCCGACTTCAAATCCCTTCTGGACGCGGCACACGCCAAGGGGATCAAGATCTATCTTGACTATGTGCTGAACCACACATCCAAGGATCATCCGTGGTTCCTCGACGCGAAAAAAAGCGCGGGCAGTCAGTACCGCGACTATTATATCTTCTCCGACAACCCGCAGGCCGACATCCGTGACGGCAAGATTCCGATGATCGCCACCGAGGGCGCGCGCGGCTACGACTCCGGCCAGTGGTTCTCCGCCGTGACAGGCGTTGACGGCAAGCTCAAGGTGAGGTTCACCCTTGCCCTGGACAACGCCGGCAAGCCTTCGACATTGAGGATGGACAAGGTTGACGAGGTGTCCAACACCGGCAGTCAGAACTCGGGGATATGGCTGTACTACGGCGATGACAACATGGCGCAGTTCTACAAGAGCGGGGCTAGGGAATGCACTCTTTCACTGGAGTTTGAATCCTCCTGGGGCGTGCTTGTGAGAACCAGCCGGACCCAATGGGACTCCCACAAGTACGGCGCTCCGTCCGGAAAGAACCAGCTTTCCTATGGCGTTCCGCTCGCGCTTTCGAACACCAACGCTCAGGACATCATTCTGCCTGGAATGACCACGACGATGTACCACTCGCATTTCGGGACAGACTGGTTCGCCGACCTGAACTACGGCCCCGCGGCCACCTGCGAGCAGTCCGCAGCTTTCAAGTCCGTCTGCGAGTCCGCTGACAAGTGGATCAGGATGGGAGTGGACGGCTTCCGTCTGGACGCTGTCAAGCACATCTACCACAACGCCGATTCGGACGAGAACCCGACATTCCTGAAGAAGTTCTACGACCGCTGCAACTCCACCTACAAGTCCGCCGGCGGCAAGGGTGACTTCTACATGGTGGGCGAGCAGTTCAGTGACGCCTCCGAGGTCGCGCCATACTACAAAGGCATTCCAGCCCTCTTTGAGTTCAGTTTCTGGTGGAGGCTGAAGGACTGCATCAACAACGGTGACGGAAGTTCCTTCGTCGGCACGATACAGAGCTATCAGAAACTCTATGCGGGCTACCGCTCCGACTACATCGAGGCCACTAAACTCTCCAACCACGACGAGGACAGGGCCGGGAACGATCTCGGAAAAAGTGTGGCCAAGATGAAACTCGCCGGCGTGGTTCTCCTTACGGCGGGCGGCCAGCCTTACATCTACCAGGGCGAGGAACTCGGCTACTGGGGGTCCAAGTCCAGCGGCGATGAATATGTCCGCACACCGATCATGTGGAACTCCGACGGTTCGTCGCTCGCCGACGGCAAGTTGAGCGGCAAGGTGGACAGGACGATGCTCTCCTCAGGAATCTCTGTCGAGAGCCAGGCGAAGGATGACGGTTCCATCCTCAATGTCTACCGCCGTTTCGGTGTGCTGAGGGATCAGTACAAGGCCTTGGCCAAGGGTTCGTTCGACTACTGTCCGGCTGCATCTTCTGTGGCTTCCGTCTCCGCATGGTACCGTGCCTATGATGGCCAGAAGGTCTTGGTTGTCCATAATTTCTCCGCTGGCAACGCCTCCGTCAACTTTACGTCCGACAAGCTGGACAACGCCGTCGCCACGAACGGAACCGTGAAGGTAAATGGCTCCAGGTTGACTCTGGGAGCATATTCATCAGTCGTTTTTCTGCAATAGTTAATTTGACATTATATGAGACGCACACTATTCATTCTGCTTGCCTCTCTTCTGGTGCTCTCCTGCGGGCGCGATCCCGGAGAGGCTGCCGTTGAGCGTGACTGGACCCGCGACGCTGTGGTCTATGAACTGAACACCCGTCAGGCGACCGCCGAAGGCACCTTCGCCGCGGCCCGGAGGAAACTTCCTGAACTTAAGGAACTTGGGGTGGATGTTGTCTGGCTGATGCCTGTCTATCCGATCGGCGAGAAAGGCCGCAAGGGAACTCTCGGCTCCTACTATGCCATCAAGGACTATTGCGACATCAACCCGGAGTTCGGCACCCTGGAGGATTTCGACGACTTTGTCGGCGCGGCCCACGACCTTGGCCTCAAGGTCATCATCGACTGGGTGGCCAACCACACCTCTCCGGATCATCCGTGGGTGACGGGGAAACCTGCCGACTGGTATGTCCGCGACGCGGAGGGCAACACGATTGTCGAATATGACTGGACGGACATCGCCAAGCTCAACTACGAGTCCAAGGAGATGCGGGCCGAGATGGAGAAGAGCATGCGTTTCTGGCTTGACAGGGGGATCGACGGCTTCCGCTGCGACGTGGCCTATCAGGTGCCGCAGGATTTCTGGACTGATGTGTTCTCGAAGTTCAGGTCTGAATATTCCCGCAGACTCTACTTCCTCGCCGAGGGGGAGGAGCCTTGGCTGCACGAGGCCGGCTTCGACGCCACCTACGCCTGGAAACTGCACCATCTGCTGAACGACATCGCGCAGGGGAAGGCCGGAGCCGACAGCCTTGTCCGCTATGTGGAATGGAACGCCACTGCCTATCCATCCGGCAGCCATAGGCTTACGTTCGTCACTAACCATGACGAGAACTCTTGGTCCGGCACTGAATATGAAAGGATGGGCGACGCTTGGAAGGCGATGGCTGTCCTCTGCTGGACACTTCCGAATTCCCAGCCGCTGATCTACACCGGTCAGGAGGTCGGCTACAACCACCGTTTCGAGTTCTTCGAGAAGGATCCGATGCCGGACTGGCGCCACAACGCCACAACGGATTTCTACACCTATCTCAATGAGGTGAAGCACGCTCATCCGGCTCTGGATTCTGACAATCCGTCCTTCGAGGTGCTTTCCTGCACCGATTCCGCTCTGGTCTTCAAGCGCGCTCTGGACCAGGACAGTGTGATAGTCAGCGTTCAGTTGCAGGCTCCGTGGAACTGGAGTATAACTGTCCCGGAGTCAAGGGTTTCGCACGTGGAGCCGCCGAGCTGGTGGGTGGGCATGAAGACCCCTCTCCAGCTGATGATCCACGGCGACGGCATCGCCGGCTATGATGTCAGGATCGAGGGTGAAGGTGTCGGCGTAAAGGAGATCCATAAGGCGGACAGCCCTGACTATCTGTTTGTTGACGTGGCCGTAAGCGCATCGGCTAAGCCCGGTGAGTACGGCATCATATTCACGAAAGATGGCAGTTCCTTCCGCTATCCGTACCGGATCGCCGCGAGGGAGGAAGGTTCCGCCGAGCGTGGCAGTTTCACAACTTCGGATTTTATCTATCTGATCTGCCCCGACCGTTTCGCCAATGCCGACAAGGGAAATGACAACACCGATGACACCGCCGAGAAGGCTGACCGCAGCGAGCCGTTTGGTCGCCACGGTGGTGATCTTCAAGGCATTATCGATCATTTGGACTACATCGCCGACCTTGGCGCCACCGCCGTCTGGTGTACTCCGCTTCTGGTGGACGACCAGTCCGAGGGGTCTTACCACGGCTATGCCTGTGGCGACTACTACCGCATCGACCCACGTTTCGGCAGCAATTCCCAGTACCGGGAATATGTCGCCAAAGCCCACGAGAAGGGTCTGAAAGTGATAATGGACATCGTGACCAACCACTGTGGCACCGGCCACTGGTGGATGAATAATCTTCCGTTCAAGGACTGGATCCATCAGTTTCCTGAATATACCGGCTCGAACATCGCCTTTTCAACGGCGATGGATCCGAACGCGTCGCAGTACGATGCGAATTTACAGGTCAGCGGCTGGTTCGTGCCTTCGATGCCGGACATGAATCTGGACAACCCGTTCATGCTGAAATATTTCCAGCAATGGGCGATCTGGTGGACCGAGTTCTCCGGCCAGGACGGCCTGCGTGTGGACACCTACCCGTACAACGAGAAAGTCCCTATGAGCAAGTGGTGCGAGGCCGTGATGAATGAATATCCAAACTTCAACATCGTGGGTGAGTGCTGGGACTCCAACATCGACCAGCTTGCCTACTGGCAGGGCGGCAACGCCAACCGTGACGGTTTCGACTCCCACTTGCCTTCGATTATGGATTTCCCTCTCCAGGAGGCCATCGGAGCCGCCCTCAGTGAGGATGATCCGCAGTGGGGTCAGGGCATGGTCAGGGTGTATTCCGCCCTCTCCCATGACGCAACCTATCACGATGTGTCCAAGATGCTGATATTCCTGTCCAACCATGATCATTATCGTGTCGCCGACGCATGGAAGCAGAACCCCTACAAGATGAAGATCGCCTACACCCTCCTTGCCACCGTCCGCGGCATTCCGCAGATCTTCTACGGTGACGAGATGGCCTTCGCCACCGGCAAGACCTACAAGAGCGACGGCGAGTTGAGGATGGACTTCCCAGGCGGATGGGAAGGCGACAAGGTTGACCTGTTTACCGAGGAAGGCCGTGCCTCCGCCACCGTCAATGTAGGCGGAAAGACAATCCCGCAGGGTCAGCTGGCTGAGCTTCACGACTATGCAAGGACACTCTTCCAGTGGCGGAAAACCAAGGATGTGATCCACACCGGCCGCACGATGCACTTCCTGAGCCGTGACAACACCTACGCCTTCTTCCGCTACAACGACACCGACAAGGTCTTCGTGTACGTGAACAATTCCCCGGAGCCGAAAACCATCCCGTGGTCCCACTACTCCGAGATCGCCTCCGACCTAACCACCGGCCGCAACGTCCTCACCGGCGCCCCCGTCCAGATCTCCGACTCCACCATCGTCCCGCCTTCCACCGCCCTTGTTGTGGAATATTCATTGAAATAGAACCGTTTATATTTGATGGAATATTTGTGTAAAATACTTTTATGCGCCGATACTTTTATGCGCCGATACTTTTATGCATAACAATCTCAGCATCCGCACATTCGGGAAGTAATACCGCCTTTGATGAGCGTTCGTGTCTGCTTTCAGCCGAACGCTCATATTCAGAGGCCTTGATGCTTGGTGACACCACAAAGACAATCACAGGAGTGGTTATGGAAGAAGGTGGCACTCCCGTACCATTTGCGTTTGTGTCATTATATTCAAAGAAAGATTCCACGCTTATCGCCGGTGAAATGAGCGATGAGCGTGGACGTTTTTCTCTGCGATTCCAGGGTGGCCCTACTGTGCTCAATATCAGTTGTATCGGTTATAAGACCATCGAGATGCCTGTGACGGCGTTGGATTTGGGCACAATCTATATGACGACCGATGCGAGCCTGCTGGAAGATGCGACTGTGGTGGCTCACCGAAAATACATTTCAAGGGAAAACGGTGGGCTGACACTGAATGTTCAGGGCTCCGGTTTGAGGAACATCGGTAAGGCCGCTGATGTGATCAAGTATATTCCTGGAATGCTTTATGCCAACGGCAAATATGAGGTGTTCGGGAAGGGTGAGCCTGTAATTTATATTGACGAAGAAAGATGGCGAACGTTTCCGAGCTATCGCTTCTATCCTCCTCCAATGTGAAGTCTGTCAAACTTATAACCAATCCGGGGGCTGAATATGACGCTGGCACAAGGAGCGTCATTGCCATCGCCACCGTCAGGCACACGTTGGATGGCGTTTCCGGCATTGTCGGAGCTGAACTTTCCAGGCACAGGCAGTGGTCCGGCAACGAGGATGTTAACCTTAATGTTCATAAAGGGGCCGTGGATGTTTTTCTTGCATATCGGTATGACAACACGAAAAGCGACATTCGGTACGACATCGACCAGACCAATTACGAGCAAGATACCTTCCACGAGGTTTCGGCTTCTGAATATTCAGACCGCTCCCGCTCGCACGATTACAGTGCCGGGGCGAATTACGCGATAAATAAGAATCATACCGTTGGTGGCAAATATATGGGAACCATTTCCGACTACAAATTGCTTGATTCTCCTTACGACTATATGCAGGTGTATCGCAACGGTGAGCTTTTGACTTCCACGGACAACAAGACCGATGAGTCGGAAAAGGAAAGGTTCCACAATGCCAATGTCTATTATATCGGCAAGTTTTCTGATAAATTACAGGTCAATGTGGATGCCGACTATGTATATTCCCGGTTGAATCATTGGCAGCAAGTGATTGAGACAAGCCGGATTGACGCGGTGTCGGAGAGCACCCATATTCAAAATGACCAACGCAACCGCGCGGTCGCTTTCAAGGACGTGTTCGCTTGGAATATTAGTGAGGTCAGCGGACTTGATTTCGGGACTGATTTCAGCAGGATCAGCTCTTGGGGCACGTCAGTCAATGAAGAAGGCAAGATTGCCGATGACCGGTTCAAAAACAATGAAACCAAGTATGCGGGATTTGTCTCCTATCGCTTGTTTTCTGAAAAATGGAAGGGGAGCGTCGGGCTTCGCTATGAATATGTCCACGCCATCAACACAGACCAGGGTGAGGTGAAGAACAGGAATGATTATTCTGACCTTCTGCCTTCACTGTCTCTTTCAACCTCTCTCGGGAAAGTGGATATGAGTCTTGATTTCAGCAGCAGGGTCAACCGCCCTTCGTTCCGTCAGCTGAACAACAGTGTAAGTTACAACAACCAATACCATTACGAACAAGGAAACATTTATCTGAAACCGCAATATGTCTATGACGCTGAGTTCAGTCTGGATTACGGCATTTTCGACTTCAAAGTGGATTACCAGTATATCAAGGACTATATTCATCCTACGGTTGTGGCGATCGAAGGCAAGCCCGGAACGGTAGCCTGGATGTCAACCAACGCAGACAGATTCCAGCAGTTAGGGGCTCAATGTGTTGTGGCTCCGGTCGTTGGCTGTTGGAGACCGACTTTGACGGCAGGAGTGTACAAGCCTTACTTTACGCTTGCGTACAACGGTTCCGAGACTAGTTATAATCGTCCTTACGGCCTCCTGGCTTTCCAGAACGCTGTCGAACTGAAAGGCGACTGGCTTTTGCGTGGTGATTTTTACTGGAACCTAAAAGGACATCACGGCATCTATGACCAGAACAGCCGCGCATCTTGCAACGTGATGGTTCAGAAACAATTGCTTAAGAAAAGGCTTACGATAACGTTGAAGGCTGAGGACTTGTTTGACTGGTCAAGGTTGAGTGATGTGAAGAGAGTCAATTTTGTGGTGCAGACCAGAAAGGTGAACAGCTTCAACCGTTGCGTCATCGCCTCCATCACCTATAATTTCAACAGTTTCAAGGATAAGTACCACGGCAGCGGTTCGGCCGACGACGAGATCAACCGCTTTTAGATGTGAGATATTCACGTGCGGCTGGCTGCGAGGTCGGTCATCAATGTAGTGTGCGACGACGGGAGCGGAAACATCAAATATTGCTCCTGTCGAGGGCAAAAACGCATACGACGGCAGCATTTTCTTCGGATAACGCTGCCGTCGTGATTAGGGAAGGTTCTTTGGCGTGGATTTTCCGCTTTTAGAAGAGTATGTTCTTGCTTTACCACTCACGTTATCGATTCCGTAAGTGATCATGTATTCTCTAAGGGTAGCATTTTGACCTCTTTTGCTTCTCAAGAGTGTATTCTGCACTCTCGGGAAACGTTTAGTCCGCTTTTCGTTTCCCGAGGGTGTTGTCTGGCACTCATAAGCGACATTTTGAAGAGTTATTCGACATCTGCGTGGTGACCAGCGTCGCACTCTTGGGAAGCATATCTGCCACTTTCCGTTTTCGGAGAGTGACAGGTGACACTGTTGGGTAACGTTTGTCCTCATTTTTGTTACCGAAGAAATTGCGGATGAGAGGCCTTAAAAACTGAGTGCATGATATTCATTATATGGCGTACAAGCCTAAAGTGGACGGCTTCGTGAAATTTGGTGTAAGCTATTGAAAATTAGATGCTATAAATTTTATTGCTATAGGCGTAAATAATCTTTTTTGAGCATCGCAGGGCAAAAAAACAGAAATTTCTGTTTCTTAATAAAAGTTTTTATGTTTTTGAATATGAGAGTGCGGGAAAGATGCTATATTGCGGTGAACCTGAATTTAGATTATATGGGCAGTCACAAACTCAATGAACTCCTGAAAGAGTACAGAAAACAACCTAAGTGGTATTACCACGTCATCTTCGACTCTATCGAAACAGGGCAGCTGTTCAACAGTGATGATGAATATGCCGATGGAATGAACAGCGTGGCCATCGGGCAATATGTCTGCGGACTGTCCGTCATCGTGTTCGTGCTGATGGCCAATCATTGCCATATTCTCGTTCATGGATCCGGAGAGGACATCGTCAGGTTTTTCTTGTTCGTCAAGGAAAGGATCAATCGGAAACTCAAAGAGGATGGTTTTCCTCCGCTTCCGATAGACTATGGGTTTAAGATGGTGAAAGTGAACGATGAGCGGCAATTGGTGGACACGATAATCTATATCGCGAGGAATCCGTTGAAGGCCAGGCCGGATCTCATGGCAAGTGGCTATATCTGGGGATCCGCGAATTTGATTTTCAGCGATGTGGACAGACTATATGACAAGATTAAAGTAGCTGACATGTCATGCAGGGAAGCGATGAGGATATTCAGGACTAAAATCAGGCTTCCGGGGAATTACCTTTTTAATCGTCCTCGGGGATTCATTCTTCCGGAGTCCTATGTCCTTAATGGTAAGGCGGAGCGGATGCTTGTGAACTCGTGGAGGTTTAGTTCAGGGCTTGTGAGGAACTTTGACGCTTACCTTAAGATTGCCGAGGGTGTCGGTGAGATGATTATATTTTCGGAGAATGAGTTGAACGAGATTGTCAATCAGGTTCTTCGGGATCATTTCAAGGTGGACTCTGTCAAAGATTTGGGAGTTGATGATAAGTGCCGCTTGGCTTTGATCTTGAAAAGGAAGTACCGCGTTGACACAAAACGAATTGCCCGCAAGATCCATGTTGAGGTTGCGGTGCTCAATAAACTGTTTGAATAGTTCTCCTGACGCATTGCGCGGCACCCTTGGGCAACGGAAAGGGTCGGAAGTGTCACCGGAGAGTGTCGCGTGGCACCCTTGGGCAACGGAAAGGGGCGGAAGTGTCGCCGGAGAGTGTTGCGCGGCACCCTTGGGCAACGGAAAGGGACGAAAGTGTCACCGGAGAGTGTCGCGCGGCACCCTTGGGCAACGGAAAGGGACGAAAGTGTCGCCGGAGAGTGTCGCGCGGTCACTGAGCTTGCCGAAGTGGCCATATTTGCAGGGATGGTGGCCGTGATTCTTCGTCAGATGATGGCGAATCTGCCAAATTGTCATATTCGGGGGAATGGCATAACATTCGATAATACTCCTTGCGTCCGGCTTCGGGAACGAAGAAGGCGAAAGAAAAACGCTGCACTTCGGATCTGGCTGGGCAAAAGAAAGAATGATGCCCAGATCCGGTGAACGGGGTCGGGCGAGAAACAAAAAGAATAACAAAAAAGAATAATAGGAGATTAAGAATATGGGAAAAATTATTGGTATCGACCTTGGAACCACGAATTCGTGCGTTGCGGTCATGGAAGGCAATCAGCCAACCGTCATAATCAACAACGAGGGTGAAAGAACCACCCCTTCAGTAGTCGCCTTTACCGATGGCGGTGAAAGAAAGATCGGTAACCCTGCAAAGCGTCAGGCCATCACGAACCCTCAGAACACAGTCTTCTCCATCAAGAGATTCATGGGCGAGACTTTCGACCAGGTTCAGAAGGAAGTCGCCAGAATGCCTTACAAGGTTGTCAGAGGCGAGAACAACACTCCGCGTGTTGAGATTAACGGCAAACTCTACTCTCCTCAGGAGATTTCAGCGATGATCCTCCAGAAGATGAAGAAGACTGCCGAGGACTACCTCCGTCAGGAAGTCACCGAGGCTGTCATCACAGTCCCTGCCTACTTCTCAGACTCACAGCGTCAGGCCACAAAGGAAGCCGGCAAGATCGCCGGACTCGATGTGAAGAGAATCATCAACGAGCCTACCGCCGCCGCCCTTGCCTACGGTCTTGACAAGAAGAACAAGGACATGAAGGTCGCCGTGTATGACCTCGGTGGTGGTACATTCGATATTTCCATCCTTGAGCTGGGTGGTGGTGTGTTTGAGGTGAAGTCAACCAACGGTGACACTCACCTTGGAGGTGACGACTTCGACCAGGAGATCATCAACTGGCTCGCCGATGAGTTCGCCAAGGACAATGGCGGCATCGACCTGAGGAAGGATCCTATGGCTCTCCAGAGATTGAAGGAGGCCGCCGAGAAGGCTAAGATCGAGCTGTCCAACCAGACCTCGACCGAGATCAACCTGCCTTACATCATGCCTGTTGACGGCGTGCCTAAGCACCTTGTCAAGACTCTTACCAGGGCTAAGTTCGAGATGCTTTGCGACAACCTCTTCCAGAGATCCATCGATCCGTGCCGTCAGGCACTCAAGGATGCAGGTCTGAACGCGTCTGACATTGACGAGGTTCTTCTTGTCGGTGGTTCGACACGTATTCCTAAGGTACAGGAACTCGTCAAGGAGTTCTTCGGCAAGGAGCCTAACAGAAGCGTCAACCCAGACGAGGTTGTGGCCATCGGCGCGTCAATCCAGGGCGGTGTGCTCGCAGGTGATGTGAAGGATGTCCTTCTGCTTGATGTCACCCCGCTTTCACTCGGTATCGAGACACTCGGCGGCGTGATGACAAAGCTCATCGAGTCCAACACGACCATCCCTACACACAAGTCACAGGTCTTCTCGACCGCGGCTGACAACCAGCCTTCTGTTGAGATCCATGTGCTTCAGGGTGAGCGTCCTATGGCTAAGGACAACAAGGAGATTGGTCTGTTCCATCTTGACGGAATCGCTCCGGCTCCAAGAGGAATACCTCAGATCGAGGTCACCTTCGACATCGACGCCAACGGTATCCTGAACGTGTCCGCCAAGGACAAGGCCACGGGCAAGGAACAGAACATCAGAATCGAGGCCTCATCAGGTCTGTCTGACGAGGAGATCCAGAGGATGCGTGACGAGGCTAAGGCCAACGAGGCCGCCGACAAGGAGGCCAAGGAGAAGGTTGAGAAGATCAACAACGCCGATGCTCTCTGTTTCCAGTCCGACAAGAACCTGAAGGACTACGGCGACAAGATTCCTGCTGACAAGAAGTCAGCCATCGAGTCAGCCCTCGGCTCCCTCAAGGAGGCTGTCAAGAATCAGAACATCTCTGACATCGACCGCTATACCGAGGAACTCACGAAGGCTTGGAACGCCGCCTCAGAGGACATGAACCGCGCCGCCCAGGCCGGTGCCCAGCAGGGACCTCAGAACCCTTACGGCCCGCAGGCCGGTCCACAGGGTCCACAGAACGGCCCGGACGACCAAGGTCCTGACGAGCAGTAAAGACGATCGGATAATCAGATGATAATCAGATAATAAGAGAGAGAGGATGTGATTTCACACCCTCTTTTTTTTGTCCTCGTCCGTCAGGATGCTCACGAGTCACTTCGTGGCAGTCGGCTGGATTCCGTCGTACTGTTCGCAGACGGTGTGGTAGCTTTCAAGGTTGCCGATGTCGTAGCGGTGTCCGGGCATCTCCATTGCGTGGACAGGGGTCTGGGTGGAGAGCCATGCTATGTAGCTGCCGGGAGCGTCGGTGCCGCAGCCGGCGGTGATGCCGGCGGAGATCAGGCTTGCGTCCTTGCGGGTGTAGTAGTAGAACGGGGGACAGCACCAGTGGGAGCGAGGCTCTGACGGCTTCTCCCCCATGCCAAGCACGAGGTCTTCGGAGCTGACCTCCACGACACCGCATTTGCGAAGGCGCTGCTCCGAAGGCTCGAAGAAGCGCATGATGCAGGACGTACCCTTTGCGCGGGCATATTCAATGAACCTTACGAGGCTGAAATCCAGCACATTGTCTCCGGCTATGACCAGCATGTCGTCGTCGATGCCGAGGGAATCGATCGCGAATTGGATGTCGCGCACCGCACCCAGGCGCGTCTCGTTCGTCACCGTGCCGTCGTCCACGACAGTGATCTTGTCATCCGGTCGTCCGGCGGCCCAGTCGAGGAAATGCGCGGCGAACTTGTGGTTTGTGATGACTACATATTCATCAATCGCCCCGGAGGTTTTGATGTCGTCGATCAGCCAGTCAAGGATGGCTTTGTCCTTGATTTTCAGTAAGGGTTTTGGGAAATTTTTCGTCAGAGGGTAAAGCCGCGTCGCATAACCGGCGGCAAGGATCAGGCATTTCATGACTTGGCTTCTAAATTTTCACGCCGTCCGCGCTGTGGCAGATGCAGGCCGAGTAATGCCCCCGCAGATCCGGGAACTCGGCAAGATACTCAGTCTCGACTTTTTTGAATATTTCCTCCTTGAACGACGGGTCGATCAAGGCCATGCAGCAGCCCTTGAATCCGGCTCCGCTGAAGCGGCCTCCGTAGATGCCGTCGGTTCTGGTCATGATCTCGTAGATCTTTTTCAGCTCTGGAGAGCCGGTCTCCCATTTCTCGATGGATGAGCCTTCTCCATCTCGACAGCGCCGGCGATCATCTCGCGCACATCGAATCCCGCCAGCACGATCGGCAGAAGTCCGACCGGAGTGAGGACGGAGAACCGGCCTCCCACGTTGTCCGGAACGACAAATGTCTTGTAGCCTTCCTGTGTGGAGAGGGTCTTGAGGGCGCCCTTGTGAGCGTCGGTGATGGCGACAATCCTTTCGGAAGCGTCTTTGTAGGTCTTCTCGATGTGTTCCTTGACGATCCTGAACGCGACCGCCGGCTCGGTTGTGGTGCCGGACTTGGAGATCACCACGGTGGCGACATTCCTCTCGGCCACAAGATCCATCAGTTCCGCGATGTACTCTTCGGAAAGATTGTTACCTGCGAAGACAACCTCCGGAGCCTCTTTCGCCCCGCCAAGCTGCTTGGCGAAATTGTGGGAGAGTGCCTCGATGGCGCAGCGGGCTCCGAGATAGGATCCACCGATGCCGATAACGACCACCAGGTTGACACCTTTTGCCTTCCAGCAGTCACGTACCGCCTCGCAATCGGCGATCAGTGACTCCGGAGTCTGCGATGGCAGATGCTTCCATCCGAGGAAGTCGTTGCCCGCACCGCTCTCGCTTTCAAGTACATCGAAGGCCTCAAGAGCCTTGCCGACGTATTTCTTGTAATCTTCATCCTTGACAAAGGAGGCGCATCCTCCCAAATTGACTTTAACCATTTTCTACCAAATTATTAAGGTTAACTAACTATGTATTCGTCTATGTATTCGTTAAACAAATCTGTTCAACCTGTTCAGCCTGTTCAATCTGTTCAACCTGTTCAGCCTGTTCAGCCTGTTCAGCCTGCCCAGTCTGCCCAGCCTGCCCAGCCTGCCCAGCCTGCCCGAATCTTTTTGGTAGATAATCCTTAGCCGTCAATAATATGCCACCGGCACACTCTTTCTTACCCAAGGCATCTACCAACAAAAAAAACATTTTGCAAAAAATAACCATTTTCGCAATAAAAACTCCCACTTATCACGGATAATTTTAACGAATATGTTCGCCAAGGAATATTCATTCATGGGTACCGCCGCCAGTAACCACGACAGCACGCCAGTAAAGTAGGTCAGAAGTCGAATATGTACTAAGTGCCAAGCCCTTCGTGAGCAAAATAGCCGCTTGGGCTCACGAGCGTGACCCGCGGGCGGCCTTCGTGAGCAAAACAGGCGTTCCTGCTCACGAGCGTGACCCGCAGGCGGCCTTCGTGAGCAAAACAAGCGTTCTGGCTCACGAGCGTGACCCGCAGGCGGCCTTCGTGAGCGAAACAGGCGTTCCTGCTCACGAGCGTGACCCGCAGGCGGCC
>ULSU01065791.1_pt1 | contig 14957 bp, 12 predicted proteins | sample 1956941 | NCBI WGS metagenome assembly ULSU01 (sample SAMEA4835715, study PRJEB28245) | human gut metagenome | biome: gut microbiome; material: fecal sample | place: Denmark | collected 2008
GCCATTTAGGAATATGTCAGCTCAGCGAACAGAACACATAATTGACACACGAATATGAAACAGATTGAAGACCTTATCGCGATTTCCCGGAAGTTCGGACAGGACTCCAGGTTCGTGATCGCAGGAGGCGGCAACACCTCCTACAAGGATGAGAACAGACTTTGGGTGAAGGCCAGCGGCCACGCCCTCGCTACTATAACAGAGGACGGGTTTGCCGTCCTTGACAGGGCCCTTCTGAACGAGATGGGCGAAAAGGCTTACAATGAGGACACGGCGATACGTGAGGAACAGGTCAAGAACGACCTCTCCGTGGCCTGTATAACAAAGGACAGAAGGCCTTCAGTGGAGACATCCCTGCACAACTGCATGGGATTCGCCTTCGTGGTTCACCTCCACCCTACCCTTGTCAACGGCCTGATGTGCTCGGTGAACGCCGAGGCCGCGTGCAAGGAGATATTCCCAGATGCCCTTTACATTGAATATACCGACCCGGGCTACACGCTTTTCAAGAAGGTCTATGACCGGATAAAGGCCTACAAGGCTGAGAAAGGCAAGGAACCCCAGGTGATATTCCTTCAGAATCACGGAATATTCGTGGGTGGGGACACCACCGCTGAGATTGAGGGAATATATTCAGAAGTCCTTGGAAAACTTGAGGCCAAGGTCGCCGCTCTTCCGGAGGGTGACACGGCTGTCTCGGAGACTGTTACGGATGTCGTTCCGGCGATCAGGCAGATGCTTTCCCGCTCCGGCCGGGGCTTCAAGACCTTGAAAGTCACCAAAAACGCCCTCGTGGACTTCTTCATTGATGGTTGTTCAGTCACTTCGACAGGCTCAGTGACTGATTGTCCCGGAAAATCCGGTTTCGACAAGATCGCGAAGCCGTTCACCCCAGACATCATCGTGTACTGCAAAAGCTCGTACATATTCATTGAAGCCGAGTCAGATGAAGAGATTTTAAAGCAGGCCGAGGAGGAAATCGAGGCTTTCGTAAGCGAGAAGGGTTATACACCTAAGGTATTGCTCATCAAAGGAATCGGACTCATCGCCGTGGGAGACAGCTCCAGGAACGCACAGATCATCACCGATGTGTTCACGGACGCGATGAAGATAGCGTTCTATGCGCAGAGCTTCGGCGGAGAGCATCCGATGGAGCGAGCTTGGATCGACTTCATCGACAACTGGGAGGTGGAGAATTACCGCCGCAAGGTGGCCTCCAGCGCGTCCAAAGGCCGTGTGGAAGGCCGCACGATCATCGTGACCGGAGCCGCCCAGGGATTCGGAGAAGGCATCGCCCGTGAGCTGATGGCCCAGGGAGCCAACATCGTGGTGGCCGACCTCAACGAGGCGACCGGCGAGAAGACCGCCGCCAGCTTCAACGAGAAGGCTGGAGCCAACAAGGCCATATTCGTAAAGACAAATGTCGCGGACATGGCGAGCCTCCGGAACCTGATGAAGGAGACAATTCTGAACTTCGGCGCGCTTGACGCTTTTGTCAGCAACGCCGGGGTTGTCCGCGCCGGCGGATTGGACGTGATGACCCCTGAGAACTTCGAGTTCGTCACCAAGATCAACTACGAAGCCTATTTCTTCTGCGCCAAGGTCGCCTCGCACATAATGAAGATCGAGACGAAATATGATCCTGAATATTTCGCCGACATCATCCAGGTCAACAGCAAGAGCGGCCTGCGCGGCAGCAAGGCCAACTTCGCCTACGCCGGCGGCAAGTTCGGTGGAATAGGCCTGACCCAGTCCTTCGCGCTTGAGCTCGCCCCTTACAGGGTGAAAGTCAACAGCATCTGCCCTGGCAACTACTACGATGGTCCTCTGTGGAGCAACCCGGAGAACGGACTGTTCATCCAGTACCTCAACGCCGGCAAGGTTCCGGGAGCGAAGACCGTGCAGGATGTCAAAGACTACTATCTCGCCCAGGTGCCTATGCGCAAGGGCTGCAACCCTGTGGATGTCTGCAAGGCCATCCTCTACGCCATCGACCAGACCGGAGAGACCGGACAGGCCATCCCTGTGACGGGAGGGCAGGTCATGCTGGCATAATTGTAAATCCAGGAAGCGACCTTGACTTCAGGCAAAGTAAAGCGGCTTCCAATGTAATTCATTAATATCATGAAACAACTTGACGTAAATCTGATGCATCCGGCCGAGCAGATCGCTATCATCATCGGCAGGATTTATCGCAGCGAGATGACAACCACCTCCGGCGGAAACCTGTCCATCATGGACGAGAACGGAGATATGTGGATCACCCCGGCGGCGATTGACAAAGGTTCGCTGACTCCGGCGGACATCATGTGCGTGAAGGCTGACGGAACCATCATCGGACCTCACAGACCTTCATCCGAGTACCCTTTCCACAAGGCCATCTACAAGATGAACCCGCATATTCATTCAGTGATCCACGCCCACCCTCCTGGACTGGTCACCTTCAGTATGGTTCACCAGGTTCCGGACACGAGCATCATCCCTCAGGCACGCGCGACCTGCGGCCCTGTCGGATTCGCTGAATATGCCCTCCCTGGAAGCGAGCTTCTGGGAAAGAAAATTGTGGCAGAATTCAAGAAGAACCCGGACTACAAGGCCGTCATCATGGAGAACCACGGTGTCGTGGTTGCCGGTGAGGACATCGCTGATGCTTACCAGAGGTTTGAGACCCTGGAGCTCTGCGCGCGCACAATCCTGAACGCCAAGACTTTGGGAGAGCCTAAATACCTCAGCGAGGATCAGATCCTCCAGCACGAGAAAGCCGTGAACGTTCCGTTCCAACACTTTATGAACGTAACGCACCCTTCAGATGAGAGGGCGATCCGCGCGGAGATCTGCAAAATTGTCCGCAGAGCCTGCTCACAAGGGCTTATGTGCAGTTCCTACGGTACGGCATCCGTGCGCTGGAGAGGCAATGATTTCCTCATCACTCCGTCCAGCATGCAGCGTTGGGATCTTGAGCCGGAAGACATCGTGCAGATCAAAGACGGAATGGTAGAGGCCGGGAAGAACGCAAGCCGCTCTGTGGCACTTCATTACGAGATCTACCGCCGCAACCCGAAGGTCAACTCAATAATCCTGACCCAGTCCCCTGCCCTGATGGGATTCTGCACGACCGGAGTGAAATTCGACGTGCGAACAATCCCGGAGAGCTGGATATTCCTTCAGGACATCCCGACATTCCCGTTCGGGAGCCAGTACAACGAGCATCTGACAGAACTCGCCGATGAGTTCAAACAGAGACCGTTCGTGATGCTGGAAAACGATTCCGTCGTCGTGACCGGTGACCAGCTCATCAACACGTTCGACCGTCTTGAGGTGGCAGATTTCAGCGCCCGCTCGCTGATCCTCGCCGCTCCTTTGGGCAAGTTGAACCCGATCACCGACGAGGAGATCGAGGAACTCCGCGTGGCGTTCCACGTAGGGGAATAATAAAAGCAGACATATAACTGCGGAACGACTGCCACTTCGGTAGGTTCAGCAACCGGTAAAGAGAAAACTCCCTCCCGAATTTTGCACGTTACCAAAATTCGGGAGGGAGTTTTCTCTTTACCGGATCACGTCCTATTCTCCGGCGATGATCTTAGCGTCCTCGGCGCTGTCGATGCCCACACGCTTGGCGAGCCGCTCACTCCTCTGACGGATCTGCTCCTTGTGACGCAGTACCCAGTTCTCGGCATAGACGGCCACGCATGCAAGGAAGAAATAGATGACCGTCTGGATGATCATGGCCTTCATCTGCACGTCAGCCGCTCCCATCTCGCCACCGGCAGTGCTGAGGTTGATGAAACCCTGCGCGCCGAAAGTGGACGGGAATATGTAGGAGAACACCTTCCAGAAGCCCGGGAACGCGAATGTCGGCCATGAGCAACCGGTCAGGAACAAAGCCACAGGCGACATCGCCAGAAAGAGGATGAACACGGATTCCCTTCTCGTGATCAGCGTGCTCCAGACCATGCTGAAGAACACACAGTCAGTGATGAAGAAGACCAGCATCGCAAGGACATCCTTGAACTCACCTCTTTGAGGGATTCCGAATATTGCCGGGACGATGAACGCGATGTACATGCCCACAGCAAGGTAAAGCAGCCAGTAGGCGCCTCCACGTCCCATGACCACACGCCCGACACCGTGACCTTCAAGTCTGTCAGGAAGCGATGCGAAACTGCGGTTCCTCTCCCTTGCGGTTCCTACCAGCAGTGACATTCCGTAGAAAAGCGTCTGCTGGATGATGATCATCAGGATGGCCGAGATCAGGAAGAAACTGTAGTTGAATGCCCGGTTGTAAGGATTGTTGTCCTCGTAGCCGAGCGGCTTGACAGTCTGTGACGCGGCCTGTTCCGTCATCCCGAGGGATGAGAACCTCTGCATCTGGATCTGTCCGATCTCATGAAGCATCACGAAGTTGGTGGCCATGAGAGCGTTCTTGTAGTAGAGGAAGCTGCTCATGTCCGCATAGACGGAGAATGTGGACGTCTCGTTTCTGGCCAGTTTCTCTGTGAAGTCGGAAGGGAAATAGATGATACCGTTGACCTTGCGTTCCTGCATCATTTTTTCCGCCTCGGCCATATTCATACATTTCGCCGCGACCTCGACCTCTCGGGTGGCGTCGATCTCCCTGATGAAGCGGTGGCTGTCCGGGCTGTCGCAATTGTCAACAATGGCAACGGGAGTCTCAGAAAGAATACCGTTCAGGTAGACGAGATTGTAAAGCAGCGGATAGGCAAGTCCGGCGACAAGGAAGATCAGCAGCACGCCGCTGTCTGAGAAAATCTGTCGAAGTTCATGACAGAATATGCCCCAGAAGTCCTTGATCCATGTTTTTGCGTATGTACTTTTCATGTCACTTAGTCTTTAGGGAAGTTCTGATGAATGTAGGCCTTCTTGAGTCGCACAAGACCTATGAGCGGCAACAGAATGAAGATCAGCAAGTAGATCACCTGCTTCCACCATCCGGCGAATCCGGCTCCGAATATGGCCTCCTGGACATAGAACAGATAATAATGACGCAACGGGAACGCCGCCGCAAGTCCCTGGATGTAAGGCGGCATGGCCTCGATCGGAAGCGTGAAGCCCGAGAGGGAGAATCCAAGCACGCTGTAAAGAGCGCCGATACTCAACGCCAACCTCGGCACAGGAAGCATCTCAAGGATGAATATGGCGATCGCCTCACTGGCGAAGATCATAAGGAATATGCCCAAAAACATGTTCCAGATGGATCCCGCCAACGGAAAATGCAGCCTATGGAAGAGCAGCAGGATCAGTATCAGCCCGATCGCCGAGAATGTCAGCGTCCACACCAGAAGCTTGCCGGCGAGGGCGGTCACGATCGAGTTGCCGGAGGTCTGCAGCAGATGCCTGGAGGTACCATACTTAAGCTCCGCTCCCAATGAATATATCAGGACGATTATCACGATCATCTCCAGCACACCTGGCAGCAGGACGCTGCTGAGGTAGTAGTTGTAGTTGGTGCCGACGTTGCCGATCTGATGGACATCCACGTCCACAGGACGGATCATGCCCATGATCTGGCTGTCGTTGTAGCCTCTTGCCCTGAAGGCCTGCCTCTGCACGGCTCCGTTGGTCAGATTGACCATCTGAAGAAGATCCTTCCACGCAAGCGCCCCGCTGACGAAGTACAAGCCGTTGACGTAGAACGTGATCTTCGGCTGACGGTTCGCCTGGATGTCATCGTTCATCCCCACAGGAACGACACAGACAGCCGCGATCTTGCCTCTGTTCATGTCTTCTCTGGCAGCCGCGAACGAATCGTAGTGGACAACCTTTCCCAACTGGGTGGCGTCCAGCTGCTGGCAGAAATTCCTTGAGGTGGACGAGTAGTCGTAGTCCACAAGACCGATCGGAACATCACTCGGCAGACCGTCCTTCAGAAATGTCAGGAAGAATATGGCGCAGAAGGCTATCACGCCTACCGAACCCAGAAGATAGATCGGACGCTGCCTGATGATCCTGAGTTCGCGGCGGGCCACCGCAATTATTCTCTGCCAATTAGTCATGATGATAGTCCTTACTTAACGATTGCGGACATACCTGGACGGACACCGTCCACCGTCACATCCGGAACGGCCCTGACCTCAAAGGTCTTGGCATCGTACATACCAGTTTCCTTGGTGGCCTTCCACGTGGCGTAGGACTCACGGACAGCCACATAGTTGATGGTGGCCGGAACCTCCTTGCCGTCAAGGGCCGGGATGATCACCGTGATCTTGTCGCCCTGCTTCATGCCGTGGAGGTAGTCCTCACGCACATTGAACGTGAACCATACATCATTCAGGTCCGTAACGCTGGCGACAGGCGCTCCCTGGCCGACAAGCTCGCCGACCTTAGGGAAAAGAGCCGAGATGATTCCGTCAGCAGGAGCCGTAAGGTACAGCTCGCTCAGATAAGACTCCACCTCCATCAACGCGCCGTTAGCCTGATCGACGAGAGCCTTGGCCGCAGCCTTGTCCTCCTCGCGCGCTCCGTTGACAGCCATGTCATACTGACTCTTGGCAGCCTTTGTCTGAGCGACGGAGGCATCGTACTTGGCCTTCACCTCGTCGTATTTCTGAGCCGCGATGACTTTCTGGTCATAGAGCTTCTGGATCCTGTCGAAAGACTTCTTCATCACGTCTTCCTGCACAAGAGCCTGCTGATAAAGCTCATAGGCTCCGGCGATCTGCTCCTTGCGGGCTCCGTTCTGAGCCTTTCTGCTCTGTGAGCTGGCAACCGCCTTGATGGCGTTGGCCTGCGCCAGCTTGGCACGTACCTCAGGAGAGTCGATGAGGGCGACGGTGTCTCCCTTGTGGACCATCTGGCCTTCCTTGACGTAAAGTTCCTCGATCCTGCCCGGAACCTTGCCGGACACACGATACTCACTGGCCTCTGCCTCGCCCTGAATCATCAGAGGCTTTGGTTTAGAGACGAAATAGCCGATGACGGCGATCAGAAGGATGATTACGATCAGCGCCACAATGCCAATCACAAGATTGTAGCTTTTCTTTTCCTTTTCCATAATATTCTTAAATTTTTATCATTATCCGTTGATTATCTTGCCTGAGCGTGGTTGTTGCCCTCCGCCTTGTTGAGGTTGGCGGCGAGCATCTGAAGCTCGATCCCCGCGTCGATATATTCAGAATGAGCCTTTAGCCAAGCGGTCTGGGCGGCGAGAGCCGTGTTGGTCTCGATCACGCCTTCCTCGAAGCCGACAGTCGCGGTGCGGAGATTCTCCTCAGCGCTGGACAGGTTGTTCTGAGCCATCGTGAGCTTCTCGAACGCCTCGCCTTCCTGCTTGCGCAACTGGGTCACCTGCAGGTTGATGAGGTTCTTGGCATCCTCAAGCTGGGTTCTGTAAAGTGTGGCCTCCGCCTTGGCCTTACGAGTCTTGCTCATGGCTTCGAATCCGTGGAAGATCGGAATGTTCACCATCACGCCGGCGTTGAAGAATCCGCCCCAGTCCTTCTGGAATCCATTCTTAATATTAGGATTGGTCACCGAATACGAAGCCATCAAAGCTATTTTCGGCATCATGTCGGCTCTTGCCACCCTGACTTTTCCGTCATAGATTTGAGAGGCCAGCTCAAGGCTCTTTGTCTCCGGCCTGTCGGCATATATCTGATCCAAATCCTTGTCCGCACCCATCTGAGGGACAGGAATGTCGGAGAGGGTTTCGTCAGCAAGTACGATCTCGGTGTCGAGATCAAGACCTATCTGCTTGCAGAGAAGCATTTTGGCAAGGGTCAAGCCATTGTCGGACTTGGTTTTGAGCATGTCCGCCTCGTTGGCTTTCACCTTTATCTGGAGAGCGTCAGACTCCGTGGCCACACCTTCCTTGACAAAAAGATCCACATCGTGCTCCATCTTGTGAAGAAGGTCGGCGTAGGCGTCGGCAAGCTTCTTCTTGTTCGCGATGGAAACAATCTGCCAATATGCCTGATCAACATCAACTATAACCTGCTGGTACTGCTGGTCGTACTGGGTCTTTGACAGCTCTTCCGCCAATTTGGCAATCTTGTTGGCAGCTATGATCTTGCCTCCCACGAACACCGGTTGCTGAACCGTCACCGCACCTGCGAAAATATTCTGCATATCCGGATGGAAAGCGTCATCGATTTCCTTGCCAAGGGCATTGATTGTCTGTGACATATCCGTCTGCGAAAGCGCTCCGAGAACCGTCTGCCACATAGGGCTGTTGGCATATTCAAGAGCGGCCGCCGGATTGGATTTTATAGCGGTCATCAGCTCCTGGGCGAAACCCTGTACCTGAGAATGGATAAGGGTTCCCATATTCTGCAGCTTCTGGGAAGTCACGTCGCTGACAAGGGCGATGTCATTGGCGTTATAGATGTACGCCCCTGTCGCCGAGATATTCGGGAGATAATTCGCGAACGCTATCTTACGGTCATAGCCTGCCATTTCAATCTTGGTCTCGGCCTGTTTCAAGGTCTTGTTGTTCTCGATTGCCATTTCGCGGCACTGCTCCAGCGTCAGAGTCTGCTGGGCATTCATCGCAACTGGCACAAGAGCCATAGCGACCAATGTTGAGATTTTGACAATGTACTTGTTCATATTCATAAATTTTTTGTTCTTCTTACAAGCGATAGGCTTCACTACAAATTGACTGCCAAATTATACCATTAGAATGAACGATTGGACTCTATAATTGTCAAAAGGTAGAATATTGCGAAATTTTGCAATGACAAGAATATTTCCTAATTTTGCCGCCAGACGCTAAAAACATTTTATGGAATGCCAGATTCGTTATTGAACATAGGTCTTAAACAGATCAGGAAACTCGTTCCTGTCCAGAACGAGATCCAGCTTGAAGACGATTTCTTCATCATGGACGTGAAGTATAGCGACAACCTTCAATTTCTGAAATATCCTTGCCGCAGCGATGCGTACATCGCTATTTTCTGCAAATCAGGAGAGTTGAACGTGGAGATCAACCTTCGGTCTTACAAAGTGGTCAAGGGTACGCTGTTCATCGGCACCCCGGGGAACATCATAAAGATAAACAGGCTGGGCAATGAAGGCGACAACGGATTCGAGTTCATTGTCGTGGCGATCTCCAAGGAGTATCTTTCCAGCATAAGTTTCGACTTTAAGAAAATTTTCGACGATCGGCTGAAATTGCTGACGGAACCATGCATTCAGCTTGACGACAGGAACATCGCATTCTGTTCCAAATATTTGGATCTTATAGGGGTAATCCTGTCCTCGGATGTGCCGAACAAAAGGGAGGCGGTCGGTTCTTTGATAGCTTCGTTGTTCTATGTTCTCGGAGGACTAATGGAGAAGAGTGCGGCCAGAACCCCCGAGTTGCCTGGAGCGGCGGTCAACACGAGAGTAAAACTGATTTTCGAGCATTTCATGGCGCTCGTCACCGAGCATCACACCTCAGAAAGGAACATGGCCTTCTATGCGAGCCATCTTGGCCTGACACCCAAATACCTTTCCAAGCTTATCAAGCAGGTAAGCGGACGGTCGGCGCCGGACTGGATCGACTCGTTCGTGATTCTGGAGGCCAAGAATATGCTCAAGTACACCGACGACAGCATTAAGGAGATCGTTTTCAAACTGCATTTCCCGAATCCGTCCGTGTTCTACAAGTTCTTCAAGGCACACACAGGAATGACACCAAGTGAGTACAGAAACGGGTAAAAACCTTTTAAATCTTGCCGCCACCAATGGTGCGGTCCAGACGGAACATCGCCGGATCATCTTGCACAGAATCCCCCTCAGAAGTGTCTCGAAGCGGCATTTTGCATCAATCTGTAAGCAAACAACGGTGCTTTCATGAACAATTGACGCAAAAATCGTTTTAAAAAATTACGAAAAAGTTTTGGATATTCAATAAATCTTGATACCTTTGTCCTTGGACAGACAAAAGTTCTTTTTGTTGTCTATTTGTTAAGTTCGTTTTATATACAACAGGCCGTCGCTTTGGGGAAAGCGGCGGCCTATCAGTTTTGCCGAATGCAATAACGGGTAGACCAAGGCCGAGGAAAACGTCAAGGCGAAGTCTCTCAAAACATATATCAACGAGCATCCGAATCTGAAAGGTCTCCGCGTCTCTATGCTGAACTACATTGACCAGAGTCGGATGGAAAACCTGCCGCTCAACACCATTGAAGGCCATCTGCGAGCGGAAGGGGTTCCTGTCCCGGATAGTCAAGAATAGCGGCTTCTTACGTACCTTGCTATTCCGTCAACGTGAAGCTTGACGATGGCCGCCTTACCTTCGTTGCTCAGCAGGAAGTCACAGCTCTTGATGCAATCCATAAAGCCGTTCTCGGCAAGGCTGCTTGCGCAGGCCGTGTGACGGAGGGTGTAGGTACTTGTATTTCAATCCACGCACCCACGTGGGGTGCGACCTATTTGATTTAGGACGAGTACGCCTATTAGGTACATTTCAATCCACGCACCCACGTGGGGTGCGACTTGGTTATACCCTTGTAGAGGTTTGCCTTGGTCTTATTTCAATCCACGCACCCACGTGGGGTGCGACGAGTTGCTCGAGGTCTCTGTGGTAAATATCCCGGCATTTCAATCCACGCACCCACGTGGGGTGCGACACTCCACATCATAACGTCCGACCTCGTCCTCAAAATTTCAATCCACGCACCCACGTGGGGTGCGACCACCGAGAACCCCGACAACGTCATAGGCAAGGGATTTCAATCCACGCACCCACGTGGGGTGCGACAAAGAGACTCATTCATCCTCCTCCTTCTCATTATTTCAATCCACGCACCCACGTGGGGTGCGACCTGACAAGGTTGAGGAGGCCGTGCTTTCGGCGATATTTCAATCCACGCACCCACGTGGGGTGCGACGATAGCTGGTGTCCATGCCGGCTGTGGAGATGGAATTTCAATCCACGCACCCACGTGGGGTGCGACTGTTAAGCCATCAAATGGTTGGCTTTTAGGTCATAAAGATAATGAATTTGCGAATGAAAACATAATAATTATAAACTCTGTTAACATTACGTGATTATCTCAGCCATATTATTGATGTTCAACAATTGCGAACATCTCTGCTTTATCTGCAACACTTGGGGTTCGCCTCTGTCAAATAATGAGCTCCTCCGTGAAATCCGTGTCTCTCTTATCACTCAAGGTTTCTACCTTGTGCTTCCAGTTTGATCCTAATGAATAGAACCTTACACTGTCTTGGTCTCTATCGATGAGATTCTCTAACTGAAATTTAAGGCTCACATATTGAGATTCTGTCAAGATGCATTCAAACACTGAATTCTGAACACGTTTACCATAATTTAAACAGGCCTTTGCGACTTGTCTCAAGCGTCTTTCTCCACTGGGCGAGGACACATTCACATCATAAGTTATCAGTACAAACATAATCGCCAATTACTGGATAAGGAAAACAGGATAGTCATCAATGTCTTTCCTGATGAATCTCGCCAGTAACATTGATTGAATGTAGGGTAAAAGGCCTATGGATACCTTCTCGTTAAGATAGGGGTGAGTGATCGTCTCTTTTTTTCGGCTTTGCCAAGCGGTCAATATTGTTTTCCTCCCGCTATCCGTCATCACAATGCTTTCATCCCCTTGCTTCACAAAATCTTTTATTGTAATCTGTTTCCTGTTTATCAACGACAGAATCAGACGGTCTCCCAAATAAGCGCGAAGTTCTTCCATAACATCCAAAGCCAAAGAAGCCCTGCCTGGTCTTAAGGTGTGCATAAAACCCACATATGGATCTAGACCCACTGTCTCCAAAGCGGAAGTCATATCATTGCAAATAAGGGAATACACAAACGACAGCATAGCGTTGACAGCATCCTTTGGAGGACGGCGATTACGGTTCTCAAAAACAAAATCGTCTTTCTGGTTCAGAATCAGATGTGAGAATATTCCAAAATAATATGTTGCCGCCTCCCCTTCAATTCCTCTTACGCTATCAATTGAATCTGTGTTCAAGACCCTTAACTTACACCTTCGGAGATTCTCCGCCGCATTTTCCACAACATCGTCTGAACCATTGTCACGAATGAACCTACGAAGAATATTACGATAATTATGTATCTTTCCTCCGATAAACAATTTGCTGAGGTGAAGGGAATAATCTGGATCATCGGAATAATTGTATTGTGCCTTCCTCAATAAAACATTGCCTTTTGTCGGACCTTGCGAACGACTTATGTAACGACCTTGTGGAGAAAGAAACGTAAGGGATACCCCGCTATCGGCACATAACTTCATTACCCCTGGACTTGCTCCCATATATCCGAATGTCACTATCTGCTCAATGTTGTGAATCGGTATACGGAATATCTCCTCCTGATTTACAGAGACAACAACATTCAGCCCATCCTTGCTCAAATATGCTTCAGGGGTAGTCACATACAAAGTATTAAGTAATATTCTCATATAGGTTTCTGCTTAAATACGTTACAACTTGAGTACAATCATTCGTTTCCGGAAGGCAAATGTCTTTTAGAGAACAGTTTTTGCAATGGGGTCTCTTCGTGGCTTTGGGGATGTCGCCGCTTGTGAATATTCTATGCATTTCTTTGGCGCATCGCATCGTGGTTGTCCGCAAAACATCGGACATTTCAACCGTTTCACGACGCTTCACCTCATCGTAATAGAGGGCTCCACGAGGAATATGAATACCATACATTTCTTCCAGACATAGAACTTGAGCCGCCAGTTGTACTTCGTCTCTCTCATCAGGTTTACTATGTCCCCTTTTATATTCAATAGGATAAGGCTTCCAAAATCCTTTGTATTTATTATGGGTGATCGAATCCTCTCGGGAGTCGGAAGGAATAAGTTCCACCGCATCCGTGACGCCATACAGCCCTAGCTCCCTTGAGGCGATATGCAAAGAGCGGAGAGTGATTACGTCTCCATTTTTCTGGCGGTAGAAAGGATTGTCAACGTTACTATGCAGAATACTCCCCTCCGTCGTCAGCTTGTTCTCAGCCCATTGTTGTTCGATGTGAATCAATGCCCATTGCCGGGGACAGAACATAAAGTGCTGAATCCCCGACAACATTAGCATTTCTTCTTCTGAGTACATAGAACGACGCTATATGAGTTCTTTCACTGTGACACCGGCAGGAATCGATTCTTCTTCAATCGTCACCTTATAGTCACGGAACGATCTTGGGGCACTCTCTGTTACTTTTTCTATCTTTACCAGATCGAAGAGTTTATTGGCCGGCGCATTGCCAAGTTCGGAATCGTGACGGAACACAATAAGCTTCTGTGCGCTCATCAAACCGCGAGCGGCCGAACGATCCGCATCGAACATATTTTTCAACGCCTCGAAGAATAATTGAAGATCTTCTTCAGAGAAGCCTGTCTGTTTCGCAAGGTTTGCCGAGACGAAACCGTGGCACACATAGAGGCCGTAAGGTATTGTGGCTTTGCGACCCATAGTGTGATTCTCTCCCTTTTGGCTCTCGGCCTCTTTTTGTGTCGCAACCGCAACCCTGGTTATGGAATGCTCAGCTGTGGCAACCGGGTCGACAGAACGAGCGAAGGTCAGTTGTATAGGGCCTCTAACCTGACCGGCATTCTTTCCTGTTGACATTACAGCACCAAAGGTTCGTATGTCATAGTAGTTCTTGCACATGAAACGTCGCGCGGCGGCTGTCTTGTCCTTTGCGTCCTTGACACCCTTTACCACAGAGTCATCATGGGCTTTGTCTATCTCATCATTGAGAATAGCTTTTTCTTTGATGAATATGTCATAGCCCTCTGACAAGCCTTTCGCAACCTGTACATAATTACGAACCTTACGCTTCAAGCACACATCTGTCACCAGTCCCATACCAGTTTCGGCATCCACGCGAGGCAGATTTCCCGCATCCGGATCACCGTTTGGATTACCATCCTGTACATCGAAAACGTAAACGAAATCGATTCTGTTGTTTAATTCAGTCATAATATTTTAAATTTTAAGCATTTACACTTTCGTCATTACTATTCTCTTCTTTTTTATTAAAAAAGTCTTGCCTCTGGTGATAATATCCCACAAAGAAGCGACCTTGGTCTTGAAGGTCAAGGTGCGCCGGGAACCCATCAGAGGAGATTTTGTCGATTATCTCTTGCTTCAACTTCTCATAGAACACTTTCTTTCCCTCATTTGACAAATTCTCCAAATGGTGGGAAGAAAGATTGAGTATCGTTGCGAACACCGAGGATGGTGTTGAGCTGGCAGCATTCATATAGCGTTCGCGGATGCTGCTGATCCCGTTTGCATCTTCTTGAATTCTGTCAAGAACTGCAAAGAGGCGGCCACACAGGTAGCCCTGATTTGTGTTACGTTTGTCCAACATGATTTTCATTCTTTTATCATTAACATTTTGTCTGTTCAAAAATGCCTTTATGATGGCTATACGAGTTATTCGAGCAGCATTGCCGTCACCACTTTCTGCCCTTATCCGACGTATACATGCGGAAAGGAGGGTATAAGGGTAAGGTGTCCCCAAAAAGATGCTTTTGATGATTGATTCAGGAAGATTCGGCGTCGCCTCGGACTGCTTGCCTCCTAAAGTGACCGCTGAAAAAATATCCTTTATTCCCATATATGGCTTTCTATCCTTGCGCGTGTCGATTATCTCCATATCGTCAAAATGCCGAAGAATCTTCCCGGCAAAATCCCGCAAAGGTGTTTCTGACCAATAGACCACCGCTATCCGAGCGGAATTGGGGGCAAGTCCAAGAATGTAGAAACGATCTTCCAGACTTGTGCCCAAACTACCCGAATAAATCGCGGTAAAGACTTTTCTTACTTGTTCTATCTTCGCATTAGGATTGTCTTTCTTCTCTTCCGAATATCCCAGCAAATCAAAGAGGCTTTCTTCCGCTTGTTCCGCAGCCTTGTCATTTGAGGATGCCCAAAAGACGAACGTACGGTTGCCTACCGTAAATTTGTTGCGTGAATCTCTACGCAGCATCGTGTTGAGAGCCGTCGTG
>ULSU01020135.1_pt1 | contig 14884 bp, 10 predicted proteins | sample 1956941 | NCBI WGS metagenome assembly ULSU01 (sample SAMEA4835715, study PRJEB28245) | human gut metagenome | biome: gut microbiome; material: fecal sample | place: Denmark | collected 2008
CCAATAAACATTAGAACAAATAATACAGCCAAGGCTGCTGGTTGTTTGATTCTCTTCCCGCACAATGCCTCCCACATCCTTTCGGTGATTCTCGTTTTTTCCTCATGACTATCACATTTTACACATTGATGATTATGTTTTCCCAGATTTGTTGCTCAATTTGCATTCAAATTATACCATAAGACTTGTGAACAGTTCTACCGTCATTTTGGAATATATGAGAAAAGGACGAACTCATCTTCTAAAATGAATTCGTCCTTTAAGGCACAGTTATTAGGTTGTTTCAATACATCTCATAGGTTATTCAGTATTATTGGGTAATTTTTTGATGTACTAACCCTCATTTGATGTACTATTTCAGGAAAAAAAACCTTTTATTCTTCTGCAAAAAGTTTCTGCTTCCGCTCAATCATCTCATCAATTCTCTCGATATACTGCGCTACATCCTTGACATTCTCGCATCTTTCGATCCGATGAGTGCCATTCTGATCTGGTTCTGTCCAGACACGTTTCGTTGAAGCTCCCGCTCCGCACGCCACGATGGTTTGTTTCTCCTCCATGATCAGAATGTTATAAATTCCTGCTTTCCCCGGACTTGCGTAACCGACATTTTCCAGATTGCCAGCCATGCTCTTCTGTCGATACAGATAATATGGTTCTAACCCCATCTCCTTTGCATATTCTGCGGTGAGGTTCATATGCTCTGTGGTGTTGACCATCTTGTAATCTTTATAATCTTCCTTAAACATGTTAAGCCGCGCCGCCCGCTTTAATGCAAGTGAATGCACGGTAAGATTATCCGGTTTTAACGCTTTTACCTGCTCTAAGGTATCCCTGACATCCTCAAGGCTTTCCTCCGGCAGTCCCATGATAAGATCCATGTTAATATCATCGAATCCAAGCTCTCTCGCAAGCTGAAAACTCTCCACGGTCTGTGCCACGGTATGTCTGCGCCCGATGATTTTTAACGTCTCATCTTTCATCGTCTGCGGATTGATGGAAATTCTTGTGATGTCCCATTTTTTCAACGTTTCTAATTTTTCTCTTGTGATGCTGTCCGGACGTCCGGCTTCCACTGTAAACTCCAGACAGTGTGACAGATCAAAGCTGCATCGGATTTTACGGATCAGCCGGTCAAGCTGATATGGCTCCAATGTTGTCGGTGTGCCCCCTCCAATGTAGATGGAATTCAGATGTTTTTTTCCAAATTTTACTGCAACATAATCCAGTTCTTTTTCCAAAGCATCCAGATAGCTGTCCACTTTCTGTCTCCAGCTCACTAATGGGTAGGATGTAAATGAACAATACAGGCAGGTTGTCGGACAGAATGGGATTCCGATATAAAGACTGTAGCCGTTCTCGTAATCGATCTTTTTTAAGATTTCGAGCTCACGCTCTGCAATATCAATGGAAAGATCGATTTTCTCATCGGATGCAAAGTACGTTTTTTGCATGTAGGTTCTGATCTCTTCCTCCGTTTTTCCTTCCTCTAAAAATTTCATCGGGATTTTCGTTGGCCGGATTCCTGTCAGCGTTCCCCACGGAAGCTTTTTGCCCGTGATCTCTGATAAAATCTGATAAAAATTCTGTTTCAGTTCGTTTTTCGTTTCCGTGCGGTCTGAAAAATCTACCGGAAAACTTCGGTCATGACTTTCCTGACCATTTTCCTTCCACTCAATTTTTATCTGCTGTGGCTCATACTCCACTTGAAACTGTAAGGTGATCTCTTCCTCATATTTTTTATCTTCTGCCGTTGCACTCACATTTTCCTCCGGGAAAAATGCTTTGATGAGCGAATGTATGTCATACTCAAATTCCGGCTGGTTTAATTTTGCTAATATCATGCTTTCCTCCTACAAATATGGATTGTACATCCGCTCTGTTCCGATCGTTGTCATATCTCCATGTCCTGTATACACGGCGGTCTCATCAGGAAGCGGCATTAGTTTTTCCCGGATCGCATGGATCAGCTGGGATGCACTTCCCTTCGGGAAATCAGTCCTTCCAATAGAAGTCTGGAAGAGACTGTCTCCGCTGAATAACGTGTTCTGATATGGAAGATAATAGCAGCAGCCTCCCACCGTATGTCCCGGTGTTAAAAATACCCGTATATGAAATCCTGCAAGATCTATTTCCTGCTCATCTTTTAAATATTCATCGGCATAGAACACAAGCTCGCTTCCCTGCCATCCGCTCAGATTCAGCTGCGGATTTTCCAGTGTCTCTTTTTCTTTTTCCTGCGCGTATATTTTTATATGCAAAAGCTGCGCCAGCTCCCCTGCCCCTGTCGCATGGTCAAAATGTCCATGTGTCAGAAGAATTGCCACAGGTTTCAATCCCTGCTCTTTCACTTTCTCTGCAAGCTGTTTTGCACTTGCACCCGGATCAATGATCAGTACTTCTTTTGTGTCATCATTGATTGCAAAATAGCAATTGGTCTGTACCGGACCTACTACATATGTCTGTATACTTAATGGTGCCATATTTCTCTTCCTCCATAAAAAGATGAAAGAAACCACCTGAGCCAGATCAGCCGGTGGTTCTCTCAATATCAATAATACTGTCTATCTGACGAAGCTTGTCGATCACGCTCGTCAGCTCTGCTTTTCCTTTTGTGTTAAATGAAATATCAATGGTTGCGATTCCCTGCTTACTCGTCTTGGAATGGATCGCATTGATATCAATCTCACGCTCTGTAAAGGCTCTTGTGATATCCACGAGAAGCCCGGTACGGTTATTACAGAATACTTTGATCTCTGCCAGATAAAGACCGGAACTGCCAGATTCTTCATCATGCTGCCACTCTGCATCGATGAGACGTTCTCTCTCCATATCTGAAAGATTGATGATGTTGATGCAATCCGTCCGGTGAATGGAAACACCACGCCCTCTTGTCACAAATCCTACGATCTCGTCCCCCGGAACCGGACTGCAGCATTTTGAAAAATGGACTGCCACGTCATAAAGTCCCTTTACAATGATACCGCTCTTTGATTTTTTCTCCGGGACTTTTTCTTTATTTTCGGAGATTGTCTCAAGAACTTCCTCGTCTGTAATACGTGCAAGGTGATCTTTCTTATATTCCTCGTACATACGGTTTACGATCTGACCTTCTTTTAAACCGCCATGACCAACGGTTGCAAGGCAGGAATTCCAGTCGTGAAAACCATACTTGCGCATGATTTTATCCTGATACTCTGGTCTGTTGATATCGGAAAGGTTGATCCCTTTTGATTTACAACAGGATGCAAGCAGCTCTTTTCCTCTTATGATATTTTCTTCCTTCAACTCACTTCGGAACCACTGATTAATCTTATTCTTTGCCTGCGTGCTCTTTACAATATTCAGCCAGTCGCGGCTTGGTCCCTTGGAATTCTGAGAAGTCAACACCTCGATCCGGTCACCATTCTGGATCACATAATCAATCGGAACAAGCTTTCCATTGACTTTGGCTCCGATCATTTTGTTTCCGACCGCCGAATGGATGCTGTACGCAAAATCAATTGGCGTAGAACCGTTTGGCAGGTTTTTTACATCTCCTGTCGGTGTGAAGCAGAAAACCGTATCCGAAAACAGGTCGAGATCACTTTTTAACAGGCTCATAAACTCCTTGTTATCGGACATATCCCTCTGCCACTCTAAAATCTGTCTCAGCCAGCTTAACTTCTCTTCCTCGGTAACGGTCATTGGTGCTGCAGCACCGCCATTATTGCTTGCCTCTTTGTATTTCCAGTGAGCGGCGATACCATACTCAGCAGTGCGGTGCATCTCATAGGTACGGATCTGGATCTCGAACGGCTGTCCGGTCGGTCCGATCAATGTCGTGTGAAGTGACTGATACATGTTCGGTTTTGGCATGGCAATGTAATCTTTGAACCGGCCAGGGATCGGTTTATACATCTCATGGATGACACCAAGTGCCGCATAACAGTCTTTTACGGAATCCACGATAATACGGATCGCAAACAGATCATAAATCTGATCCAGCGTTTTATCCTGATTCTTCATTTTCTTATAAATACTGAAAAAATGCTTTGCCCGCCCATCGATCTGCGCCGGAATTCCGGCTTCGTGGATATGTTTTTTTACCTCTTCCACAAGGCTCTGGACATAATCATCCCTGACACTTTTTCTCTGGGCGATCTGATGAACCAGATCATAGTATGCTTCCGGCTCTAAATATTTTAAAGACAGATCGTCTAATTCGATCTTAATTTTGGAAATACCAAGGCGCTGGGCGATCGGCGCATAAATATCCATTGTCTCTCGCGCTTTTTCCTTCTGTTTCTCCGGCGTCATGTATTTCAGTGTCCGCATATTATGTAGGCGGTCTGCCAGTTTGATCAGGATCACACGGATATCCTTTGCCATGGCAAGGAACATTTTTCTTAAATTCTCTGCCTGAACTTCCACCTTATCCGCATCGTAGGACAACTGCCCTAATTTTGTGACACCATCTACCAGCAGTGCAACCTCTGCACCAAACTCCTGCCTGATCTCCTCATCGGTCATAACGGTATCTTCCACCACATCATGCAAAAGTCCCGCTACGATTGTCTCTTTATCAAGCTCTAACTCTGCCAAAATAATCGCAACGCACAATGGATGGATGATATACGGTTCTCCCGATTTTCTTACCTGCCCCTTATGTGCCTCGTATGCAATGTTGTATGCCTTCTCTATCAGACTGATATCCGTAGATGGATGATACTTACGGACACTGGCGATCAATTCCTGATATAATTTTTCTGGACTCTCAAACTCCTTCATTGGTTTGATACTATTGTCCTCTTCTTTTACGATTTTCTCTAATTCTTCTGATGAAAGTTCTGCCATGTAGATCACCCACTTTATCTATGCTTTTGTGTATAATATATGATTATATTTTATTTTCTATCAAAAATCAACGCTTAAACTTTGCATCCGGCTTCCATCACCATTCTATCTGATAATCTGACATCAGGACGCCGTCTATTTCCCGGTCACCGCAATATGAAAAGCCTAATTTTATGGCAAGTTTTTCAGAAAGAGTATTTTCTTTTTGAATCAGACAGTGCAAGAGATGTACCTGCAGCTCTTCTCCTGCATATTGCATGATCGCCTGACAGACTTCATAGGCATAACCCTGATGTTGAAAGGATGTCCGGATCGCATAACCCAATTCCATATCACCATTTAGTTCTTCTCGGTGTTCCACACCAGCCCTGCCGATCAGCGTGCCCGTTTTCTTCTCAAAAACGAGCCACATTCCATATCCGTAAAAACGATACATATTTTCGATATAGGCTTGCTGATATTCCAGCTCTTCCTCATATTCATATAGCCCCTCCATATAATCGGTCATTCCGGGTTCTGCATACATGGAAAAAAGGTCATCCAGATCAGAAAGTTCCAGTTCTCTCACAATACAGCGTTCCGTCTCCAGAATCGTCCATGGAATGTTGAAATGTCTCTCATACACACGCTGTAAAAACGTCATATCGACTTCCTCGAACCCCTCGACGACCATATCGGCATGAAGAAATGTATCCGCTTCCGGCTTCTGATAGGCAATCGCCGGGACGTCCACATCTCTGGCAAGGTCTAAAAGAGACTGATCGGAAGATACAAAAATGAGTTCTCTGCTCCGCTTCCCTGACAGTTGATGGCCGACCTCCTCTTTGCGTATCTGTACAAATGTAGTTTGCTTTGTTTCTGCAAGATTTTCTCTTAACAAAGAAACTTCACGCTCCGGTATCTGCGACACCCATATCTGTTTTGGATACTCTTTCTTATTATAATATGGCAAACCTGTTCTCCTTATTGATTGTTATGCACAAAACAACCGGTATCTGAACAGATACCGGTCATTCTTTTAAAACCCATGAATTAATATGCAATATTTACATCGACATTTCCCTTGATTCCTGGAACACTTCCCTTGGAAGAATACTGCCACATGTTATATTTTCCTTTGTAATTGCAGGTTGTGTTGTACTGTGCAACCCAGATAAAGTAGTTACTGAATGCAGATGCATCAATTTTATTATTGTACCAGCTCTTGCTTGCGTAAACACCTGCTTTTCTTCCACCGTTTGCAATGGTCTTACAGAACGCAGCCACGCATGCTGTTCTGGTGCCTTTATCTAATCCGTTGGCACGGGCTGCTCCGCTTCCGTTCTCTGTATCAACAAAGATCGGGTAAGAAAGATTGTAGCCGGAGCATAAGGTCAATGCCATACTTGCCTCCTCAACAGCTTCTGCCTCAGTTGTAGCCTGTGTGAAGAAGTAAACACCAACGTTAATGCCGTTTGCAGTTGCACCCTGAATATTTTTCTTGAAGCAGGAATCCTCTACCAATGCTCCTGTCTGTGATCCGCGGTAACCGACACGGATAATTGCAAAGTTGATACCTGCTGCCTTTACAGATGCCCAGTCAATATTTCCCTGATGGCTGGATACATCAATACCGTTCTTTCCAGACCCCTGCTGTAATGCTCCATCACTTCCGAAGTTATAAGTGATACCACTGATCACCTGACTTCCTGTTACACGCTGATGGTTGCTGGTGTAGTAATATACTTTTCCATCAATGGTCTGCCATCCGGTGTAAACAGGCTCGGTGTAGTAAGTTCCGTTTGCATTGTAATCTGCCACGGTTGCTGGTTTTTTACACTCGGAATCTTTGTAAAGTAATCTACCTGACTTATCCTTTAACTGTGTTGTTGTATTTCCGGTAAAATCATTCACGGTAACGGTACATGTGATTTTCTTGTCATTTGCAGTTGTCTTGGTATCTCCCGGTTTAGATAAGTATGAGATTATACCAGTAACCGTCGCACTTCCTTTTCCAACTGCTGTTAAAGTACATCCTGTTTTTGCTCCATTGGATACCTTTACAACTTTTTCGTTGCTGCTTGTCCATGTAATATTTGTAATAATATTGCCTGCGTCTGTCAATGTTGCTGTGAGACCAATTGCATTTGCATTATTAATAGTGCTGTTATATAAAGCTGCCGTCTGTGGTGCTGTGACGGATGCGCTGGCTGCGGCTGCAGCTTTTACCCATTTTAGTGTGTATGCTGTTGTGCCTGCTGCCACTTTGATCTTCGTGGAACCTTCTGCCAGTTTATATCCCTGTGCCTCATAAGAAGATGCCTGTATCTCAGTAGCAGTAGCATCTACTGTGATATCTTCACTTTTGGATTCTTCTGCTTTGGTCTTTCCATCAGCCTGAAAGAAATTATGTGTTACCTTATAAGTAGCCTTATCTGCTGCTGTTGCAACCCACATGATGGTATATTCTTTTGCACCATCCTGAATCGTAAGGGTTGTACCGTTGGAAGCTTTATATCCGTCATATGTTTTTGCAGATGACACCGTTTTCGCATCCTTTGCAACAGTTACTGTCTCTTTTTCATCTGCTTTGTCTGCTTTTGTTTTTCCATCGTTTTTATAAAACATATGGACAATGGTAATTTCATATTTATCTGGTTTCGTATCATCCGGCTTTGTCTCTGTACCATCTGTTTTGTCTCCAGGTGTTCCATTCTGATCACCGCCAGTTCCCTGACCGCCTTCACTCGGTGTTGTCGTTTCCGATGGTGTTGTTGTTTCTGATGATTTTGGTGCTGTTGTTTCTGATGATTTTGGTGTTGCTGTTTCCGATGATGTCTCGGATGATGTAGTCACACCAGATGATTCCGTTCCTGTAGCATGGTATCCCACACGTTTTGCGGAAGCCGTCACTGCTGCCTGTGCAATGTCCACTTTTGTTGATCCACCAACAGAAGCTTTCGGGAAATTGGAAGTATCCACATCTCCTGCTCCGACTTTGGATGGCGTACAGGTGCTGTCAACTGTTTCCACTGTATCCTGAATAACAGCCTCCACCTCAACATTGTCTACCTCTGCATCCTCTGCCGGTGCTACTTCTGATGCGGATTTGATCTCGTCTTTGACATCTACCTTGGTGTATTCAATCTTATCCTTAACCGTTAATTTGTAAGAATTTTCTTTTGAAATATATCCATCAATCTCATTCAAAGAGACATCATATTTTCCGGCATCAATACTTTTAATGTAAATAATACCATCTTTATCATCATCTGAATATGTAGTTGATTTTGCCTTCTTCTTGTCTGCCTTGATCGTGATCTCAAAAGGCTGTCCCTTTACATTTTTCGAGGACTCGTCCTGTATCTTGATCTTCAGATCCTTCTCAATAGAACTTCCGACCAATGTAACGGTTTCCGGTTCTGCCGCCTCTGTCTCTTCCGTGACAACTTCTTCGGCTGCCACAACTTCTTCCGTCGGTTCTGCCACCTCTGTACTTATCACAACATCTGCCACAATTGGTTCCGGCTGATGAAAATGGTCATATAAGAAATATCCTCCTGTTCCGACACCGCCAACTGCTGTCACAGTAGCTACACCTGCTATGATCGCCTGTGTCTTTGTCAGTCCGCTAAGCAAAGTCGCAACCCCTTTTACCTTTCCGGCTGCGCCCTGAATTAAATTCAGAAAATTCATTCTCGTCTCCTCCTCGTCTGCATTTTCCTTTACTTTCAGTAAATTTTCGTAATTCACTCTATTATGATAAAGAATCTGTCTGCAGTAATTTCGCTGCTATTCCTTCTTTGTAATCATACGAAGCTAATTATAGCATTTTCCCATATTATGTAAATATAATTTTCCTTATTTTTTTGGAAATTTTTTCCACCAGAAAATATGGTTCTCATTTTCAAGGTTACACACCCTCACAGTCAAATGCCGGGATAAAACTCTCTTCCGCTGTGTTCCCCTCCTGGATAAAACCATTTTCTATTCCGATCTCGATCGCATAATCCACCAGTGTCTCATATTCCTCATCGGTAATCCTGCGATTTAATTCCGGATACTTTTCCAGATTGGAAAGCGGGGTGAACTGGTTCATGATACTGATATAAATCATATCTCCGTAAGTATCATGCAGATATTTTAAAATCTGCATGGAATCCGCCATACAACCGGGCAGTGTCAGATGTCTTACTATCGTTCCACTTAAAATAAGGTTATCTTCATCTCCATTTACAAACACAGCCTTTCCTGTCTGCCGCACCATCTCTGCGATCGCTGCCTTTGCAACCTCTGCATAATCCGGAGCATGAGAATACTTTTTACTCAAAACCGGGCTCATATATTTAAAATCCGGCAAATAAATATCGACGTAACCCTCTAGCATTTTGATCGTGTCAACCGTCTCATAACTGCTTGTATTGTATACAACCGGAAGCGTAAGCCCTTCCTTTCGTGCCTGATCCAGAGCCTTCACGATCTGCGGCACAAAATGTCCCGGTGTCACAAGATTGATATTATTGGCTCTTTTTTCCTGCAATTCAAGAAAAATATCCACGAGCCGCTCCAGAGAGATTTCTTTTCCAACCGTTCCGTTTGCGATATTCTCATTCTGACAGAATACACAATGCAGCGGACACCCCGAAAAAAATACCGCTCCAGATCCCGCATCTCCCGAAATGCAAGGTTCCTCCCAGAAATGAAGTGCCGCCCTCGCTACTTTTAAATTTTCTGTCTGCCCACAGATTCCTTTTTCACCCTTTTTCCGGTCTACAAGGCATTTTCTTGGACATAAATCACATTTCACACCTGCTACCTCTTGCTAAACACGTTATTTTCCGCTATTATATAGCAGTCAAAAAGATTTTTTCAAAAAATCTATCTTTTTCATTATAACAAAAGAAAAAGAAATGGATACTATTTTTAACAAAAGTTAATGAATTATTAAGGAGTAAACTATGAGTTTAAAAAATGTAATGGTCGCACAGTCCGGTGGCCCGACAGTTGCAATTAACGCCAGCCTTGCAGGTGTGATCCGTGGAGTCATGGCATCTGATCAGTATGAGACTGTCTATGGATCTGTAAATGGAATCCTTGGCATCTTAAACAATCATTTATTAAATCTGACAGAAATTATGAATGAAAATCCGGCATATCTGGATCGTCTGGAAACAACACCGGCAATGTATTTAGGTTCCTGCCGTCATAAACTGCCGGATTATCTGGATGATGATTCCTCATATGTTTTTATCTTCAAACAGTTTGAATTATACAATGTCGGCGCCTTCTTCTACATTGGCGGAAACGACTCTATGGACACCGTTTTAAAATTATCCGAATACGGCAAAAAAATCGGCAGCGATGTCCGCATTATCGGCATTCCAAAAACGATCGACAACGATCTGTGTGAGACAGACCACACTCCTGGTTTTGGTTCCGCTGCAAAATACATTGCTTCCTCTGTTTTAGAGATTGCCCATGACACTTTTATTTACGCAGTCAAGAGTGTTACGATCATTGAGATCATGGGACGTGACGCAGGATGGCTGACCGCTGCCGCTGCTCTTGCAAGAAACGGATATAATTCCGCTCCACATTTGATTTATCTTCCGGAAGTTCCGTTTGATACGGACGACTTCCTGTTAGATGTAAAACGTATGCTGTTTGAACGCAATAACGTTATCATTGCCGTATCAGAGGGTATCCGAGATGCATCCGGCAATTACATCAGCGCTTCTGAGAAGTCAGTCGATACATTTGGCCACAGCCAGCTGAGTGGCGCCGGAAAAACATTGGAATTCCTTGTGAAAGAAAAATTAGGCGTAAAAGTCCGCTCCATCGAAGTGAATGTATTACAGCGGTGTGCAGCCCATTTAGCATCCAAAACAGACCTTATGGAATCTGTCGAATTAGGAAAAAAAGCCGTTGCGCTCTCCGAGGAAGGCGTAACAGCTTCTATGGTCACCATGAACCGTGTATCTGACGATCCATATACGATTGAATATGGATATGCCGAGATAAAAAATATTGCCAACGAAGCCAAATCCGTTCCTACTGAATGGATCAACGCCGCTGGCAATGATGTTACACAGGAATTAATTGATTACCTCACTCCATTGATTCAGGGGGAATCCAATGTCACCTATGAAAATGGTCTTCCTGTTTATATGGATGTCAGTCATTTGACAAAACATCAATAAATTTTCCAATCTCAGCCCACGCTTTTCTGGATTCTGGCAGCATTTTTGCTGCCATCTGGAAAATGTGGAACATTCCATCATAAATACTGAGTCTTACTTTCACACCCTGATGTCTCGCTTTCGAGGCAACGCTCACCGAATCACTTAACAGCATCTCATAAGAACCTACCTGAATGAGCATTGGCGGAAATCCTCTGAAATCCCCATACAAAGGTGAAATATAAGCATCCATCGGATCATGGTCACCCACATAGTCTTTGTTATAGATCAGGCTGTCCCTCGTATTTCCGAACAACGGATCCCTCTCATAATTGGTATCATACGATTCACCGCTTGCCATAAGATCCGTCCACGGAGACATTGCAACGATCCCACATGGAAGCTGCATTCCATGATCTTTCAGATAATGGCACAGTGCCATCGCAAGCCCTCCTCCTGCGGAATCTCCTGCCACAATGATATCCTCTGCAAACCAGCCCTGACCGAGCAGCCACTGATATGCGCTCACTGCATCTTCCAATGCCGCCGGATATGGATTTTCAGGTGCTACACGGTAATCAATGGTGAGTACACTCATCCCTTTGCTGACTTCATTGTAAAGTCCCGCAAACATGCGGTATGCATTCCGCATCGCTCCGATATACCCGCCGCCATGAAGCTGTAAGATTACCTTCTGCTCATTTGGATTTTCCTTTAATTCAAGCCACTCCATTGTGAAGTGCTCCATCTCGATAGTGGTCATGGTGAACATATCCGGGCATTTCCACGGCGGTTCGACCATTTTTTTCCGCAGTTCACCGCTTTTGATCTTCCTGCCGATCAGGTTATCGTTTGTCACATGCGCGATCAGGTCACGCATGACATTTCCTGCGATGCTCGCTTCGTTTGTCTCATGTTCTCTTTCTTTTTTCAAAGTCAATTTTCTGATCATAAACCCTCTTATTCAAACTTCTGTCGTTTCCTTATCTGATATGGAATCTTCTCTTCAGTTCCACCCTTGCCCTTCTGTCACCGATGATCAGCGTTCCAAGGAACAAAAATACAGACGTTCCGAGTGCCGCGAGCGCCAGATACGGCACATAAATAATTCCGGTCAGATACAGAATAATCGGAACAAAACTGCACAAAATCATAAAAATCTGCCACATAATATAACTCTGCCAGTTCCTCCGGTTCACACACATCAAGACCAAAATTCCTATATCGACTAAAATGATCGCCGCCGGGAACACATACCGTACCGACCATCCCCGGTAACCATTCACAAAATCGATTGCAATCAATATCAATATGGCAATTAAAGTCAAAACAATTGTTTTGGCAATATAGCCGGTTTTTCCAAGGATTGCAAACCGGACAACCAGATATCCGTAAAAAAAGATCAGACCGGTAACAAGGCTCCACGCCGTCTCAAAATCACCATAATGATTCACTGCAACTAAAACCGCCTCTGCCACGATCGCCACGAAAAGATAAATTCGCGACAAAAGCATCATCCGTCTTGTTTTGATCTTGACATCGGGATACATATTTTCCACCTCTATCGTAGGCTCTAATACGGAGTGACAGAGCGGGCAGCGCTCCGTCTCATCCAAAACTTCTATATTACATTGTTTACATCTGCTCATCTCACACCATTACTTTCCTGTTTTTTCTATCCTGATCCATTCTTCTTAATCGGCAGTTACACCATTTGTATCTAACTCGACCTCAATTCCGTCTGCTGCGATTTTGCGGAAAAATCCCCGCTGCACGGAAACATCTTTCAGATCAAAGCTGAATGAAAACACCAGCGTACTTCCATAAGAACAGATCGTTCCCTTCAAATGCTGTCCCTTCGACATTGCAAGAAATGCATGGAACATCTCCACATATTGGCGGTATTCCTCATCCACACCGATATTTCCGATATTTGTGATCGTCGTTGTATTGGCGAGTGCAGACTTTGTATACACAAGCTTCATCGCAATATTTTTTAAGAAAAGCGGTACTGCGCGCGCAGCAAGCAGTTTCTCATTGGATACATTATAGGAAAACAATTTCTCCAGATGCTCCCTGTTGATCTGGCTTCTCAGATTATCACGCACGATCTCCAGCACTTCCGCAAACGTGTAGACTTCCTTTGTCGGATGAAATTCTGCCGACACCATGACAAAGAAATTCTTTGTTGTGATCGAATTAAAATATGGGCGCAGATTTACCGGAACTGCCACGCGGATCGGACTCGCGGACGGCATTCCCTTCATACACTCCGTATACACACTCCAGATATAAACGGAAACCAAATATTCATTGATGCTGCAGCCGTATCTGTGACACACCTCTTTCAACTGCGGAATCTGCATATACCCATGCATAACGCCGAATTCTCCCGGTCCCAGATGCTCTCCCTTTAACAGATATGCCTTTTTTGTCTGATAGCCTTTTGCAGAACTCTTCTTATAATTTTTTAAGAAACTGTCCTCTCTGTTTAAAGATGTACCACTGTTTAAGGAATCCCCCACCTTCTCCTTCAGTTCCGGGTGCGCAAGACGCAGATACTGGTAAGTTAACTCTTTCAAAAAGTTAATGCCGCCCATTCCATCGGTCAGCACGTGGAACACTTCCAAATTAATTCTGTATTTATAATAAGTCACGCGGAACATATAACTGTGGTTTTGATTCTGCTGGATATAGCGGCACGGAAAATTGCTCTCCTCACGTACTTTCGGTGCAGGCTTTCCATTCTCCTCAAAATAATACCAGAATACCCCCATGCGAAGTCTTAAATTAAATCCATCCATCTTCGGAAGGACGATGTTTAACGCCTGCTGCAAAATATCAGGCTGTACAAGCTCCGTCAGTGTCACACTGATGCGGTAGACATTGCTCATATTCTCGCCTGCGATCACAGGGAAAAGATGTGCCGTGTTATCCAGCCTGTCCCACCGGATCTCCCGGTAGGCTTTCTTTTCTCTCTTTCTTTTCTGTTTTTTATTGTCTATTGTAATTTCTTCTGTCTCAGAAGTCACGGTCTTTTTCTTCATGATTCACTCCACTCTTTTCATGCTTCCTTTGATTATATCTGAATCTGTCTTAAAATACAAGTTTCCGGTTCTGTCTCTGCCAGATAATGAATCGTCAATTTCACAAAAATTTAATAAGTCGAATCATTGATTTTTATTTGTATCTTTTATAAAATAGTTTCGTGGTATCTGGTCTATCCAGAGACAAACTTAATATTTCAGATATCAAACTTCAATAATAATTGTGAAATTCCCTAAAACATAGAATACTTGACAAAAAATCAATATTACTAAGAGAGTTTTACAAACACTTATTCATAATAGACAATTGCGAAACTCTTAAAAGCGTAAATTGAATTATGAAAATTGACAAAAGCTTGAGAAAACATTGGGGAACGGTCGGTCCTTAGAAGGCAGGTGCGACGTAAGTCGTGACTGGCTTCTTAGTACCGTTACCAGTGACACATAGCGAAAGCGTGTTTTCGAAAATTTTGTTAATCTTCATAATTCAGCACAGCCTTGAGGAAGTTGCGCACGCACTTATTCATGAAGGAACAGGAGATTTTATGGAATTTAAAAAACTGAATGCACCTTCCCTGAGGGAACTTTTTGTAAATGAACTGCAAAATATGATATTATCCGGCAAACTTGAGATTGGCTCCAAACTGCCACCTGAACGCGAACTGGCGGAATCCATGAAAGTGTCCCGTGCGGTCATCAACTCCGGTATCGCGGAACTGGAAAAGAAAGGTTTCCTCGTGGTCCGTCCAAGAATCGGAACCTTTGTAGCAGACTATCACAGAGACGGTTCTTTAGACACACTCGTTGCCATCATGAATTACAATGGCGGCGTTTTAAAAAACC
>ULSU01036694.1_pt1 | contig 14856 bp, 9 predicted proteins | sample 1956941 | NCBI WGS metagenome assembly ULSU01 (sample SAMEA4835715, study PRJEB28245) | human gut metagenome | biome: gut microbiome; material: fecal sample | place: Denmark | collected 2008
GGATATGATACAGTGGAAGCCATTGAAAATTATGATAAAGATAACACTTTATGGTATGAAGAAGATGTATTAAAAGTTAAAAAAGATGGTAAATATGGAGTAATAGATTTTAAAGGAAAGACCGTCGCTGATTGTATATATGATTCAATAGATGCTATTAAAGGAACAAGCAATAGCTTAATTACAGTTAAAGACTCAAAGAAAGGTTTGATAGATAATACAGGTGCTGTTATTATAGACAATGAATATAAAAATATAGTAGCAATTTCTGATAAATATGAAAATGGATATATTGTACAAGCACAAAACGGAAAATACGGAGTAATTAATTGTAATAAAAAAGTTGCATTGGCTGCAAAATATGAAGATGTGAAAGCCATTTATGGTAATGGAATATACTATGTAGTTAAAGAAAATGGAAAATGGAAAATAATAGATACAGATGGAACTAATTATTTATCTGGTAAGTTTGATGATGTTAAATCTATCAATAATGATTATGCAGTTGTAAAACAATCTGGAAAATATGGAGTATACTCAATAACAGATGCTGAAAAAATTATTGATATAAAATATCAAGATATAACATATGCAACAGACTCAAACTATATTGTTAGATTAAATAATAAATATGGTATAGTTAGTTCAGATGGAACAAACCTAATTGATCCAAAATATAAAAACTTAGTGTATAGAAAAGATGCTAATTTCTATGAAGGAATGAATTCAGATTATACATCAGATTTAATAGACAGTGACATGAACGTAAAACTAACTGGAATAATATCAGAGCTTAACTTAGAAAGTGGATACATGAAGGTTAGAGTTGGAGAAGAATATCAATATTATAATTTTAAATTTGAACAAAAACAAAGTAAAGAAGCATTAAAAAACAATACAATATTCTTATCTAAAAAAGATGGAAAATATGGTTTTGTAGATAAAAATGGAATTGTAGTTGTGGATTATATTTATGATGATGCTACTGAGCAAAACGAATTTGGCTATGCAAGTGTTAAAAAGGATGGATTATGGGGTTGCGTAGACTCTAAAGGAAGCTTAAAAATTACACCTGCATACAAATTAGAAAACAATATGTTAATAGAATTTATAGGTAAATGGCACATAGGAGAAGATTTAAACTTGAACTATTATACAGATAAATAATGATAATACAGCGACCATGCAATAAACGTAGTGTGTAATGGAGGTAAAAAACGTGGAACTAATGACAAAATATCAATATACATATTTTATATATCCTTATGTTATTGATAATAGTAAATACAATAAATATATTCAGAAATTATTAAGAGATAAAAAATGTAAACTAAGAATATTTGAGAGAGCAAGAGATATGAATTTATATCAATACTTTTCTCCAGATATAAAGGATTATATGTTTTGGTCATTTGGACTTGACAGAGAAGCAATTAGAAATTTTGATAAATTAGATATAGCATTGAAGTCCAACTTACTTGCTGAGCATGATTGCAATATTTTTGAATATGAACTATCTAAAGATTTACAAGGAAAAATAGGAGAGAGAAACGGTATATTTTTTGATATAAATGATATAAAAATTGTATGTTATAAAACAGGAGTATGTTTCCTAATTTTTAAAACCTCTTTATTAGATAGTAAGGAATTTTCTGATATTTTGAATTTTAATTATAAGTTCAGAGAAGTAAATTCTCAAACATATAATTTAAAACAATATGAAAACATAAAATTGCAATCAGATATATTTAAAGATGTAAGAGAAATATCATCACTTATTAAAGATATTACAGGTGTATATAATGAGAAAAACAGATTAAATTTTAATGACGAAGAATTAATTACTTACTCATATTGTTGCTTGGATCAAGATGCATGGAAGAAAGAAACAGATAGCGAATCTATAGATAATTTGTTTGAAAAGTATCGTATGTTCTTTCCAGCAAGTAAGCAACTTGCTGATTCAGTACAAAATAGAGATGATATGCAAATATATGAAAATAAGTATATTCGTTATGGAATTTCAAATACTGGAACTGTATTACTTACATCTGATGTTAATACATCAAATTATACAACAGTATCACAAAAATATGAGAATGAGTTTTTATACACATATATTTTAGAATTATATAAAAAGATGTTGTTACAGAAGATGAGTAGTAACTTTAACAAGAGCAGTAGTTTTAAGAAGGTAGAAAAAGAATTCTTAGATTTTACAAAGAAATTGTGGATCCAAGAAACTACAAACGATGAAATTGGAAAAATATTAAGTAAAAAATGGAGTAGGAACTTAGGTGTAGAAGAAATTTTCTTAAAATTAAAAAACAAATATGATATTTTATATAAACAGTATAATATTGAAAAAACTAGTGATAAAAACGGAAAAGTTGTAGTTGCTATGGTAATTACAATTATAATAGGGGTTATAAATTTAATAATATTGCTAGGGAAATAGCATTTTGGAGGAAATATGCAAATTACAACAGGGATAGATATAATAGAAGTTGACAGAATAAAAAGTGCAGTTCAAGAATTAGGAGATACTTTTTTAAATAAAATTTACACAATGTCTGAAATTGAATATTGCAATAAGTCAAAGGGGGATATTAAATATCAACATTTGGCTGCTAGGTTTGCTGCAAAAGAAGCTGTTTTTAAAGCTTTATCAGAAAATATAGATACAAGGGAAGATCTACCATGGAAATTTATAGAGGTTGTTAATAATGATCATGGGAGACCAATGATAAATGTAGAAAAATTGAAAGAGAAAAGTTTTAGTAACCTTAAAAGTATAGATATAAGCATTTCTCATATAAAAGAATATGCTGTGGCAAGTGTTGTTGCAGTGATTGAATAAAAGGAGTGAACAAGGGTTGCAATTATTTGATACACATGCTCATTATAATGATGAAAAATTTGACCAAGATCGTGATGATGTAATTAATGCTATTTATGCTTCTGGAGTAACAAAACTTGTAAACGTAGGTTACAGTTTAGAATCTTCTATAAAGGCAATAGAGATAGCAAGCAAATATAATTGGATGTATGCAATTTGTGGAATCTCACCAAATGATATCCCTGAAAATTATGAAGAAATAGATGAACAAATTACAAGTCTAGAAAGAGTAATATTAAATGAAAATAAAACGCCAAAGATTGTAGCGATAGGAGAGATTGGATTAGATTACTATTGGAATAAAGAGAATAAAGAATTGCAAAAATATGCTTTTCTAGAGCAAATTGAGTTGGCGAATAAATTGGAGCTTCCTATTGTTATTCATACGAGAGAAGCAGTTGATGATACAATAGATATATTAAAAAACATAAAAACACCTACAAAAAAAGGAGTATTCCATTGTTGCCCAATGAATAGACACTTAGTTAGTGAAGCATTAAAGCTAGGTTTCTATATTTCATTTGCGGGACCTGTTACATTTAAGAATGCGAAAAATGCAGATGAAATAATACAAATGGTACCACTAGATAGAATACTAATAGAAACAGACAGCCCATATTTGGCGCCTGAGCCTAACAGGGGAAAACGCAATGATTCAAGAAATGTATATTATATAGCAGAGAAAATAGCAAAAGTTAAGGAAATGGACATAGAAGAAATAGCAAATGTAACTTATAAAAATGCTGAAAAGATTTTTGAAATAAATTAAGGAGAATATATGGAGTTTATTAAAAAACTCAATATAATTCTCCTTTTTATTTATTTTATTTTTGTCCTTAGAACTCTATTTGTTTACGGATTTCTCAGCAAAAGAATTGTTAATAATTTTATCATATGGAACTTTATTCTTTAATTCTCCAGCCATTGACATTACTTCTTGAAGGCGGTTAAATGCTTCTTCTTTTAGTATAGGAGTATCATTCCAAGCGTCTATATCTTTATAATTTTGTATAACAGTTGTTAATAAATCTACATCTGTATCTGGGAAGAAAGACTGTATTTGTTCTGCAATTTCTTTAGAAGAATGATCTTTTACCCATTGTTGACCTTGGTATATAGCGTCTGTAAAACCTTGAATTGTATCTTTGTTATTTGTAATATAGCTTTTCTTAGCAAAGTAAGAGGTATAAGGAATTTCTCCAGCTTCTTTACCAACAGAAGCTACAATGTATCCTTTTTTCTGATTTTGAGTAAGGGATGCTGTTGGTTCAAAAAGTGTTACATAGTCCGCATTACCAGAAGCAAAGGCTCCTGCCATTAGGTCAAATTTGATGCTGTCATCTAGTACTAGGTCTTTCTTAGGATCTATACCATTTTTTCTAAGAACGTACTCTAATGTCATGTATGGTACTCCACCTTTTCTTCCAGGGATAACAGTTTTTCCTTTTAAATCTTGCCAACTAAAATTATCAGTTTGTTTTCTAGATATTAAGAAAGAACCATCTTTTTTTGTAAGTTGTGCAAAAACTTGTGTATAATCTTCTTTACCTTCGTTATAAACATAAATTGATGCCTCAGGACCGGCAAAACCTATATCACATTGATTGCTAAGTACAGCTGTCATAACAGCGTCTGCACCTTGACCAGTTGTTAATTCAATTTCTATGCCATGATCTTTAAAGAATCCTTTACTTATTGCAACATATTGAGGGGCATAAAAAACGGAACGAGTCACTTCATTTACCTGAATTGTTTTTAAATCACTTTTGTTATTATTTGATTTTTGAATAAAAATCATTCCAACAACAATACAAACTAGTATTACAATAGCGATGATAGTAATGATTATTTTTTTCAATTTATAAAATCCTCCCTATTTAAATTTTTTACTATTTAGGATAAATTTTTCTAAAAGTAGTACAATAGAATACATTAAACCAGCCACAATTCCTAATATAATTACACTTGTCATAACTAAGTCTAATTTGAATACTTGGCCTCCATATACAATTAAATAACCAAGTCCAGCTTTTGATACTAAGAATTCTCCAGATATAACACCTACTAGTGAAAGACCAATATTTACTTTTAATGAATTTATAAATGTTGATAAATTGGCGGGGATTACAATTTTAGTTAATACTTGCATTTTAGTAGCTTTAAATGTATGTGCCATTTTAATAATTTCTGTGTCTGTTTTTAAAAATCCGTTTAAATTTTCTAGGATGGTAACAATTAAAGAAATAGCGATTGCCATTACAATAATTGCTGGAGTTCCTGCACCTACCCATATAATAATAATTGGGCCTAAGGCAACCTTAGGAAGGCTATTTAAAATTACTAAAAATGGTTCTGATACCTTTGAAAGAAAATTAGACCACCATAAAATGATTGCAATAATTATACCTAATACAGTTCCAAGTAAGAATCCAACAATGGTTTCATATGATGTAACCCAAATATGTTTTAATAAGTCGTTAGAACTTAAATTCAAGAAGGTGGTTAAAATTCTACTAGGTTGACTTGTAATAAAACTATCTATTATATTTTTATTTGCTAAAAATTCCCATAAAGCCAAAAAGCCTACTAATATAGATATTTGCGTTAATAAAATAAGATATTTTTTTTTCTTGATTTTTTTTAAGTATTGTTTTCGTTCTAATGAAATTTCTTTTTTATCCATCTACACCAAGCTCCCTCCATAAAGTATTGAAATATTGGCTAAATTTTGGACTTTCTCTACAGTTTATAGGATTTCTATTTTCTATTTCAAAATCAATATGATGTATGTTTTTTATTGTTCCAGGACGTTTGGATAAAACAAGTACTCTATCTGACATACTAATAGCTTCTGAAATATCATGTGTTACAATAATTGAAGTAATATTTTCTTTTTTTAGGATAAAATAAATATCATTAGTTACCATTATTCTTGTTTGATAATCAAGGGCAGAAAAGGCCTCATCTAAAAGAAGTATTTTAGGTTTTATTGCCAAGGTTCTAATTAATGCAGCTCTTTGTCTCATACCACCAGATAGTTCAGATGGGTATTTATCTTTGAATTCATACAAGTTATATTTCTTTAATAGATCTTCAACATATTCCTTATTTTCTTTTTTATTTTTTCCTTTTATTTCTAATCCAAACATTGCATTACTTAAAATGGTACGCCATTCTAATAAGCAATCTCGTTGAAGCATGTATCCAATTTTAGGTGAAATGTTATCAACTTTTTCATCTTCAATATATATTTCTCCACTCGATTTCTTTTCTAAACCCGCTATTATAGAGAGAAGTGTTGATTTACCGCAACCACTTGGACCTATAATTGAAACAAACTCTCCTTCTGATACATCAAAACTTACATTTTCTAATGCTAAGATCTCATTTTTTTTACTCTGATATTTTTTGCTAATGTCTTTTACTTCTAATATTTTTCTCACTTTTTTCCTCCTTTTGCAATTTATCCTATTATATTTTATGTTAAATAAATGGATTAGGTGAGAGGATATATTAACAAATTATTTAAAATTGAAAAAAACGCAAATACGACTGTGCGAAGACACTTTCAATAAAAATAAGTTGATTGTAACAAAACTGTAATAAAACCGTAATGAATTTTTAATAAACATATAAAATGACCTTCCGTAAAGGCATATGACACGAGAAAATATATGTAAGAAAAGGCATATTGCATTTGATTTAAATATGTGTAATTATATGATGGAAAGAAAAAAGGAGAGAAAAAACATGAAGAGGTTTAAAACTTTAATTTGTATTTGTTTAATTTTGATAGTTGTATCATCAATGGCGATTGTCATAGGAAGGTATGCCATTTCAAAGAACGTAACTGAATCTTCAAGCGAAATGCAATTAGCTGAGAGTAAGAAAAATGCTGAGGAAATTAAGTATGGTACAAGTAATACTATCAGTGCAGAATTTAATACTGACTATACAACTTATGGAACTTTGATTATAAAAAAGAGTTCTTCATCATATGGAATAACACGTTTAGATGGATATGAATTTAAAGTAAATCATTTAATAATTGATGGTGCCTCGGGAGATATTACTGAGGGAGCATTCAAGGATTATGAAAACTTAAGAACAATATATATGCATGATGGATATATCAGTAAGATTCAGAAAGAAGCTTTTTATAACAACAATGCTTTAGAGACAGTAGTAATTGATGAATCAGTAGAATATATAGGTAGCAAAGCTTTTGCAAAGTGCCCTAATTTAAAAAAAGTGATAATAAGAGGATGCAATAATGAATTAAAAATAGAAGATGATGCTTTTGATTTGGATGTTGATATTATACTTTATTGTCCAAAAGATACCCCAGCTTATAAATGGGTAATAAAACAGATGGCAAAAAGCAAGATGTACTGGGGAATTGATGAAACAGCACCTAAACCAAGTATAACACCAAGCACGACAGAATGGACTGCAGGTCCTGTAACTGTGAAGATAGATGCAGTTGATACAGGGGTAGGCTTAATTAATTCAGGAGCGTATTTGCCTCTACAAAAATATACATCATACCGTTGTGATGAGTATAATATTGATTCTAATAAACAAATTACATTTACAGAAAATGGACAGGCAATAGTACGTATTAGAGATGCATTAAAAAATGAAGTTACACAAATAATTGATGTGAACAATATAGATGATGTGGATCCATATATAGATAATTGTGGAAAAGATAGAAGTTATACAGGTGAAGGATTTAAGTTAAAAGTAGAAGCATATGATGATGAATCAGGTTTAGCGGATAAAGCATATTCTTTTGATGGAGGAAATACATGGCAAAAAGATAATTATAAGATATATACTGAGAATACCTCTAATGTTCGAGTGGTTGTAAGAGATAAGGTAGGACATCGTTGTAATATTCCTAGTTTTGATGTCCTTGTATCAACAGGAACCAGTTCAGGAGGAACTGGAGGCTCAGGAGGAACTGGAGGCTCAGGTGGAACTGGAAGCACAGGCGGCAGCGGAGGAAGTGGCAGTGGAGGTTCTACAACAACAGATACAACAAAGCCATCGATTACTGGAATATCAGGAAATGCAAGAAATTGGACAAAAAATAATGTCACTATAACTGTAGATGCATCAGATACGGAATCGGGATTACATAGCTCAGCAGCATATAGTTTTGATAATGGTACAACATGGCAAGCATCAAATCAAAAATCTTTTAGTAGTAATCAAGGAGTAAATATTAAAGTAAGAGATAATGCTAATAATACTTCATCATCTACATATGTGGGAATTACAAAAATAGATAAAACAGCACCAAAAACTAATAGTGTTGATAAATCAACAAAAAAATACACACAAAAATTAACACTAACAGCAAGAGCTACAGATACACAATCTGGAATAGCAGCATATAGTTTTGACAATGGCACAACATGGCAAGCATCAAATCAAAAATCTTTTAGTAGCAATCAAGTAGTAAATATTAAAGTACAAGATACTGCTGGAAATGTGAGTGCTGCTACTGCCGTGACAATTGACAATATTGATAATGAAAAACCAAAAATAAATAGTGTAACAGGCAATGCAACAGATTGGACAAATAAAGATGTAACATTAACTGTAACGGCATCAGATAATAAACGATTAAATGCAAAGGCATATAGTTTTAATAATGGGGATACATGGCAAGCATCAAATAAAAAGACTTTTAGTTCAAATCAAATTGTGTATATTAAAGTAAGAGATGAAGCAGGAAATATAAGTGATGCAAAATCTGAAATAATTAATAAGATAGATAAGACGCCACCAACAGTGAAAATAACGGGAAATCCAACAGCATGGACCAATAAAGATGCTACATTAAAAATAGATGCATCAGATACAGGGTCTGAACTAAACGAAGCTCAGGGAGCATATTCATTTGACGGTGGAACAACTTGGAGTAATAATACAAGTAAAGTATATATTAGCAATACAAATGGTATAGTAATTAAAGTAAGAGATAAAGCGGGAAATATAACAACCAATACCATAAACATAACTAAAATAGATAAGACAGTTCCAAGTATATTAAAGGTTGATGGAAATCCAACAGCATGGACTAAAAATTCTGCAAAATTAACGGTTAGTGCAACTAGCAATGGTGGATCTGAAGTTATAGGATATAGCTTTACAAATGATGCAAGTAAAACAGATTGGCAACCATCAAATCAAAAGGAATTTACTTCAAACCAAACTGTATATGTTAGAGCAAAAGATGAGGCAGGAAATATATCTCTTGCTGAAAAAGTAAAAATAATAAATGTTGATCAAATTAAGCCAACTGTAAAGATAACAGGAAATCCAACATCGTGGACCAATAAGGATGTTACATTAACAATAACAGCATCAGATGCTGAAAGTGGATTACATTCTATGCCATATAGCTTTGATGGTGGAAAGACATGGAGTGATACTGATACAAAAGTATTTACAAAGAACCAGGTTGTAAATATTCAGGTAAGAGATAAAGTAGGTAATATATATGAAACTAGTGTAACAATTAGTAAAATTGATAAAATTTTACCAACAGTTGATATAACAGGAAATCCAGCTGATTGGACAAAAAATGATGTTACATTAACAATAACAGCATCAGATGCAGAATCTGGTTTAAACACAGCTCAAGGAGCATATTCATTTGATGGTGGAACAACTTGGAGTAATACAACAAGTAAAGTATATACAAAAAATACAAATGGCATAATAATTAAAGTAAGAGACGTGGCAGGAAATATAACAACAAATACTTTAAATATTACTAAAATAGATAAGGATGCACCAACAATTAGTAGTGTAGTAAAGAATCCAGATACATGGACAACAGGTAATGTTACTTTAATAGTAACTGCAACAGATGCAGGATGTGGATTGCATGATACACCATATAGTTTTGATGGTGGAAAGACATGGCAAAAAGAAACAAGTAAGGTTTATACAGAAAGTAAAAAAAATATAGTAATTAAAGTAAGAGACAAATTAGAGAATATAGCAACTTATGATGTAGTAAATATTACAAATATAGATAGAACACCACCAGTTATAAGTAGTGTAACAGGAAATCCAAAGAGATGGACTAACCAAGATGTAACATTAAAAATAACAGCAACAGATGCAATATCTGGATTACATGATACACCATATAGTTTTGATGGTGGAAAGACATGGCAAAAAGAGGCAACTAAGGTTTATGATAGAATTACATATGATATTGTAATAAAGGTTAGAGATAAAGTAGGAAATACTACAACTTATAGTACTATAGATATAGTAAGAATAGATAAAACTGTTCCAACTATAACAAATGTTGAAGGAAATGTTGAAGATTGGACAACAAAAAATGTAACTCTAACAGTAAGTACAAATGAAAATAGTGGATCACCTGTTGAGCAATTTAGTTTTGATGATGGAAAGACATGGCAATTATCAAATCAAAAGACTTTTACAAAAAATGAAGAAGTAAAAATAAGAGTAAAAGATGAAGCAGGAAATATTTCACCTGTTAGATTAGAAAGCATTACGAAAATAGATAAAGATGCACCAGTTGTAAGTAGCATAACGGGAAACCCAACAGCATGGACAAACAAGGATGTTACATTAACAATAAATGCGACAGATGCAGGATGTGATTTACATTCTACACCATACAGCTTTGATGGTGGATCAACATGGCAAACATCAAATAAAAAAACATTTAGTTCAAATCAAGTGGTAAAAATAAAAGTAAAAGATAAACTAGGAAATACATATGAAACTAGTGTAGCAATTTCAAAAATTGATAAAGTTGCACCTACAATAAGTGGTGTAACAGGAAATCCAACAGCATGGACAAAAGGAGATGTAACATTAACAATAACTGCATCAGATGCTGAATCTGGATTACAATCAACACCATATAGTTTTGATAATGGAGCAACTTGGGTATCTTCTAATAAACAAGTATTTACACAAAATAAAGAAGTAATAATAAAAGTAAGAGATGTTGCTGGCAATATAACAACATACAATAAAATTGTTATTAATAAAATAGATAAGAATGCACCAACTATTAGCAGTGTAGTAAAAAATCCAGGTACATGGACAACAGGAAATGTTACTTTAACTGTAACTGCAACAGATGCAGGAAGTGGATTACATTCTTCAGCATACAGCTTTGACGGTGGATCAACGTGGCAAACAGCCAATACAAAAACTTATACAAATAATACAAATGGAATAATAATTAAGGTAAGGGATGTATTAGGAAATACTGCAACATATCAGACAATTAATATTACAAATATAGATAAAACAGCACCAATCATAAGCAAGGTTGAGGGAAATCCAACAGCGTGGACGAATAAAGATGTAACATTAAAAATAACTGCAACAGATGCAGGATGTGGATTACATGCTACACCATATAGCTTTGATGGCGGAAAGACATGGCAAAAAGAAGCAAGTAAGATTTATAAAGAAAACACAAAGAATATAGTAATTAAAGTTAAAGATAAATTAGGAAATACATCAACTTATAGTACTATAGATATAACTAAAATAGATAAAACAGTTCCAACTGTAGTAAAAGTTGATGGGAATCCAACAGAGTGGACAAACGGGCCTGTAACATTAACAGTTACTATAACTGGAAATTGTGGTTCATGTATAATATCATACAGCTTTGATGATGGTAAGACATGGCAAACAAGCAACAAGAAAACATTTGCTAATAATCAAGAAGTTGTAATTAAAGTAAAAGACGAAGCAGGAAATATGTCACCAAGTTACAATGTTAGCATTACTAAAATAAGAACAGCACCAGATATATCAATAAAATCAGATGTATATGAAGTAGATGAAGTAAATATTAACAGAGTACGTCAAAAAACAACTGTTGCAACATTTGCTGAAAAAATAATGCATAATGCATCTATGAAGGTTTATACAAAAGATAATAAAGAGTTAAAAGATACAGATATAATTGGTACAGGAATGACTGCTAAGTTTACACTTAATGGAGAAGAGAAAACATTAAATATAGTTGTTACAGGAGATTTAACTGGTGATGGTAAAGTAACAAACTCTGATATGTTAAGACTTGCAAGATATATGACTGGAAAAGAAAAAGGATTAGATGAAATATACTTAATGGCGTCTGATGTATTTGAAGATAATAAGTATCCAAATTGCGTTGACTTACTAAAAATGGCTAGAGCGTTAGTAGGGTTAGATAAAATATAAAAATATTTATAAAAAATATTGACGAAAATTAAAATATAAAATATACTTATTTAAGCAAGGAGGAATACAAATGAAAAAAATAGTAACAATAATGCTCGTGATTTTACTTTTATCAATATATAGTAGCTTTGTATTCGCTGCAAGTACACCAATTTCACTTACGGGTGATTCAACTGCAAAGCCAAATGAAACAAAAACATTAACAATGCAGATTTCATCTGAAAAATTAATAGGTGTAGTAAGTGGTAAAATAGTATGTAGTGATAATGTAAAAATAGAAAGTGTAACTGCAAAAAATAACTGGGTACTAACTTATAATGAAGAAACAAAAACATTTAGTATTCTAAAAGCTGAAGGATCAATGACAGATACAATATTAGAAATAAAATATACTACAGGTGCTTCAGAAGGAGATGCAACAATTACAATTACTGAATTACAAACAGCAGGTACTGATTATCAAGAAGAGAGTTTAGATAATTTAGTGGCCACAATAAAAGTACAAGCAGAAAAGCCAGAATTAACTTCAATAGAGATTACTAAAGCACCAAGCAAAACTCAATATAAAGCAGGAGAAAAGTTTGATAGCACAGGATTACAGATAACTGCTAAATATAGCAATGGTACAACAAAAGATATAACTAGCAACATTACTATAGAAAGCACAGAGCTAAAAGCAGGAGATAGCGTAGTTGAGATAAAATATACAGAAAACGGAGTAACAAAATCTGTTCAACAAACTATAACAGTAAAAGCTGTAGCAAATAATAATACAAACAATTCAAATAACACAGCAAATAATGCAAGTAATGCAAATAATTCAAGCACTAAGAACAACACAAAAAAGAATACTGATAATTCAAGTGCAAAATCAAAGTTACCTCAAACAGGTGTAGATAGTACAATAATGTTTTTAATTCCATGTTTAATAATTATAGCTATTGTTTCTTACAGTAAGCATAAAAAATATAAAGGAATATAAAAATCAAATAATAAAGAAGATCCGATAGTAAAATATTTATACTATCGGATTTTTCGATGTTGTTATCATAGTTATACAGTTCAGTACAGTTAACTACAATACACTTCACTTAAATAGATATAATAAAAAAATGATATTATTTTAATTTGCGTAATGCTTCAATTCTATCATCTATAGATGGATGAGTAGATAGTAAGCTAGTTTTCTTTCTAATTTTTTCACTTCCATTTGCATTAGATTTAAATGGACTTACTATATACATATAAGCGGTAGCGTTATTTGCTGTTTTTAATTCATTTGTATCTGCGTCCAATTTTCTTAAAGCCGATATTAGTCCGTCTGGATTTCTAGTAAATTCAACAGCCGTACTATCAGCTAGGTACTCTCTACGTCTTGATAAAGCTAGTTGCATTAGTTGACCAAATAATGGTGCTAAAATTAAGCAAAGTAATCCAATTAACATTAAAATAGAATTTCCTTTACTATCGCTATCATTATCGTTGCCTCTACCCCAAAACAGAGCACGACTAACCCAATCAGAAAGCATTACAATAAATCCTACCATTACACTTACAACAGCTGATAAAAGAATGTCGTAGTTTTTTATGTGTGAAAGTTCATGTGCAATAACACCTTCTAATTCATAATAATCAAGTTTTTCAAGTATGCCTGTTGTAACACAAATCACAGCATTTTCAGGATTTCTTCCCGTTGCAAAAGCATTAGGTTGTGGATCATCTACAATATACAATCTAGGTTTATATTTTAAACCAGATGATACCATAAGTGCATCTAATATATTTACTAGTCTTTGATTTTCCTCATGTGTTGCTGGACGAGCATGATTAACTGCTAATACGATTTTATCACTATAATAGTAAGAACCAAATGTAGTTATAATTGAAAATATTAATGCAATTATAATTGAAAAATATCCCAAATCAAATGCCATACAAATATAGTATACAATTAATGCAATTACGACTAAAAATATGCTGACTATTATACCTGTTTTTATTTTATTTTTTTTTATATCCTCGTACATTGTTTACCTCTCAAAAATATATATTTATTTAAGTTACGTATAGATAAAAGTAAATGCAATATTACTACTTTGGTATATAAAATAGTAATATTGCATTTCAGTTAAAATTATTTACCAAAATCAACTTTAACATTTTTTCTAGCTTCTTCACTTTCAGCTTCAAATAAAGATTCTGCTGAAAAATGAAACATAGAAGCTATAATGTTTGATGGAAATAATTCTAATTTTGTGTTATATCTAGTTACTGTATCATTGTAGAATTGTCTAGAGTATGATATTTTGTTTTCAGTATTTCTAAGCTCTTCTTGTAACTCTGAAAAGTTTTGATTTGCTTTTAAATCTGGATAGTTTTCAGAAACTGCCATGATTGTTTTTAATGCTCCTGAAAGTTGATTATCTAATTCAGCTTTTTCAGAAACTGATTTAGCATTTGCCCAAGAAGAACGTAATTGAGTTACTTTTTCTAATACTTCGCTTTCATGAGCCATATAACCTTTTACACTTTCAACTAGATTTGGAATTAAATCAAATCTTCTTTGTAATTGTACATCGATTTGACTCCAAGCATTTTTTACTCTTTGTTTTAATTGTACTAAGCTATTGTATGAACCTATTACAAATAAAATTAGAATAAGGATTAAACCTAATAAAATCCATAAGAACATAAATGTTTCCTCCCCA
>ULSU01026082.1_pt1 | contig 14735 bp, 15 predicted proteins | sample 1956941 | NCBI WGS metagenome assembly ULSU01 (sample SAMEA4835715, study PRJEB28245) | human gut metagenome | biome: gut microbiome; material: fecal sample | place: Denmark | collected 2008
TGGCCGTCCACGGTCGGGGCATCCCGCTCGTCGGGTTGGATGGTGAGGGTCGGGATGATGACTGGTTCACGCATCACCGGCTGCGGGATGGCGTGCTGTTCGACGGTCGGGGTGGAGGCGTCGGCGGCTGGCGCTTCGGCCTCATCGGCTTTTGGGGCCGCATCGTCCTCCATGGCGGGAACGATGGTCTGGAAGTCGAACAGGTCCGGAATCTCCGGCTTCGCCGGTTCAGCCGGTTCGGGAGCCGATGCCGGCGGTTCGGACGGGATGGCCGGGGCCGGCATGGCGGGTGGTGCGGGAACGGGAGCCGGAACGTCAGTGTCTTCCATGACGGTCAAGCCGACGGGAAGGACGGTGTTGATCTTGTCGAGACGGTCTCCCGCGATGATGACGATCAAATGGGTCGCGTACAGGAGTGCGACCGGGGGAATGCTCATGATGACCGGCGGCACCCATGCCGGCAGGTGGAATCCGGTGTTGAGCATCGCATGCAGGGCGTTGCCGGCGATGGAGAAGCTGCTGAACAGGACAAGACCGACCCACGGATAGGCGCTGCCTCGGATGTGGCCCTTCTTGAATCCCCACGTGGCCCAGGTGCACAGGAGGATCGTGCCGTCCACGCACACCGGGCCACCCCAGCTCAGGTACGGATTGATGCCGCATGCCACGAACACGAGACGCAGGGCGTCGAAGCTCAACACGAACGCGATCAGGCCGATGATGATGCCGGCCGTGATGCCGGGCCACATTTTGACGCTTGACCTTTCGGCCCGCGCTTCCTCGTCTTTGGTGTATTTCATGATTCAGTCTTTTCTCTCTGCCGGTCCACGACCGGCGATGATGGTTGGTTCAGTGGCGGGGGAGCGGACCCATACCCCTTGGGATCCGCCCGTCCGATCCCGGTCGCATGTCAGGCGGTGATTTCCTGGCAGACGATGGCGAGTTCGGTGCATCCGTCGATGAAACGCGACCAGTCGTTGTCGGTGTCATCAAGTTCCGCGTCCGCCCCGTCGAAGACGTTGTCGACGTCGATGTTCAGCAGGCGCAGCATCTTACACATGTCGCTGATGATGCCGAAGATGTTCGCGCCGCCACGGGAGACGATCTCGCTCACCGTGGAGCCTCCCGGCTGCCACTTGTCGGATTCCAGCAGATGCACCATCTCGTTGATGGCGCCGCGGGCGTCCGACGACTGGCTGACGAACGAGTCGATGTAGGAGCGGATGTCGGTCTCGCGGTTGCCCATGTCGAGGTCCAACGGCTGGTCGTCGTCGGCGTTGTCGAAATCGGTGTTGTCGATCTTGGCGGGTTCGAGTCCTTCGCTCATGCGACGCATCCTGTCCTTGCGGAGCGTGTCGGACACGGTGGACTGGCTCACGTCAAGGATTTCGGCGATGTCGGTCTGCTTGTTGCCGGCATCGGAGAGTTCCACAATCTTCTTGCGGCGCTCCTCACTGGACATGCTGCCCGCGTCTACGTGACGGAGTTTGCCTGCCGCGTCACGGACCTTGCCTTCTGCGGGAGCAATACCTGCTTTCGCTTTAGCATTACGAACAGTTTTTTCATCGACGCCAAGAAGAGCGGCGATGCCACGGTTGCTGATCTTGCCCGGAGTGAACCCAGTGATCAGGTCGGTGCGCTGCTGGCCGGTCGCGCGGATCTTCTCCGCGGCGAAGTTGTCGGCGCAGTATGCGACCCAGCCCTTCATGCCCTCGGGATAGCCGAGAGCGACCCAGATATGGCCATCGAAGGCCCTTTCCGCGGCATGCGTGAAATCGTACTGGGCTTCGAGAGCGTGCAGGAGCTTGACCTTGAGATCTTCGGTGGTCTGAAGAGCCTCCTGTTCGGTGTAATTGGTCTCACCCGGAGCAAGAGGATGCGCTGTCAGCTCATCATCTTGGAAGTTTCCGGCGAGAGCGGCAACCGGGTTGGTCTCGACCAGGTCCACGTCGGTGCCGGCATCCACGATTTCGGGGGTGACGGTCGGCGTGTTTTCCTGATATCGGGTTTCATCCGGTGTGGTGGATGTGGAATAATCAGACATTGAGCTGGTCCTTTCCTCAGAGTTGGAATTGATTGCATCTGCGTAGGTTTCGTTGAAATCGCTCATTGTGATCTCTTCTTTCTGCGATTGGTTCCTTGGCTGGTGACCGTGGAACCTTGGTTAATTGGGAAATGCTGGATGGGATTGACTCGCCGCCCGTATGTGAGCTGCAACTCATGTGCGGGCATTACTATTTGAGCGATATCGGCCCATCGCCAAGTGGTTGGTATAGGAACCCGACGAAAAGATTGGAATGGCTATGACAGGAGATGACTCCCTTGCATTGGATTCCATCGCGTCGGATTACAGGTTCGTGTTGGAGCATGACACCTCCATGTTGGAGATGGCTCTTGCTGCTGTGTCCTTCGAAGATTGCAGTCTCGATGACGCCGTTCCATTGGATCGGGCCTCCGTGGCGTACGATTGCTGGCTTGAAGCGTTGGAATCGCTTCATCCTGGCCATCGTTTCCGCGGATTCGGTCTGTCGGATGCGGAGCTTGCGGACGACGACCTGCTTGGTCGTTTGTTGCCGACTGTTTTGTTCGATGGTGGTTCTTGCCGGTTCATACGTTCCGTGGTTGCCGCGGTGAATGGCTACCGTAGGAATCACCGCGGTTGACGGTGTTTGCCGGCTTTTAATTTCAGATGACCTATGCAGGTGCCATAGCGGTTTCTCTTTTTTCTGCATCCTTTCGAGTACGTGTGTCAGTGAGGCCATACAGATAATCCGTAGAAACATTGAATGCAGTTGCAGAACGGAAAATATCTAAGGCGCTCAGGGCTAGTTGCCCAGACAATTTTTGAGAGGCTGTTCCCTGGCTGCAATGCAAAATTTCACGGCCATAAGTGTCTTGAGTCATTCCAGCCTCCTTTCTTAGTTCGTCGATGCGATGCCTCATAACATCATTGTTTGGTTTTGCTGATGTGTTATTATGCATACCAATACTATAGCACAGTATTGGACAAAGCATTAAAAATATGGCAAAATTTAAAACATGGACGAGAAAACAAACATCAATCAAGGCGCCGGCAATAACGCAGATATGAACTTTTCGGACGAGTTGCAACAGATCATCACCGATAACATGTTCTGGTTAAAAAGACGTTCAAAAGTCAGGCAATCAGATTTGGCCAAAGGACTTGGCATAAGCCAACCTACGCTTAGCCAGAAATACAGTAGAGCCATTGCGTGGACCATCAACGATTTGGCAAAAGCCGCGGTGTTTTTCGAAGTTCCAGTCTCTTATCTGGTGACAAATAACTTCATAGAACCCAGCTCGGAATATCAGTTGCGGAATAATTCCGCAACTGATATTCCCCGCCGCGAGCTTGCCGCGTCGGCCGGCGTGCGTTACCTGCGTAAGCCGGACGAGAATGAGGGAAGGTCACATGGCGCAATCGGACCGCGCGCGTTCGTCATGCCGTTGATGGATGTGGATCAAATGAATTTGGGTCCCCGCTTCTCCGCGAGGACCCATTTCAAGCTCCCCCACCTGGACTCGAACCAAGACAAAGGGTTCCAAAGACCCGTGTGCTGCCATTACACCATGGGGGAACGGCGATAAAACCCGAGGTTTTCCGCCAAGTGTCTATTATGCCATATGCGGCCATCACCTGATACCGCGTGTCGGACGCTTTCGCAGGTGATGGCCGCTTCCTCCGGATTCAGTTCAATGCCTTGACCAGCCAACCATGCGTACCGTTGTCGAAAAGCTCGCTGGTGATGCGGTAGCCAAGATGTTCATACATCGCGAAATTCTTATCTTCGGAGTGTACGGCGGCAACATGTCCACCGGCCTTCCGGATGAGACGTTCCGCCTCGGCCAGCACCGTCTTGCCGATACCATGGCCACGTTCGTCGGCGACCACGGCCAAACGACCAATCACCCAACGTCCGGGTTGATCGGCATGGTCGAGATCAGGGTAGAGACGGCATGTCGCCACGGCGCGGCCGTTTCCAAAAGCCAGCAGATGCGTGGCTCGGCCCGGCTCATCCCATTCGTCGAATTCCGGACGATAATCCTTCTCCACGACGAACACCGCCGTGCGGATGCCGCGCGCCTCGTCCGTCATCATGTCGTATTCGCGGATCTCCATATGATCCGACACTACAGTCGGGCGGGGAAGAGAGACGAATGGAAGTTATGTGGCGTCGTGTTCGACGATGGCACTGTTGTCGAACACACGCCGAACAACGCACGCCAAACGCACGTAGGCGGATGTATGACAGCCAGCGCACGTGATAGGGTACACCCGTGAACGAAAAAGAGAAGGACTCCGACACACGCATATACGCTTTGGACGGGCTCAGAGGACTCGCGGCCCTGGCAGTGGTCGCATACCATTACACGGGAGGCACCCTCCGCCAACTATTGCCAGGCGCCCAATTCGTCACCCTATTTTTCATTCTCAGCGGACTTGTACTTTCCATCGTTCCGCTACGCGTCGGAATCGACACATACAACTGGTCTCGCTACCAGCTGCGTCGCATCGCCAGACTCGCCATCCCCACCTGCACGGTAATCGGGATCTGCTGCATCGTCTCCACAATCGCCATGCATATGGGGTGGAAAGCGGAAGAATACGCAAACGCGTTCAGCACATCCTCGCCATCAGTCTGGCTCCACAATCTGCTCACCCAACTCGACATGCTTTCAATGACCACCGCCGGCACCAGAGTGGACGGTTCCACATTGGCAATGGTCGACCTGCCATCATGGAGCATGTGCTGGGAATTGCTTTTCAGCCTCGCCCTGCCCGTATACGTCATCATCGCCACCGACATGCGATTCGTGGCACCCATTGCGCTCGCATGCGTGCTGTTGTCGGAGTGGACGCAGTGGCCGCCGTTGCGTCACATGGCCATGTTCGCGCTTGGCGTCGCGTTGGCGAAACGGCTTACGGACAACGGGCGCGAGACGATGCGCGACGTCGTTGCCGTACCGCTCGCCCTGTGTGGCATCGTCTTGGTTTGCCAAAGCGGTTTCGGTTTGCTGCCTGGTATTGTCGCCCAACCTTTAGCCGTGTGCGGATGCCTGATATTGGTGGTGGTCGCACTTACCTGCAACGTGGTATCCGACCTGCTTTCCACGCCACCTGTCCGTTGGCTGGGGCGCATTTCATTCAGCCTGTATCTGACCCATCTTCCCGTCCGCGACTGGATTGTGCCGTACATTCCCGTGCAGGGTCTATTGCGCCCGGTGGTTTTGTTTGCATTGTGCCTTCTGGCAGCGGAGGCGTTCTATCTTGCCGTGGAACGGCCTGCTACCAGACTGTCAAGGAGGCTGGGAAAGGTGAAAAGGGAAGCCTGATGTATTTCGCTTGCGCATGGTGCTTTAGGCGGAATCGCCGGTTTGCATGAATGTCGATTGAGCGACCGGTATACGCTTCCTGCGAGGACATGTTCGGCATGTTCCGCGGCAAGGCGTGCATTCGGAAACTGATCCGCGGAAACATGTCCGGCCACGGCAAGTCAGTCGCCATCACTTTGGAACATGGCATCCACGGAAGCGCGTACCTGCCCGGTGTCCTGTCGTGGCCCGTCAAATACCATCAGGGAGATGGAGTTGGTACGTAGTTCACTCAGCGAGCTCAGCAACGGACGCACCGCCGCGGTGCTGCCCAAAGCGACCGTGCGCCCGTCATCATCAAACGGAACAGGACATCCTACATGTTTATGAGTATCAACAGCTATCAGAATCTCTTCGACCGTCTTGAGGATAAGTTCGATGCTTGCCTCGCCGACGCCCGCATAGCCGAGAACGATGGACGCCGCAACAGGCATGGACTCTGATCCGACGCAGACGGTATTCGTGGCATGTCAATTGAATTATGATTCCCTTAGTTTCAGATTCGAAGGAATCGTCTGGAGCGATTTCCACGACGGTTCGGTCGGCATTCCCGCCTTCGTGCGCGAAGGACAGAACGTCCACATCAAAGCAACAGTGGACAAATACAATCCCGACAACGGCATTTTCAAACTGGACCTCGTCGAAATGACCGAACGCTGACAAATCAGGCATTGTGCTGCAGCGGTTGGCAAACAGCAATGCTCTTCGGACTTCTCCGCAGAGCATTGCGCGTTTTCCGAAGACGCGATTACGACGCGATTCGCTCTCCAATGCGCGACAGTGCGCGAATTGGCATTGCGAGTGCGCGATATAATGCGCGCTCGCCAACAAACAGAGCTTTGCTGCCAATCTACTTCTGAACGACAGTGCCACCGTTTTCCCTCTATGTCCAACTCCGGAAAAACGGCTGGGACACGAGCGGATCATCCTGTCGTCGCCGAACGTGGGATTGGCGGGCATACTGGTGCCGAGGCATCTAGAACAAACCATCGGCTACATGGAGAACAGCGGAAACATCCTGATATTCTCCGACATCTACGACACCAGAAGCGGGCGAGGTTGCAACGTGACGCTTCTGACGGAGGACAGCCAGTCACTGCGCGACCTTGCAGACCGAGCCGGCATCTGGACGGAACTCGAGGAAAGACATCCCGGTCTCACACCGGGAAGAATACTGCAAGGCGATCATGCCGTGTTCGGCTGCATCGTCATCCACGATAACCTGCGCACGCACGGCGAATTCGGCCTAGAATTCGCCGGCGTCGCGGGGGTCGCGGTGTATGCGAAGCTGCCTCGAGGATTCCAGATACCGACCCCCGTGGGTAACTACGCGCCCGACTGGGCGGTGGCGTTCCGCGACGACAGTGGCCTTAAGCGTCTGTTCTTCGTCGCCGAGACCAAGGGCACCTTGGAGTCGTTCGACCTGCGTGGAATCGAGAACAGCAAGATCGCCTGCACGAAGCGCCCGTTCAACGACCTGGACCTCGCCGACGGAGCCCGCTACGAGCAGGCGACAACCTACCAGACCCTACTCGACGAGGTGAAAGCCCTGCAGTGATAAAGGGAAATCGTTGTGATGGTGATGAATCAGCAATGGACATCGCCATCACAACGTTTTTTGTCATGCATTTGCCCTGAATCGAATGAGCTTGGAAGCGTCGGCAGTTTCCTTTTTGGTTCCCAACATAATTACGAGATTTTGTCAACTTCCGTGTGGTTGAGGTCGAACTAATTCCTGATAGTGCTCATGTCGGCTTGCTAGAACCCATCAATTCAGTCTTCTGCGAGTATTGTTGAAAGCAACGCTTTCCCTCTGGGCTTGATACGCAGCGACGTGGAGGATGTTATTGCATGGCACAGCGGTTTGATTATGATGATGAAGACATGCCGATCGTCAGTTACGATCTGGTGTTCCCGGACCGGCGACGGCTCCTGCCCGCATCCGGAGGCACCAGTTCCGCGCATGGATTTCCGGACCAGACGGAACAGGACACGCCAGAACGGTTGTCCAACCATATCGAATGGGATCCCCGGTTGGATTCGGCGGACAGGGTCGATTATGCCGTCGCGGCGGCCAGCGGCGTCGTCGCCGGTCTGGTCGATTCCCTGTTCGTAGGCGAGCTCTCCTTGGACCGCGCCGGGGAATGGGGTTCCAAAACGGTTGAACGCCTGGTCGTCGGAATCGCTCGTGCCGAGGGATACAAAGGCGATTCCCTCAAGGAGGCTATAAGAAACCTCGAGAAGGTCCATCCGCTGGCGGCGGACGGGAACACCCCGGATTTCGGAGGGGGACGGCAGCACCATTTGAGGGATTTCGCCCACCATTTCGGCATCGGTGGTTTGGCCGCGTCGATCTTCACGCAGTTCACCGGACTGTCGATCGGAACCGACACGGCCGGAAGGCTGGTCGTCGTGCGGATTCCCGAGGACCATAGGCGGTATCTGGGCAGGGACGTTCCCGAAAAACTCGTCTTCGGAACCGTCGAATGGTTCTTCCACATGGTGAGCGACATGGCCGGTTCGAGCGGTAACGCCGGCGCGGGGACGGGAATTCCCGGACCGTTGCTCTCGTTCATGAAGGAACTGTCCGTCCTGCCGTTCTTCAGGGATTCCGGAACCGACGGCATGGGCTTCAGACTGTGGCTGTCCAAAATGTTCAATGGGACGTTCCTGGCGGAGCATGACGCGGACGGGAGGATCATCAAAGGCACGGAACGCCGGTTCGACCTGCGTATGGAGATCGGTGTCCTGGGCGAGATCGGCAGGCAGTCGATGCCCGTCGTCATCAACCAGTGCGTCACGCGCGCCTTCTACTTCTGCCGCAGGCTCTCCCGCGAGATTGACGCCCTCGGCATCGGCGGCGTTGGGGATCTCGGACGTATCGCCCCCGAGGATGTCCTTCCGTGGGGAACCCCGGCCATGCGCCGCATGCTGACCGTGTCCAGCGGCGTGTTCGTGGGTGTCGACATCGCCGACGCCGCCGTGCACGCGATGGCGGGCGAGGACAAGGCGCGGGTGTTCCTGCTGCGTGTCAACTACGTCGGAATCGCAACTTTCGTGGTGTCCTGCGTCGTGGACGCGAAAGCTGTGATGGCGGAAAGGTGGAAGGACAATGCGGAGCGCGAGAGGGACGCCATCGAACACGAGCTGGCGGACCTTGATTGTCTGGAACTTGACCCCCAAAAGGCGCGCGTGCTCCATTCCCTCATGCGACAGAAGGTCCTGTACGACATCGAACGGGAGAAACACGACAGGCACGCCGAGAGGAAGGGGAAATGGCTTGATGAGTGGTCGCGGCGGATCACGCAGACCATCGGCGTTGAAGGGGACGGGTACTTCCTCGACGGAAAATCCCTGTATGACGAGATCAACGGGACCGTCGGGGCCGGCAATGGCGAATGGCTCTGGCTCGTGGCTTTGGAGCTTGTCATGTTCAAACCCTATTTCCCTCTGCATGGAGACAACGACAAGGAGTATAAAAGCCTTAAAGCCCGTTCGGACTACATTGGCGACGTCTTCTGCCAAAAACAGACGCTCATCGCGGCCAAGGAACTGCATGGTCTTGGCAGGGGCGTGAAGGACATGGAAAACCGTCTCGACGGAGCCATGGCCAGGCGGCTGGGCGGAACGGCCTGCGTGGTTGTGGCGGTGGCCGCCACGGGCGGCCTGGCGTTCTATCTCGCGCCCGCGGTCGCCCCGGTGTTTGCCGCCGCCTTCGGCTTCGAGGCCGCCGGATTGTACGGGGCGGCGCTCACCAGCGCGAGCCTCGCGTTCCTTGGTGGTGGTTCCCTCATAGCCGGTGGCGCGGGAATGGCCGGCGGGACGATGCTCATCGTCGGCGGCGGCGTCGATGGCGATGGCCACGAATGGCGACTACGTGTTGGAGGAATGCGCGAAACTGACCGCGTTCTGCAAGGACGTGCTCGTCAAACGGTATGGCGACCTCGCGTCCGCGTATGGGATCAACGTCGCGCTCAACAGGCGGATAATCGAACTCGAGGCAAGAACCGAAGCGGTCAGACGCGGCATACGCGACGGTGGGGCGGACGGGGACGGCGACGGGAAGGCCAGTCCCAAAAAGATGCTCAAGATACTCAATCGCAGTCTTAAATACATGAAACGCGCCAACAAGGAGCTGGTGAAGGTCCTGAAGGACGCGGGAAGGAAAAGCCGGCAGCCACTACTCGATCCAAGCCCCAATGAAAGCAAGCAGGGGAGCGTGGACATCGAAAGCGAAGGGGAATCCGCATGCGGGACGGCATCCGACCTATGAGCAATCCCAGCCTTAAACGGACGGGGCATGACATGGAGATACGCGAAGAACGCGTGACGGTCATGCCTGACTTGCCATACACCACTTCACCCGTCGGCCCGAGCGATAATGGGGGTATGACGGAGGAAATGGTAAGAGCCGGCGTCGGATTTGAGCCAATATGCGCGAGGGGCTATGGGTACACGGTCACGCTGTGTGATGGTGTGGTCACCATCGAACGCGGCGGAATCGTCGCGTCCATGTACGGGTTCGCGCGGACCGAGATACCGGTCGGCAGCATCGTGGACGTGGTGCCCGGCAAGGCGACGGTCTTCGCGAACGGCCTGTTCTGCCTGTCCGTGCGCACGTTGGACGGTGATACGCCGATGCTGGGCAGCGCGTCCGAGTCCCGCAAGTCGCCGTACTGCGCGATCTACACGAAAAAGCAGGAGAAGGATTTCCGACGGCTGTGTGACGCGGTGGAATCGATGCTGTCCGTCGATCCTCTGCCAGTCGCGTACGACCAGACGCCGGAAAGCCTTTACATGCGACAGCTCGCGTCGATAGTGGAATCGAAACAGCATAGGAAGGAAATGGGGTCGAAATGAAATACGGTATGAGGAAGCCAAGCTGGAAAAAGAGCCTGTCGGCACGTACGAAAGGTCGCGCGACGCGTGCTGTCAAAAAGGCGCTGATTCCAGGATACGGCAAAAAGGGCATGGGCTGGCTGCATCCCAAGCGCAAGCTGTACAACACCGTCTACCGGAAGACCACTTTCAGCCTGTTTGACCTGTTCAAATAAGAAAACCGTGATGGATTTATTAGATTTGGCCGTGCATAGAGGCGCGTCTACTGGCACGCCGGGATGATTTCGCCATCTCTGTTGATGAAACGCGCCGGTGGCAGAGGCTCGTCCGACTCCAAACGGTCCAGATACGCGAAGATGCGTTCCGGCGGTTGCTCCATTCTTGAAGGGACGAATTGGAACGTGGCGGGACGAATCCGCATGTCAACTCCCTGTTTTGCGAGCGCTCCTGTCAGTCGTTCGATGGGGTTGGTTCTTATGCCTTGTTTGATGGTTTGTGTGAGTGTGTTTTTGCATTGTGCGACGTCTTGTTTCCAGTCGCGCATCTTATATCCGGTAATGTTTTCGTGCCATTCGTAGTTGTCGCCTTTTGAATGTAGCGTCCATCCGGGCCATAGTGCGTTGAATGGGTTGATGGCCCAGTCGTCTTCGTAGATGGACCACCATTTTATTGTTTTGTTTATGTAGTCGATGTGGATGCCTTTTTCGGGTTGTTTGTTGTGTGTTTGGAGGTTCCATTGCCAGGGTTTGCCTTCGTTGCAGCCTTGGATGACTTTGTTGACGAGCGTATGCATTTTGTTGGGGCCGAGTAGGGCTATGTTTTCGAGGTCGATGTAGTTTCCCCAAGTGATTGTTTTGTTGTTTTCTGTTGTGCAGGAGAATGCGTCGGTTTCGTTGGATATGGTCCATGGGGCCATATCCGATGCGGCGTCGAAGTCGCCGAGGTCTTTGAACGAATGATCGGTGTAGATGATGTCCGTGTCGGCTCCGGTGGCGCGTAATGTGCCGCGTGTGCCTTCGGGGGACCAGATTGCGGTCCATCCTGGCCATGTCAGTTCGATCAGGGCGTTGATGAGCCGGGGAAGGTAGCAGCCTTCGCTTTCTTCGGCCCAGACGATTCGTTTGGTGGTCATATCGATGAACAGGGTGCCTTCGAGCCATGGCGCGCTTTTCATCTCTTGGGGGGTATCCACGCCGTATGGGGCCTCGTGGTCAACACCGCCGCGAACTGGCTGACCTGGCAGGGCTACCTCCTCTTCCTGATCGGCGGCAAGGACGGCAGCTGGGCATCCGCCAACCTCGGCGTGATCGTGGCGCTGCTTGTCGGCCTGTTCGGCGCGTTGGCGTTCCAGCGTGGAGACATCGCCAAGCAGGAGGCCGACCTGCCGGCATCCGAAACGGCGGATGCCATCGAAGCCAAGTGACGAACGGCGCGATCGCACAGGAAGGAACATTCGATGATCGCTGAAGATGAGTGGCTGGTCGTCATCGACCGTCAGAAAGTATTCGCCGAAAGCGAATGGTCCGCTTGGGCCTGCGCCGACGGAACCTACTACGACACCAACGAAGCGTTCGCAAAACTGGCCAAGGCGTTCGGCGACTGCGTGGTCTACACGCGCTACGTCGCGCCGATTCCGCCAAAGGACGCCTGGGTCGACTACTTCAAGGACTGGCCGCAGTTCCTGGTACCGCCGGACGACCCGATGTACGACCTGACCGACGAGACCGCCGCCCTCGCCGAAGGCCATCAGGTGGTGGACCGCACCACATTCGGCAAATGGGGGCAGCAGCTGATCGACGCGATCGGCGGAGCCAAGAAAATCACGGTCTGCGGCGTGGCCACCGACTGCTGCGTGCTCACCACCGTGCTCGCCGCGGCCGATAACGGCGTGGCCGTGCGCGTTCCGGCCGACGCCTGCGCCGGCAGCACCCCGGAGAACCAGGAACTGGCGCTCAACACGATGCGCTTGTTCGAACCGCTGATCACGGTAACCGACACGGCGTCGATCCTGGCATAGCCGACAGCGGCTTTCCCGCATATCGATGGGTTCCGTGTTTTCCCGAAGGCCCAGGACTTTCGGGAAAACACGGAACCCATTTTTCCATTTCACGAGACTTTTGGCCGACATGTGGAATACCAGCCTGGAAACGCGCCGAACCATGTAATATCGCTTGCGGACACGGGGGCCATTATGGCTGAGAGGAAGCGACCGCTTCAACCGTATGAACGTATACCGGATAATGCCGGCGCACGGACGTCTCTCTACTTCCCGTGCCTTTGCATAAGAGAAAGGCACATACCTTTATGACTGAAGAAAACCAGTCTTCCGCAGTTCGCAAACCCAACGTCAAATGGCGTGTGGTCGACATCGTCGTGGCCGCGATCGTTGCCGTCGCATCCGGCGTGATCTTCTGGGCCTGGGACTTCATCTACGCCGTCCCGACCGCCCTGTTCGACAGCCTCACCCCGGGACTGGGCGGACTCTTCCATTTCATGTGGCTGTTCGCCGGCCCGCTCGTGGCCATCATCATCCGCAAGCCCGGCGCGGCCTTCTTCGGCGAAACCATCGCCGCGGTCATCGAAACGCTGCTGGGCAATCCATTCGGCGTGGCGCACGCACTGCTGATCGGCATGGCCCAAGGACTCGGCGCCGAAATCGGCTTCGCGGTCTTCGCATACCGCAAGTGGAACCTGCTCACCGTGACTCTGGCCGGCGCGTTGACCGGCCTATCCAATGGCCTGTACGAGTGGGTCGTCACCGCCGGCTGGTCGACACTGCAAGGCGTTGTGTTCACCGTCTGCTGCGTCATCTCCGGAGCCGTATTCGGCGGAGCGCTCATGTGGTTCGTACAGAAGGCGCTCGCCAAAACCGGTGTGCTCGACCGCTTCGAATCAGGCAAGGCCGACGTCGTGGCCTGAACCACGCAACTCACAATCCAACAACAAACACAGAAAACATGCCGGCCGTCCGCCGGCGTATCCAAGAAAAGAGAAAATCATGACCAACCACGTTCCAGAAGCAACGAAACCCGCCAGTGGAGACTACGCCTGGCTGGGCGCGGAAGCCGGCTCCGTCGCCGACCTCATGTACATGCTCAACACCGAGGACTGGTACGACGCCATCAACTCGCGTTTCGTCAGCGAGCTGCTTGACGACACCTTGCCTGAATCCATCCTCAAGGCGTATCTGATCCAGGATTTCAAGTTCTATAACAACGGCATGATGGCGCGTCTCATCAAACTCGCCCCACGTCAGGAGACCAAGGACATGCTCGCGGCGCAATCGCAGTGGTTCGCCGACAACGAGGCCACCTACTTCGAGCACTTCCTCGAGGCCTATCACGTCAGCCAAGAGGAATACAACGCGACCGAACCGACCCCGGCCAACAAGGAGTACGGCGCATACCTCGACAGCCTGTCCGACAAGAGCTGGCCGGAATTGATCACCGCGATTTGCTGCATGGAATGGCTGTACCTCGCATGGGCCAAGCGCACCGTCGACGCCGACGTCATCCAGCAGGTGCCGGCGCACAAGGGCTGGGTCGACCTGCATGAAGGCGCGCACTTCCGCAAGTGGGTCGGCGACCTCATCTCCCTGGTCAACGAATACTGCTCCATCGATGGTCCGGAAGCCGAAGTGTTCCGCACCATCGTGCATCTGGAGCGCCGCTTCTTCGACGACTCCTACCCGCAGGAGTGAGCCTGCGATCCACGACCGCATAAGCCATGAGCCGGGCGCGTACGATCGATGTCGTACGCGCCCGGCTCCTTTGTTGCGGTTCCGTCCGGAGCCCGGCTTCCTCGTGCGCGGCTGCCGCGCGGGGGCGGCCCGGCTACAGTGAAATCTTGTCGATACGCCGGAGCTCATCGTCGCTGAACGAAGTGTTTCTAAGCGCACCGATGTTGTCGATCAGCTGCTGTGGGCGGGACGCTCCGACCAGCACCGAAGCCACCATGCCGTCGTGCAGCAGCCAAGCCAGCGACATTTCGGCGAGCGTCTGTCCACGCTCGGCGGCCAGATCGTTCAGGTCGCGAATCTGCTGAAGCCTTTCCGGCGTCAACGCGCTCTGCTGCAGGAATCGTCCGTCATGTGCGATTCTGCTGTCCGCCGGCACACCGTTCAGATACCGGTTGGTCAACAGTCCCTGGGCGAGCGGGGAGAAAGTGATGAGTCCCTTGCCAAGACGGTGCGCGGTCTCCTTGAGCCCATTGCGTTCCACGGTGCGGTCGAAGATGTTGTAACGGTTCTGGTTGATGATGAACGGCACATGCATCTCATCCAAAATGGCGGTGGCCTTCTCGAGTGTGGGGCCATCATAATTGGACAGGCCCACATACAGCGCCTTGCCGCTGCTCACGGCCGTGGCGAGCGCGCCCATGGTCTCTTCGAGTGGTGTGGATGGGTCCATGTGGTGGTGGTAGAAGATGTCCACGTAGTCGAGGTTGAGGCGTTTGAGGCTTTGGTCGAGTGAGGCGAGCAGGTATTTGCGGCTGCCGAAGTC
>ULSU01045938.1_pt1 | contig 14673 bp, 12 predicted proteins | sample 1956941 | NCBI WGS metagenome assembly ULSU01 (sample SAMEA4835715, study PRJEB28245) | human gut metagenome | biome: gut microbiome; material: fecal sample | place: Denmark | collected 2008
AAATACCCCCTCTGTGTCTAAAATAAGTTTACCACTTCAGATTTGCTGCAGAGTGTGGCGCAGGAGCTGAGGAGCTTGCAAAAATAAAGGTAGAGATTGAAGGATGAAGGAAGAAAGGGAAGAGCCTCTCCTTGGGGAGAGGTGGCATCGCGTAGCGATGACGGAGAGGGGTTCACTATAAGAAAGCATAAAGACAGCAGACCCCTCTCAGTCGCCCTGCGGGCGCCAGCTCCCCCCGAGGGGAGCCTTTCACTACATTCTGCACAATCCAAAACTTGCAAAGATAAGGCTTCTGTGGTATACTAGACTAGAAAAGACAAAAAGTTTTAGAAAGCCACTTCTTACCCCGCAAAGTGTAGGAGTGGTTTTCTTTTTGTTGCACAAATTCAAAACTTGCAAAGCTATGAATTCTGTGGTATATTAGATATAGAAAAGACAACCGCCCACAGAGGTGGGTTGCCGAGTTTAGTTAAGAAAAATCCGCTCCGAGCTCGCCAAAGTCAAGGGGCGGTTTTTCTATGTCCGTAACTTTTTTATTACTTTTTGTTCTTAAAAATGAACGTAAGTAATGCTACGATAAAAATTCCAAAGGACATTAAATCCTGAAAGCTGAAATATACCATAGACATCACCTCCATTCGTAGAGAATGAAGGCAATCCCACCCCGTGAACCGGTTGTCGAAAACATTTTATCATAAATTATAGATTAAAGCAATAGAATGTTTGCTTATAAAGGAGAGCTGGCAATGCCAAAGAAAAAGACAGCATTGACAATAGAAGAACGCTTGCAGCAGGCGCTGGTGCCTGCGGAGGAACAGCCTTATGAGGTGCCGGAGAATTGGGTGTTGGTGAGGCTTGGAGCAGTATGCTTTTTTGAAAATGGTTATGCATTTAAAAGCGATAAATTTAGTAGTGAAAAAGGTATACCGGTAATAAGAATTTCCAACATCAAAGAAAACAATGTAGATTTAGATGATTGTATCAAAACTTTAGAAGAAAATATTGATGAAAAATATATTGTTCATCAAGGTGATTTGTTAATAGCTATGTCTGGTGCTACTACTGGCAAGAATGGTGTGTATATGTCTGCAAACATAGCATATTTAAATCAACGTGTTGGAAATATTAAAGTGAAAAACAAAGAATTACTGATTGAAAAATTTCGTAACTTTTATATTGCTAATATGCAAAATGAAATTTTAAACACAGCATACGGTGGAGCTCAACCGAATATAAGTAGTCAAAAAATGTCCGTTATGACTTTCCCTCTCCCTCCGCTCTCCGAACAGCAACGCATCGTTGAGCGCATCGAGGAGCTTTTCGCTAAGCTGGATGAAGCGAAGGAAAGACTGCAGGAGGTTGCGGAAAGCTTTGCCGTGCGCAAGGCAGCAATTCTGCACAAGGCATTTACGGGCGAGCTGACACAGCAGTGGCGCCGGGAGAACGGCGTGAGCGATGAAAGTTGGGAAGAGAAAAAGCTTGGTGAAGTTGGTTCTTGGTTAGGTGGTGGTACACCTAGTACGAGTCGTGAAGAGTATTGGGAAAATGGTAATATTTTATGGATTACATCGAAAGACATGAAATCTGCTGTTATAGAAGATACTCTTATGAAAGTTAACGAAATAGGCGTAAAAAATTCGTCCGCTAATTATATAGAAAAACCAGCTTTGTTGGTTGTTATGCGTAGTGGCATTTTAAGAAGAACTTTCCCAGTTGCTATGGTTAAGAAGCCTTTTACAGTTAATCAAGATTTAAAGGCTATTATACCTGATAAAGATGATTTAGAATTTTTATATTGGATGCTTTTGAGTAATGAGCAACGCATATTGGATACTTGTATGAAAAACGGTACTACTGTTGAAAGCATTAACAGTAATGCGTTAAAGAATTTAACTTTTAAGTGTCCCACCCTCTCAGAACAGCACGAAATCGTGCGCCTCATCGACGACCTGCTGGCGCGTGAGCGCAAAGCACAGCAGGCAACGGAGCAGGCGCTGGCAAGCATCGACCTGATGAAGAAATCCATCCTTGCACGTGCTTTCCGTGGTGAGCTGGGCACGAACAAAGCGAGCGAAGCGAGCGCGCTGGAGCTGCTGCGTTAGGTGCTGGCGGAAAACTGAAGCTGAATAAAAATCAAGACCTTGGCAGCAGCAAAAGCTGATGCTAAGGTCTTTTTTAGCGTCTTACAGCGAAACACTTGGATACCCCATAGCTGCTCATGCGAACCTTAGGCGTTTCAGCTTACAGCTAACCCCAACCTTAGTCACGCCAGTCTGGGCATAAGCTAACCACAGATTTGTAAACACTACCGCGTATACCGTTCGGCAGAACTACGAAAAAATAGCTATTTCCAGCAAAGCGATTTAGCTTATTTAAAGCTTTTTGGTAAAACTTTTTCCCGAAAAAGTTTTTGCTTTGCCGCGCTTTCCAGAAAGCGCGAACCTTTCTTGCAGCTTCTTTCAGTTATGAAAGAAGTTGATGTTACGAATTATGCCGATGATTTTGTTTGAAGATGGTCCGCAGCCTTTAGCAGCATAAACTTTAAATTTACTTCAAGCTTTTACTCTGCTATACTATAATTGTACAGGCGTTGAGGAGGTGCATCATGCCATTGGAATATTATTTTATGCTGGCGGGCCTTGTCCTGCTGCTGATAGAATTTGTTGTGCCGGGCTTCGGAATTTTCGGTGTCAGCGGCATGGTGTGCCTGACAGTCGGCGGCTTTTACGTTTTGGGCGGCAATGCCTGGGCGGCGCTGGTGCTGTTGGCAGTGTATCTGTTTTTGGTGCTGGTAATTACGCTGCTGTGCGTGTATCTGCCCAAGGAAAGCAAGTATAATCCCTTTGTGCTGTGGACACGCCAAAAAAACAGCGAGGGCTACACCGGCGGCAAAAACTGGAGCATGCTGGTGGGCAAAAGAGGCACAGCCTTGACTACGCTGCGTCCTGCAGGCACGATTCTGGTGGACGGCAAGCGTCTTGACGTGAGTAGTCAGGGAGATTATATCGAAAAGTCTGCTCACGTGATTATTGTGCGGGTGGAGGGCAGCAAAATTTTTGTAGAACAAACGAAGGAGTGACGTTATGGATTTATTATTCAGTATGGTTTTCGGCAGTGGCTTTGCAGTAATCATTGCTATTGCCGGTATAGCGATTTTTCTTAACTTTGTGCCGTTGGGACTGTGGATTTCCGCCATTGCCGCCGGTGTTAACGTGGGCATTTTCAACCTCATCGGTATGCGCCTGCGCCGTGTGCCCGCGTCGCAGATTGTGCTGCCTTTGATTAAGGCGAATAAGGCGGGCCTTGACGTAAACGTCAACCAGCTGGAGGCGCATTATCTGGCAGGCGGTAACGTTGACCGCGTTATCGACGCTTTGATTGCTGCCCATAGAGCGCAGATTGAGCTGAGCTTTGAGCGTGGCTGTGCCATTGACCTTGCGGGACGCAACGTGCTGGAGGCTGTGCAGATGAGCGTTAACCCCGAGGTTATCGAAACTCCGGTAGTAAGCGCTGTTGCCAAGGATGGCATTGAGCTGAAGGTAAAGGCACGCGTAACCGTGCGCGCCAACATTGACCGCCTGGTAGGCGGTGCCGGCGAAGCAACGATTATTGCGCGTGTCGGCGAAGGCATTGTAACAAACGTAGGCTCCAGCGCCGACCACAGCAAGGTACTGGAAAACCCCGACTATATTTCCAAAACGGTTTTGGACAAGGGCCTTGATGCAGGCACCGCTTTTGAAATTCTTTCCATTGATATTGCGGACGTAGATGTAGGCCGTAACATCGGCGCTGCGCTGATGACCGACCAGGCGGAGGCAGATAAGCGTATCGCTCAGGCACGCGCTGAGGAACGCCGTGCGATGGCTGTGGCCAAGGAGCAGGAAATGAAGGCCTATACGCAGGAAATGCAGGCGAAGGTTGTAGAAGCACAGGCTAAGGTTCCGACAGCTATGGCAGAGGCACTGGCCAACGGCCGCTTAGGCGTAATGGATTACTATCGCCTGAACAATATTCAGGCAGATACGCAGATGCGTCGCACGATTGCCGAGGTAAGCCCGGAGGGCGAGGAAAAGCCTGAGGGCGGCAAATAAGCGAGGTGCAGCTTATGGGCGGTTTATTTGACAGTGATTTAATCCCCCTGCTTTTTGTCCTCGTAATGCTGGCCAACGTATTTTTGGACAGGCGCAACCGCCGCCGCAGACAGCAGGAGCTGCCGCAGGAGCAGCCGCAGGAAACAGCGGAGCCTACGCAGGCAGAGCAGCAAACGCAGGCTAAACCTAAGGATATTGCCGCCGAGTTTGAACGCCGTCTGAAAAAGACGACGGAGGAGGCGCAGGCACGCAAGTGTCAAAGCAGCCAAGGCGTAGTGCATGACGGAACGCGCGTGCGCCGTGATGACGACAGCAGAGTTCACCGTGACGGCGAAGCACTGCATGACCATACCGGCAGAATTCACCGTGAAAACGAAGCCTTGGTGCATGACAAGGGCAAGGTTTATTATGACCCCCGCAGTAATTACAGCTACGACGAAGCGAAGATGAACGCTGCTGCGGCAGCATTTAATGCGCGCTACGCGCAGGCGCAGCCTGCAGCGAAAAAGCGCGTCAAGCTGAAGCATGCGGCGCTGGTCAACGGCATTATTATGGCAGAGGTATTAGGAAAACCGCGCGCTCTGAACCCCTACGAGGAGCGCTGATTTAAAGATTCTCGCACACAGTAAGGAGATGTTGGAGAATGCTGGAAAAGCTGGATTTGAGTAAAAAAGTGTCCAAGGAAGATTACAACAGGCAGATGGAAGTGCTGGGTGAACGTCTGGGAAAGGCGCAGCGCCTGGCGCGCGATGCCAAAAGACCGGTTATTATCGTGTTTGAGGGCTGGCGTGGTGCACGTCGCAGTGCGCTGATTAACGAAATGATGCAGCAGATGGATGCCCGTGGCTTTAATGTTTATTCCAGCGTGCGTTTGCGCGGTGTGATGCAGGAACAGCCGTTTTTCGGTGCCTTCTGGAAGCGTTTGCCGGCGTTGGGACATATTGCCGTTTATCACCGCAGCTGGTATTATCTGAAAAACGCCAACGAGCTGGCGGATAAAGAGGATAACACCAAGTATCCTGCTGTTTCCTTTGAGCATATCAACAACTTTGAAAAAATGCTTACGGATGATAATTATCTCATTCTCAAATTTTTCCTGCATCTGTCATCGGAGCAGCAAAAGAAAAATATCGCCAAGAATGCCAAAACATTGGGCAAGGCGTGGCGTGACCTGAATCCTGCGATTGATGAAAGCGAAGATTACGATAAATTTTTGCCGCATTACGAAAAAATGCTGGAGGCCACCGATACGGTAAACGCTCCCTGGCACCTGATTGCCGACGATGATCCGCGCAGCGCGCGTCTGGAGGTTTTCAATAAGATTGCCGATGCTATCGAAAAGGCCGTGCAGATGCCTGCAGAGCCTGCTGCCGACAAGCGCACCGCGGCCACCTACGATGTGCTGAGCACGATTGACGCCAACAAGGAGCTTACCAAGGAAGAATATAAGGAAAAGCTGGATAAGTACCAGAAAAAGCTGACACAGCTGCAGATTGAAATGTTCAAGGCGCAGATTCCGGTAGTTATCGGCTTTGAGGGCTGGGACGCTGCCGGTAAGGGCGGTGCTATCCGCAGACTGACGGCGGCACTGGACCCGCTGGGCTTTCATGTGCATCCGATTGCGGCGCCGAACGTGGTTGAAAAGCAGTTCCATTATCAGTGGCGCTTCTGGACCAGACTGCCGCAGCCGGGAACTATAGCGATTTTTGACCGCACCTGGTACGGCCGTGTTATGGTGGAGCGCATCGAAGGCTTTGCCAAACCACAGGAATGGCAGCGCGCCTATGATGAAATCAAGGATATGGAGGCGCAGTGGAGCGAGCACGGTATCGCCATTGCCAAATTCTGGCTGCAGATTGACAAGGATGAGCAGCTGCGACGCTTCAATGACCGTCAGAATGACCCCAATAAGCAATGGAAGATTACGGACGAGGATTGGCGTAACCGTGATAAATGGGATGCCTACGAAGCGGCAGTCAACGAAATGCTGGTGCGCACCGACACCTCGTATGCACCGTGGACCGTGGTTGAGGGCAACAATAAATATTATGCCCGCTTAAAGGTTTTGAAAACAGTTATCGATTTGTTTGAACGCAAATTAGCAGAAAAACAGCAGTAAAATACAAGAGGATATCAGCGTAATTTTGCGCTGATATTTTCTTAATAGATTATAGATACTCGGAGAGGAAATGCTTTGTCCTGGATAATCAAAAACTACATTAAAGAAACAAGAGAAAATGAAACCGGCGCGCAGGTGTATCCGCCGGGCTTACGCCATCCGGTAGCGTTTATTTACCCCAATGTCTACCATCTGGGCATGTCGAACCTGGGAATGCACATTCTGTATCAGATAATTAACGAGCGCGGTGACAGTGCCTGCGAGCGCTTCTTTTTGCCGGATAAACGCTTGCAGCAGGAGCATATCAAAAGCAAAACACCGTTGCTGAGCTTGGAAAACCAGCGTCCGCTGGCAGATTTTGACGTTATCTTCGTCATGCTGTCCTTTGAAATGGACTATGATAATCTGCTGACGGTGCTGGATTTGGGCAATATCCGCTTGCGGGCGGCGGAGCGCAATCAGCGCGAGCCGTTGGTGATTATCGGCGGTCCCTGTGCCCCCTTCAATCCCGAGCCGCTGGCCGCCGTGGCTGACGCCTTTGTTATTGGCGAGGGCGAGGAAACGGTGCAGTATGTGTTGGATACCATCTACCGGGAGGAAAGCAAGCAAGCGCGCTTGGCGGCGCTGGCGCAGGTGCCGGGCGTTTATGTTCCCAGCCTTTATACGGCGCAGTACGATGATGAGGGCGAGTTTACCGCCCTGCTGCCGCAGGAAGGTGCGCCTGCGAAGGTAGCGCGCCAGTGGGCGCGTGATATCGACGCTTATCCGCACACCTCTGCTATCGTTACGAGCGGAACGGAATTTGAGGATATGTTTATTGTCGAGGTGGCGCGTGGCTGCGGCCGTCACTGCCGCTTCTGCATGGCAGGCTACTGCTTCCGCAAGCCGCGTCCGCGTAAGCTGGAAAATATTTTGGCAGATATTGCCAAGCGTCCCGAGCGCACGAAAAAGGTGGGCCTGATGGGCGCTGCCGTTTCTGACCATCCGCAGATGGCAGAGCTGACGGAATACTTAGTAGAGCACAAGATACCGTTTTCCGTGGCCAGCATGCGTGCCGATATGCTTACGGAGCAGATTGCGCATGCGTTGGCACAGAGCGGCCAGCGCACGATGACTGTAGCGCCGGAGGCAGGCAGCGAGCGGATGCGCGCTGCGATTAACAAGGGCATTACGGAGGAGCACGTTTATAATTCTATCGAATTGGCGGCTGCTGCCGGAATGCGCAACATCAAGCTGTATTATATGATCGGTCTGCCGGGAGAAGAGGACGAGGATATCGTCGAAACGGTGGAGATGATTAAACGCGTGCGTGCCAAGATGGATGCTGTGGGCAACAAGGGCGAGCTGGTTATTTCGGTCAACGGCTTTGTGCCCAAGCCCTTTACGCCGTACCAGTGGGCGCCGCTGTGCAATGTGCGCACGCTGAAGAAGCGCTTTAAAATTTTGGGCGACGGTCTGAAGAAGGAAAAGCGCATTAAGCTGATTACCGAATCGCTGAAGGAAACCGTGGTGCAGTCCGTGCTGGCGCGCGGCAGCAGACGTATCGGCGAAGCGCTGCTGAAGGCGCATGTGGAAGGCCGCAGCCTGAAGCAGGTGCTGAAGGAGGAGGGCCTTGATGCCGAGGAGCTGGCGGAGCGCGAGTTGCAGGTAGGCCAGCCGCTGCCGTGGCAGCATCTGGACATGGGCGTGACGCAGGAATATCTTGCGGCCGAGCTGCAGCGCAGCGAAAGCGGCAAATTTACCCCGATGTGCTTTGACGGCTGCCGTCGTTGCGGTGTCTGCCGGTAGTAAGGCTTAGGCAGTGAAATTACTGCTGCTGATAAAAAAATTAAGCATCCCTACACTTTTTGCAGTAAAAGTGTGGTGATGCTTTTGTTATTTTACGCTATAATGATGCTGAGGAACACAGCTTTTGCTGCTTCGGAAGCGGTAACAACCCTTCCGTCTGCTTGCCGGTGCTCGCAGCCACATCCCCTTACAGGGGAGATATATTTGTTCCGCAATCAAGGGATGGATATACAAAAGAAATTATTTTTGGGCATGACCTTGGGGATGGCTTGCCTGCAAAAATTTATCCCTGAAATGCAAAAAACCTGCTCTTTTCAGAGCAGGTCAGCTTGTAAGAATTAAGCCATAGCGTTGATTCTCTTTGCAAGTCTGGATTTTTTGCGAGCTGCAGCATTCTTATGGATAATGCCTTTGCGAGCTGCTTTATCGAGCAAACCGGAAGCAGTAGCCATAGTAGCTTGAGCGTCTTCTTTAGCGCCGGTTTTAGCCAGAGCCTCTACTTTGCGGGAAGCATTGCGGAGAGCTGCTTTAATCGGAGCGTTTTTAGCACGACGTTCTGCGTCGGTCTTTACACTGCGGATGGAAGATTTAATGTTCGGCAACGAATTTCACCTCCTGAATTTTCTTGTACTGCATTATTCTACCACGAATGCGAGCATTATGCAAGAGAAAATCACAAATATGCCTGCCTGTTCCTGTAAAAAATATTTTGCGGTCGCTTGACCTGGAGCTGACTCCAAATGCTAAAATATAAGCAGAAAGCAGGAAAACAATCCTGGCAGGAGGTAAGCGGGATGAAAATAAACGAAGTAAGCAAAATGTATGACATTACAGCGGACACGCTGCGTTATTATGAGCGTATCGGGTTGATTCCGACAGTCAACCGCAACGAAAGCGGTATTCGCGACTACACCGAAACGGACTGCAACTGGGTAAACTTCGCCAAATGCATGCGCACAGCAGGCATTTCGGTAGAAAGCCTGATTGAATATGTGGCGCTGTTTCAGCAGGGCGACACAACAAGGGCGGCACGCAAGGAAATTTTAATCGAGGAGCGCGCCAAGCTGCTCGAGCGCATGGCGCAGATGCAGGAAACGCTTGAAAAGCTAAATTATAAAATTGACAATTACTACAAGTGCGTTGAATTTGAGGACACGAAGCTGAAATAAAACGCAGCACGAAGAGAGATGGCGCCGAGCTGTCTCTCTTTTTAGTTTACAGGCTTTGCCGTATAATGGTATAATAATTAGTACTAATAAAACAGGCTCAAGCCAATATTGGCCTGAAATAATACATTATAATGAAGGAGCAGGAAGAGTAATTTATGATTGAACAAAATCACATTCGCAACTTTTCTATTATCGCCCATATAGATCATGGCAAGTCTACCCTGGCGGACAGATTGATTGAATATACAGGAACGCTGAGCAAGCGTGAGATGGAGGAGCAGATTCTCGATTCCATGGATTTGGAGCGTGAACGCGGCATCACCATCAAGGCGCAGGCTGTGCGCAGCATTTACAAGGCGCGCAACGGCGAGGAGTATATGCTGAACTTTATCGACACTCCGGGCCACGTAGACTTTACCTACGAGGTTTCGCGTGCATTGGCAGCGTGCGAGGGCGCACTGCTGGTTATTGACGCTACCCAGGGCATTGAAGCGCAGACTTTGGCTAACGTGTATCTGGCGCTGGATAACGATCTGGAGATTATCCCGGTTATCAATAAGATTGATTTGCCGAGTGCCGACCCTGAACATGTTAAAAGGGAAATCGAGGACGTTATCGGTATTGATGCTTCCGACGCAGTTCTGTGCAGTGCCAAGACAGGCATTGGCATCGAGGACGTGCTGGAAGCAATCGTAGCGCGCGTGCCGGCGCCGCAGGGCGATGCGGAAGCACCGCTGAAGGCATTGGTATTTGACTCCAAATTTGACGCTTACAAGGGCGTAGTTTTATATATACGCATTATGCAGGGCCGTCTGCGCAAGGGCATGAAGATTCGCATGATGGCAACCGGTGCGGAATTTGATGTTACTGAGGTTGGTTACTTCAAACCGGGCATCGTCAATGTTGACGAGCTGGAGGAGGGCCAGGTAGGCTTCTTTGCTGCCAGCATCAAAAATGTTAAGGATGCACGCGTAGGCGATACCGTAACCGATGCCGATAATCCTGCCGAAAAAGCGTTGCCCGGTTACCGCAAGGCTACACCGATGGTATACTGCGGTTTGTATCCGGTAGAGAATTCCGATTACGATAACCTGCGTGATGCTTTGGAAAAGCTGCAGCTGAACGATGCTTCTCTGGTATTTGAGCCGGAGACATCTACCGCGCTGGGCTTTGGCTTCCGCTGCGGCTTTTTGGGCCTGCTGCATATGGACGTTATCAAGGAGCGCCTGGAGCGTGAATATAATCTGAGCCTGATTACTACCGCACCGAACGTTATTTATGAGGTGTTCCGCACCAACGGCGACGTTGAAATGGTAGATAACCCGTCCCTCTTCCCGGACCCGACCGTTATCGACCATGTTGAGGAGCCTTTCGTTAATGCAACCATTATTGTGCCTAAGGACTATGTAGGCGCTGTTATGGAGCTGAGCCAGGAAAAACGCGGCGAATATGATAACATGACCTATCTTGATGATACCCGCGTAATGATTCACTACGCATTACCGCTGAGTGAGATTATCTTTGACTATTTTGACCGTCTGAAATCCGCTACCCGCGGTTATGCTTCTTTGGACTACGAGCTGTCCGGCTATCGCTATTCCGATTTGGTGAAGGTAGATATCCTGCTGAACGGCGAGCCTGTCGATGCGCTTTCCGCGATTGTGCATAAGGAATTTGCTACTGTTCGCGGCCGTCAGCTGGTTGAAAAGCTGCGCAGCCTGATTCCGCGTCAAATGTTTGAAATTCCGGTACAGGCAGCAATCGGCAACAAGGTTATTGCCCGCGAAAACGTCCGCGCTATGCGTAAGGACGTACTGGCGAAATGCTACGGCGGCGATATCAGCCGTAAGCGTAAGCTGTTGGAAAAACAGAAGGAAGGAAAAAAGCGCATGAAGCAGGTTGGCAGTGTAGAGCTGCCGCAGGAGGCATTCATGGCGATTCTGAAAATGGACTAAGGCTTAGCGCTTAGTCGATAGTGTCTGATAGATAGGAGCAATGCAATTATGATGATACAACTGCAAGGCTTGCTTTCGACAATCACATTTTTGGATGTTATAGATATTGTCGTCGTTGCCTATTTTCTTTACCGTTTGTTCCTGATGCTGAAAAATACCCGTGCCGCAACATTGGGCAAGGGCCTCATGGTGCTGATAGGCTTCACGCTTATCTGCCGTTGGCTGAATCTGCATGTTATCAGCTGGCTGCTGGAAAAGAGCATGACGGTGATTATGGTCGCCCTGCCTGTTGTCTTTCAGCCGGAGCTGCGACGTGCTTTGGAGCAAATCGGCCGCGGCAAGCTGTTTCATAAGGGCAGTGAGTTGGACGAGCAGGAGCTGGAGGAAATGCTGGATTCCGTTGCTCATGCCACTAAGGTGATGAGCAAAAACAAGGTAGGTGCGCTGATGGTTTTCGAGCGTGCTACCGGTTTGGCAGAGCGTATCGAAACCGGTGTGCCGATTGACGGTCTGGTGAGCTCTGGCTTGCTGCAGAACATTTTTGTTAAGGATACACCGCTGCATGACGGCGCTGTCGTTATCCGCGGCAACCGCGTTGTTGCTGCCTGCTGCCTGCTGCCGCTTACGGAAAACCGTAATCTGAGCCAGGAGCTTGGTACTCGCCATCGTGCCGCTATCGGTATGTCCGAGCAGTCCGATGCGATGATTCTTGTTGTCAGCGAGGAAACCGGTACGATTTCCATTGCCCGCAACGGCGAGCTGATGCGTTATCTGACGGTGGATGATGTGAAGGAAATTTTGCGCACGGCAATTTTCCGTCCGCATGCAGCAGTTAAGAATTCTTTGGTTGATAAAATCAAGAGCTTGTGGGGCGGTGAGAAAAAATGAGATTTTTGCAAAGGCTGGCGCGTAAGGAAAACCTGCTGGCACGAATTATCTGCCTGCTCATGGCCTGTGGCCTGTGGGTATATGTAATGACTGACCAGAATCCGATTATCGAGCGTAATATCGAGGTGCGCCTGCAGCAGAGAAATCTGCCGCAAAATATGATGGTCTTTAATGCTCCCGATAAAATTCTGGTAAAGGTGCGCGGTTCGCGTGCCAAACTCAGTTCTGATAATCTGAGTGCCGAAATCAATGCTTCTATCAATTTAAAAAATATAACCGAAGGTCAGCAGAGCCTGCCGATTACGGTAACCTACTCCGGCGGCGAGATTGTATCCGTAACGCCTAAGGAGGTTTCCGTATATGTGGATACGGTAAGCGAGAAAAAGGTTCCCGTTACTACGCGTATCGTGGGCGCTGTGAATGGTGATATGACCATCGGCAGCAGTATAATTACTCCGGCGGAGGTTACTTTGCGCGGTGCAACGCATCGTATAGATAAGGTAAACCGTGTTGTTGCTCCTATTGATATCAGCAACCATACAGGCAGCTTCCAGGCGGAAAGCGAGCTGGTTGCCGTGAGTGACGACGGTTACGATATTCCTAATATGAGAATTATCCCTGAGCGTGTAATGGTGCAGGCCAATATGGTAAGTCAGATGCATTCGCTTGATATTCCGGTTAAGCTGGTTATGAGCGGTGATTTACCTGCCGGTATTATTGTTACCAAAACAGAGATTGTGCCGACAAGCGTTCGCGTTACCGCACCGCCTTCCGTGCTGAAGGAGCTGAAGGATGTCAAGACCAAGCCGGTGGATGTAAGCAAGCTGACCGGCAGCACCGTTGTTGCGGCTGAGCTGGATTTGCCGGAAAAGGTTATTCCCGAAAGACGTACAGTACAGATTAAAATATCGGTAGAAAGGCAGAATTAATTTTAGATGAAGCTGAAAATTAACAATGTGCGTATCAGCCTGCGTCAGGAGCAGACGCTGGAGCAGGCGGTGTGCCGCAAATGTGGTATACCGCGCGATGCTTTGGGCAGTGTGCAGATAGTACGCAAGGCAGTGGATGCGCGCAAGAAAAATGATATCTGCCTCAACTACCATGTGCTGGCAGAGGTTGAAACAGGCGGCAGACAGGCGAAGCGCCTGCTGGCGGATCGCGACATCACGCAATATCAGGAGCAGCAGCAGCCGACGCTGGAGCTGGGCACACTGCCGCTGAGCGCACCGCCGGTGGTTATCGGTGCCGGTCCTGCGGGACTTTTGGCAGCACTGCAGCTGGCAGAGCATGGCTATAAGCCGTTGCTTTTGGAGCGTGGCAAGCCGGTGGAGCAGCGTGTGCAGGATGTGCAGCGCTTTTGGCAGACGGGAGAATTTAATCCCGCGTCCAACGTGCAGTTTGGCGAGGGCGGTGCAGGCACATTCTCGGACGGCAAGCTGACCACGCGTGTGAATGATCCTATGATGGCCGAAATCCTGCAGCTCTTTGTGGATGCAGGCGCACCGGAAAATATTTTGTATGAGCATAAGCCGCACGTAGGCACGGATAAGCTGCGTGCGATGGTACAGGGACTCAGCCGCCGTATTGCGGAGCTGGGCGGCAGCGTGCGCTATGATGCGCATGTGGTTGATCTGGATATCAAAAATAATGCGGTGCAGGGGGTAATCCTTGACGGCGGCGAAAGGCTGGCGGCAGGAGCCGTGGTACTGGCCTGCGGTCACAGCGCGCGCGATACCTACGCTATGCTTGCACGCAGGGGCGTAGGCATTGTGGCGAAGCCCTTTGCCATCGGTGTGCGCATCGAGCATCCGCAGGAGCTGATTGACAAGGCGCAGTACGGCAGCTTTGCCGGACATCATCTGCTGGGCGCAGCGGATTACGCGCTTGTTTATCACACGCAGGATAAAACACGCACAGCATATTCTTTCTGCATGTGCCCGGGCGGGCAGGTAGTTGCCGCTGCTTCGGAGGCCGGCGGCGTGGTTGTCAACGGCATGAGCATGTTTAAGCGTGACAGCGGCATTGCCAACAGTGCGCTGGTAGTGAATGTGGACAGCCGGGATTTCGGTGAGGGTGCGCTGGCGGGCGTAGAATTCCAGCGCCGCTATGAGCAGCTTGCTTATGCGGCAGCAGGCAGCAGCTATTATGCGCCTGCGCAGAATCTGGACAGCTTTTTGAAGCGCAGCACTCCGTCCCTGGAATGTCTGGTACAGCCAAGCTATCGTCCGGGACTTGCGGCCTGCAGCTTAGACAAGGTGCTGCCTGCTTACGTTACGGATACTCTGCGCGAGGGCATTACGAGCTTCGGCCGCAAGCTGGCGGGTTACGCCGACGGCGGCGCTCTGCTGACGGGTGTGGAAACACGCACCTCGGCGCCGGTTCGCATAGAGCGCGACAGGCAGAGCTATGTATCGCTGACGCATGATTTGCTTTATCCCTGCGGCGAAGGCGCAGGCTATGCCGGCGGCATTATGAGCGCCGCGCTTGATGGCTATCATGTGGCGCGTGCGATTATGGAAAGATTTGCACCGGTGAAGTAATTTAGGTTGGAGAGTAATACTGAGAATTAGGCTCCCCTTGGGGGGAGCTGGCGCCCGTAGGGCGACTGAGAGGGGATTTTGCAGCTGCACTAGTCAACAAATTTTAGACACAAATCATAAAAA
>ULSU01074814.1_pt1 | contig 14475 bp, 16 predicted proteins | sample 1956941 | NCBI WGS metagenome assembly ULSU01 (sample SAMEA4835715, study PRJEB28245) | human gut metagenome | biome: gut microbiome; material: fecal sample | place: Denmark | collected 2008
GTTCGGTTACCACAGTACATTTTGATGGTCTTAGGTGCATTGCTTACAGGGTCAATAAAAGTTACATTTACAAAGAAGTTATCAAGGATACTCAGTATCTTTGACCACTGTTCGGCAGTGAGCCATGACCATTCCAGATTGTCAATCTTGTACTGGTCACGTCCGATACGCTGACCCACCACCGTACCGTTTGCGTTACGCCCGGAATCTACAAGAGTGGTCACTGTAGGGGTGACACCTCTCTTGCAGGGAGGTAACGCATAACCGTTGATTGCCAGATAAGCCATTACACATTACCTCCTTATCCCGTAAAGCTATAGCCATTGGCTTTCTTCTGAGTGGTCACAGCGTCAGTCACCACACGGTTGCCAACCTGCACCACGGTTTTCTCTTCCTTATCAGCCTGCCTACGCATATCATCAGCCATCTGAGCCATGGTCGGTTCAACGTACTCATGGTAGAAATCCTCCATGGCTTCACGGAAGCCCGTTGCGGAAACCTCCGTGCTGCTCTGTACGTTAGAAGAAATAGACCGGGAGAATGCGGCAGAGTCATAATATTTCAGAGCTGAAGTGTCAACTGCCAGTGCCATTGTCGGACTGAAATTCGTGAAGGAATCAGCCCATGTGCCGACTACAGACTTCGTACTCTTACCCACCTGGGCAATCGCATTGTTGAAACCTGCAACGGCAAAACCACCAATCTCATAAAAGACCTTAGACGGGGAGTTTACGTCCAACTTGTCCTTGAACCAGGAAATGATTGAACTACCCCAGGAAGAGATTGTGCTTTTGCAAGTATGGTACAATTCACCGATACCGTTCTTAAAACCACTCACTACGTCAGAAGCTACATTGTAGAAACCGTTGTAGGAGCAATGTGCTGTGAACCAACTCTTCACGCTGCTACCGAAGGTACTCATGTTACCCTGTGCCGCAGTGTAGTACCCGCCGATTCTGTTCTTGAACCCATCAACCACACTGGTTGCGAAGCCAGAGAATGCAGAAGCGGAAGCAATACCAGAGAACCAGTTCTTCACATTGCTTGCCCAGGTAGTCATATTGCTCTTCGTATTCACATACGCAGAACCAATCTTATCCTTGAACCCAGTCACCACATTGTTTGCAAAGGTCTGGAAGTTTGCGGAGTTCACACCGCCGAAGCCGCTATTCGTAAACCACTCCTTCACATTCGTAGCCCAGGTAACCATGTTGGACTTCGTAGTGGTGTAGGCAGAACCTACCTTTGTACGGAAGCCCTCAATGACATTCCCGGCAAACGTCTGGAAGTTCGTAGAGTTTACGCCACCGAAGGAACTATTGGTGAACCATTCCTTGACCTTACTTGCCCAGGTGGTCACATTCGTTTTGGTGTTGGTATAGGCACTACCGACTTTGGTTCGGAAACCTTCAATCGTGTTGTTCGCAAAGGTACTGAAAGTATCGCTATTTACTCCACCAAAAGAGTTGTTGCTGAACCAGTCTTTCACTTTGCTTGCCCAGGTGGTCACGTTAGACTTGACCGTGGTATAAGTACCACCAACCTTGTCTTTGAAGCCGCTTACGATATTGCCGCCGATTTCCTTGAAATGTTCAACAATACCCTTTCCGTCCTCACCCTTCGTGAACCACTCAATGACCTTGCCTGCCCATTCCTTAACCTTGCCTGCAATCTCACTGAACTTATTGAGTCCCTGTAAGAAACCTTCGACAACATAACCGCCCATCTCCTTCATTACTGTAGAAGGAGAGTGAATACCAAAGCACTCTTTGAATCCGTCAATGAACGGGTCAAATACGTTCTCCTTAATCCACTTTCCGATATTCTTAATGCCGTCCCAGATACCCTCAAGCAGACCCGCTACCCAGTCAAGACCGCACTTCTTCGTGCCGTCATCATTGGTGAGATATTCCTGGAAATACCCAGTAATGTCCTCCCAGATACCCTGCACGAAACCTGCGATAAAGCTAACCGCAGCCGCCAGAGCAGAACCCAGTAACTTAAAGAAACTCTGTGCCACACCTGCAAAGTCAATGCCCTTAATACAAGCCTTGAGATTCTTCCACAGGTCTTTGCCCATCTTGTTCCAGTTATAGCTTGCAATCCACTCCTGGGCTTCATTGAATGCACCCTTCAAGAAATCGCCAATGCTCTTTCCCACAAGGCTCCAATTCAAACCGCCAAGCAAGCCAATCATAAAATCAAGGGCTACCGTAACACCACGAACCAGAAGTCTGCCCAAGTATGTGAAGTCAATTTCCTCCATTGCACCATTCAGCAGTTCTGCTATATGGTTACCCAGGTTCTTGAAGTCTGCTGTCTTTAGGAACCAGTATGCTGTTTGAATCGCACCGTTCAGCCCGTATCCAATCTTGTGACCGATACCAGACCAATCAATGCTATCCACAATCTCATTGAACTTTTCACCCAGTAAAGTACCCAGGGTTTTCCAGTCACCTGCGTCCAGTGCTGCTTTCAGCTTGTCAGTAAATTCAGAAATGCTACTGTCAATCGGCACGGTTTCAAACATATCACCGTAGTTCTTACTGCCAGAACCGCTTCCACTGGAATCCTTCTGACTGATAATGTTCAATTCATCAATGCCAACCGTAGCGTCCTTAATATCCTTTGCTGCTTTCTTCGCAGACTTACCCGCACCAGAGATAGAATCGCCATAGGAAGCCGCCGCTTTCTTCGCTTTCGTGAAGGTGGTTGCACCAGACAGACGGGCGAAAAACTGATTGACGATATTCAGCAGTGCTGCAAACTTATCAATCAGAGCGTCCACCGCAGGAGCAATCATATTGATGAGCGGAGCCACCATAGCACCCATGCTGTTCTTGAGGTACTGGAAACTGGTTGCCAGACTGTCCATACTTCCCTTGAACGTACCGCCCATGAGGGAACTGTACATATACAAATTCTGAATACCTTCCTTCATTGCAGCAGTAAGCTGTGCAAAGAGGAATCGAATTGCACGGTACATTGCAATACGCTTTAAGGAAGAGAACAACTGACCCATGCCCGAAGTTGTTTGCTTCACCTTGCTACTCAGTTTGGAACCGATAGTGCTTCCCAGTTTCTTACAGGCATTCACTGCTGATTTTGCCGCAGCGCTTACCCCCTTCAAGGTAGCTTGAAATGCTTTTAGAGCAACACCACCTACAGCAGAAAATGCTCTTGAGAACACACCACCTACACCTTGCAGAACACCCAGGAATCCCCTGGTCTGCGTAGCGGCAGCAGTAATCTGGGAAGTATACTGAGTAATACCAGAGGTTGCCGCTGTAGCCGCCGCACCTGCATTCGTTGCACCCGCAGGGTCAGCAGGAGCCGCAGTCCCAGTAGGCGTAGCCGTCTGGTTCCCAGTGATATTTCTCATATTCGGAATCTGAATACCCTGCATATTCTGTAGAGCAGTGCTGAGTGCTTCAACCTTTTCCACACCAGACCAATCCAGACTATCCAGAGAAGCACCGATTTCAGTTATTCTCTTAGAGATTGTGGAGGAAATCTTGACATTGCTCAGAGAATTAAGGCTTTTTGTCAAATCTTCAATCTTCTCAATCCCGGACATACTCAGCTTTGCATTGCTGATTGCGTCCAGTTTCTTGCTGATATTGTTCAGACCTGCGCCGCCTTTGGTTGCTGCTTTCAGCTTATTGAAGCTGTTAATCAGAGCGTCTACACCTTTAGCGGCATTTTCAGACTTCGCTTCAATTTGAAACTCAAGACCTTCAATCTCAACTGCCATGATTTATTCCTCCTTCCGTTTGAATTTTGAATTGACCCCTGCCATTATCTGCTTCATGGCTTCCTTACCTGCATTCAGCTTCTTGTGATTCTCTTCCTCTTGCTGCTGTCTATGACGTGCTTCGGTAAGAGGAATCGGAGCCTGCCTGTAAGGAATAGGCTTATGCTTTTTACTCATAGCGTTCAGTACCGGGGAAGCGTCAACCAACGCTTCATAGAAATACAGACCTTGTAGCCAGAGGGCTTCATTCTGCCGCTCTTTAACCTTTTCATCCATATCCCTGTAGTACCTTGCCATCTCGCAATCACCATCCCAGTAATCGTGATAGCCCATACCCAGACTCATGTAATAACCGCAGAGTTTTTCAAAAGTTTCCCCGTAACGATAAACAACGGGCAAGCGGCGGTTGCCGCCGCCCGTTGCAGCCTGGGAGTCCGAACCCGTTACCAGTTCGCTTCCCAACTCACGTTTTTTACCGCTTTCTCATCGGGTTCCTCCATCAGAGTCACAATCGGGTCATTGTACATCTCTGCCAACTTACCAATCAGTTCGTCCTTATGGGGCATACCCGCATAAATCTTGTCAATCACATCCTGCTTCACGAAACGATGGTGCGCCTTGAATGCACCTGCAAAAAGAGCAGGAAGCAGAGTCATAGGCTTACGGTCAATGTCCTGTGCAACAAAGCCCTCATCCTCCATCTGCTTGACAGTACGCCTGGTAAACTCAAGCGTGTATTCCTTATCTTCATAGGTAAAAACAATCTGTTTAGCCATTGCTCAACTCTCCTTTAATTCTCAAAATTAAATGTAATCTTACTCTTCGTCCTCAGTGATAGGAGTGGACGGGGCAATCGTAATCGCCATACCACGAACCTCATTCACGCCGCCGCCAGTAACGTAGACGGACAGTTCGCCTGCAAACTTGAACTTACCCTCAGAACCCGTAGGAGTCGGGGAACTTGCAGTCTCAGTGCCGCCGAACCATACTGCGTATTCCTCGTTCTTACCCTCAAGGGCTTTCAGAGCCTTGTACTCAGTGTGGTCATAGTTGGCATTAAAGGTCATACCGTCATTGCTCTGGACGCCATTCACATAGGTCTGCATTTTGTCAGACAGAGTGGTGGTTTCAAGCAGTTCCGGGTCACCGCCCAGGTCGGGGAACTCAGTAATGTCAAGCAGCTTCTCCCATGCCGTTTCCTTCTTGTGCATGAGGAAAGTCATATAAGTACTTGTAGCCATTTCACTTACCTCCTGTAAAAGTGTTTTCCATCGGTTGCCACACGGAAGCGGGCTGTAATCCGATAGATTGTTGCGTCCTCCATGTTCGGAACCGGGGTCATAGCCGTGCGCCTAAAATTCATGGAGTACAATACGTCATTGATTTCTTTGATAATCTTCTTGCATTCTGTTTTCTTACCCTCTGCCTTATTGGAGTAGACATTGATTTCAAACATGGCAATGACCATATTCTCTTTCATGCTACTGTCCTGCCACTCCGTAGGGATATAGCAGTCACTCTGGGTAATACTCACATGAGGAAAAGAAGAAGGTGATTTCACATATTCACTGGCAATATCAATCTTAGGAAATTTCTCTCTCAAGATTTTTGCAAGCCTTGTATAGACTTCGTTTTCGCAGTCAATCATGTGTAACACCTCCTTGCTATCTCTGCAAATTTCTCTTCCAACTCTCTGACTGTTTCGTACATACTCATGTTTGCAGGGTTACCGTAGGTATGAACTTCACCTGCGTGTTTTCCCGTGGTAATAACTTCACCGTTAGAACCAGGGTCACCAGTGTATCGCCATCCCTTTTCAAGCCGTCCCAGTTTATAACCGTAGCCACCACGGGTGAAACCGTTCTTACCTGCTTCCGGGTGATTGTCTGGGTACTTGACACCTGTACCAAACTCAATAAAGAGGACTGAACTTCCTACAGCTACCACGGCTACTTTGTTGGTATCCCTGCTCTCTACAGACACGCTCACATCATTCGTACCGTCATAGACGGCTGTCTGGAACTTTGCTGTAGCCACCTGGACTCCCTCTTCGCCAAGGGCTTGTATGAATTTCTCAGTACACTCTTTCAACCACGTCTTGTAGTTCTTGAGTTCGTTAATGGCATTGTCAATGCTCTTTTCAGATAACGTAACTTTGATAACACGCTTGCTCACGATACGGTCACCTTGCTAATCGCATAAGAAATACTGTTAAGGGACTTTGCAACACGCCGTACCCTATAGTCACAGAGAGGATTGCCGTCATTTCCGAACTCTGGCTCCTTATCCACAAAGAGCAGGGTGTTTTCGTCAATGGGGCAATTTGTATCATCAGTAATGAGTACCTTGTCATAGGACTCTAAGTTACCGAACATATTCACCTGGGCATATCCAGTCGCAGGCGAAACACTGCATTGCAGTTCAACGGGGCTTTCATAGCCCACCTGGTATTCACCAGTTTCATTCCCGTCATCGTCCAGAAGCGGCTCCCTGCCTTTGTACAGGCAGTAATGCACGGGCTTGAGATTGCGCTTCATCAGCTTCATAGAATCACCCCCGCCATAGGGAGGATTCGCCGCAGCAGGGTAGGGGGAATGTCACCATCTTCATAAGAACGGGAAACGCCGTTTTCGCTGTGTGCTGTTTCACCCTCTGCCCCACGCTTATTCAGCATATAAGCGGCAATCTCAACATGAACCGTGTCATATTTTGCAGGAACTTTATCTTCTTCCGTATAAGGGTAGGCACGGGAAAGCACTACCCCTTTCGCTAAAGTGAGGTAAGTGGACAACACATCGTTATCCGTTTCCTCTGTCATGCTTTTAAGCATGGTCAGTTTCTCTTCATCGGTCATGTTGTCCACCTCCTTTTAATCTTCATCAGCCCGTAGTCTTGCCAATGTCAGCGGCATTCGCCACATAAACAGAACGGCTGTAGGTCGGCTTCTCAAAGGTAGTAGAAATACCAGTGAACTTGCCATGATACCATTCGGGACCATGGTCAAGACCAATCTGACCGAAAAGCTGATACTTCTCACCCGCACCCGTCTTAGCAAGCGGCTCCAGGAAGAAGTTACCCTTACCCGGAACAGGCTGATAAACAGGAGCCAGAACATCAAGGTTCAGAAGCATTGCCGTACCCGCAGGCAGGCACTCACCCAGATACAGGTAAACAACACCGATAGGAGTTACCACACTGGAAAGAGCGATACCGTTAATCTCACGGGCAGCAGGAACCACAGTCAGACCATTCTGAACAGCGTCAGCGTTGACCTGGAACAGAGTCACAGCGTCACACCACAGCACCAGGCCGTCAGTCGGAGCATTCGCACCGTAAATCTTCTTCACCATGTCGGCAATGTCCCACAGACCCAGGGGCTTCTTAGCCATTGCCATAGTGTTAGTGGTAATAGCATTTACCAGACCACGGGTCTTGTTTACCTCAGCGTCAGAAGTAGCCTTGTTGTACTCACCGTTGATAAAGGTGTACTCAATATCACGGTTGACCTTCTGAATCTTAGCGGCAACCTGGAAGTCCAGTTCGCTCATCGGGTTTGCCTGCTGCTCTGCAACATTGATACCGCTCAGAGTACCCATATTGCTCTGCTTACCGTAAGAGATACCAACGGACTCCTGGAAAATCTGAGTGACGTTCGTTTTCTGAGAACGGGTCACAACATCAGCGTCCGGGGCAGTCAGAGAAGCACTCTCACTGATTGCAGGCTGAGAGCCATTACCGTTAGAGGTGTACTCCTGTCCAGTAACGAACTCTACATGATTCGTGGTTTTCGCCTTGCTACCGATGATGGAAGAAAGCGGGGTACGCACGTTACCCTTGTTAAACAGCATTCCAGAATAATTCAGAACGCCAAAACTGGTTGCAAACGTATCTGCCATTGTCTTTTACCTCCGATTTTTACTCTTTCATCTGATTCGCTTCATCCTGCGCTTTCAGACGTGTATAGTAGGCAACTGCGGTTAAATCGCCGCTTGCCTGCGCTTCTTCGATTTTCTTAGCGTAATCCATGCCGCCCGTCCCATCAGAACCCGCAGCAGGTCTGGGAGTTTTCTTCATCTGTTCAGCACGAATTGCCTTTTCACGGGACTCATTGAACGTAGCCTGGTTCTTCATAACCGTGTCCATATCGCCGTCAACCATTGCGATTGCAGTACTGTCAGCAAGTTTCTCATCGTAACCCATAGCTACCAGTTTGGTCTTTTTGTCTGCCAGAGCGATAGAACGCTTCAAATCGGTATTCTCCTGGGTCAGCTTATCCATGGTTGCTTTCTGTTCAGCGGCAGCGGCTTCATCCGCAGTCTGCTTACCTCTTAGCTGCTTCTTGTAATCAGCAGCCTCGGAATTGGCTTTAGAAAGCTGTGCTTTCAGACGATTGATTTCAGCGTCATTATTCTGACCTGCACCCGCAGCCTGTAAAGCAGTAGAAATCTCTTCCTCAGTCATACCTTCCTTGTAGGAATCTCCAAGCAAATCACTTAAATAACTCATAATAAAGTCCTCCTTGCGTTTTAAGGTGTTCCCTCACCATGTTCTTCTGTTTTATCCTCTTGTCTGAGTGTGCGTTTTAAGGTGTTCCCTCACCATACAAGCAGGTCAATCCTGCGAAGTATCAGTTTCAAGTTTCAGTACACAACGGCAGTTCACATTGTTCTCTGCCTTAGTGAACTCACCTGGTCTGGAAGCATGGTCACCATCAAAGGTATAAAACTCTTCATCCAGAGCCACGCTCACACCTTCCAGGTATTTGTGAGTATCCCGAACAGCTTCATCCCGGACAGTCACCCATTTCTTTGAGACTCCCAGTCCTCTTGTAGACTGGAACTCATAGGCTCCATCCTCTTCCGCTGCATTGAATACCCTGTGATATTCAGATTCGACTAACGTCTGTAAGCCCGACAAATCCCCGGCTATCACATGGTCAGCAATTCTGTCCTCAAAGGTTTTACCGTCTATCACCTCATAAATGGCTTCCTCCATGGAACCCACGTCTACGGTCAAATCATAGGCAAGCATATCTGCCGTGGCAGTAATGCCCTGCTGATAAGCCCGGATGAGCAGTGATAAAATGTCATCCGCAATCTGAGCAACCTTTGAGGTCATATCCTTCCCAGAAGCGGAGTAATAACTGGTGGAAGTCAGAATGTTGAGTTCATCAAACGCAGCAATATAAGCTGAAAATGTATTATTCATAGGCAAAATAAAAAGGGACTATGAGCTCGTCACTCACAGTCCCATTGGACTCACCAGAACCTCTGTCCTGGTGTTACTCTTTCATTCTCATCTTGCGTTTGATTTCAACAATCGTAACCTTGCCCTGCTCAATCAGCACTTCCACTCTGCTGCCGTGCTTGAGCAGCGTTTCCACCTGCTGCACCATTTCCTTTGTCAGTGTTGGAGTCATCGGTTTCATCCTCCTTTTCCGTATTCTGCTTTTCAAGCAACTCCTGTGCTTTCTTCTCCTGTTCCTCTGCATATTCCGCACTTAATGTGTATGCCAGGTCAGAATCAACAAACAGTCCGCAATGCTCAAAAGCAAGCCGTGGATGAATCTTACTGTTCTTCAACATAAGGTCAAGCACCTGGGCTTTTTGCAGAATGTTTTCGTAATTTCTTCGGGTAAAGCGAATTTCAATATTGCAAACCTTCAAGTCCATGCCTTTCAGAGTTTTGCATATATTCAGAATCAGCTTGAGGAAAATCCTCTCACTCTTCTTGAACATCAATTCGCTGTCCTTTGCTCTTGCTTCCGCAGCAGACCAACCATCTCTCATAATGACCGCAGACCCGGTATCACTGGTAGACGTACCACCGTTGCGGTTCGGCATACCACAGATAGTCAATACCGTCTGGTACATATGGTCAACCAAGGTTTGCGTTTCACCCTGGTTCAGAGTACTGGTCAGATAAGATACTTCGGCTTTCAACTGAGGGTCAATATCCCGGAACTTAATAGCCCCTTCCTCTCTCAGCTTCTCGTAATCGTCAGACGAAATATCTACGTTGTGGAAAAGCATGAGTGCCTGGATGAACTGTTCAACACCATCCTGGCGGTTACTATCCGTAAGGTTGATTGCGTCAAGGAGCGGGATAACCAACTCAAACGCACCGATACGGGCAATGTTCAACGGATATTCAATGATGGGAATATCACCCAGAATGTGCGGCTCTGCCTTGATGATATGAGATTCTACAATCTCAAAATACTCATGGTCAGAGTAGCAACTATAATGAACTATGCCGTTGTCATCCACCACATACTTGACACCCAGAAGCGGCTTGTTCCCAAGACCGTTGTTGTACACCACAAAGGTGTTTCGTGGGTCAAGCGTATAGATTTCAAACGGGGAGTCATCGTCCTCACCTACGTCCTCATCTGGAAGAACCATTCTGAAAGACGTACCGCAGATATGGAACCAGTCAGCAAGTTCCTTATCCTTTGCAGGCTTCTCTTCGGCAAACACAAATTCGTTAAGCTGATTGATTGCGTCAGATAAGTTATCACCGTTACCACGGGAAACATACTGTAGAGGTTCGCCCATCAAATAACCAGACTTGAAGGACACAATCTCATTCGCCCGGTTCTCCACGATTTTATTACAAATCTCTGGACGAACCTGTTTCTCACGGTTGAGAATCGGCTGTAATCCTCTGTAGTAGTACCACAGATATTGAATTTCACTGCGATTCTCCCAGTGATAAGGAAGTGCCTTATTGAGAATCGCAACCACGTTCTCAACGGTCACTTCGGTTTCATCAGACTTTATCATGCGTCTACCGTATAAACCGAAAGACACGCAAGCCACCTCCAATCCTAATATTTCTATTGTAATTATAGCACTCTTCAATGGTTATTTCAAGAGATTTCTTGATAATAGGTTTGAAGAGTTTTTATGTAAATTAACACGGTCTTTTGAAAACTTCAACCTTCGCTCCTACCAGTCCACGCAGTTCATTCTCAAGCAGAGAAAGAGAGTCGGGTGCGTCATCATGTGGCACTTTACCAGACCGGGTGTAAGTTGTGACCTGCTTCATAAACATGGCATACTGACTGTTCCGTGCGTAGAGTGACGGGTCTTTGAAGTAAAAATGCTTGATAATGTTATCAGAATCGAACTCGATACGGGTCTGCTTATTGCTGATAGTCCTCTTTGTTCGGATATTGCAGACATACTTTCGGTCAGTCAAAATCTGCTGTACATCCCTGGCGAAGTATGTACCTGCATTATTAGACTCAAAGGTTCCTGCCACCACAAGATTATCCATCAGAGCCTTTGCACACTCTGGCTTCGTAACCTCTGGCGGGGAGTCATCGAACACTACGTCTACAATGTAGACCTCATCTCCGTACACCGCAGCAATCGGCATAGAGCAATAGTCCGCACCCTTGTCCGCAGTATCGCAGACGGCAATGATACTGTCTGGCTCACGGTCTACAGGAAGTTCAAAGTATCGGTTCAAGGACGCTTCCGGGAAAAGAATGCCCTTCGCTTCAAACGGCTGCTGCTGAAACTCAGACTCAAACTGCTCTGCCGAAAGCATTTCTCTCTGGTCACGGAAGTACTGCGTGGTGAAAACCTTCCTGCCCTCACGAATGTATTCAAAATTACTCTCATCCGTCACAGGGTCAAGAGCAGGGGTTTCAATAATCTTGCACCGCTTGCCCTGCTTCCGCATTTCCTCCTGCAAGTGACCGATAGGGTCATACAGAGAATATCGTGTACCGCAGATAACGATAGGCGTACCCTCAATGGCACGTCCGATAATATCACCCGAAATGACCTCCCACTTATCATCAAGCCGCTGTCTATTCTTCGCTTCCTCACGTCCCTCTACGCAGTCATCCAGGTAGAGAAGGTTGGTTGCTTCCGAAAGACCTACCTGCCGTGCGTCAATAGAACGGCACATGACAGTAGGGAATCGGGACTTATGCAGAAGGTTAATGACCTTCGTATCGGCATTGGTCTGTACCAGTTTGCTCTCCGGGAAAATATCATAAAAATGATAATCGTTTGGCTGCTGAATGTACTCAAGGCAACCTTTGTAGAAAGACTGAACAAGGTCATCACCTGTACCTTCCATCAGCGTAGAGCGGTCTGGGAATTTCCCAGAAAGCATATTCGTAAAGTTGATACCAAGCTGAGATTTACCACATCGTTTCGGCATGGAGATGGACAGAAAGTCCAGTTTTCCCTCAAGAACTTCCTGGTATCCTTCTACATATCGTCTAAGGTAATGACGGCGGGGTAGATAGAACTTCTTGTCAAGAGGCTTGCCGTACTCTACCGCCTGTAAATATGCGTCAAAATAATGGGGCGCACAAAACAGTAGGGAGCGAAACAGCAGATTGTCAAATTCCTCTGCTGTCTTAAAATCCCTGGTATCTACTGCCAGTTTCAGTCCTGCTCTGATTTCCTCCTGTAAAGCCTGGTTCCACTCGTGAGCCAGTCGGAACTCTGTACCCTCATAGTCACGGCACAGGGCGAACTTATCATCATAGGCTGCAACATCAAGCGGACTCTTTAAGATAGCCCGGTCAATACTGCTTTTCATCTTACTATAATCCATACATACCTCCGTAAACAAAAAAATGGAACCGTCAATTAAGACAGTCCCATTGGACAAAACCGCAACTCACTTGCAGTTACTTATTAACTTAAAAGGCAGGCACAAGCACCATACCACAGGTCTGACTACGACATTCCAGGTGACCCATGCACAAAGCCAGAAGAAGGATTTAATACACCACCACAGGAACCACAGGCAGCAGAACAAAATATAGAACATGGTTTCACCATCCTTTCTCTTAGCGTGGTAGGGTAAATCAGAAAATCTGTATAAGTTTTCTTAGTAGAGTCCTTACTATAAAAACTTAGTGAAAAATTCGATTTTACCCTACCATGTCTGTCTGACCAACCTCATATCCACCTTCGGGGATAGGTGTTTCATCGGGAACAACCATGATTTTATATCCCATAACGCTCAACATATCACCCAGTTTTGCAACTGTAGTGTTATCGCTCTTCTTTGGATTCAGTCTATCCCAGAGAGCCGCCTGCGTAATGCCCAAGGTCTTTGCCATCTCAGCATTCGTTATATCATGCTCTGTCATCAGAGTCTTAATCAGTTCTTTTGAAGTCATACGTTTTCCTCCTGTTCAAGATAAGGATAGCATTAAAGTTCTATCTTGTCAAGTTATATCTTGAATCTTTTTTATTTTTGCGGGATTTTCCAGGCTCACCCGCCCCGGCTGCCGGGGGTCTATATCCCCCGCCGGGGGTCTGTCCGCAGGATAACGGGGACAGCCTGCACCACAGGCAGAGCGGCGGGACGTGGTGAAAAAGTTTGAAAGAATTTCAAGAAATATCTTGACAATAAAGATATATCTTGATATACTTGTATCAAGATAAAACTTGATAAACAAGTTTGAAACCACAGCCGCCCGCCATGGCAGCATACAACAAATAGGAGGTAAACATTATGTATGATTATTTGGAGCAGGTGACCGCAGACGTTCGGGACTATGTAGAACAGGAAATCGACTTGACAGAATGGGCTGGTGACCGTGACGGACTGGAAGAAAAGTTAAATGATGACCTTTGGACGTGTGACAGCGTCACGGGTAACGCTTCCGGGTCTTACTATTGCAACACCTGGAAAGCTGAGGAAGCATTAGCGCACAACTGGGATTTATTAGCGGAAGCCCTGGAAGAGTTCGGACAGGATGGAACGGACGTATTAAAAGAGGGTGCGGAAGCTATGGACGTTACAATTCGTTGCTACCTGTTAGGGCAGGCAATAGCCGCCGTACTTGATGACCTGGAAGAAGATGGAGCGTTTGAAGAAGAGGAAGAAGAGGAAGAAGAGGACTAACACACGTTGCGCCGTGTATAAATAGCCAGTTAGGGCGCAAGCGTCCCGGCTCTGCCGGGGGTCTGGAAAGTGTAGGTTTTCAAACCTGCACCACAGAAAGAACCGCATACAATAGCAAAATGCACAAATAGGAGGTTATACCATGAATAAAATACAAATAAACGGTTATACCCGCATTACTAAGAAGGAAGCCGCCCGCCGCTATAATGCGGGTGAGGTCATCCGCTTGACGGCTTGCAAGCTGTCCCCGGTTTCCCCGTGGGGTTGCTACTCAGACGCACAGAAAGACCACAACGCCACAGTGAGCGGGGACGGGTTCAACACTACAGTAGCCCGCAACCGTGAGTTTGAAACCGTGGTGAATGCGTTCACCTATTATAATTGTACCAACGAAACGGGCAAATATCCCGCATACTGGAAGAAAGAAGCATAAAAGAAGCCCCGCCGCCGTGCGGGGTATTCTTATATAAGGAGGTATAAAAGAGTGTTTAGAAAGACCTGGGAAACACCACAGGGCAGCTATTACAATTTGTTTGTCGATATGCTAAAACAGCCGCACTTACTTGTAGCGGGCGCAACTGGCAGCGGTAAAAGCGTTGTTATAAATGGCATTATCACAACGGCATTAAAAGACAGCCCCGCCGCTGTACAATTCATTTTCATAGACCCGAAACGGGTTGAACTTGTAGACTATAAGCTCCTACCACATACGCTAAAATATGGCAGTGAACCGGGGGACATGGTGCAGGCGTTACAATATGCCATGGATACCACAGAAAGCCGCTACAAGGCTATGCAGAGCCGCCACGAAAAGAACTACAGCGGCGGGGCGG
>ULSU01084445.1_pt1 | contig 14428 bp, 14 predicted proteins | sample 1956941 | NCBI WGS metagenome assembly ULSU01 (sample SAMEA4835715, study PRJEB28245) | human gut metagenome | biome: gut microbiome; material: fecal sample | place: Denmark | collected 2008
AACTCCGGAACTTTCTGAACGGCAGCAAAGAATCCTCAACCTCATCAAAGAAGACCGTTCAATATCTTCGGCAATAATCTCGAACGCTTTATCCGTTAACCCAAGAACCATCCAACGTGAAATTCTGAAACTAAAATCCGCCGGACTTATCTCTCGCATCGGCCCTGACAACGGAGGCTATTGGAAGGTTAATGTCAAATGAATATGATTTAAAAAGGATTAAGAAAGATGAAAACCACAAGATTCATAATCATATTGATAGCGGTTGTGTTTGGCGGCGCTCCGCTCCACGCTCAAGAAGAGCGGGCGGGTCAAGGTCGGCCGGCTGTGGAGAATCCATGCGAAGTCACGAACGCGCAGCTGCATCAGGATCTGAGCGAGATCATCGAGCTCCAAAACAAGATTTACGACGAGAAGCTGGAACTGATTGAGAGCAACACGAAGAAAGACAATCTTAAAGACGGATGGAACGCCTACGGTTGGTGCGCGATCGCCCTCCCCCACCCGCCGCAAGTCCCTCTGGCCCTGGTCCGGGAAATAGTTCCCGCCCACCGCACCTAAGCGACACCAAATGTCAAGCAACTCGGAAAACACAATAAACAACAAACGCATCGCAAAGAACACCGCCCTACTCTACGTCAGGATGCTGTTCCTGATGGCTGTAGGACTGTTCACCAGCCGAGTGATTCTGGCGAGCCTCGGAGTTGTCGACTACGGAATCAGCAACGTGGTTGGAGGAGTCGTGGCCATGTTCGGCTTCCTGAACGCGGCAATGACGACCTCGACGCAGCGTTACCTGACATACGAGCTGGGACGCGGCGAGACAGGCCGCCTAAGACTGACATTCATGACCAGCGTGTACATCCACATCATCATAGCCGCGACCGTAGTTCTGCTCGCGGAGACGATCGGCATGTGGTTTCTGAAAAACAAGATCGTCATCCCGTCAGGACGCGAGACTGCGGCCATGTACTGCTACCAATTCGCGATACTATCCACTGTCGTGTCAATCCTGAACTATCCGTTCAACGCGGCAATTGTGGCACACGAAAGGATGGATGCGTTCGCCTACATTTCGATTCTGGACGTTATGCTCAAACTCGGAGTGGCATACACCATCTACGCCGTAAATCTCGACAAACTGATCGTCTATTCAATCCTCATGCTGCTTGTCCAGATCGTGATGACATCTATCTATGCGATCTACTGTAAACGGCATTTTGAGGAGACCCGCTTCAAGAGGCTCTGGGACACAAGCCTACTTAAGGAGATGGGATCATTCGCAGGGTGGAACATGTGTGGCAACGTGGCATATATCCTTTTCACACAAGGACTCAACATTCTCCTTAACATGTTCTTCGGCCCGGTTGTCAACGCAGCAAGAGGTGTGGCAGTCCAGGTTCAAGGAGCGATAATGCAGTTTGCCGGAGGCTTCCAGACAGCGATCAACCCGCAAATCACAAAAACATACTCACAGAATGACTTAAGGAATATGCACACCCTCATATTCAGAAGTTCCAAATTTACGTTCCTGCTTCTGCTTTGCCTGTCTCTGCCGGTCATGCTCGAAGCTGACGTGATTCTGAACGTCTGGCTAAAGACCGTTCCTGAATATTCCTCAATATTCCTAAGGCTCATGCTGTGCGTCGCGATCATCGACGCTGTCGCCAACCCTTTGATGATTTCCGCCGCAGCGACAGGCAATGTCAAAGTCTATCAATCTGTTGTCGGGGGTATTTTGCTCGCGATAGTACCGATCTCCTACGTGGTTCTGAAATTGGGAGGGAACCCGTATTCCGTTTTCATCGTACACCTCTGCGTATGCATTGTCGCTTTCATCGCACGACTATTCATCGTCAGACCGATGATCAAGATCAAAGTTTCCGACTACGCCAGAAACGTGATTGCACGATGCGCCGTGACCGCTTTGCCGGCAATAGCCATATCGCTGATGTTCAAGGCTTTTCTGCCAAATTCAGTACCATTTGCAGCATTGGTCTGCTGCCTAAGTGCCGCCACAGTGGCCGCATTCGCCTATTACATCGGGCTGACGCGGCACGAACGTGAGGTAATCGGAAGCAGAGTCGCAGGAATCATAAGCCGCTTCAAAAAATGATAAGCATCAAGGACAAAATAGACTGCTGTGGCTGCTCGGCCTGCGTCCAGACGTGTCCGAAGCAATGTATAAGGCTTGAGGAAGACAACGAAGGTTTCCTCTATCCGTCAGTCAACAAGTCTTTGTGCGTCGAATGCGGGCAATGCGACAATGTCTGTCCTATGCTCCATGGGCATGAGCCACAAGAGCCTGTAGGTGTCTATGCAGCAACCAACCCTGATGAGGGCATAAGGATGCAAAGCAGTAGCGGAGGCATCTTCTCGCTTATCGCCGAAAACATTATCAGACAGGGCGGAGTGGTGTTCGGCGCTGCGTTCAATGAAGATTGGGAGGTCACTCACTGCTTTGCGGAGACAGTTGACGGAATCGCAAGATTCAGAGGCTCGAAATACGTCCAGAGCCGTACAGGAACAACCTATGCCGAGGCTGAACGTTTCCTGAAGGCCGGACGGAAGGTTCTATACTCGGGGACTCCATGCCAGATCGCCGGCCTTAAGAGCTTTTTAAGAAAGGAATATGGCAATCTCTTGACGGTAGACTGCGTCTGTCACGGAGTTCCAAGCCCTGGAGTGTTCAGAGAGTACCTTAGATCAGCTGTTCAGCCAATAAACAAGGTCAACTTCCGCGACAAAAGGACTGGTTGGAAGCATTATAGCGTAACTGTCAAATCTGAGGACAAAGAGTCGAGTGGTGTCTATCACGACAATGGCTATATGCAAGGCTTCCTCGGCAATTTATTCCTCCGTCCTTCTTGTTACGGTTGCCGCTTTCGCGAAGGGAGATCCACCAGCGACATCACCTTGGGCGACTTTTGGGGCATTGACCAAATCAGACCCGAACTGGATGACGACAAAGGCATTAGCATAGTCATCACTAATGCCCCCCATGCAGATAATCTGCTCAAGACGCTCAGGGGAACCTTATCCGAAATGCTACTTGAAGATGCCATGGAGCATAACCCAAGCATCAGAACATCAGTCAGCGTCCCCTCTCTGCGACGAGTTTTTTTTGCCCTATGGAAGCGCATTGGCTTTAAGGCCGCCATGAAAATCTGCACGGACTCCTCTATTCCTTACAGAGCCTTCAGAAAGATTATCCGGACATTTGTAAGATGAAAATAGCTATTCTTACCCAGCCCCTACACAACAACTACGGTGGCATCCTTCAGTGCTATGCTCTGCAGACAGTACTGGAAGGTATGGGGCATCAAGTGACAGTCATCAACCGAAGGTGGGCAAGACCCGGCATGAAACTATTGGCAATGAGGTTTGCAAGTTTGGCAAAGTGCATGGTCAGGAAGTGCTTGATGGGGCGGCGAGACATCGCTCTATGCAACCCTTGGGCGGAAAATTACAGTATTCGGAAACTGTCAGACTCGGCAATGAAACGGAACAGCGAGATGAAGCGTTTCATTAATGAATATATTCATTCAACAAAGCCGCTACGAAGTTCAGAGGAGCTAAGAGGCTATTTCACATCTAACACCTTTGACTGCATAGTAGTTGGCAGCGACCAGGTGTGGCGAGAGATCTACAGCCCGTGCATCGAGGATTTTTTTCTCGGCTTTCTTCCAGAAGATAATAACACGTTGAAAATCACGTATGCTGCTTCATTTGGAACCGCCGACTCTCCAATCTCCGATGAGCATCTTGCGAATTGCATCGGCTTGTCAGGTCGTTTTTCTGCGATTTCCGTCCGCGAACAGTCTGGTGTTGAGATAATGAAGAACATTTTTGGCCACGAGTCGAAACTTGTGCTTGACCCCACACTTCTGCTGACAGCCAAGCAATACACATTCCCGTTGAGCCAATGCCCCAAAGGAGGACTGGTTAGTTACATCCTGGATGAGACCGAGGAGAAAGACGCTGTCCTTCAAGCCGTTGCTAACGCTACGCAACTAAAACAAAGCAAGATACGAGTCATGGCCACCAAGTATGATGACAATTCCGCCATTTTCCCTTCCATAGAAGAATGGCTTTCGGAATTCGCCGCTGCTGATTTCATCGTCACCGACTCCTTTCACGGTTGTGTCTTCTCCATCCTCAACCACAAACCCTTCATCGCCATCGCCAACAAAGACCGCGGACTCGAAAGGTTCACATCGCTTCTTGGAACCTTCGGGCTTACTGACCGCTTAGTATTTGACTTCAACGAGTTTAAGCAAAAAGAATGTCAACTGCTTCAGCCAATCAACTACAAACAGGTAGATTGCAGAAAACAAGAACTTGTTCGGGAAAGTAAAGACTTTCTGGATGATGCAATCCATAGAAAAGTTCTATAATCAGTCATTTGCAACGGAGATATCACAATACAATATATCCCATTCTCTCGACTTCCGTTCATTATATTGGCTGGAAAAAAGAAGAATTAGGTTTGGAGTTTGAATTGTTCCTTTAGCCTGACAACAGCAGAGATGAGGACGAAGATTCTTAATAGTTTTTAGTAATGTACAGCTTCACTTTTCGCACAATTCACTAATCTTTTCTAAACTCCTTTTAACCAAATCAATCAAACGAATGCCCAAGATTTCAATAATAGTTCCCGTCTATAACTGCAAGAAGTATTTGAGACAATGCCTTGACAGTATCCTCTCCCAGACATTCAAGGATTGGGAATGTCTGTTGATTGACGACGGCTCAACAGATGAGTCCGGGAGCATTTGTGACGAATATGCTAGGAGAGACAACCGCTTCGCGGCTTACCACAAAGAAAACGGAGGGCTAACAAGTGCCAGAAACTATGGCTTGGAACGATCCGTAGGCGAATGGATCATGCACGTTGACGGCGACGACTGGATTGAAGTTGACAGCATAGAGCGACTACTCCAAACTGCAAAAGACACGGCTTCAGACATGGTATTTGGAGACTTTAGATTCAGCTACCACGATAAAACAATAAATCAAAGAAACACACAGTGGAGGGGCAACAAAATTGATTCTCTGAACAATCACATTTCGTTCGTATGGACAACCCTTTGGTCAGGAATCGCAAAACACGAAATATACATAAAGCATAATCTAAAAAGTCCATCCGGGATCACGTATTGCGAAGATTTTCACCTAATAACGAGACTATGCTGGTTTGCGAAAAGAATCTCAAATTGCCATTATGCATTTTATAATTACAGGCAGCATCCCAAGTCTATAATGCATAACCTGAATAAGGAAACCGAGACAGACGAGCAATGGGTCTATTCAGACATTGCACAGTTCTTCAAATCAGAAGGAGTTTATGAACAGTTCAGGCGCTCATTAAACTGGAGGCTATTGAAGTCTACGCAAGACTTGATTCTTTCGCCTTCTGATCATAAGAGATTCCTGGAATTGTGTCCGGTATCCGGTCAAGAAATCTGGTCTTGCCCATTCATAAACAAGAAGCTGAAAATTATGGCATGGCTTCTTACTCACCATGCACGACCGATAGTTGTGCTTATAAATAAAGTTAGAAAAAGTATAATTAATTCATTTAACCAATGAAGATCTCCCCGAAAATATCAATAATAATCCCTGTGTATAATTGCGAGAAGTATCTTCACCGTTGCCTCGACAGCATATTGGTACAAACATTCCGCGACTGGGAATGCATACTGATTGATGACGGTTCAACAGACCTATCCGGTAAGATTCTTGATGACTATACTGAAAAAGATCAACGATTCATAGTATTCCATAAAGTCAATGGTGGAGTTAGTTCTGCTAGGAACTATGGGTTGGATATAGCTAATGGAGATTATATAGTTTTTATCGATGCTGATGACTATGTGTCAAAGACGTACCTACAACACTTACTGTATGGGATTTCTAATGACAGTGACTTGTCAGTTTCATTCTCTATAAAATGTAATGGATTTGGTGATAGCATAAAAGAAATTTACAATGGAGCAACTTTAACTCCTTATAATTATGATAGATTATTCACCGATTTTGATTTTGCTTGGCATACATCTCCGTGGGGGAAGATGTATAAGAAATCGATAATCGAAATAAAACATCTTCGCTTTGATGAACATCTCAACATTGGAGAAGATTTATATTTCCTATATTCCTATATCCTTAACTCTAGTAAGATACAAATAACATCATTCACAGACTATTATTATTTCTATAATAATAGCAATTCATTAACAAAAAAAACATACTCTCTAGACATCGAGATGTATACATATAAACAAATCTCATCCATTATATATAAATTAATAGATGAATTCAACTTCAATAGCGCTGCTATAACACATATAATGTGGACGAAAGCATCATATTGTCGCAGAGTACTTAATGCTCTTTATGACAATAAAACAAACAAGACGTTACGGCTAAATATTCTTAATACTATTGATATCCAAACGTATTGTATGTATATTAATACTTCTTCAAGAAAAGAACAACTATACATATATCTATTAAATAGGGGATACTATAAATCATATGATGCTTTGCGGTATTACATAAAATATTTTAAATCTAAATTATGCCTTTTTAAATTATGGAGTATACAGCAGCAATCAGGACACTAGGAAAAGCAAAAGAAAAGTATCAATGTCTGCTTGATTCTTTAGTTAATCAGACTATTAAACCATCTCGAATTTTAGTATATATTGCAGAAGGATATGCTATTCCTAAAGAAACAATAGGTTGGGGAAGAATACATCTATATTAAAAAGGGAATGGTTGCACAACGGGCCCTGGATTACAGAGAAGTGGAAACCGAATATATTCTATTTTTAGATGATGATGTGTATCTTCCTCCCGATGGAGTTGAGTATCTGTTCAATGCTATGAAGCAATACGATGGTGATGTGATATCGCCCGATGTTTTCAATAATGCCGGAAGATCAACTAAACAAGAGATACCATTGATTTTGTCTGGTAGAATATCGGTTAGATATAAAGATAATACTTGGGGATATAAGGTTATGAGGAATGGAGGATATTCCTACAATAAACACCCACATCCGATTATGAAATCACAGACAAATGCTGGTCCGTGTTTCCTGTGTAAAAAAAATGATTTTGAAAAGATAAGATTCCAAGAAGAACTATGGCTTGACGATATGCCCTATGCATTGGGAGAAGATCAGACAATGTTCTATAAAATGTTCTTATCTGGGCTGAACGTTCTCACTTCTTATGATTCCGGAATAAAGCACTTGGATGCTGGCACTACAATCAAAAATGTTGAGAAAGAAAAAGTCTTGGCTTTTTGTGACTGTAGGTTTAAACTGATCTTTTGGAAAAGATTCTTATTTGACAATGTTACTCGTGCAAACAAGGTCGTCAATTTGATTTGCTTCGTTTATACAATGATTATTAATTTGTTGATATCGTTGATTAAAGGAAATACGACCATATTCAAGCAAAAATATTACGGTTATAAATCAGGATTCCATTTTTTAACGACAAATTCTTCCAAATGATTCCCAAGATTATTCATTACTGTTGGTTCGGCGGGAAAGAAGTTCCACAAAGTACTAAAAAGTACATCGAATCGTGGAAAAAATTTCTCCCAGGTTACGAAATAAAACGCTGGGACGAATCAAATTTTGAGGTCAACGCCATTAAATATACTCGAGAAGCTTACGCCGCTAAAAAATATGCTTTCGTTAGTGATTACGCACGCTTTTGGATCTTATTCAACTATGGTGGATTATATTTCGATACAGATGTTGAAGTCATAAAACCATTAGAAGATATTATCAGTAAAGGTGCGTATTTAGGGGTTGAAAGTCAAAATGATACAACGATTACTGTCGCACCTGGCCTTGGTTTCGGAGCTGAAGCAGGAAACAAATTGTTAGGGAGGATGATAGACCTTTACCAGACTTTTCACTTTCTCAATGAAGATGGCACTCCTTGTCTAAAGAACATTGTTCAAATCACAACTGAAGAGTTGTTGTCAAATGGTCTGCAAAATAGAGAAGGCATACAAGAATGTTGTGGATTTACGATTTACCCGAATGATTACTTTTGTCCAATAGATTACGATACCAGAGAACTTAGAATAACCTCCAACACAAGAACGATTCACCATTATGCTGAATCGTGGGTACCAAAATCCGCTATATTTAAGAATTGGTTGCGGCGAATCTTTGGGCAACATGTCATTAATTTTCTCATAAAAGCAAAAAGAAGAATAGTACAATAATTATGGCTAAAGTCTCGGTCATAGTTCCAATTTATAATGTTTCCCGTTTCATCAATCGATGTGTTGAAAGTCTGTTTAATCAAACACTTGATGATGTCGAGTTCATTTTTGTCAATGACTGTACACCTGATGATAGCATTGACATCCTGAAAAAGGTTATTGCCGACTATCCGGATCGTAACACAATGATTATTAATCACGAGGTCAACAAAGGTTTACCCACCGCCAGAAATACGGGACTGAAAGCGGCTTCAGGAGACTATATATTCCATTGTGACAGCGATGATTTTATTGAGCCTACGATGCTCAACGATTTGTATTATACGGCCTGTGACGATAATGCTGACATCGTTTGGTGCGATTGGTATCTTACCTTCGAAAAGAACGAAAGGTATATGAAACAACCCGACTACGACACACCAAAGGAAGCATTGAAGGCCATGTTGACTGGCAAGATGAAGTATAATGTATGGAACAAACTGGTTCGCGGATCATTATATGAAGAGAATGGCATCTTCTTCCCATCCGGTTATGGTATGGGTGAGGATATGACTATGATAATGTTATTCGCTTATGCAAAGAATGTAAAATACTTGCCTAAAGCATATTATCACTACGTCAAACTTAACACGAATGCCTTTAGCAATACATATTCTCAGAAGCATCTTGAGGAACTCAAGTATAATGTCGGAAGAATTGATGAATTCATTCACAAAATTTACGGAGACTCTATGGATGTAGAGATTGGATTATTTAAGCTTGATGTCAAATATCCATTTCTGATAACTGACAACAGTGAGAAATATAGATTATGGAGTGACTGGTATCCTGAATCTAATAAATATATTAATTCTAAAAGAGATGTCGGAATAAGACGACTATTTTTGGAGAAGTGCGCTGCAAAACGTCAATACTGGATAGTATGGTTGTATTATAAGTTCATACATAGTGTTATTTACGGAATAATCTATAAATAAACCATTATACAATGAAAAACATTATATCTACTATCATAATTCTCATTATAACCAGTTTATACTTTTTCCCTTTCGAGCCATCTTTCCTCCCAGAAATGAACACCAAGATGGCTATGGCTGGAATAGGGCTCGTTGTACTTGGGTTCCAATTAGTAAAAGGGAATAGAGTTAATATAGATAAGAATCTTATCACAATAGTGGCTCTCGCACTGATCGTTTCATTAATTGGCCTTACCTCCATATGCTATAATAACACAACTGACACAACATATGCAACATACATAATATCAATGTTTGTTTGGCTTAGTGCCGCAAATGTTGTCATTAGTTGCATAAGAAGTTTAAACGGTAGGGTTTCTGTTGAGACCATCTGCGATTACCTTATTGCTCTATGCTTTATTCAATGCCTGATTGCAGCTTGTGTTGATAGAATCCCATCAGTAAAAGCATTCGTTGATTCTCTGATAAACTCCCAAGGTTTTATGGGGAAAAATGAACACAGAATGTATGGTATTGGATGTAGTCTGGATGTCGCAGGAACTAGATTCAGCGCAATATTAATAATGATTGCAGACCGGATCTGCACTATAACTAAAGATAAAGACAGGCGAAACAGAGTTATCTTATACCTTACGGCCTTTGTGTTCATTACTATTGTTGGAAATATGATCGCAAGAACTACAACTATCGGTGTAATAGTAGCTTTGACATATATTGTTGTCTTATCAATTATAAATCAAAAACAAAGCGGAACAAATTATAGTTTTCTATGGAAATGGATTACTGCAGTTGTTATTATCACCATAATTGCCGTCACTTTTCTCTATAATACCAATCCCAATATACGCTCTAATATCCGATTCGGATTTGAAGGATTTTTCAGTTTGGCAGAAACAGGCAAGTGGGAAGTTCATTCTAATGATATTCTGAAAAATATGGTCGTTTTCCCAGATAATTTAAAGACCTGGGTTATTGGAGACGGCTATTTTGACAACCCATATGATTCTGATCCTTTTTACTCAGGAGTTAGATGGAAAGGTTTTTACCAGAATACAGATATTGGCTATCTAAGATTTATTTTCTACTTTGGGATTTTCGGGCTAATGGTTCTCATATGGTATTTCATCAAAGTAGGAACAACCTGTATAAAACTGTTCTCATATCATAAAGTATTATTTGCCACACTCTTGCTGCTTAATTTCGTAATATGGTGTAAAGTATCCACTGATATATTTCTTGTATTCGCACTATTCTTATGTCTTAGAGAAGAGGAATGGGATAAACCTAAAGAAATGACCATAATCAAATGAAAATCCTCTACTGCATGTGCTCCCTGTACAACCCTGGCGGGATGGAGAGGGTGCTGCTGAATAAGGTTCGATACCTCAAGGAGCTGTTGGGATGGGACGTGGCGGTTGTGACAACTGACCAGCATGGCAAACCCACGTTTTACCCCTTCCCGGATGGGGTAAGAATCATTGACCTTGGGGTCAACTATACGGATGACAACGGGAAGAATCCTGTTATCAAGACCATCGGGTACCTTTGGCGCAGGAGGAAGCACAGGAAGGCTCTGACGGAGCTGTTGCTCAAGGAGAGGCCAGACATCGTGGACTCGCTCTACCCTTCCGAATCATCATTCATCCCATCAATCAAGGATGGCAGTAAGAAGGTGTTGGAACTGCACTTTAACAAGTACTTCAGGCTTCAGTACGGAAGGCACGGACTGTTGGGACTGTCAGATCGGCTGAGGACAAGACAGGATGAGAAGATTGTGCGGAAGTTTGACTCGTTTGTCGTGCTGACGGAAGAAGACAAAGGCTATTGGGGCGAACTACCTAACATTGAGACGATTCCAAATGCGGCAATCACAACGGAAGCCTCCCAATCAGACTGCACGGCCCACAGAGTCATCGCTGTGGGCAGACTCGACTACCAGAAAGGGTTTGACCGGTTGATCGAGGCTTGGAGCATCGTCAAAGAGGACTCTGAATATTCCGACTGGCAATTAGACATATTCGGTCAAGGCGAGTGGAAGGATATGCTCGAAAGGATGATTCAAGAGAAGGGGCTTGGTGACAGTGCGCACATCAACAGACCAACGAATGACATTTGGAATGAATATGCCAGAAGTTCAATGTTGGTTATGAGTTCGCATTTTGAGGGACTGCCGATGGTGCTGATCGAGGCAATGACTTGCGGCCTGCCTGCGGTGACGTTCGACTTCAAGTGCGGCCCTAAAGACATCATCGAAGATGGCAAGAATGGTCTTTTGGTTCCAGAAGGTAATGTCCAGGCTCTTGCCGAAGCGATGAAAAGGCTGATGTACGATGAACCTCTGCGCCGCAGGATGGGAACCAAAGCGTTGAAAATCAAGGAGAAATATTCAGAAGATGCCGTGATGGACAAGTGGCTCAAATTGTTCGAAAAGCTAGCCAATGATTAATACTATATGCCGAAGTTGTTACAGATAAATCCGGTACTGAGGATGAACACCTCGACTGGTAGGATAATGCAGGAGATTGGGGATGTCGCCATGTCCGCCGGATGGGAGTCTTTTGTGGCCTACAGTAAGGGACGGGACGGAATGCGGGAAAGCACTTCAAAGACTGTCCCGGTGGGCAATCGTTTCAGTGTGGCTGTGCACGGATTGGGGACAAGGTTGTTTGACAGGCACGGACTTGCTTCCAACGGAGCGACCAAGGCTTTTATCAAGAAGATTCAGGCGATTGATCCGGACATCATCCACATCCACAACATTCACGGTTACTTTCTTAATTACCAGATTCTGTTCGATTATCTTAGCAGAGCCGGTAAACCTGTGATCTGGACAATCCACGACTGCTGGCTTTACACAGGACATTGCTATTATTATACTTCAGCCGGATGCGACCGCTGGAAGACCGGATGCGGACATTGCCCGCAAAAGCGGCAGTTTCCAGCCAGTCTTGTCTTTGACAGGTCGGCACAGAATTTCAAGGACAAGGCCAAGGCCTTTTGTTCAATGCCGAAAGATCTTATGACAATTGTCCCGGTGTCCGAGTGGATGAGAGACGAAATGAGTGAATCTTTCCTCAAAGATTATCGCTTCAGAGTTATTCACAACGGAATAGACACCAGCATATTCATACCGCAGAAGTCGGACATGACAATCCGGGAAAAGTATGGCGCCGGCAGCCGAAAGATCATTCTTGGCCTTGCGAGCATCTGGTGCCGGGAGAAAGGTTGGGATGATTTTATCGCTCTTTCAAAAGCGCTTCGTGATGACGAGGTGATAGTGATGGTAGGTGTCAAACCAGACAAGGCGAAGTCACTCCCGGCAAACATCATACCGATCGCAAGGACGGAGAATGTCCGGGAACTTGCGGAACTATACTCTGCGGCGGAGGTGTTCGTGAATCCTACGTGGCAGGATAACTACCCCACCGTCAATCTGGAGGCGATTGCCTGCGGCACTCCCGTTATCACTTACAACACTGGCGGCAGCATCGAGTCTGTCACTCCAGCAACCGGCATCGTCATCCCGCAGGGTGACATCAGCGCGCTGCGGCAAGCAATCTCACTCATTGAGGCTGACGGCAAATCTCGCTACACGACTCCTTGCCGTGAATATGCCCTCGCCCACTTCCGTAAGGAGGACCGCTATGCGGATTACATCAGGCTTTATGACGAACTTGTAGGTAGATAATATCGACTCATCGACGGACTCAGGGATCGAAGGCGGGGGGGTCTCGGGAGCAAATCTGGCGGTTTGGCGCACGAGAGCGGCGCGGTGGAGGCCCTCGGGAGCAAATAGGGCGGTTTGGCGCACGGGAGGAGGCCGGATGAGGGTCTCGGGAGCAAATCTGGCGGTTTGGCGCACGGGAGGAGGCTTTTCGAGCGCTACGGGCTCCACTATATGCTACTAGGGGTGTGGCAAGCGAAGAATGTGAGTGCAGAAAAATAGGCTCGCCGACCGAAGGAGCGGCGGGGCAACCTAAGGAGCGGCAGGGCAACCGAAGGAGCGGCAGGGCAACCGAAGGAGCGGCAGGGAGGCCCCCAAAGGGGTTTGCGGCCAAAGAAGGGGTTTAGGTGCTTTGGGGCTGAAGTGATTATTCAATAGTACATAGAACCGGAAATGAAAATACTACAATTGGGGAAGTTCTACCCTGTACTGGGCGGAGTGGAGAAGGTGATGTTTGATCTGACTGTGGGACTTTCGGAGGAGGGGCTTTCGGAGGAGGGGCTCTCGAAGGAAGGACTCTCGGAAGCGGGACTCTCGGAGACGGGGCTCTCGAAGGAAGGACTCTCGGAGACGGGGCTTTCGGAGGTGGGGCTTTCGGAGGAGGGGGTGGAGTGCGATATGATGTGCGCGGGAAGCGACGGGAGGGGGACGGAGGTCATCCGGCTTAATCCGCACGGGAGGATACTCTGCCACAGGACTTTGATCGAGGCGGCCAAAACCACGATCGCGCCGTCGATGGTCACGCGGCTCAGGCGGATCGCCAAGGACTATGACATCATCCACATCCATCATCCGGACCCGATGGCGGCGATGGCGCTCAGGCTGTCGGGCTACAAAGGGAAGGTGGTGCTTCACTGGCACAGCGACATACTCTCGCAAAAAGCGCTTTTGAGATTCTATCTGCCGATTCAGAATTGGCTCATCAAAAGAGCCGACACCATCGTGGGGACGACTCCTGTCTACCTTGCGGAATCACCTTACCTTCAGGGAGTACAGGAGAAATGCCGCTGCATCCCGATCGGAATCGAGCCGGTCATCAGCGACAGCGCGAGGGAGCAGGAGATCAGGAATGAATATTCCGGGCGGCGGATCATCTTCTCGCTCGGGAGGCTTGTGGAATACAAGGGGTACCGCTATCTGATCGAGGCGGCAAAGTACCTCGATGACAGTTTCATGATCCTGATAGGAGGTGGAGGCCCGCTGCGGGAGAGCCTCCAGCGAGAGATCGACGAGATTGGCGTCGGAAGACGGGTCAAACTGCTGGGCAAGGTTCCGCAGGAAGACCTGGCATCCTACTACGGAGCCTGCGAACTGTTCTGCATGAGCAGCGTTATGAAGACGGAGGCTTTCGGAATAGTCCAGATCGAGGCGATGTCTGCGGGAAGACCGGTGGTCGCCACAAAGATTCCGGAATCAGGAGTCTCCTGGGTAACGTGAATTTAACATATTTTTGTATAATTAACTATCAAG
>ULSU01050633.1_pt1 | contig 14394 bp, 17 predicted proteins | sample 1956941 | NCBI WGS metagenome assembly ULSU01 (sample SAMEA4835715, study PRJEB28245) | human gut metagenome | biome: gut microbiome; material: fecal sample | place: Denmark | collected 2008
TACGCACTAAAATTTCCAGTACCAATACCGCCTATTGTACATCCATTAATAGTCACCCTATTGTTTGAAGTCAGTAATATATGTGGATTATCTTTACGACTATTTGCGTAAAATGTGCAACCAGTAATTTTTATATTTTGTGATTTATCAATATTTAAACCAGCGAATTTTGAATACTGGAATATAGAACTAGTAATTTCACCATTTCTAACTAGGCTTAAAAAGCAACTATTATGGCCACTATTATTGCTAAACCAGCAATTTGCCATATGTAGAGAATTACAAACATATGACCCGCTTGTCCCATCAATTCTAAAATTGTCATTTTCGCTTGAATCGAATAATACATTTGTAAAAAAGAGGCTCCCTAAATTACCGGTATAACAAAAACCTTTAAACGCATATCCGCACGCAATAATATCAACATTTGCACAATATACCCCATCACACCTGTCAGCAATAATACCAACCCCACACTGATTTATTATTCCATCTTGGATAAAATAGTCTGCACCGCTTTCTATACGTATTCCGGCTTCACTACAATTACTTATGTTAAAATTAGTTATGTGACTTGCAAAACCTGAACCTGCTGAATTAAAGCGTATTCCATTTGCGCCATAATAAATGGTTATATTAGTGAATTTTGCGTTATTCCAGTTATCTGAATATAATACGCTACCAGTATGTTGCGTATTGCTAATAATAGTTAGTCCTGTTACGTTACAGCTTTCAAATATTATTAGCGCTTGGTCACCAGTATATGTTGATTCTATAGCACTATTTAGACCTAATATGGTTAAATTTTTGATATTTGTTAGTGGCTGTGTTATTTTATATTTGCCTAACAGTAATAAACAAGCTTTATCAGCTAAAGCATTGGTTATAGCCTGATTGATAGCTTCTGTATCATCATGTGTGTTATCTCCTATAGCCCCATACATTTCTGGCGTTATGTATTTTCCTATTTTTTTCTCAATCATTGAAATATTTTGCTTAATACGAATGTCTTCACTTTTTAAATTATTTGTGCTAGTTGTTAGCTCATTATTTTTTTCTTCAAGTGAAGTAGTTTTTACTTTTAGGCTGTTAACGTCACCCGTTAATGCGTTAATAGAATTTGTATTAGTGCTCACCTTTTCGTTTAATGCAGTAATATCTGTTGTGTTCTCATTTGTCTTATTGGTTAATTCGTTAATATTATTTGTGTTTGTGTTTACCTTTTCGTTTAATTCATTGAATATTTGGTTATTAATTATATCATTTAAAGTCCCATTATCAATCAGTTCCTGCACTGCTTCTGAAACTTTTTTATCAATTTCTTCTTGTGCTACGTTTACAACTGGAATCATTTCATTTATTTTCTGCACGCACTTACTCACTAACTCATAAAAGCTTAATGCGTCATCATAAACCAGTGGCAACACCACATAAGTTTTAAATTTAATCTCATCAATCATTCAGATTACCTCCTACCATAGGTTAAAAAATAAATCACTACATTCATCAATAACCATCATGTCAATATTCAGCATACTTTCCCTATATTTCACTAGTAAATCGGCAAAGTCAGTTCCACCATTCTTTCCTGTATATCTCATAACAATACTCTCAATATCCTGTGCAACTCTGTTTATATTATTTTCACTATCTGAAACATCAGTATTTGTTCTGTCATCTTTTGTGCTGCCATGATATTCTCCAACATTTTTAGTTGCGTTTGTCAAATACGTTTCATCATCAAGATTACCAATAGCACCCTGTGGCGTGTCAGAATATAAATTCCAGTTTTCAGTGTTATTATCTGTTTTACTAGTCCCAGCTAGCGTGTTTACTATTCTGCCATTATACACCCCTTCTTCAGTACCTGTGCTATCTCTTCTCAAGTCTCTTTCTATGCGATAATCATTGTTAGTAAGTGGGTCAAATTTTAGTTTTTCAGATTCATACAGCTTGTTATAATACGGCATTATTTCACGCATTTTATTCTTTAAAAAAAGTTTCCAAACACCATATGTTTCAGCGCATATTTCTCTAAGATAGTAGTGCGATAAAATTTTACTTTCGATTATTTCCTTATAATTCACATCAAATATAGGATAATCGAAATTAAAAATCTTTGGTCTAGCTGTCAAAATTATAGTGTCTACACTGTTTCCGCCTGCACTTTCTGTTAAACCAGCTTCTGTTTCACATATGAATCTTAATTCAGTTGTGTATTTACTCATTGTCTACACCATCCTTTTCGCCCGCACCTGATTCATCAATTAAGCTGAAATCCTCCGAATATGAAACACTAATATTAAGGCCAAACATTTTGTTAATTTCTTTGCAAGCTTGCTGTCTAGCTTTTAATCGGCTATACCTACTAGCTATAGTTCCGCCTTGGTTTCTCGTAACTTCATCAGTTATTAGTCTTTCTTTTTTCTGAATATTAATATTGCTAATACCTAGATACGTTAAAGCTTCATTCCATATTTGCGTTTTTAGAGTGTATATTTTATCAGCGACATATGGCGCACCAGTGTTAATTGACTTTAGCCCGGTTAAGTCAAGGTTTTTGTCACCAAAAATAAATGGTGAATTACCGTCATAATCTTTGTACAGGTTAAGCAGTGTTAGTCTTTGTGCTTCTGTGCATTGAATTAATATAGGTGTTTTTTGTGCTTTTGCATTAACGTCAATAGTTCTGTCTAAGTCCCACAGTCTTTTAGCATACATATAAATGTACCTAATACCCGGCTGTCTTAATCTATTGTTGTAAATAATTACACTATCGTCTATTGTTAATTCTTTGTTGTACCCATTAACAGCATAAGCCCTTCTACTAATTGGAATTCTGTATTTATTTAATCTACCATTTGTTGTCACTTGTAGGCATGCATATTGTTCAGCAATTTCATCTTTAAAGAACACAGCTTGCCCGTCTGTAAATAGTGTTAATTCTAAAAAGCGTTCATCTATACCATTAGGAAGGTTTTTCCATTCAAACATAGAGATAGCTAATTCCGTTAATCGATCTACATAAAAATCAAACGTGGTAACATTAGTTATAGCAGATTCTTCAAAACTAGTAAGTTTTCTTTTTCTCACATTTTTCACCCCTTTCTATAATATGGTGTTATCAAGGTTATAGTTTCCTATATTATCACCGTTAGTCCACCATCTTATACCGGAATCAAATATCGCATTTATACCTTGTAGATAGTCCTGTGGGACATCACCTATCATATGTGCACCAACAGTTTTTACATAAGTCCAATATTTTCTATTTTTGATTGACGGGACTTTTAGCTGATTAATAGGATACCCGTATAACGTCCAAAAATTGTCTATACTTCTTGCAAATTCTTCTTTGATTCTAACGTCATAAAAATCGAAATTTTTATTTCCTGTTGCGACATTAGCATACATAGTGTTATTGCCATTGGCTTGTGCTGGTTTAGTTGCTATATCTTTTTTCTTTGCCATTCTCATAGCAATAGGTGCTATAGACCCAGTAATAGAGTTAACTACACCACCAACACTTCCAGCCGTATTTGCATTTTCCCATGAATTTGCTACACCAGCTTTCACTATACTTTTCGGTGTTGGTGCTATAATACTACCCGCAAGTCCTGCAACACTTTGAATTGTATTACCTATACCAGTAATAATATCAAGAGCATCTGATGTCTTTAACTGATTAGCGTTTTGGGCAATGTAAGCTTTATAAGCATCAGTAACCCACGCACATTGTGGATAGTTACCTAGTGTAAATTTTTCATTGTAGTTAAAAGGAACATTTTTATAATCAACAGGAAAAATAACTACTTCTGGTGTTGAACTCAACGCTCCAAACAACTCAAAATTACAGTAATTTTCTGCACCTTCTGTTTTAAAATCTTCGTACCTGTAATTAGCTGTACCACCTTCATTGTTTGTGACATATAATTGGCAATATGGGTATGTTAATAGCTTTTTATTTTTAGGTACATAACTACCAAAAGTAGTTATTTTTTTGAAGTTAAAATCATGCTGTACAGGTGTAGCATTATTTTCAGCGTCTTGCCATAGTTTTAGTGGGTACATAAATATATTTATTACTGAATCTTGTTTGTTATATTGTAATAAACTATTTAAGTGGGCATTTACAGCACTTGCGTTAGCAAAACCTAAAAATGATAACCCTTGATATACACCACCGTATTTCTTTCCTACTGAATCAGTTAAATCCCTATCAACTGTACTACAAACAACAGGAATTAAATTATCTGTTTCTGTAGGTGACCCTATGTACGTGTAGTTGTATTCACCTAATTCAAGTGAATCATCCATAAGATTATCACCGGGTGTATCTGTTTTTGCGTGTTCTCTTTCCACAAAGCACTGTGTACGAGTAAAATCAAACAGCCATGTCTGTATAACATCCAGTTCATAAGTTATTTCTATAGTAGCGTTATTAACATACTCAACATTTAGTATAAAAGCATAAAACCATTTATCTAAAAAATTAGTGTTATGGAACATCATATAATTACAGTTATAAGCTTGCCTTATTGTTGCACCAACACGGCATTTATTTCTTGTAACACGCTGGTATGTGTTCTTTTCTGTTCTTACACTAACTTTATTTAAAAAATAAGTTGCTTGTTCTTGTTCAGAATTAAAGTAAATAGTATCTTCATATCCAGCGTCTAATTTAATACCCCTTAGTAAATATATGTCAGTGTTAGGTTCAATATACACTTTACCACCTCCTAATGGGGGTATTTGAACCCCCATTTAGTCAATTTATGTTATGCTTTTGTAAAGTTGATTGTAGCACCAACTTCTGTTGCTGTCGTTAAAGCTGTTTCTGTTGTGTACTTCACGCCACCATAAGTCAGTTCAAGTGTAGTTGTTGTCTTTCCTGCCGGGAAAATGACAGCGCCATAAGGGTGAATAGCAATGCCGTCACTAGTAGCACTTGCTGTCTGAACGAATGAATAGTATCCATTAGCCAGTGAAGCAGTGTCATCCTGCACGCCCAAAGTGAATACTGTAGCTTCTGCGCTAGTGTCTTTTCCTAACACCTCTACAGTTACGCTTGCTGGTGTTGCAATAGCCGCGGTATCTTTAACAAACACAACAGCATTTGCAAACGGGCTGGACGAAATAGTTTTCCAAACGTGATAGAAATAATTCCAGTAAAGCCCACTAGCAACATATTTTTCTGTGAATTTGTTGTTGTTATCGTACACCTGGAACCATTCGTCATCAATAATAACTCCAACAACATCATTCATCAGTTCAAGTTCTGCTGTTGTAACTTCTTCGATTCCGTCAGAATTAGCTCTGATTACTTCGAACCTGTCGTTATCAAAAGTTGTCCAGTCATCAATCAATTCCCTTTTACCTAAGTATGTGGCTCTATCCATGTTAAAAGCATTTGCCAACACATCAACATCGAATTTAGCTTCAAACATGCTGTCTAAAAAGATAGACTGCCTGTCTCTTGGTGTTGTGGTCTTAACCCCACGCTCATTGTATTCATCTTTCATGAATGTGAGCGTATTTGAAATACCTCTGAACTGAACGGCAGAATCAGAAAGTTTAGTTCCGTCACCAATGGAAACCGGGTACATTTTACCATGTGAAATTGCTTTGATTAACAGGTATTTAAACAACAGAAATTCGTCATATTCTGCGGCTGTATATACGCTGTCCACGATTTTTGCGATTAAATTTTCAACCCCGTCAATACTTAAAAACGCAAGCTGTAAATCCTCATCCTGAATAGTGACAGGATACATCACGCGCCAATTCATCACATGAAAAGCACTTTTAACGTCCGGCAGTGTTCTTTTATACTCACGCTCTGCGCCCTTTTCTGGTGTGTACTCTACCACTTTTGCGATATTTACAAAAATATCTTCAACACTTTCCCCATAAGCAAGATAACCTTTTTTAAATCTAGCGTATGGGTTGTTGAAGGTGGCAGATTTTACACGCACCATAGCAATTCTGTTTACAAGTGCGTTAATAAACTGGTTAGCAAATGCTGGTGTTCCACAAATAACTTCGCCTACTTTAGGGATATCTGTGGCTTTTGTAACTTTAGGTACATTCTGCTGATAATCATAACTAGCATTCTGCCTGATAACATTTAAAATATCAAGTGTGCTAGCGTTTAACGTAGATACTGCAACTCTTCTTGGCATATTTAGTCCTCCTCTTTAAATAAATCTTCAAATGTAGTCTTTTCTTCCTCTTCCTCTTCTTCCTCTTCATCCGGCTCACTGACACCAGAACCAGAAAAGCGGTCAATATATTTTTTTCTCCATTCTTTGTCATTTTCTTCGTATTTAGTTTTCCACTTTTCCCCATCATTGTTAGCATTAAAAGTGTCGGTCACATCCTCTAACAACTCAATAGATTCATCGCTAGTATCTTCACCGATTTTAGCTTTAATTTTAGTAATTAATTCATCAAAACTTAAAACAGCCATTTTACCATTCCTTTCTTAAATAAAACCATATAGGCATTTTATGTTTGTCTGTTGGGGCTGGTGGTGTTGGTGGTTCTGGCGGTACACCTGTAAAATATTCATACCAATAATTAGCATATGATATTCTGGTTGATAATTGTTCAGAACCTGCTCGTTCATAGTTTTTTAAAAAGCATTCACACAAGTAATCAACGCTTTTTGTTGAAACTTTAAATTCACTATATGTTTCACCAAACTTACTTGTTGGAATCCACTCTATACCATAATCCTGATAATTAATGGTATAGCACTGCCAATATCCAGAGTATATGTTTCTGCCTTTACTTTTGGCAAAATCTGTATACTTACTAGCTGGTGTCCATTGTGGTAAGCCAAATCCCCCATTTCTACTACCTATAGGAAAACCTTTTTGAGTTTGTCCGGGGTTAATTTGTGATTCGTGGTCTATGTTACCCAAACACCCACAAATTGCGTTAATAGTCCACCCGTATGAACTCATCTGATTGTAAAATTCTTTTGCGTTATTATGATAATCTGAATCAGATAATTGCCGCAATTTGTTTGTTGATATATAAACCCATCCCATACATTTAACCCTTTAGTCTCTCATTCACAAGTTTCTGTATTTCTTTGTAATTATAGCCTAAGCTTTCTAACTTATTCTTACGATAAACTCCGTTTCCATATTTACCATTGATTACGTCAGATATTAAACCACCTAGTTCTTTTGTACTACCTCCGTATCGTAAATGATACTTCCATCCATATCTAGGTGTGTAAAACTTTCTTGTACAGATTTCATACCCAGTCTGGTCACCAGTTTTTCCACCTTTAGTTGTTCCTTTTTCGTTTATACTTGCATGAACAATACGTTCTGAATCAACGCAAAGAACAACATGTTTATATGGTGTTAAAAATATGTCCCCTCTTTCTCTTTTTTCATGTGCACTAATAATCAGTTTAAATCCTGCTCCTAACAAATATTTTAACAGATTGCCAGTGTAAGCTGTTTTAGGAACGTCAAAACCTCCATAGTTTAACGCAGTAGCTACAAATGATGAACAGTCAAAATCAGGTGAATTTCTTTTAATCTGGTCATATCCATGTGATTTGTCGTTAGCAATGTCAATAGCCCACTTTACAGCTTTTTCAATGTCTCCCATTCTTTCACCCCATCTTGTCACATAATTTCTGCAATGCAAGTGTATTATTGTTTACAGCGTTTGTCACCTCTTTCATTTCATCCTTATGCTGTGTGTTCAATGTTTCAATTTCCTCACGATGTTTGTCAGTTGTGTACTTAACATAATACATCATAGCCCCACAGCACACGATAGGGAACCCTACAGTAGTTACTGCTGTCAGAATGTCATTAATATTCATATATTCACCACCTTTCATAATTATTATATATTAACTATTGTAATTTGTCAATAGTTGTGGTATAATAAATAATAAATAATACGTCTTAGTAAATAAATGTTAAATATTAAGAGGGTGTAAATGTGGGTAAGTATTATGATGGAACAAAACTATTGAGTTTAAAAGATATTAATGGTAACACACCAGAAATATATCTGTGTACAACAAATAGAACTGGTGGTAAAACCACTTTTTTCAGTAAGTTTTGTGTGAATAAGTGGAGAAAAGGGTTCGGAAAATTTATGCTAATTTACAGGTACAACTATGAATTAGATGATGTTGTTGATAAATTTTTCAAAGATATTAATTCTTTGTTTTTTCCCGGTGACACTATGACTAGCAAAAGGCGTGCATCAGGGGTTTTTCATGAACTATTTTTTAATGAAGAAAGTTGCGGGTACGCTATTTCGTTGAATAGTGCTGACCAGATTAAAAAATATAGCCATTTATTTAGTGATGTTGAACGCATGATGTTTGATGAATTTCAGAGCGAAACTAATCACTACTGCACTGATGAAATTAAGAAACTTCTTAGTGTACACACCTCTGTAGCAAGAGGGCAAGGAAAACAAGTTAGATATGTTCCTATTTATATGTTAGGTAATATGGTGTCCATAATCAACCCATATTATGTTGAATTAGGTATATCCAATAGGCTGGACTGTAATACTAAATTTTTAAGAGGCGATGGTTTTGTACTTGAACAAGGTTTTATTGATACGGCAAGTAAAGCACAGAAAGAATCAGGTTTCAATAGAGCATTCTCAAGTAATTCATATGTGGCATATTCATCTGAAAATGTGTATCTAAATGATAGTTATTCATTTATTGAAAAGCCTACTGGTAAAAGTAAGTATATTGCCACATTACGATTTAAAGGAAATGACTATGGTATTAAACAATATGCTGAAGCTGGCATAATATACTGTGATGATAAAGTAGATAACACATTTCCGATTAAAATAACAGTAACCACTGATGACCATACCATTAACTATGTTATGCTAAGACAAAACGATATTTTTATATCAAATTTAAGATACTTTTTCGAACGAGGTTGCTTTAGATTTAAGGACTTAAAATGCAAAGAATGCATTTTAACAGCGTTGTCATATTAAAAATGGTATCTTCCTATGTAATTGTTAATGAATGTAACCGGGTTAGCAAAGTTGAAACATACTTCCGGGCATTTCTACGTTTTTGCTGACGGCGTTAATAATGCATAGGTTAAAGATATAATTATAGGGTGGAAAAACTTCCACCCTATTACTCTATAATTTAGTAATTGTGTTACTTTTAAGCTGTTCTTTTAATTCCTCTTTTTCTTGTTCTAGTTCAGTCACCCTTTGCCTTAACCATTTTATCTCATTCCGCATACCTTGAAACATCATATATGCTTTAATCCATTCTAATTTTTTCATGCGCTTTAACCTCCTACTCTAAGTTATCAAAACATTGATTTCTATACTTACACATACAACAGAAATGTCTACACTCACCTTTTATCCATTTAATATATAGGATCTTTCCGTAATATATCAGATAGATTACAAATAAAATAATCGCATAGAAAACAAATATCAATAACAACACTTTGTCGACATAACCCATTCCATTTTACCTCATTTCATAAGTAGTTTCAACAAGTAATACGCCCCCCGGTATTCTTTTCGGGCGTAATTTTCCGGGAACTTTAATTCCGACTTTAAAATCAGAATAAGTACGTTTTATCTTTTCACCATTTTTATCATACAAAAATTTTATTTCATCTTCATTGTATTCATCCCTTTCTTTATATTCCCCTGTCATAGACTGTTCAAACAACTCTTTACATTTTTCTGGCATACCAGCACATTTTATATTGTTATATGGTGGCACAGATTTTAAATTTTCTTTTATTATGTGCTCTATGTACGTTTTCTGCCTAACAAATATAGCTTTATCCCAACAACTTTCTAATTTCCAATGGCAAAAATCCGTGTCGTGTACAGGAACACCTATTAACTCATCTGGTTTTAAATCACAGTGTATACTGTCCGTGTCTGCGTATATAAAACCCGGTTTATCAACCCCATGATAATTTTTCTGTGCCGCTCTAATAGTAAAATTTCTGGCATAGCTTGTAATGGCTGAACCTATAGGAATATACCCAGGTTGCTTATTGCTTTCTTGTATTGATATGAACCCTATGCTACCATCATCTTTTACTATAGCATACTTGAAACTGCTGTCAGTAGATGAAGCCATTTTTCCGTATAGGTTATTCAAAAAAAGTTTAGCTTCTTCACGCTGCGCACCTTTACTGTGTATCTTAATTTCCTTGTATTTGTTAATGTAATTATCAAACAGCCCTATTTCAGCAAAAAAATAACATCCATCAAGTATTTCAAAATCAACTAGTTCATAATGCTCTTTTAATAACTCATAGTCTGTCATAGTTAGTGTCATTTCAACCCTAGTATCTAGTATTTCCCCCTTTAAATTAGTTATGTGTGAATAATATTTATTAGTTTCTTTATCGTATACGTCACTAGTTGTTAATGATTTCGTTGGTGGGTACAATAGATTGCCCTTTAACTGAATAAAAGGTAAATACCCGGGCTTAATATAAAATCTTGTCTTTATTCTGACAAAATAATACTTGTTATTTTCTAACGCTTTATCTGGTATATAGTTACCCTTCCAAAACATAGGTTTACCGACCGGGTAGTAATTTCCTGATTCGCTGTGCATCATACTAGGATAAAGAGAATTAACATCAGCAGTAGTGCCTAATGTAAATATCTTATTCTCTTTTCCTTCTGCTAAATAGCACCAGCCACCTTTATAGCTTTTTCTTATATATTTCCCTTGTGTTTCAGCCCCATATGTAAGTGAATCTAAATCTTCACAGTATAAATCTGGAAAAAAATTATCATAATCAATTCTATCAAACCCTTTTTTAAATTCAGCTAAACAACAACTACCTATAGTTAGCTTGTTATGGCCATCTTTAAACATGATTTCTAGCGCTTCTTTTACAACTAGTACGTCATTAGATATGTACTGTTTTTCTTCATCAGTTATATTACACCCTGCATATCTAAACCCATTGTATTCCATGTCTAGTTTTTTATGTTTTGTCCCAAAACTATTGCCTATTTTCTTTACACTAAATGGAAGCAATTTTAGAGAATCTCTTAATTCAATTATTTTCCCGTTTACTTTTATTGTAATTGAGTACCATTGACCCCTATCAGATATACTATATTTAAAAGTTTTGTTTTCCATTTTTGAAGTCTTTTTAAACTCTAAATCATATTCTTTATCTGATAAGCTATGTGTGGCCTGTGTATAACCTAAATCACAAAGCAAATACGATAACCAAAATGCTCCATCAAATTTTAAGTTATGGTAATAAGCAATTATATTAGTTTTTTGCTGACAGAAATAATCAAACTGTTCTGATATAGAATGAAAAATGTGGACTTCTTCTGACCACATTTCCACACAAGCACTAGCCCAAACCTCTGTAGTTAGCTGACCTTCAAACACTGTGGTTTCAAAATCGCATACAAAGACTTTTCCACTCATATTATGTCGTTTTCGTCATCCATAGTATCTAAGTCAGCAAACAGTATTTTTTGATAATCCCCATCGGTTATAAAACTTGCTACTCTGGTGCTAGCCTGATAAACAGCATTGGAATCACTGTCAGCGTTTATTACGTTAATCAGATCGCTAATTTCATCCTGTTTATTTTCTATCCTATTAGTTACACCTTCCTTACCGATGCCATTTATTTCTTTATATAATAGCCCTAATAAATATTTTTTTCTGTCGTTTCTAACGCCTGCTAACCTATCTTTATTCTTTGCTTGTTTACCTTTTCTTGTACTAAAATAGTAATATTCTTCTGACGGTTCTTGCAATTTTTCAATCAAACTATCTATAAAATTAGATATGATTATGTTTTCTTTTATAGGTAAATATTCGGCACTACTTTTGCCTGTCTGTTCGCCGGAAAAAAAGCGTCTTTCAGCTTCTTTTTTCTCTTTCCGTGTTTGTGCCGACTTTTTAGCGCTAGCAGAGCGTTCTGCTTTAAGTCCTTCTTCCGCTGGAACAACTTCACCAAAAGTTGCTTCACCACCATACACAGCTTTCTTATATAATTCTTTTGGTGTAAGTTTCTTAATGCTTGCCCCTTTTGGTAATTTTATTTCTGGAAACTTATACCCTCTTTTTTCTGCCCTTCTAATAAACTGATTTATCCTTTTTACATTTCTTTGGTACTCTTCTTTGCTAATTCTTTTCGGCATGCTAACCCTTCTTTCTAAACAAAAAGGGTGGGACTATGCCCACCCCTTTGAATCAAATTAAACGATAGAGCAAGTTAAGAAAAACTTTCCTGCGTAATTATTTGATTTCTTCTTATATACCTTGATAGCCCATTCTTCACTTTCGCCGGACATGTCAGACCATATATCCATAAAGGAATCCCAGAATGAGTTTGAACCTGTGATATATTTTCGACCATCTTTGTCAATAATCACATATTTCGTATAATCCTTATCATTCTTGCTGTTCTCATTATGGACTGAAATTTCCGCCCAACTTTCTGGCTTAATAATAAGCGGTGTATCACTGATAATGTCGTCAAACTGCTCTGCATCAGAGAAATCTTTCATCATGATTCTCTCTTTTGCAGTAAACTCTTTGCTAGATTCCTTAATTTCTGCTTTATAACCTGTTCTCATGTCTTATTCCTCCTTTACACTCTCTCTGTCTCTGTTGTTTCCTGTGCTTTTGTACGTGGCTGCAGTTCTTTTGCTACCCGAATAAAGTCTGATTCTGTCATTCCGTACAGTGTTTCAATAACCTCTGTAGAGCAAATCTTTACGCATTTGAAGTTTTCCTCTTCAGTGCGCTTGTCAAGTTCCTTCATGATTGCCTTATCATCCTTATAGGTTCTCGGCAAAATGAATACCTTGTTTCCGGGTTCACATGTTTCGATGTCCATCCCCAAAACCACAACTTTTGTAGTTACGATTGTTCTTGTTACCATTGGTTCTCTCATAGTTTTTTCCCCTTTTCTTGTTTTTTATTTTAAGTAGCACTTTGTGCCAAACCCCGTGAACGGGTTCGAACCGTTCATAGCACCGTCTGCCGGGGTGGAGTAAAGAAAGGATTAAGCACATTATTATAGTACCATTTTTTACGCCTTTTGTCAACAATAAATGTGCTGTTGAATAAATAAATTTTTCATTTTTGTACTCACTCTCAATGTTTCACGTGAAACAATTACTTTTTACTCGGGATAAAATACTGAAAAAGTATATATCTTTCGTAATCTTTCTTGAACCATCTTGCTATTTCAGATGGTAACAGCACATTTATATTTTTCCGTACACCTTCCTTATACCACCGATAAAGTTTATCAGTAACAACTGTTATTATTATATCATTTCCATAAAAACGGGCTGTTATAGTCCCTTTTACATTATAGCCGATGTTTTCTTTAACTAACTCCAAAAAAGCTTTTTCCATTCTTTTTCTTCCTTTCTATGTTTCACGTGAAACATTCGAGAGTTAGTAAAGACTAACTCTGCGAATATTCCAGCATCACTTATCTGCAACTAATCTCGAACCTATAGTCCAAAATTAGTCCCCTATTAATCAATCTATGACATAGGTCTGATAATTCATCTAGTGTTCTTTGCGCTTCTTCACGCGTTCTGTAGTAGCGCACCTTTATTACAGTACTGTCAGAAAACTTCACATAATATTTCAATTTTGCCATATAAATTTTTTCCCCCTATTTTCTAGCTTTAGCAGTTACTAACTACGATTATAGCCCGTCAAGCCGATAGCACAGCTTTTAATTCTATTTACCTAGAAGTCCTTCAATTAATGAAGCAATCTCTAAATAATACGAGTGCATTTCAGCCCTTTCGGGGTTTAACTCCGGAGATTCTGACCAGCCATCCACCATATTATCCCACTTGTCGCGGTCAATAATCGCGTTGTATGCGCATTCAAGCAACTCCGCTTTTTTCGCTATTTTCTCAAACTTTGTCATTCCTTTTTCCTCCTATCTATTCAGCCATACTAAATAAGAATTATCTTTAGTTTCCACACGCAATATATCTTCACCGTCTTTTGTGCCAAGCCAACTAGCCGTGAAGCCGAATGTATTTGCGTTGCCAACTCCAAACGCTTCCCTGTTTTCTGTTTCAATATACATTTGCCAGCACCTATTATAAGCAACTTCCTTTGCTGGTGACCATCTGTCATATAAATTAGACAGACTTCGCCAACAGCAAGTGTTCCCCATATCATACAACTTTTTCCCTCGTGCGCTAGATAACTTGTATTCCTTCATTGTGTTTTTCCTTCCTTTCTTTATTGTTCCTTTTTGATGATATCAGTATATCATGATTTGCACTATTTTACAATATGCATTTTGCACAAATCTCTTTGTTAGTTTTGCACAAAATGGGAAAATGGGTGCAGGAATAATCCGT
>ULSU01070914.1_pt1 | contig 14173 bp, 10 predicted proteins | sample 1956941 | NCBI WGS metagenome assembly ULSU01 (sample SAMEA4835715, study PRJEB28245) | human gut metagenome | biome: gut microbiome; material: fecal sample | place: Denmark | collected 2008
ATTGTCTCCGCAAACTCTATCTTGCAGTAAGCCATGCACAGCTCGTAGTCTTGCTTGGTCCACGTCACGGTTGTGCCGCCGTTCTTGATATGTAGGTATAGCTCCTTGCCGCATCGTGCGTTCGCTTCGCTGCTTTGCGATGCCACCATTATGTCGTTGTTCAGTCTCTCTATCCTGTCCGATTTCTTTGCACTTTCCTTTTTCAGCGACTTAATCTGCGTCTTAGCTTGTTCCAGACTTTGTTTTTCTGCTTTCAGTCTATTGTGTACTGCGATCAGCCTCTTTCTTGTTCTGTGTAGCATTAACGAGAATACCACTATACATAATAATATAATAATATAATAATATAATAATAAGTATGCCCATAGATACAGATGTTATGGTGTTCAGCAAGTCTTTCATTGTGAGTGACGAATTTATGTTCGACTGCAATTCGCTCATGTTATATTTCTTTTTTCTTGTATAAAGACTGTCTTTTGCCTCCGACATCTTCGACATATAAAGGGCGTAATTTTTCAAATCGCCTCTTTTGTAATACAAAGCCGCTATCTTTTCAAATGTTTCTGCTTGAGTCAGATAGTTCGGGTCGCAATCAATAGATTTCTTCCACATCTCTTCTGCCTTGGCGTCGTTTCCTAAAGCGTTGTTGTAGTAGCCTGCAACTCTATATGATACCGCATCCTTGCTGTAGTATAATGCGCTGTCAAGATAATCTTTCGCTTTCCTATTGTCTTTATTTATGAAATAGTCGGCAATGATAGAATAGGTGTATCCCTTGCAGCTGTTGTGTGTATATGGTAAAAGAGGCTGCGCCTATTTTGACACAGCCCCTTTATTTATGAGTGCCAATGTAGCACAAAAGCCCTATATATCAAGGATATATTAAATTTCTAACTTCTAATTTCTAAATCAATACACTTTGTAGACGACGCGGAATTTGCCTTGGCGGTCGATGAGGCCCTCGAAGGTGACGTCGCCGTTGGGCGAAACGATGGTGGCAGGGGCGTAGCCGTCGGTGCTGAATGCACCAATCGTCCATGGGAAGCAGTAGTGCGAACCAACACCCACTTCCGAGGTTTCGGTTTCGGAGAAGTGTGCCACATCTGCCTCGTCGTACCATGGTGTGCCCCACATTGCGGTGTGTAGGTCGGCTTCAATTCTCATGCCTTTAGTTTTATCGTAGCCCTCAACGCTGGGCTGGATAATAAGGACAGAAGGAATTTCCTCGTTTTCAGCCTCGTCGATAAAGCGCATATATCCCTTACCGTTATGGAGCGCCGAACCCCACAATGCCACACCGCTCAACTTGCCCGATGTGGTGTAGTAGCGCGCATAGAAATTATCGCCTATCCCCATTGGGGCGATGGTGCATAAACCACCGTCGTAGTCGCTTACCGACGATGGGAAAATGTTCTCGTCCACCTTCCTCGGCTCAAAGCATTTGCGCCCCGTAACATCAATAAAATAGAAATCGTCGTTTTTCTCAACCACCAGCGCCATGCTGTCGGAGAATGAGCGCACTTCCCTATATTGTGGCTTAATCACGATTTTTCCCAATCCGTTCATGAATCCCCAACTGCCATCAAAACCGTTCTCGTTAGGCACATACACGGCACGCATACTGCCACGAAGCGGAGCAATGGTGAATTGATTTTTGCCAAACTGCATCGGCTTTGTCACCACACCTGGGGCGAATGGCTTCAAACTGCGGTCGATGAAAGTCCAGTTCAACGCATAGCCCGAAGTGGCAGTAGCCACGGCGGCAATGCCGTCAACAAAGTTGGTGGCATTCACATATTTCTTGGGCAGAGCCTCCACCGCGCCGGTAGGCTTAATAAGGTAGAGCTGCTGAGTGTTGTCGTTCTTATACATAATCAGCCCCTCCTTCTCCATACGGGGGATTCGGGTGAAGTCAGCCACCTTCCACGCATTTTTGCCACCAATGGTGCCACCATCAATGTAGCGAAGTGTGTAAACGGTGCCGTCGGTGCTGATGCCATACACACCGCAACTCACTGGCGTAACGATTTTTGTGTCTGCGTCCTCGCTATCGTCGAGAAACTGGGTGTAGCCTGCCTCAAAATGCAGCGGCATCTGTAGCGATGCCTCACTTGCATCTTGCTTCCCCACTCCACCTTTCTCAAGCCAGTCGGTGGCGTGAGCGATTGAAAAACTCAGCGTGAGCGCACCCACGAGCATCATACCCTTTCGTAAAATATTAGCCTTCATCATCATTGGTTTTAATTAGTGTTCATTAAATTCGCAGCTTAATTATTTGTTATAAATGCAAGTCCTTGACAAACATTTGTTTACAAAGACTTGCATATGTCAGGATTTTCACTTAACTTGGTGCTGCAACACAACCGAGTAAGTATTTGCTAGCATATGACAAAGTTACAAATTAAATCCGATAGAATCACATCTTTTGGCGGAATTTATCTCGTAATCACTTATTTGACCAGTTATATCAAAAAAGTATGTACAAGGGGGTTGTGATGCAAATCACAGCCCTCTTGCTTTGTATATGGTCTCCTTTGCGGTGTTTATCTCCTGGAACTTCTTCTCGGCAGCCTTGCGCACGTCGTCGCCGAGCGTAGCCACGCGGTCGGGGTGGTGCTTCAGTGCCATACGACGGTAGGCAGTCTTCACCTCGTCGTCGGTAGCTGAAGGGGCGATGCCGAGCACCTTGTATGCGGCTTCGAGGCTGTTGCCGCCCGAAGAGAGGTTGAGCATCGAGCTGAGGTCTTCGGCGGAGATACCGAGACTGGCAGCCACGAAGTGCAGGGCGTCGATCTCGCTCTGCGGCACGGCGCCGTCGGCTTGCGCTATGAGCACGAGAAAGTTGAGCAGCTGCAGACGCTGCGAGTAGTCCATGTGCTGCGCTATCTCAGCGCACGACTCGCGTATGGTGTTCTTGAACGTCGCTTCGCCCATCTGCTTCTGACGCTCGAAAAGGCGCAGGAGTATCTCTTCGCCCTCGCGCACGGCTATCTCGCCGAAGTTGCGGCGCAGGAAGTTGCGCACAAGCTCCATTTCGGAGTGCATCACCCTGCCGTCGGCTTTCATGATGTACGAGGCGAGCACGAGCAGCGAGAAGAGGAACGAGTTGCGCTGTCCCTCATACTGCTGCTGGGCTGAATAGCCGCCGTATGCGTTGCTGTTTCTGTACGTGCCGTTGTCGAACGTGTTGTCGGCGTTGTTGCTAAAGCCTTCGGTTCCCTTATCAAAGAGCCAGCCTATGGCGTAGCCGGCAAGTGCTCCAAGCGGTCCGCCGTTGATAAAGCCGAGAAAACCGCCAATCCATCTTCCAATTCCCATGTTTTGTTGTTTTTATTGTTTGTTGTTTTTTTCTGTAGAAGGTATGTCAAAACTACAAAATAGAGGCGGAGAGCCAATCGTAGGAGGCTACGGCATTCTTGCCGTAGCCATTGGAAATAGTAGTAACGATTTGTATTTCTTTTGTTAATGGCTACGGCAGGAATGCCGTAGCCTCCTACGATTTGAATCGTTTACATTCTATTTTCCAAATATTATAGTTTTGATACACCCGCTACGGGTGGTTTAATAAGCCTTTTGTACGAATTGCTCCGCTTCCGCTTCTTCCATGCCGCTCTCCAACAATACCTGCTTCAGGTTGGCATAGTTGTGGCGGAAAGCTTCGATGCGCTGCTCAGCCTCCTGTGGAGCGTAGCTGATGGCTACGCCTGTCGACTCCATAGTGCCAAGCTGCTCGTTGAACACGAAGCCCGGCGTGCGACTCTTGACGGCTACGCATCCCTGCTGTATGTGGCGGAACTTGCCGATGAGTCCGTCAGCAACAGGCGTAGCGTTCTTCGGGAACGCTATGGTGACGGTCTTCTCCTTCGCGCAGTCGGTATCGGGTATGTCGATGAGCACTGAGAGGTTGTTGCCGTCGTATGTGTAAGACATCTCTGTGCCGTCTATCTTCACGCTGGCGGGTACAGTCGATGCCACCAGTTTAAGTGTGTAGCGACGGTTGGCGGGCATATCCTTGTACGTGCCTTTGCGTGCACCGATGGTTACGGCTATGGTGCTGTCGTTGAGCGTGCGCTTGGTGAGCAGCGTGGTGGCGTACTCGTGGGCGTAGTCTTTATCGTTGCCGTTGTCCTCGTAGAGCGTGAAACTGCTGTCGCCCTTGCCCGGATAGACGGCTACGGTTATCGGTTCGCTCGTGCTGCTGAGGTTCTCCACCTTGCCGTATTCGGGCAGAACGGAGCTTGCCTTTACGTAGACGGGGTATTCGTCGAGCTGGAACTTGCGCTCGACGGTCTGTCCGCCGCTGAGAAGCGTGCCCGACGAGAGTTCGTACCAGTCGCAGCCCGCAGGCAGCCACACCTGTTGTGTGGAGATGCCGTCCTGCATCGGGCTTGTGATGGGGTAGACAAGCACGTTGTCGCCGAACATATACTCGTTGCGGTTGGCATAAGCCTCCTCGCTCTCGGGGTAGTCGTAGTACATCGGGCGGCAAAGCGGCAGTGCGTCGTCGTATGTGCGGCGTGCCATGCTATATATATAAGGTGCGAACTGGTAGCGCTGGCGTATTATGTCGTGCAGGATGTCGCGTTCGCGGTCGGCGAACACCCACGGCTCCTTATTGAGTCCGGCGTCCTTCGTAGAGTGGGTGCGCAGGATAGGGCTGAACGCGCCGAACTGCATCCAGCGTATGTACATCTCGGGGTCGATAGAGTGTGCACCCATGTGTCCGCCCATGTCGTGGCTCCAGTAGCCGTAGAGCACGTTGGATGCCGTAGAATTGAAATAAGGCTGGAAGTCGAGCGATTTCCAGCTAATTATGGCATCGCCCGAGAAGCCTATCTGATAGCGGTGGTTGCCCAGTCCGCCCCAACGGTGGTAGAGCATAGGGCGCGTGTCGCGGTTGCGCTCCATGTCGGTGAACGTAGTGTAGTTGATCCACCAGGTGTTGCTGAGGTTGGGGAACTGTTTGTCGTTGCCCCACTGCTGCCAGTCGAGCCACCAGAAGTCGACACCGTCCTTCTCCATCGGGTGCAGCACCTTCTCGTACCAGCCCTGCATGAAGTGCTTGTCGGATGCCGTCCACTCTATAGTCTTCTTCTCGTCGGGGTTCATGCCCATCCACTGCGCCATCGCCGGGTAGCAATCCTCGTCGGGTTTTATGCCGTCGGCAGGATGCAGGTTGAGCGTGGTTTGCAGATTCTGCTGCTTAGCCCACTGCAGGAAACCCTTAGGCGAGGGAAACAGGCGTCGGTTCCAGGAGTAGCCTGTCCAGCCACCGCGTGAGGGTTCGGCATAATGCCAGTCCATATCTACGACGAGCACGTCGAGCGGAATGTCGTAGTTGTGCATCTTCGTGACGAGGTTGCGCAGCTCGTTGTCGCTATACGTCCAGTAGCGCGACCACCAGTAGCCGAAGGCATAGCGCGGCGGCAGTGGCACCTTGCCGGCGAACTCGGTATAGTCGCGCAGTGCCTTCTTGTAGTCGTGGCCGTAGGCGAGGAAATACCAGTCCTGTGTCTTTCCCTCGTTCGGTCGGTGGGCAACCCACTGCCAGTCGGAGTCGTCGAACACATATCCGTTGGAGTCGTCGATGAACGTCCATCCGTTGCGCGAGAGGAGTCCGTCTTCGAGCGGCATCTTGTGCGAGTCGAGGTGCGTGTCGCCATCGTAGCCGTCGAGTGTGCGGTAGGTTCCCTTCAGATTGGCATCGTCTTTCAGTCCAGGATGCCAGCTGAACGAGGTGGTGTATGGGTTGTTGGCTTTCTGCTTGCCGTCGGTCTTCCGCTTCGTCTTCGCTGAAGAGATGCGAAGATTCTTCTCGTTGAACATTCCGCTGCCTTTGGTGTACGACAGGACGAAGCGGTCGGTAGATATAGTAACGCTCTTCGGCGTGTTCTTCACCTTGTATGCTGCGGCAGGGTAGCTGCGGTCTACGGCTATGAACGACTTGCTGTCAAGAAACTGTCCGTCGGGCGTGTATTCCATGCGTATTGCTCCGTCGGTAATCACGGTGAAGCGCACGTTCTGGTCCTGATAGGCGATGTTCTGGTTCTGCGCAACGGCGCACGTGGCTATTGCCGCAAGTGCTGTTGTGATGATGTTTCTTTTCATAATTGTATATGTTTTATAGTGGTTTTGTTTGCTGTTTATCGGTGGATTGCGTTCGCCGTCCGATCAGATTGCGTCCGCCGTCCAATCAGATTGCGTCCGCCATCCGATCAGATTGCGTCCGGTGAACGATGACTTTTGCTTTGTTTGCCAGTCAGTCGTTCGCTATGCTTTCATAACTCGGGATGTCCTGCAGGAAGTTGTAGTTGCGCTTCTCGTAGTCTATTTTGCAACAGTAATGCTGCAAACCGTTGCTTACTACGAGATAATCTACGTGTAGCAACAGGTTGTAAGCTGCAATCTGCTCAAACACCTTCTGCGTTATTTCTATCGTAGGTGCCTTGTATTCCATTATCATACGCGGCTGCAGATGGCGGTTGTACAGCACGCTGTCAGCGCGCAGTTTCTTGTTGCCGATGCTGAGGCTCATCTCGTTGGCCATGAGGGCAGCAGGGTAGCCTTTGTGCTCTATCAGATAGTGAACGAAGTGCTGGCGCACCCATTCTTCGGGTGTCAGTGCCACGTAGCGATGGCGCAGGACATCGAAGATGCGAGGCTGTTCTTTAGTGCCCGACAACTTTATTTCGAAAGATGGTAGGTTTAATCGAATCATTTTTGTAATTTTGCTATCTGCAAAGATACAGTATTTTGCGTATTTTTACACCTTATTATATTATAATTATGGCAGAAAAGAAATCATCGGTCACATTCGAGACCATTATGCGCGACCTCAAAGCTAAGAAATACGCTCCAGTGTACGTGCTTATGGGCGACGAGTCGTACTATATCGACCGAATAACCGATTACATAGCAGACAATGTGCTTGACCCCGACGACCGCGACTTTAATCAGACGGTTGTGTTCGGCGCAGACACTACGGCAGCGCAAGTGGTAGACATGGCAAAGGGATACCCCGTCATGCCGGCTGCGCATCGCGTGGTAATCGTGAAGGAGGCGCAAGGACTGAAGTCGCTCGACGCTTTGGAACGCTATTTTGAGAAGCCTTTGGCATCTACGGTGCTTGTTATAGCCTACAAAAATGGCACTATCGACCGCCGAAAGAAGGTTGTGGGCAAGGCGGAGGCTGCTGGAGTGGTGTTCGAGAGCAAGAAAAAGCGCGATTATGAGCTTCCGGCGTTCATTGAGGCGTATCTGAAGAAAAATCATGTGGCAATAGATACGAAATCGGCTGCGATGATAGCTGAGCATATCGGAGCCGACCTCAGTCGACTCATTTCGGAACTCGACAAGGTTATGATCTCGCTTCCGGATGACGATAGGCGAGTGACACCGGATGTTGTGGAGCGCGAAATCGGAGTGAGCAAGGAATTTAACATTTTTGAACTAAAGACTGCTATCATAGAGCGCAATGTGTTCAAGGCAAACCAAATTGTGAAGTACTTCGATAAAAATCCAAAAGCAGGGTCGCTCTTTTCGTGTCTGCCGTTGCTCTATATCTACTTCCAAAATCTTATGGTGGCATTCTATGCACCCGATAAAAACAACGACAATAATCTCGCTGCATTTCTGGAACTAAAATCGGTGTGGGGATTGAAAGACTATAGGGTAGGGATGCGCAATTTTAGCGCAATGAAGACTCTCCAGATTTTAGCCAAAATAAGAGAAACAGACGCCAAAAGTAAGGGTTTAGACAGTCTAAATACCTCCACAGACGACTTGATGAGGGAGTTAATCTTCTTCATTTTGCACTAAAATAGCTGGTTATTGTAGCTGTTTTTCTCTAAAATAGAAATTCTGAAAGACCTTATTTTTTAGCCTAATTCCTTACAATTCATAGGAGTTAGGCTATTTTTGTGCCCTTATACGTGGCTGTTTTTTGAGCTGCTTTTATCCTTGTTCGTATTTTTTCAGAAATGCAAAAAATCGCTATTTTCGACACTTCGATATTCACGTTTCGTAAACCTTAACATAAAGAATTGCATATTTACACACGTAAATTGTGAGTAGATATGTGTTTGTAAACCCATAAAGGCGTAAGTGAATATGTAAATGTAAATCATGTAAGTTTGTGTATTTGTACTTTGAAATTCACAAATCAATACTATACAAGTGTGATAATTATATTAATGCGAGTTCGATGATTTGACGTAAGTGCTTGAAAAAGTGCACGATAATACTTTATGTTATATAAAAACTTGTTTGTTTTTGTGAAATACAGGCGTATCCGTGCATTTGTATATTATTTGTTTGTGTATATGTGTTCTGTAAGTAAAATAAAATCAGTTATTTAATACGAAATGTTAAACGTATTCTTATATATAAAAAATGCCCCAATTCAGCAATGTGTGTCTACAAATCTATAAAGCATGAAGTAAAATGTAATTTGTAATATTGACTTTGTGAATGTAAATAAAAATATTGATATTGAAATATTAATTTAAAAGTTTGTATATGTCGATTTATATGTTTAACTTTGTAAATGTAACGAAAAAGCGACCAAAAAGCACTTTTTGGGTATGTCTCACGTAAAAAGTAACTATAAAATGAAGGATAGAATTAAGAAAATTATGGAGATGCAGCGAACCACTCAACAGGATTTCGCTGATCAGTTGAAAATAGCTCCAGCTACTTTGAGTAGTATTTTCACCGGACGCACTCGCCCCACTCTGGCTATAGTTGACGCGATAAAGAGTCGCTTCCCGCAGATCTCTACCGACTGGTTGATGTTCGGTAAGGGAGACATGCTCGTGAAGCGTGATGAAGAGGCAGAACAATCGAATGGTGAAAATGGGTCGGAAAACGACCTGTTGATTGATTATGATTCGGCATTAAAAACAGAACAAAATAACGCCGACAACTCACCTGTTAATCAATCCATACCAGACTATGCTATGAAAAGTGGTGATGTTGCAGGTTTCGCGATGAAAAGTTGCGAGGTAAAGCAGCGTCGAATAACCGAAATACGTGTTTTTTATGACGATCAGACCTGGGAAACGTTCGTGCCGAGCGCAGGTTAAATAACATTAACTGTTTTCTTGTAATAATAATAATTTGTATCTTTGCACCTTACTAAATATAATTGATAAAAGTGCTTGCGCACACTAATTAAAAGGTAGCATAAACAAATATTATATAAATATTCAATGAAACAGTACAAATTAGTGAACAATGTGCTTGGCTGGCTCACGTTCTTCGTGGCAGCCTTCGTATATTGTTCTACGATTGAGCCGACAGCCAGTTTCTGGGACTGTCCTGAATTTATTACAACGGGTTACAAACTCGAAGTAGGTCATCCGCCAGGAGCGCCTTTCTTTATGCTTACCGCAAACCTGTTCTCGCAGTTTGCGAGCGATCCGTCGCAGGTAGCGCGTATGGTGAACACTATGAGTGCTTTGCTAAGTGCTACCACTATCCTGTTCCTGTTTTGGAGTATCACGCATCTTGCGCGCAAGCTTATTCTGAAGGATTGGAGTGAGATGACTCTCGGTAAGCTTATTGCTATTCAGGCATCAGGCTTGGTAGGCGCACTCATCTACACATTCTCAGATACATTCTGGTTCTCAGCAGTAGAAGGTGAAGTTTACGCCTATTCGTCAGCATTCACAGCTATCGTTTTCTGGCTTATCTTGAAGTGGGAAGACCACGCCGACGAGCCTCACAGCGACCGCTGGCTGGTGCTTATCGCATACATGACAGGTCTGTCAATCGGTGTTCACCTGTTGAACCTGCTTTGTCTACCAGCTATCGTACTTGTCTACTGTTATCGACGCTTCCCGCACATCGAACTTAAAGGCTCGTTACTTGCTCTTGTAGGCTCGTTCGTGCTCGTTGCAGCCGTGCTCTACGGTGTCGTTCCGGGCATCATTACCGTAGCCGGATGGTTCGAACTCCTGTTCGTGAACACCCTCGGATGTCCGTTCAATACGGGCGAAATCATCTATATCGTGCTGCTCGTTGCCATTGTCATTTGGGCTATCTACGAGTCGTATGTCGACAAGAGTTTCAAGCGTCAGAACATCTCGTTCGTTCTCTCGGTAGGTATGCTCGGCATACCGTTCCGCGGAATGACCTGGGGTGCAGGTCTCTTGGGCTTAGTGATACTCGTAGCTCTGTATTTCGGTTTGAACTATCGCAAGAAGATAGGCAAGGACCTCGTTCCTGTGGTTACTGCACGCTTCAAGAATACCGCTCTGCTCTGTATGCTGATGCTTATGATCGGCTATTCGAGCTACGCTGTCATCGTTATCCGCTCGGCTGCTAACCCTCCGATGGATCAGAACTCACCAGAGGATGTGTTCACACTCGGTTCATATCTGAGTCGTGACCAGTACGGCGACTCGCCGTTGCTCTATGGACAGGCTTACACTTCGCAGGTAGCTTACGACGTCGACGGCAATATGTGCGTGCCTAAGCACAAGGAAGGTGCTGCTATCTGGCAGCGCAAGGAGAAGGCTTCTAAGGACGAGAAGGACTCTTACTTCGTGGTTTCGCATAAGGACAAGATCATATATGCTCAGAATATGCTCTTCCCGCGTATGCACTCGTCGGCTCATGCTGGAGCTTACGAGAACTGGATGGGAGGCGTTGAGGGTACTCAGGTGCCTTATGACCGCTGCGGCGAGCCCGTGATGGTGAAGATGCCTACTCAGATGGAGAATATTCGCTTCTTCCTCTCTTATCAGTGCAACTTCATGTATTGGCGCTACTTCATGTGGAACTTCGCCGGACGTCAGAATGATATACAGGGCAACGGCGAGCCAGAGCATGGCAACTGGATTACAGGTATCTCGTTCATCGACGACTGGATGCTTGGCGACCAGAGCAAGATGCCGGCTGAGTTGAAGGCTAACAAGGGACACAACGTGTTCTACTGTCTGCCTCTGCTGCTCGGACTCATCGGTCTGTTCTGGCAGGCATGGCGCGGTCAGCGCGGCATCCGCCAGTTCTGGGTAGTGTTCTTCCTGTTCTTTATGACAGGTCTTGCCATCGTGCTCTACCTTAACCAGACTCCGCAGCAGCCACGTGAGCGCGACTACGCTTATGCGGGTTCGTTCTACGCATACGCCATTTGGTGCGGTCTCGGTGTGCTGGCTATCTACGATATGCTCAAGAAGAAACTCAAGGGCAACGATGTAGCCGTTGCAGGCGTTGTAGGCGTAGCCTGTCTGCTCGTACCTATACAGATGGCATCGCAGACATGGGACGACCACGATCGCAGCGGACGTTACACCTGCCGCGACTTCGGTCAGAACTATCTGATGACATTGCAGGACAAGGGTAACCCAATCATCTTCACAAACGGCGACAACGATACCTTCCCACTCTGGTACAACCAGGAGACGGAGGGCGTGCGCACCGATGCGCGTGTCTGCAACCTCTCTTATCTGCAGACCGACTGGTACATCGACCAGATGAAGCGTCCGGCTTACGATTCGCCTTCTGTGCCTATCACATGGCCGCGTATAGACTTCTGTTCGGGTACTAACGACTACATTGAGGTTAGACCAGCTATGAAGCAGCAGCTTCTCGATTTCTACCGCGAGTATCCGAAGGAGGCGCGTGCTGCTTTCGGCGACGAGCCGTTCGAGGTGAAGAACATAATGAAGTACTGGGTGCGCTCTAAGGACAACGACACGCATGTTATTCCGACCGACACGCTTTACATCACTATTGATAAGGAGGCAGTGCGTCGTTCAGGAATGATGATGGCAAGCGACACCATCCCCGATCGTATGGTTATCTCGCTTGCAGGCAAGCGTGCTATCTACAAGAACGATATGATGATGCTTGAGATGCTCGCGCAGTGCAACTGGGAGCGTCCGTTGTATGTAGCTACAACCGTAGGTTCAGACAATTACATGAATCTCGGCGACAACTTTGTGCAGGAGGGCTTAGCTTACCGCATTACTCCGTTCAACACTAAGGCACCAGGTGCAAAGAACTTCGACACAGAGAAAGTGTATAATAATGTGATGAACCGCTTCAAGTGGGGCGGACTCGACAAGCCAGGACTCTACATCGACGAGACTGTGATGCGTATGTGCTACACCCACCGCCATTTGCTCGCTCAGCTTGCTATGCAGCTTATTGCTGAGGGTCAGAATGCAAAGGCAGAGAAGGTGCTTCGCAAGGCAGAGAAGGTGCTCCCCGAATACAATGTGCCATACACATTCATATCTGGAGCGGCTGATATGGCTCGCGCTTATGCCCTTATCGGCAAGAAGGCGGATGCTGCACGCATTCTTAACAAGGTGTGGGCAGACGCAAAGAGTTATGCCGACTACTACTTGCAGCTCACAGGTTCGCGCTTTATGATGTCGCAGAACGACGTTCTTCGTCAGCTCTACATCATGCAGAATATCGCTGACATAACACAGGCTTGTGATCATTCGCTCGCCGATCAGCGTTTGAAGACAGTTAATGCCCTCTATGCTGTATATCAGGCAAAAGGAGGCGCACCATACGACGGAGAATAAATAGGTAATAATGTTTATAGAACAACCATCAATATGGCTTCGATGGCTCTATCCGAGAGCGTCGTGGAGAATGGATCATAACGACCATTCGGTGTATCTAACGTTTGATGACGGACCGATACCCGAGTCGACCCCATTCATTCTCCAAACGCTGAAGGAGTTCGGAATACACGCTACCTTCTTCATGGTGGGCGACAACGTGCGCAAGTACCCCGAGCTCTACAAGCAGATAGTGGCTGACGGACACCAAGTGGGCAACCACACGTATCATCACTTGGGAGGATTTAAGCATCTTACCAGCACATACGTGAAGGACACCAACCGCGCCAACGAGCTGATAGGCTCTCACCTGTTTCGTCCGCCGCACGGCTGTATGAGTCACGCCGAGTATTTGTGGCTGCGTCGCAAGTATCGCATCGTGATGTGGGATCTTGTGACGCGCGACTACTCAAAGTGGCTCACTGCCGACGATGTAGTGGAGAATGTGAAGCGTTACGCCCGCAACGGCTCAATCATCACGTTCCACGACTCGCTGAAGAGTATCGAGAAGCTGCATACTGCTTTGCCGCGTTCGCTGCAATGGCTGAAGGAGCAAGGCTATAGCTTTAAGGTTTTCGACTAATAGGAACTGCAGAACTATTTGATATTATGACAACAACCATAACATCTGAACAAATAAAAGCCGAGGCAGCAAGTCTCGGCTTTTTTGCTTGTGGCATAGCGAAGGCGGATGCCGTGGAGCAAAGTGTCGTCGACAGCTATCGCCGTTGGATAGCCGAGGGCTGCAACGGCAGCATGGCTTATCTTGAGAACTATCCCGACAAGCGTTTCGATCCGCGTCTGCTTGTGCCTGGTGTGCGCAGTATTGTGTCGGTGGCACTCAACTACGCCCCGTCGCGCTGTATGCCCTCAGATGCGCCTCAATTCGCGTCGTATGCCTTGGGTAAGGACTATCATGATGTTGTGAAGCAGAAGCTCTCCCAATTGGCAGAGCGTCTCGGATTGGAGTTGAATGATCAAGTACGTGCTTTCTGCGACTCCGCCCCCGTGCTCGAACGTTATTGGGCTGTGCGTGCCGGATTGGGTTGGATAGGGCGCAATCATCAGCTCATCATCCCTCACGCTGGTTCGATGTTCTTTCTTGGCGAGCTGTTTCTGCCCGTAGAAGTGGAGTACGACGAGCCGATGCACTCGCGTTGTGGCACGTGCAACCGCTGTGTCGAGGCTTGTCCTACACAGGCGTTGCAGCGCAACGCTGACGGCGAAACCTGTAAGTTCGACGGCAGGCTATGTCTGAACTATCAGACGATAGAAAATCGTGGTGATATTCCGGAAGATCTTGCTTCAAAGCTCGCTCCTTATATATATGGATGCGACCGCTGCCAGTCGGCTTGTCCGTGGAATAGGTTCGCTGTGCCCAATACGACCCCCGAGCTGCAGCCTTCCGACGAATTGCTTGCGATGAAGCGTGAGGACTGGCTCAAGCTTACGGAAGAGGAATATCGCAAGCTGTTCAAGGGTAGTGCGGTGAAGCGTGCGAAGTATGCTGGGCTTATGCGGAATATTAAGGATGCGTTGGGGTGATTTTTATTAGGGGGTGCACTTGTCTCCGCTCGGCTTTGCCGCTTGCC
>ULSU01065372.1_pt1 | contig 14136 bp, 16 predicted proteins | sample 1956941 | NCBI WGS metagenome assembly ULSU01 (sample SAMEA4835715, study PRJEB28245) | human gut metagenome | biome: gut microbiome; material: fecal sample | place: Denmark | collected 2008
AGCACGGCCCGCATCCTGAATTTCCATCTGGCCCGTAACCCGGAAATCGCCTTCCTGTGGAACATGGCCGACAACTACAGCAACCTGCTGAACCCGGAACTGTCCATCTCCTGCCCGTTCATTCTGACGCTGACCCTGGTGGTGGAAGACCAGGTGAAAACCCACAGCGAAGCCAACCTGAAGTACATGGACCTGGAGAAAAAGTCGAAGACCTCCTATGCCAAATGGTTTCCGTCCGTGGAGAAAGAAGCGAAGGAGTGGGGGGAACTGCGTCAGCGGCTGGGCTCAGGTCAGTCCTCCGTGGTGTCCTACTTCCTCAACATCACAGCGTTCTGCAAGGACAACAATGAAACGGCGCTGGAAGTGGAGCAGGACATCCTGAACAGCTTCCGTAAAAACGGTTTTGAGCTGATTTCACCGCGCTTTAACCACATGCGCAATTTTCTGACCTGCCTGCCCTTTATGGCCGGGAAAGGGCTGTTCAGACAGCTGAAAGAGGCCGGAGTGGTACAACGCGCAGAGAGCTTTAATGTGGCCAACCTGATGCCGTTAGTGGCGGATAACCCCCTGACACCGGCAGGTCTGCTGGCGCCCACCTACCGTAACCAGCTGGCGTTTATCGATATTTTCTTCCGGGGGATGAATAACACCAACTACAACATGGCGGTCTGTGGAACATCCGGGGCCGGTAAGACCGGGCTGATACAGCCACTTATCCGCAGCGTGCTGGACTCCGGGGGCTTTGCTGTGGTGTTCGACATGGGGGATGGCTACAAGTCCCTGTGTGAGAACATGGGGGGCGTATATCTGGATGGTGAAACCCTGCGCTTTAACCCGTTTGCGAACATCACCGATATTGACCAGTCAGCGGAGCGTATCCGTGACCAGTTGTCGGTGATGGCCAGCCCCAACGGTAACCTGGATGAAGTGCATGAAGGTCTGCTGCTGCAGGCAGTCAGGGCATCATGGCTGGCCAAAGAGAACAGGGCACGTATTGATGACGTGGTGGATTTCCTGAAAAACGCCAGTGACAGCGAGCAGTATGCCGAGTCACCGACCATCCGCAGCCGTCTGGACGAAATGATCGTGCTGCTTGACCAGTACACTGCTAACGGTACTTATGGCCAGTATTTCAACTCCGATGAGCCGTCCCTGCGGGATGATGCGAAAATGGTGGTGCTGGAGCTGGGCGGACTGGAAGACCGTCCGTCCCTGCTGGTTGCGGTGATGTTCAGCCTTATCATTTACATTGAGAACCGGATGTACCGCACGCCGCGTAACCTCAAGAAACTGAACGTTATTGATGAAGGCTGGCGTCTGCTGGACTTCAAAAATCACAAGGTCGGTGAATTTATTGAGAAAGGCTACCGTACCGCCCGCCGTCATACCGGTGCCTATATCACCATCACACAGAACATCGTCGACTTTGACTCTGACAAGGCCTCCAGTGCGGCCCGTGCAGCATGGGGTAACTCCTCCTACAAAATTATCCTCAAACAGAGTGCGAAGGAGTTCGCGAAATATAACCAGTTATTCCCGGACCAGTTCCTGCCACTGCAGCGCGACATGATTGGCAAGTTTGGTGCGGCCAAAGACCAGTGGTTCAGTTCCTTCCTGCTGCAGGTGGAAAACCATTCCTCCTGGCACCGTCTGTTTGTGGACCCGTTAAGCCGCGCCATGTACAGCTCTGACGGCCCGGATTTTGAGTTTGTGCAGCAGAAACGTCAGGAGGGCCTGAGCATTCATGAGGCGGTGTGGCAGCTGGCGTGGAAGAAGTCAGGCCCGGAGATGGCTTCGCTGGAGGCCTGGCTGGAAGAACATGAGAAATACAGGAGTGTTGCATGACCACAACGCAAAAAACGACTGATGTTACAGCCCGTCAACGCAGCCACTGGTGGTGGACGGTGCCGGGATGCCTGGCAATGGTGTTACTGAACGCAGCCGTCAGTTACGCCATTGTCAGACTGAACACGCCGGTAACCGTCGCCTTCAACATGAAACAGACAGTGGATGCGTTTTTTGACAGTGCCAGCCAGAAAAAACTGTCAGAAGCGCAGTCTAAGGCGCTGGCTGACCGTTTTAACGCGGCACTGGAGGCCAGTCTGCAGACGTGGCAGCAGAAGCACCACGCTGTCATTCTGGTGTCGCCTGCCGTGGTACAGGGGGCACCGGATATCACCCGTGAAATCCAGCAGGATATTGCCCGGCGAATGAGGGCAGAACCATGAGATGCCGGGGGCTGATTGCCCTGCTGGTATGGGGGCAGAGTGTGGCTGCAGCTGATCTTGGCACCTGGGGGGATTTGTGGCCGGTAAAGGAGGCGGACATGCTGACGGTGATTATGCAGCGCCTGACGGCACTGGAGCAGTCCGGTGAGATGGGCCGGAAAATGGATGCGTTTAAGGAGCGGGTGATCCGCAACAGCCTGCGGCCCCCTGCCGTGCCCGGTATCGGTCGGACGGAGAAATACAGCAGCCGCCTGTTTGACCCATCTGTCAGACTGGCTGCGGATATCCGGGATAACGAAGGTCGTATCTTCGCCCGCCAGGGGGAGGTGATGAACCCGCTGCAGTATGTGCCTTTTAACCAGACACTGTATTTCATCAACGGTGATGATCCTGAGCAGATTGAATGGATGAAGCGCCAGACGCCTCCCACACTGGAGAGCAAAATTATCCTGGTGCAGGGCAGTATCCCGGAGATGCAGAAGGCTCTGGACAGTCGTGTTTACTTTGATCAGAACGGCGTGATCTGCCAGCGTCTCGGCATTGATCAGGTGCCGGCACGGGTGAGTGCTGTCAGTGGCGATCGTTTCCTGAAGGTGGAGTTTATTCCGGTCGGGGAGGGAGGGAAATGAAACGGTGTATGTGGTTGTGTGTGGTTTTGCTGCTGACTGGCCATGTTCCCGCAGCGTCAGCGGACGCTGCCTGTGAAGGGCGGTTTGTTAACCCGATCACGGATATCTGCTGGAACTGCATTTTTCCACTGTCGCTGGGCAGCACAAAAGTGAGTCAGGGGAAGGTGCCGGATACAATAAACCCGTCAATGCCGATCCAGTTCTGTCCTGCGCCACCGCCTGTATTTAAACGTATCGGGCTGGCTATTGGTTACTGGGAGCCGATGGCACTGACGGATGTGACCCGCAGTCCGGGATGTATGGTAAATCTTGGAATAACAATCCCGGAGCTGGGGAAAACCGGGCAGGGAACGGCCAAAAAAGACGACAAGCAGGTGAACGGGGCATTTTACCATGTTCACTGGTACAAATACCCGCTGACATACTGGCTGAGTATTATCACCTCAGCAGGATGTCTGATGGGCGGCGATATGGATATCGGGTACATCTCAGAAATTGACCCTACCTGGACAGACAGCAGTCTGACCACCATTCTCAACCCGGAAGCGGTCATCTTTGCAAATCCGATAGCACAGGGAGCCTGTGCGGTGGATGCCATTGCCAGTGCCTTTAACAAGCCGCTGGATATCCTGTTCTGGTGTGCCGGTTCGCAGGGCAGTATGTATCCGTTTAATGGCTGGGTGAGCAATGAATCCAGTCCGTTGCAGTCATCCCTGCTGGTCAGTGAACGGATGGCGTTTAAGCTCCACCGTCAGGGAATGATAATGAACAGCATCGGCGTGGATGTGGCTGTCTGTTATGAATATCCGTCGCCCATACTTCCCAAAGAGCGCTGGCGTTATCAGATGGTGAATATGTACCCGGACAGCGGACAGTGCCATCCGTTCGGACGCAGTGTGATGCGCTGGGAGACGGGAAAAAATCCGCCCAACACAAAGAAAAACTTCGGTTACCTGATGTGGCGTAAACGTAACTGTGTGTTTTTATAACTCTGACAAGAAAAGGACAGATGATGGAAAAAGAACAGAAACAATGTGGCCCGCAGCTTCCTTTGCATCAGGATGAAGCTCCCCCTGCATTCCAGGTCACTTACAGTATAGAGAAAAAGGAAATAACAGCAGAGCAATACAGAGACTGGCAATTAATTGCCGCCAGTCTCAGAAAAAAGATAAATGGAGAAAGAAGTTAATCAACGATTTTCGTTGTGTTTAACATGGCGTCAGTTATCTCCAGACACAATCTATTGAGCGCCTCATTATTATCAGTATTTGCGATGTTATTAATAATACTGATGGCTGTATCATGAGGCATATTTCTGATGATGCTGAATAATAATATTTTTAAAGCCTTTATTTCATCTGCTCTCTGATTGTCCATATAACTGAATGAAAAATCAGGGCGGTCTTCTGATGTGCTATTATTCATTGTAACTTCTTGTTGGTATGTTTTTAGCCTGTCATCTCTTGCAATCGATATATCAGGCTGAAATATTTTACCACAACGCGACCGGGCGCGTAATCCCGGAATTAATAATCCATGAAATACCGTGAGAATCTGGTTGTTGATATCAGGTGTTGGTTGTAGCGATTAATTACTGCCTGTTTGCAGGAGAATTATATGAACAAAAAAATATACATTTTATTCGCCCTGACTGCAGGACTGTTTATTTCTGCCCACGCTTCGGAAAACGTGAATACGCCCGAAAATCGCCAGTTCCTGAAGCAGCAGGAAACACTGAGTCAGCAGTTGCGTGAAAATCCGGACACACAACTGCAGGCATGGGCAGAACAGCAGGTCAGGGCGAATCCCCTTCAGCATGCCGATAACCAGTTTCTCGATGAACTGGTCCGTAAACAGCAGGCTGCTCAGAAAGACAAACCACAGCAGGGGGCCGTGTATTTTGTGTCGTTCTCCATTCCCGAAGAGGGACTGAAACGGATGCTGGGAGAAACCCGGCACTACGGCATTCCGGCCACACTGCGGGGCATGGTGAACAATGACCTGAAGACTACCGCTGAAGCCGTGTTGTCTCTGGTAAAAGATGGCGCGACCGATGGTGTTCAGATCGACCCGACGTTGTTTTCACAGTACGGCATCCGCAGCGTGCCGGCCCTGGTGGTGTTCTGCAGCCAGGGGCACGACATCATCCGGGGAAATCTGCGCGTCAGGCAGGCGCTGGAAAAAGTGGCCGCCACGGGAGACTGCCGGCAGGTGGCTCAGGGACTGCTGGACGGCACCGGGGATAAGCCGCAATGAGTTTACCTGCCGGGTATTACCGGATTGACCCGGACATCCGTGCACTGGTGGCCGCGATGAACGTTCACGGATTCCGTACATATGCCTCCTGTCAGGGACATGGTTTCCCTGTTACAAAGCTGCCGCCTTACATTGCCTTTGTCTGTCCGGTAAAAATGGCTGCCCTTCTTGAACGGCGACTGCGGCAGGATGCTGAATCAGCAATACCACGTCTGGCATGGGGATGGTCGGTGAAGGGGGCTTTTAACAGTGACCTTCAGCTCTGTTTCCGGCTTCAGCCGGAAGGTCCGCATTGCTGGTATCACCGGTACTGTCGTCGTTCACTGCGTGCAGACTTCAGGACGCTGATATTGTTACTGAAGTCGTTATCTGAGTAGTAATCCCGGTACGCCAGGAAGCTCCATACACCAAAATCAACACCGTTCTGAAGTTGAGATGACATCACTTCATTCTCCAGTATGGATCAGGTTATGAAAGAAAAGATAAATACCTTTTTCAGGTCTCTGAATGTTAATGACTCCGGAAGACCGCGCAATATTTGTGCAATTGTTTTTTTCCTGAGCTTTTCTGTATTTGCCGACAGCAACAGTGATTACCGGGCAGGTTCCGATTTTGCCCGTCAGATCCAGGGGCAGGGTATTGGCAGTATTCAGAGTTTTAATCCGCAGGAGAGTATCCCCGGGTATAACGCGAACCCGGATGAGACGCAGTATTACGGTGGGGTGACTGCCGGCGGGGATGGCGGTCTGAAAAATAACGGCACCACACAATGGGCAACCAGTGAAACCGGCAAAACCATCACAGAGTCATTCATGAACAAGCCGAAAGACATTCTGTCACCGGATGCGCCGTTTATTCAGACCGGCAGGGATGTGGTGAACCGGGCTGACAGTATCGTGGGAAATACCGGACAGCAGTGCAGTGCGCAGCAGATAAACCGCAGTGAATTCACAAACTATACCTGTGAACGTGACACGATGGTGGAGGAATATTGTTCCAGGACAGCCAGGATCACAGGAGACTGGAAATACACGGATGAATATCGTGAGGTGACGATACCGCACTCACAGTTCCGGTTCAGTATGAACGGTCTGAAACTGGTGTTCAGCGTTACCGTACCTGTTGCCGGGACAGTGGAAAGTGCCTCGCTGTCGGCTCATGCAGGGCTATATTTCCTTAACTCCCGTTACGACTTTATGAACACAGCCTTTAATGTGCAACTGGTTACAGGACAGAGCGGGACTTTCACCATACCTGTGCCCTCCGGATTTTCTGTCACACAGGGGCAGGTTCTGACCGGTAGTGGCTGTACTGCAAACGGTAATTGCCTCCCGCACGGACATGGTGACAGGATGGTCTATGAATCGCTTGTCAGTGGTGCTTCCACCTTTACGCTGAAACTCAGGATGAAGGTCCGTGATAAAGAATGGGTTCCACGGGTGGAGTGGGTGGAGAGTTGTCCGTTTAATAAAGGGGATGGCGTGCTGAAAGGTACTGAGTGTTCAGAGCCGGGGGGGACGAAAACAGGTGTGATGGAAGGTAAAACCTGGAGCATCACACAGGCGTGCTGGGCATACCGGGATAAATATGTCACACAGTCCGCAGATAACGGCACCTGTCAGAAATATGTCGATAATCCGGCCTGTACGCTGGCCTCACGTCAGTGCGCGTTTTATTCCGATGAGGGAAGCTGTCTGCATGAGTATGCCACGTACTCCTGCGAGTCCAGAACATCAGGAAAAGTGATGGTCTGTGGTGGTGATGTCTTCTGCCTTGACGGTGAATGCGATAAGGCGCAGAGCGGAAAAAGCAGTGATTTTGGTGAGGCAGTATCACAGCTGGCTGCGCTTGCCGCCGCAGGTAAGGATGTTGCCGCCCTGAATGGTGTGGATGTCAGGGCTTTCACGGGCGAGGCGAAATTCTGCCGTAAGGCCGCAGCCGGCTTCAGTAACTGCTGTAAGGATGGTGGCTGGGGTCAGGATGTGGGTCTGGCGAAGTGCAACAGCGAAGAAAAGGCGCTGGGAAAGGCAAAGGACAACAAACTGACGGTGAGTGTGGGCGAGTTCTGCTCCCGGAAAGTGCTGGGTGTCTGTCTGCAGAAAAAGCGCAGTTACTGCCAGTTTGATTCGAAGCTGGCGCAGATAGTCCAGCAGCAGGGGCGTAACGGGCAGTTGCGTATCGGGTTTGGCAGCGCAAAAAGTCCTGACTGCCGGGGAATAACCGTGGATGAACTGCAGCGTATTAAGTTCGACCAGCTGGACTTCACTAACTTCTACGAAGACCTGATGAATAACCAGAAAATCCCGGATAATGGTGCGCTGACCGAAAAAGTGAAAGAGCAGATTGCCGGTCAGCTGAAACAGGTGGGGCAGTAAGGTCGGGAAAATAATGAAAGTCATATTCACGTCGAATCGTCTTGTTGATTTTCTTATCCGGCTTGTTATTACAGCAATTGTCATTTCCCCGGTAATTATCTGGTCATGGGATACGGTAAAAGAAACCACGGCAGGCGGGGTGCTTGCTGCTGTTTTCGTTATCCTTTACTCCGGTGTGCTCCTGTTTATTCTGTATTTTTGCTTTTTTGCCCTGACTGACCTGCAGAAAGCTGATGAAAGAAAAAGTGATGAAAGGAATGAAGATGAATAAAGCATTACTGCCACTGCTACTCTGCTGCTTTATTTTTCCGGCGTCAGGGAAAGATGCAGGCTGGCAGTGGTATAACGAGAAAATAAATCCGAAGGAAAAAGAAAATAAACCAGTACCAGCCGCTCCCCGTCAGGAGCCGGATATTATGCAGAAACTGACCGCGCTGCAGACGGCAACAAAGCGGGCGCTGTACGAAGCCATTCTGTATCCCGGCGTGGATAATTTTGTGAAATATTTCCGGCTGCAGAATTACTGGACTCAGCAGGCCGGGCTTTTCACCATGAGCGCCAAAAAGGCCATGCTGGCACATCCTGAACTGGACTATAACCTGCAGTACAGCCATTACAACGGCACGGTACGGAACCAGCTGGCAGCAGACCAGGCGCAGCAGCGACAGGCCATTGCGAAACTGGCTGAACACTACGGCATCATGTTTTTTTACCGGGGGCAGGACCCCATCGACGGGCAACTGGCGCAGGTCATTAATGGCTTCCGGGATACGTATGGTCTGAGTGTTATTCCCGTTTCCGTGGATGGCGTGATTAATCCGCTGTTGCCGGATTCCCGGACTGACCAGGGGCAGGCGCAGCGCCTCGGCGTGAAATATTTCCCGGCCATGATGCTGGTTGACCCGAAACAGGGCAGTGTCCGCCCGTTATCATACGGCTTTATTTCTCAGGACGACCTGGCAAAACAGTTCCTGAACGTTTCTGAAGACTTTAAACCGAATTTTTAAAGAGGTCGTTTAAATGAATTTTATTTCTTTATGGCCTTTATTGCTGGCCCGGGTGACAGTGATGTCACTGACAGTGATTTTCCTTGCTGCTGACAGGCGTTTTTTTTCATGGGACTGTTTTGTTGTTTGCACCCTGTCCATGATGATGGCAGAAGGTATTGTTATTATGAAATATGAACTGTGGCATATCCCTCCTGCCCTGCTGGGTCTGGCAGGAGTGTTGTCATGGTTGCTGCTACTCCATACAGGATATTTTTCAGGCATATCAGAAGGTGAGCATAAGCGTTTGTGGCTTGCTGTTGCCGCAGTGTTTTCTGGTGCAGGAATGATTATATTCTACTGGTTACTCCAGCCATCAGAAACCATAATGAAATAATGCTCTGTTAATATGTAAATAAACTCATTTACGGAGTAAAAGACAAACAGAGACAACTCTTTTCTGTCCCCCCACCTGATGGTGAATGGCTTTTAGTTCATGTTGTTTGTTAAGTATGGTTTTATTCTGTATGGATAAAGAAAATTGTAGTATTTCTGAAAGATGGTTAATCGCGTCTGGTGTTGCGGTTATTTTACTGACCTTATTAGCTTTTATGAATTTTCCAGATCCGGATGTCAGTATGAATCGCTATTATAGCTGGCTGATGAATGTGTTAATTCTGAGTGTGACCGGGGTAATGTATGTGGCGCTGTCTGTTGTAATGGTAATGCTTTATTTTATTTACGAGCGTAACAGCAGGTTATTGTACTTGTCTGTGCTTGCCCTAATCATTGCAGCAGGTATCTGGCTTCTCAGATTTCTGGATGATTTTTTAATGACGGCAGCATTTTATGTTGCTCTGTTTGTTTTATGGGTGTTTCTCTGTTTTTTGTATATTCAATGTGAAAATGAAATGAGTATGTCGGAATAATAATCAGTCAGGTTTTTATTTGTCATCCTGCTGAGTGTTGCAAATATTACAAACAGGATATATTTATGTGCAAATATAAATTCTCTTTACCCCGACTTGATATTACGGGAATGTGGGTATTTTCCCTGGGTGTCTGGTTCCATATTGTTGCCCGTCTGGTTAACAGCAAACCCTGGATGGCATATATCCTGGCTCAGGTTATTTCGGCTGTTCTGGTCCTGTGGGGAGCATATCGTGTGCTTGATACGTGGATTGCCCGTGTCAGTCAGGAAGAGCGTGAGGCACTGGAAGTCAGACAGCAGTTGTTACTGAGAGAACGGAAGGATAATGATGATGAACATGTTTCCCGTTAAATCGCTGTCCGTTGTCCTGCTTTTTCTGGCCAGCTGTACACAGGCATCCACACGTGCGGAAATCGAGCGACTCTGGCATCCGGAGGGAATGGCCGCACGGACAACTCAGCCGGCAGCAGATGCACAGGCGCGACAGGAGAAAGCAGCAACCCGCTGGTTCCGCCTCAGCAACGGAACTCAGGTCAATCTTGCTGACTGGAAAGTGGTGCTGTTCATGCAGGGGCGATGTCCGTACTGTCACCAGTTTGACCCGGTACTGAAACAACTGGCGCTGCAGTACGGATTTTCCGTATTTCCCTATACCCTGGATGGTCAGGGTGATACGGCCTTCCCGCAGGCGTTACCTGCACCACCGGATGTACTGAAAACATTCTTCCCGAATATCCCGGTGGCCACACCGACCACCTTCCTGGTTAACGTCAATACGCTTGAAGCGCTGCCGCTTTTACAGGGCGCATCGGATGCTGCCGGTTTTATGGCGCGGATGGATACCGTTCTGCAGATGTACGGAGGAAAAAAAGGTGCGAAATAAGCAGGTGGTGTTACTCATTGCCGGAATATCCGGCGTCGCGACGGGAATCATCGTCAGCCTGAATATCCCCTTTATCCGTCAGGGACTTTTTTATCCCGCCAGCCCTGCAGAAATTGTCGTTTCGCTGTGTCTTACCTTTTCTGTTTCTGTTGTGTTTTTTGTGGGGGCAATTGTGGGATGGATTTCAGTATCTGAAATATATTACAGCCGCATGAACGGTCTGAATGAATCATCAGAAATATCAGAGGAAACTTATAATGAAAGAAAAAAGAAATGATGCGGAACAAAAAAACAGAAAAACTAAACGGGATTATGATTATGAACGCAGGGTTTCTGATATATATTTTGATCTGTTTTTTGTGTTCGTTGCTGCCGGAACTTTTTTATGGGTGATTATGCACAGTATTTTTGATGCCTGTATTGATTCGTGGAAAGCGGACCCGAAATTACTTAATTTCCACTATATGTGGAACATCCTGATGTATGTCATTCCGTATACGTTATGGGCGTTTGCAGGTGGATTTCTTATCGTATACGTCAGGGACCCTTTAAATGAATTAATAAACGGGGGGATCAGGATATTCCGGCTGAAACGCCGTATGCGCCGGGAGAACAAATTAAGGGAGGGTGGCAATAATGCTTCGCATTAAACCTCTTCTGGTTCTTTGTGCCGCCTTACTGACGGTCACACCTGCTGCGTCAGCGGATGTGAACAGCGACATGAACCAGTTCTTCAACAAGCTGGGCTTTGCCACCAATACCACCCAGGCCGGAGTCTGGCAGGGGCAGGCTGCCGGGTATGCCTATGGCGGTTCTCTGTATGCCCGTAATCAGGTCAGAAATATCCAGCTTATCTCCATGACACTGCCCGACATCAATGCAGGGTGTGGTGGCATCGATGCCTATCTCGGCTCATTCAGTTTTATTAATGGCGAGCAGCTGCAGCGTTTTGTTAAGCAGATTATGAGTAACGCGATGGGGTACTTTTTTGACCTTGCCCTGCAGACAACGGTGCCCGAAATCAAAACCGCGAAAGACTTCCTGCAGAAGATGGCGAATGACATTAACAGTATGAACCTCAGTAGCTGTCAGGTGGCTCAGGGGATAGTTGGCGGGTTGTTTCCTCAGACGCAGGAGTCGCAGCAGAAGGTCTGCCAGGATATTGCAGGTGAGAGCAATATCTTCGCTGACTGGGCCGCTTCCCGTCAGGGGTGCACGGTCGGAGGGCAGTCTTCTGCGGTGCGTGACAAGGCCAGCGATAAGGACAAGGAGCGGGTACTGAAAAACATCAATATCATCTGGGACTCGCTGTCCAAAAACAGGATGCTTGATGGTAACAAAGAGCTGAAAGAGTTCATTATGACGCTCACAGGTACGCTGATTTTTGGTGAAGACAGTGAGATTACCCCTCTTCCTGCACGAACCACTGACCGCGATATTGTCCGGGCGATTATGGAAGGGGGTACCGCGAAAATTTATCACTGCAATGATTCGGATAAGTGCCTCAAAGTGGTGGCCGATGCGAATGTGACCATCAGCAAGGACAGGGCGCTCAAGTCACAGATAGCAAAACTGCTCACCAGTATTCAGAACAAGGCGCTCAGTGATTCTCCACTGGCTGAGAACGAAAAAACCTTCATTCAGAGCACCACCATTCCTGTTTTCAGATATCTGGTTGACCCACTGATGCTGGGCGTATCCAACAGTGTTCTCTACCAGCTGACGGACTATATCGGTTACGACATCATGCTCCAGTACATTCAGGAACTGCTTCAGCAGGCCCGGGCGATGATTTCCACCGGGAACTACCCGCAGGCGGTCCTGGACAGTGTGCTCGATAACCTTAATCAGGCGCAGCAACAGATTGCCATTTTCCAGAGCCAGGTGCAGGTCCAGCAGGATGCACTGCTGGTTGTTGACCGTCAGATGAGCTACATGCGTCAGCAGTTGTCTGCCCGTATGCTCAGCCGTTACCAGAATAATTATCACTTCGGGGGAGGCGTACAGTGAACGAGGTCTATGTCATCGCCGGTGGGGAATGGTTACGGAACAACCTGAATGCCATTGCCGCCTTTATGGGGACCCGGACGTGGGATTCCATTGAAAAAATTGCGCTCACATTGTCTGTTCTCGCGGTGGCCGTAATGTGGGTACAGCGGCACAACGTGATGGATTTGCTGGGCTGGGTGGCCGTGTTTGTGCTTATCAGCCTGCTGGTTAATGTCCGCACATCGGTGCAGATTATTGATAACAGTGACCTGGTCCAGGTTCACCGGGTGGATAATGTGCCGGTCGGGCTGGCGATGCCACTTTCTCTGACGACCCGTATCGGGCATGCGATGGTGGCCGGCTATGAGATGGTGTTCGCTCAGCCTGACAGCGCCACCTACAGCAAGACAGGCATGCTGTTCGGGGCGAATCTGATTGTGAAAAGCACCGATTTCCTGTCCCGGAATCCGGAAATCATCAATCTGTTTCAGGACTACGTCCAGAACTGCGTGCTGGGTGATATTTACCTGAACCATAAATACACGCTGGAAGACCTGATGGCCTCCTCTGACCCGTACACCATAATCTTTTCTCAGCCCAGCCCTTTACGTCAGGTGCCGAATAATAATTACAGTTTTCTGCAAAGCTCAGAGCCGTTTGTGTCCTGTAAGGACGCATCCGTCGGACTGAAGGATAAGCTGAATTTTGATACGAATACCGGAGGCAAGACCTGGCATTATTATGTGCAGCAGTTATTTGGCGGCAGACCGGACCCTGACCTGTTATTCAGGGAACTGCTCAGTGACAGTTACAGCTATTTCTACGGGGCCAGCCAGTCGGCCAGTCAGATTATGCGTAAGAATGTGACAATAAATGCACTGAAAGAGGGTATCACCAGTAATGCGGCCCGTAACGGTGATACGGCCAGCCTGGTGAGTCTGGCCACCACCTCATCAATGGAGAAACAGCGACTGGCGCACGTCTCTGTCGGACATGTAATAATGCGAAACCTGCCGATGGTCCAGACCATTCTGACCGGAATAACCATTGGTATTTTCCCGCTTCTGGTACTGGCTGCTGCATTTAATAAAATGACACTGCCGGTGCTGAAGGGCTATGTGTTTGCCCTTATGTGGCTGCAGACATGGCCTCTGCTGTACGCCATTCTGAACAGTGCCATGACATTCTATGCGAAGCAGAACGGTGCCCCGGTGGTGTTGTCGGAAGTCTCTCAGATACAGCTGAAATACTCCGACCTGGCATCAACCGCAGGTTATCTCTCAGCGATGATCCCTCCTCTTTCGTGGATGATGGTAAGAGGCCTTGGTGCCGGATTTTCCAGCGTATACAGCCACTTTGCGTCTTCTTCCATCACGCCAACCGCCAGTGCGGCAGGCAGTGTGGTTGACGGTAATTACTCCTACGGCAACATGCAGACGAATAACGTGAACGGCTTCAGCTGGAGCACCAACAGTACCACGTCATTTGGTCAGATGACGCACCAGACCGGTAGTGGTGCAACCGCCACGCAGACCCGTGACGGCAGTATGGTGATGGACGCCAGTGGGGCAATGTCCCGTTTGCCGGTTGGTATTAATGCAACGCGTCAGATTGCAGCAGCGCAACAGGAAATGGCCCGGGAGTCGATGAATAAGGCGGAAAGTGCCCTGCATGGGTTCAGCAGCAGTATTGCCAGTGCCTGGAACACGCTCAGTCAGTTTGGCTCTAACCGGGGAAGCAGTGATTCAGTCACCAGTGGTGCTGACAGCACGATGAGTGCGCAGGACTCCATGATGGCCAGCCGTATGCGCAGCGCAGTGGAAAGCTATGCGAAGGCGCATAATATCAGTAATGAGCAG
>ULSU01078687.1_pt1 | contig 14097 bp, 10 predicted proteins | sample 1956941 | NCBI WGS metagenome assembly ULSU01 (sample SAMEA4835715, study PRJEB28245) | human gut metagenome | biome: gut microbiome; material: fecal sample | place: Denmark | collected 2008
ACACACAGCACAAAGTAGAAAGAAAAGCTTTTGAGATAATGACCAATAGCATCGTAGGTAAGTTGACTAAGACAGATGATATCGCGAAAAGACAGGAAACATTCCTTGAACTTATTGACAAGGCAGAGACTTTCTGGGGAAATGGCGCAGACAAGGCAACATTGGATAAGGTCAGAGAGTATGTAAAGAATCCGGAGAACAGATGGGTGAAGTTTGTAAACCGTGTTCTGGATGAGACAAATCCAAATTATGCTAAGAAATTCCTTCTGAATTTAGGATATGAAGCATTTTTCCGTGGAACAAAGACAATCAGGGCAAACCGTGAGAAGTACAACTGTAATATTCCATGGCTGATTCTTTTTGACCCGACAGACGCATGTAATATGCATTGTGTAGGATGCTGGTCTGGCACATATGGCCACAAGAATAACATGTCCTATGAGGATATGGATAAGATTGTTACACAGGGTAAGGAACTTGGAACTTATCTTTACTTTATGACAGGTGGAGAACCGACTGTTCGTAAGAATGATATTTTAAAACTTGCTGAGAAGCATAATGATTGTATGTTCGGTCTTTTCTCCAACTCTACTCTGATTGATGAGGAGTTATGTAAGAAGATTGTAGAACTTGGAAATATTACATTCCTTCTTTCCATTGAGGGAACACCTGAGACAAATGACGGACGTCGTGGTGACGGACATTATGCAGCCGTTATGAAGGCAATGGATCTGTTGAAACAATATGGTATCATATTCGGAACTTCTATCTGCTATACCAGAGCCAATGTTGAGGCTGTTACCGATGAGAAATTCTTACGTTTCATTGCTGATAAGGGCGCACGTTTCGGTTTCTACTTCCATTATATGCCGGTAGGACAGAACGCAGCTCCGGAGCTGATGCCGACATTGGAACAGCGGGAAGAAATTATTAAGAAGATTCGCTGGGTTCGTACCGGAGACAATGATATCGGATTTTTCCCAATGGACTTCCAGAATGACGGAGAATTTGTTGGCGGATGTATTGCCGGTGGACGTAACTACTTCCATATTAATGCACAGGGAGACGCAGAACCGTGCGTATTTATCCATTTCTCGGATTCGAATATCCATGATAAGTCAATCCTTGAGATGCTGCAGAGTCCATTGTTTAAGGCATATCATGAAGGACAGCCATTTAACAGAAACCACCTGCGTCCATGTCCGATGCTTGAGAATCCAAAGCTCTTAAGAGAAATGGTAAACAAGACTGGTGCGAAGGGAACAAACGCTGAGGCAGAAGAGACTGTGGAGCATCTTTGCTCTAAGTGTGACCACTATGCAGAAGAGTGGGGACCGGTTGCAGACCGTATCTGGGCAGAACAGAAACATAAGAAGGCACCTTATGAGAACTATACGGAAGAAAAGAGAGAACATCCGGAACTTGCAGCATTTGAGCATGCGGATGGTTCCAATGGATTAAGAGATGAGGATCTTCAGTAATTAAATCAGATGTTAAAATAGGACTAAATCAGCACTTGTGATGGAATATTCCATCAGCTGGTTTGGTCCTTTTTTTATTTCAGAAGAATGGTCGAATGGACTTGCAGCAGTTTTTAACAAGAAGACATTTTTTGATACAATTACAGATAATGTTGGTGTATTGAGCAAAAGTACTTTGGAAAAATATTTGAAAAAGTATTTGGAATCTGGTGAAATAGTGCGTATTGGAAGAAATGCGTATTGTGCCAGAGGAAAACTAAAAGATTATGAATATGATTATTCTGATATAGCAGTTCATATAGCGAAAATATTGAAGGAGGATTTTTACGATTTAGATTTCAGAATTTCAGAGCTGTATCAAATGAATCGTTTTTTGAATCATCAAATTGCACATAATGTTATTTTTGTCTTCGTAGAGAAAGAATTGTGTATTTCTGCCTTTGAAAGATTGAAAAAAGAGTATGAAGGCAACATACTTATAAATCCAACGGAAGAAGATTTTTTTAATTATAGACGAGAAGATATGATTGTTGTAAGAAATCTTTTGACGGAATCACCAAAAGGGAAAAAGGAGGTCTGGCATACAGGTTTAGAAAAATTGCTGGTAGACATTTTTTCGGAGAAGCTGATAAAAGCAATGTTTAGTGAATCAGAGTATCCAGCAATATATGAAACAGCATTTAATTCTTATGTTGTGGATGAGAGTCAGATGTTCAGGTATGCTAAAAGACGAAAAAGCGCAGATAAGATAAAGAAATTTATACAGGAAGAAACGGATGCAAAATTACGATTGGAGTAGAGTAGTTATCAATGATTACTAGAGAGAATTATAGCATGGCGTATTGTAAGAGCAGTCCCGGAACAGAGCTATCATCTGCATTGGAAGCAGGGACGGTATAAGCAATGATATAATCGTTGGCAATGCAGCCAAAGGAAAGGGCTGCGGTGGCACATAAATATAAATACCAGAGCTTTAGATTGCTCAGGCGGACCGTAATAAAATATGCAATAAGGCATACAGACAGGAGTGGGAAAAAGAACATCTCTGGTGGACTTAAAAACCGCCGGGGTGATAACTTTAGATGCAGACGATGTTACTGGTGATGCATTTATCTCTGCCGGTTCAGTTAAGCTTGAGGCGGATCAGTTGCACATCTATTTATCAGGTGGAACGGTGAAGTATCTGATAGAGGCAACGGATGGGCAGAACGGAGAAATCAGCCTGAAAAAGACTGGTTCCCTGAATTCGTTTGATCTGGATAATGGAAATAATATAAATGTAACAGATGCATTTTTTAAAGCAAAAGATACATTTCTGTCATCCAATGGAAACAGTAATTCGAACAGTTCGAGTGGCAGGATAGTTCTTGTGGGTGAAACAATAGCAGAAGGCAATCTTGAATTAGAAACAGTAAAAGATGTAACAATCCGCGCAAAGAAGACTGCGGTAAAAGGAAATCTCGCTGTCAATGCAGAAAATGGATATGGTGTTGAGATAACCAGTGAAGGGGGAGCGGTATCAACCGGAAGTACAGAGATTACGGCACCTTCATTATTTGTTACGCTGCAGGCACAAAATGACATTGCACTTCTGGGAGGAACATTGCAGACGCAGAATGATATCGTAAAATATAGCGATGGCGGGGAAAACTGGGTACAGATAATGGCAACCGGCGAGACATATGATGCAGATAACTGTGAACATCCGATTTTAGCAGGATATTCCGGCAGATGTATGGTCTGTGGAGCAAGTGACATAGAATATGCAGAGCTGATTGGAACGGATGGAACGACTAAGAGAATGCTGAATGGAGACTTCGGTGGAACCGGAGCACATAATGATTTCAGATACCTGGAAGATGGAGATACCATCAAATTTGTGAAGGATATTTATGGAAATGGAAGAACCGCAGCAATCGGAGACAGTAAAGCCGTAACCCTTGACCTGAACGGACATACATTGATTCTGGATACGATTTCATCAGGGAACAATCTTACCATTGCAAATGGTAACTATAAGGGAAAGATTACCAATGGCGGTGTCGGACTTACAAAGGAACTGACCTTTAAAAATGCAAAAGCAGCACTGACTGATTTACAGTGGATGACGAACAGTGGAGTAAAGCTTGAGGGAAGTGAAGTTACAGTATCCGGAAATAACGGTTCTGGACAGTGCTGGTTAGAGAAGCTTACAATGGATGAAGATTCAAGGCTGGTATTAAAGAATGTAAGCCAGGGTATTTCGAATTATGCTAATGTTGCACTGGAAGAAAGCCTGGGAACAATCCGGGGATTCCTGCCAAAAGATTATTCTATCGCAAATAGGAAGAGAAATCCTGCAGATGCTGATTACAGAAATACCATTGTGGATGCAGATGGTCAGATTGCCCAGAATGTGGAGCTTCGTTATCGTAAGATGACAGATGCAGATTTATCGGCAACATTGAATCCAACGACCTATACTTATGATGGAACAGCAAAGGAACCGGAAGTACTTGTGGTATATGACGGACAGACACTGACAAAGGATACGGATTATACCGTTGCTTATTCGGATAACAAAAATGCAGGAAATGCAGAGGTAACAATAACAGGTATTGGAGTGTATCATGAAGCAGCACATCTGCAATTTACGATAGGGAAGGCAGGTCAGGCGGCACCAACAGGACTGAAGGCTGTAAATACCAGTAAAACAGGTGCAAGTGATGGAGCCATTGAAAACCTGACTACTGCAATGGAATACAGCACAGATGAAATTCATTGGACCAAGGTTACAGATGGTACAAAGATAAACCAGCTTACAGCAGGTGACTATTTCGTACGGTATGCAGAGACAGGGAACTATCTGGCTTCTGCATCTACAAAGGTGACAGTTGCCGTAAAGGAAGACCCTTCCACTGGAAACGGTTCCAATACGGCAGCCCTGACGGGAACAACACAGAAGACGGCAACCATAAAAACTGGTGATGAAACACCGGTTGGAAGAATACTGCTTCTTATGTTTTCCGCAGCCGGATTACTGGTTGTGGCAGCTGCAGGCAGAAAGAAATATTGTTAATTGTTTAAGAAGGCACGCAGCGCATCCTTTTGTGCTTTATAATCACTGATTCCTAAATCATAAAGCTCCTGCATGATTTTCGGGTCAGTGGTAAAAGTGCCAATCTTAACCTGATGGGACGGTGCAAAGAGAAATGCCCGTCCTTCTTTTTGTAATTTTGCAGCAACTTCTACCGAGTGCCGGTAATTTAAGTGTCTGTTATCAATTGCAGTAATCGTATTTGGAAATTTCCGTAACATCTTTTTGTAAAGAAAACGGTAACTCTCCGGCTGCTTGACATAGCCAAGTGGACGGCAGTAGATAATTACTACCTTGTCGCAGCCATCTGCAATGGCACGTTCAACCGGAATGGAATCTGCAACACCGCCATCATAGTAATAATTGCCGTGAAAAGAAATCGGTTTGCAGAAGCCCGGAAGGGCACAGGTTGCCATAATGCCGCGGTAATCATCACGGCCTAAATCTTCTTTGGAAAAATATTCTGCCTTTCCGGTGGCAGCATTGGTTGCCGGAAAATGAAATTCACTTGGATTTGCTACTAAGGCATCATAATCCAGCGGGTCGTTTCCTGTGGAATTGGTTAAGGTTCCGTAAATATATTGAAGCCCGAAGAGAGAACCGGTTTTAATCAGATTTTTGATACTGATGTAGCGGGGGTCTTTTACATGCTCTATATAGAAACGCAGATTACGGCCACGTTGCCCGGCAAGGTAAGAAGCAGTATTTGCCGCACCGGCAGATACCCCCATACAATAATCAAATGTAACATTGTCGTCTAAGAAGGCATCCAGAATTCCGGCACTGTAAGCGCATTTCATACCGCCGCCTTCTACAATCAATCCAGACTTTTCCATGATATTCACCTCTTGAGATATACTTCGTTAATTTTTTCACATATAGTTTAGCACATTGAAGAAGAAAGTCAAAATACATTTTTTATTGTATGTATATTCCGGGAAAATATAAGAGTTTGCGGCATTCGGGCTGCTACCCATATGTCACTGCATTGTTAAGAGTCTCTAAGAATTTCATGAAATATAAAAAAAGTTCCGGCAACCGGCACAAATTCACATCCATGTTCATCTGTGCCTTGCTGGCACGTCCATGTGCCAGCATTGCCAGTTTTGGTGAGAAATTCTAAGAGTCTCTAAACAATTTCGTTAATATATGGGTAGCAGCACGAATGCCGCAAATTGATATAATTTCCCCGGAATAATCCACACAGAATCTCCTTCCGGTCGTTGAAACCTTCTGCAAAAAACGCTATAATATGAGACAGTGATAAAAGGCGAAGAATAGAAATAGTGGAAGAGAGGAAGCGGGAATGGCATTTGCCCATTTACATGTACATACAGAATACAGTCTGTTAGACGGTTCAAATAAAATAAAAGAATATGTGGAGAAAATCAAGGCACTTGGCATGACAGCAGGGGCGATTACCGACCATGGTGTTATGTATGGTGTCATTGATTTCTATAAGGCAGCCAGGGAGGCGGGAATTAACCCGGTTCTTGGCTGTGAAGTCTATGTGGCTCCCGGCTCCAGATTAGACCGCGAGATGGTACATGGAGAGGACAGATACTATCATCTTGTGCTTCTGGCAGAGAATAACACAGGCTATAGCAATCTGATGAAAATTGTATCCAAAGGCTTTGTGGAGGGATACTATTATAAGCCGCGTGTGGACATGGAAGTGTTAGAAAAATACCATGAGGGAATCATTGCCCTAAGTGCCTGTCTGGCAGGTGAAGTACAGCGTAATCTGGTACGTGGAATGTATGAAGAAGCAAAAGAAGTAGCTTACCGCTATGAACGCTGTTTTGGAAAAGGCAATTTCTTTTTAGAGCTGCAGGATCATGGAATTCCGGAGCAGAAGCTGGTAAACCAGCAGCTTCTCCGCATGAGTCAGGAGACCGGAATTGAGCTGGTAGCAACCAATGACGTGCATTACACCAATGCAGAGGATGCAGAGCCTCATGACATCCTGCTCTGCCTTCAGACCGGAAAAAAATTAGCGGACGAAGACAGAATGCGTTATGAAGGCGGACAGTATTATGTCAAATCCGAAGAGGAAATGAAATCACTTTTTCCATATGCACTGCAGGCACTGGAAAATACCCAGAAGATTGCAGACCGCTGTCATGTGGAAATTGAATTCGGACATACCAAGGTACCGCATTTTGAGGTGCCGGAAGGCTATGATTCCTGGACTTATTTAAATAAATTGTGTCATGAAGGACTGGATAAGCGGTATGGAGCCGATGCACCAAAATACTTACAGAAATTAGATGACGAGCTTGCCGTTATTAAAAATATGGGATATGTGGACTATTTCCTGATTGTGTGGGACTTTATCCATTATGCGAGAGAGCATGATATTATGGTGGGACCGGGACGAGGCAGTGCCGCAGGAAGCCTTGTTTCTTACACCACCGGAATTACAGATATTGACCCGGTTCGTTACAATCTGATTTTTGAGCGTTTCTTAAATCCGGAACGTGTATCTATGCCCGATATTGATGTGGACTTCTGCTTTGAACGAAGACAGGAAGTTATTGATTATGTGGTAGAAAAATATGGCAAGGACTGTGTGACACAGATTGTAACCTTTGGTACGCTGGCAGCTCGTGGAGTAATCCGTGATGTGGGGCGTGTCATGGATTTGCCTTATAATTTTGTGGATACGATTGCCAAGGCAATTCCAAATGAACTGGGAATTACCATTGATAAGGCACTGATGATGAACCCGGAGCTTCGTGGCATGTATGAATCCGATGAGTCGGTAAAGAAACTTATCGATATGTCAAGAAGATTAGAAGGTCTGCCGAGGCATACGTCCATGCATGCAGCAGGCGTGGTAATCAGCCAGAAACCAATGGATGAATATGTTCCGTTGTCAAGAGCATCCGATGGCACCATAACCACACAGTTTACCATGACTACCATTGAAGAATTAGGACTTCTGAAAATGGATTTCTTAGGACTCAGGACACTGACTGTAATCCAGAATGCAGTCCGTCTTGCAGAAAAGAGCAGCGGTAAAAAAATTGATATGAATGCCATCGACTATAACGATAAGAAAGTGCTAGACTCTCTTGGAACCGGCAAAACCGATGGTGTCTTCCAGTTGGAAAGTGCCGGAATGAAGAACTTCATGAAGGAGTTAAAGCCACAGAGCTTAGAGGATGTTATCGCAGGCATTTCTCTTTACCGTCCGGGTCCAATGGACTTTATTCCGGCTTATATCAAGGGAAAAGACCACCCGGAAAGCATTACCTATGACTGCCCGGAATTGGAGCCGATTCTGGCGCCGACCTATGGCTGTATCGTATATCAGGAACAGGTTATGCAGATTGTACGTGACCTCGCCGGTTATACATGGGGCAGATCTGACCTGGTGCGCCGTGCCATGTCTAAGAAAAAGGGCAAGGTAATGGAGCAGGAGCGGAAGAACTTTGTCTATGGTAATCCGGAAGAAAATGTTCCAGGCTGTATTGCAAGAGGAATCGATGAGAAAGTGGCAAACAAGATTTATGATAACATGATTGACTTTGCCAAATACGCATTTAATAAATCCCATGCGGCAGCTTATGCAGTGGTTGCATATCAGACCGCATATTTGAAATACTATTATCCGGTAGAGTTTATGGCAGCGTTAATGACATCAGTCTTAGACAATACTTCCAAAGTCTCAGAATATATCTACACCTGCCGCCAGATGGGAATCGCAATTCTGCCGCCGGATATCAATGAAGGCGAGGGTGGTTTCTCCGTATCCGGACAAGCAATCCGCTATGGACTTTCTGCCATTAAGAGTATCGGAAGACCGGTGATTGATGCCATTGTGGAGGAGCGTAAAATCCGTGGGCCGTTTACCACGTTAAAGGATTTTATTACAAGACTTTCCGGAAGAGAAGTGAATAAACGGACCATAGAAAACTTTATCAAAGCGGGAGCCTTAGACGGACTGGAAGGAAACCGTCGTCAGAAGATGATGATATACGGTTCTCTTTTGGATGCACTGAATCAGGAAAAGAAGACCACAATGGCTGGTCAGATGACACTTTTTGATATTGCACCGGAAGAGGACAAGGCAGAGTACGAAATCAAGCTTCCGAATGTAGAAGAGTATGATAAAGAAGTGCTTCTTGGCTTTGAAAAGGAAGTCCTGGGCATATATATCAGCGGACATCCGCTGGAAGAATATATGGAGCGTTTAAAGAAGAATACCAATGCCGTTACCACAGACTTTGTACTGGATGAAGAGACCGGAACCCTTAAGGTATCGGATGGCGCAAAGGTGCGTATCGGTGGAATGATTACCGATAAAGTCATCAAGTATACCAAGAGTAATAAGGCAATGGCATTTATTACGTTAGAAGATCTGGTGGGAACAGTGGAAATCATCATTTTCCCGAAGGATTATGAGCGTTATGCAAAATATCTTGAAAATGATGCCAAAGTATTTGTGGAAGGCCGTGTAACTGCAGAAGAAGACCGCAACGGCAAGCTTATTTGTGAGAAAATCATTTCCTTTGATGAAGTGAAACGGGAGCTGTGGCTGCAGTTCCCAAGTAAGAGTGATTTCGAAGAAAAAGAAGGTGCTCTTTATGGAAAAATGATGGATGCCGATGGCTCAGAGCATGTCGTTATTTATCTTGCAGCAGAAAAACAGATGAAGCGTCTGCCGGAAAACAGAAATGTTGCAATTACAAAAGAGCTTTTAGAAGAACTTGGGAATTTCTTAGGTAAAGACAATGTAAAAGTTGTAGAAAAGTCGTTGTAGCCATTGCAAAACCACAGTTTAAGGATTAGAATAAAAATGATTGGATAAAGAACAAAGAGAAGTGTTTACATATAGGAGGTAACAGGGAATGTCAAAAGAAATTCAGACAATTGGTGTTTTAACCAGTGGCGGGGATGCTCCGGGCATGAACGCTGCTATCCGTGCGGTAGTAAGGGAAGCTATTGCAAAGGGAAAGAAAGTAAAAGGAATTAAGAGAGGTTATGCAGGTCTTTTGCAGGAAGAGATTATTGATATGGAAGCAAAAGATGTAGCAGACATTATCCAGAGAGGTGGAACAATTTTACAGACTGCACGTTGTCAGGAATTCGTAACACCGGAAGGACAGCAGAAGGGTGCTGAAATCTGCAGAAAACATGGCATTGATGGAATTATCGTAATCGGTGGAGACGGTTCCTTTAAGGGCGCACAGAAGCTGGCAGCACTTGGAATCAACACCATCGGATTACCGGGAACCATTGACCTTGATATTTCCTGTACCGATTATACCATCGGTTTTGATACCGCAGTAAATACTGCCATGGAAGCCATTGATAAGGTACGTGATACCTCAACCTCCCATGAGCGCTGCTCCATCATTGAAGTAATGGGCAGAGGTGCAGGCTACATTGCACTGTGGTGTGGTATTGCCAATGGAGCAGAGGATATCCTGCTTCCAGAGAAATATGATTATGACGAGCAGAAGCTTGTAAATAATATTATAGAGAACAGAAAACGTGGAAAGCAGCATCATATTATTGTAAATGCAGAAGGTATCGGTCATTCCGCAAGCATGGCAAAGAGAATTGAAGCAGCAACCGGAGTTGAAACCAGAGCGACCATCTTAGGACACATGCAGCGTGGTGGAAGCCCGACCTGTAAAGACCGTGTTTATGCATCTACCATGGGATGCATTGCCGTAGATTTGCTGTGCGAAGGCAAATCAAACCGTCTTGTAGCATATAAAAATGGTGAATTCGTAGATTATGATATTGACGAGGCACTGGCAATGACCAAATCCATTCCGGAATATCAGTATGAAATCTGTAGAAATCTTTCCAGATAGGATGTTATTATGATTACCAGTACAGCAAATCCGCAGGTAAAAAAATTAATTCAGTTAGTAAAAAAAGCCAAAGTTCGTAATGAACAGAGGCTTTTTGTTGTGGAAGGAATCCGTATGTTCCGGGAAATCCCGGAAGGCTGGCTTGATAGAATTTATGTTTCCGAGCATTTCATGGAAGAGGAATCCCATGTAAAAGTTCTGCAGGGGAAAAATTATGAAGTACTTGCCAATCATGTGTTTGAAAGTGTGTCCGATACCAAGACACCGCAGGGAATCCTTTGTCTTGTGAAAATGCCGGATTATACCCTAGAAGAAGTAATACCAAGGGAAAATGCCCATCTTCTGATTCTTGAAAGTATTCAGGATCCGGGCAATTTAGGCACGATGTTCCGGACCGGAGAGGGAGCGGGAATCAGCGGAATTATCATGAACCGCACCACTGTAGATGTTTTTAATCCAAAGACCATCCGCTCCACTATGGGCAGTATCTTTCGCGTACCATTTTTCGTGACGGAAAACCTGCAGGATATACTGATGCAGTTAAAGTCCCGGAAAATAAAGCTTTACAGTGCCCATCTGCAGGGCAGTGTTTCTTATGAGGAGCCGGATTATAAAGAACCCACAGGCTTTTTAATTGGAAATGAAGGAAATGGATTATCGGATGAGATTGCCAGAATGGCAGATACCTATATCCACATTCCAATGGCAGGAAAAGTAGAATCACTTAATGCAGCAATTGCGGCAACACTGCTGATGTATGAGGCAGCACGCCAGAGGAGGTAAGGGATGTTCCGGTTATGGGCAAAAGAATTTAAAGACAATCATATGTTAAAGGATACCACCATCTGTGATGACTCCGGGGATACCAGAACCCATAAGGTGTTCCGGGCATTAGATGAGGTGTGCTATACCTTTGATTTGGGAAAACCAATCTGGTTAGACCGCAATGTGGATGAATTTAAGCGGCATGCGAAGACCAGGTTTTATCAGGATAATTTTGTGGAAGAAATTGAATTTGATTTTTTGGAAATTCATGTGATTGAAGAGGATTAAGTAACTGTGTCAGGAGGAAAGAAAATGGAAGGGCAGATGCGCCGGGATACCATCATTAAGATGCTGGGGGAGAAGGGAAAACCTTTGTCCGGAACAGAATTGGCAAAAGAATTAGGAGTCAGCCGTCAGGTGATTGTACAGGATATTGCATTGCTTCGTGCAGTAAATAAGAATATTTTAAGCACCAACAAAGGCTATGTGCTTTATGACCCTTCGGAAGAGACACAGAAAGCAAGAAGAACCATTGCAGTAAGCCACAGTGATGAACAGACACAGGATGAGCTTTATACCATCGTGGATTTCGGTGGAAAAGTCTTAGACGTCGTAATCGAGCATGATATTTACGGACAGATAACGGTGGATCTGATTTTAAAAAGCCGTCAGGATGTGGACGAATTTATTGCAAAGGTTGCAAAGAGCAAGGCAAAGCCGCTTAAGACACTGACCGGAAATAAACACTTTCATACCGTAGAAGCAGATTCAGAACAATTACTTGACATCATAGAAGAAAAATTACGGGAAAAAGGCTACGCAAGATAACAGCTTGACTTTTTTTCCCGATATGGTAAACTACTCCTTGACTGACAAGACAACTGACAAGACAGCTAAAGTCAAGGAGGAAGAAAATGGAAAAGATAAAAGCGTTCTTAAAACGCAAAAATATTATTATCTCAGCAAAAAGATATGGCATTGATGCCTTAGGTGCAATGGCACAAGGTCTTTTTGCTTCTCTTTTAATTGGAACAATTATCAGTACAATTGGTGAGCAGGCTGGCATCCAGCTTCTGGTGGACATCGGTGGATATGCCAAAGCAGCAACCGGTCCGGCAATGGCAATCTCCATTGGTTTTGCTTTGCAGTGTCCGCCACTGGTGCTTTTTTCACTGGCAGCCGTCGGTGTGGCCGCAAATACCCTGGGTGGAGCAGGCGGACCGCTGGCAGTATTGATTGTCACCATCTTTGCAGCCGAATTCGGTAAAGCAGTATCCAAAGAAACCAAAATTGATATTATCGTCACTCCGTTTGTAACCATTTTCATCGGAGCAGGCTTATCCATCTGGTGGGCACCGGCAATCGGAGCCGCAGCCAGTGCAGTAGGAAATGCCATTATGTGGGCAACCGAGTTGCAGCCGTTCTTTATGGGAATTTTAGTCTCTGTAATTGTAGGTATCGCACTGACGCTGCCAATCAGCAGTGCTGCAATCTGTGCAGCTTTGGGACTGACCGGACTGGCAGGAGGAGCTGCAGTAGCAGGATGCTGTGCCAACATGGTAGGTTTTGCAGTACTGAGCTTCCGGGAAAATAAATGGGGTGGACTTTTCGCACAGGGAATCGGAACTTCCATGTTACAGATGGGAAATATCGTGCGGAATCCAAGAATCTGGCTTCCGGCAATTTTAAGCTCCGCCATAACAGGCCCAATAGCAACCTGCGTATTCCATCTTCAGATGAACGGTGCAGCTGTAGCATCCGGAATGGGAACCTGTGGACTTGTTGGTCAGATTGGTATTTATACCGGCTGGATTAATGATATTGCATCCGGTGCCAAGGCAGCCATTACACCAATGGACTGGATTGGAATGCTGTTAGTATGCTTCATTTTACCGGGTGTTTTAACCTGGGCATTCGGTCTGTTCTTCCGTAAGATTGGCTGGATCAAAGAAAATGATTTGAAACTCGATTTATAAGAAAGATTTAAGAAAATATAGATAAAAGTTATACCATAGAAAACAAGAACAATACCTCTTGTGCATAATTATTAAAAATTGATAAAAATTTAACTAATAACAAGCACGTTAAACAAAGATATGCTATACTAAAATTAGATTGTTATTGCATATATTATAACTTATGAGGAAAATTCCGGAAATATAAAAAGGTTATTTTCCGCAGTAGATGCATGGAGGAGTAGAAAATGGAATCACCAATTGAAGTGACAGAAGGTGTAGATGGTTGGAATACCATAATCTTTCTTTATAATTCTGCATTAAAAGAAGTTGGAACCAAGCTTGAAATATTGAATGATGAATTTCAGCATGTACATCAGTACAATCCGATAGAATATATAAAGCGGCGGATTAAGACGCCGGAGAGTATCGTAAAGAAGCTGAAACGATATGGTTACGAGAGCACCATTGATAATATGGTCAATTATGTAAATGACATTGCAGGAATCCGTATTGTATGTTCCTTTACCTCTGATATTTATCGTATGGCAGAGATGATTGGAAAACAGAATGACCTTACCGTGGTATCGGTAAAGGATTATATCAAGCATCCGAAGGAAAGCGGCTATAAGAGTTATCATATGTTGGTTACGGTGCCGATTTTCTTATCAGACCGTGTAGTGGATACAAAGGTTGAGATTCAGATACGGACCATTGCCATGGATTTCTGGGCGAGTCTTGAACATAAGATTTATTACAAATTCGAAGGAAATGCACCGGAATATATCAGTAAAGATTTACGGGAGTGTGCAGAAATTGTTTCTATGCTGGATGCAAAGATGTTATCCTTGAACGAAGCAATTCTAGAGGCTAAGGCAGCACAGGAAGCAGCGCTATTGCGGGAAGAAAAAGATAGAGCGGATAAAGAAAAATAAAAGAAGCTGCCGGTTTGAGGTGACCCCTCAAAGTTAGACTTTTACGAGGCGACT
>ULSU01039050.1_pt1 | contig 14036 bp, 11 predicted proteins | sample 1956941 | NCBI WGS metagenome assembly ULSU01 (sample SAMEA4835715, study PRJEB28245) | human gut metagenome | biome: gut microbiome; material: fecal sample | place: Denmark | collected 2008
GCTGCTTAGCACATTATTGAATTATTAACGAACTATTGTTAAATTAAACATCTATTTTAATACTATCGTTGCATTTATTCTTTTCTCTTCACCCAAACCTTATGGCTGCCGCGGCCTAGTGAATCTATCGGTGAAGTCTTGTCATTTGTCAGCTCCTTCAGTTCCATAGAGGCAGCAGTACGGCTCAGGTTGTTGATGGAGGCATAATCGCCTAGGGTGAGAACTCCGTTCTTCTCTATCACCTCCAGGGCTCGGGCGATGCGTTCTTCCCTGGAATACAGCTGCTTACGGATAACCTTTACGCCACCCATATCACGCTCCAGGTCACGGTCGGTTTCACGCTTCACCTCCTTGACAAACTCGGGGGACGCCTTGAAGTTGATGTCCTTCACGCCCACCTTGCGGTACGTCATCTTATCATCTGGATTCAGAATTTCCCTAGGCTTCTCATCCTCGAAAGCGAGGGAGAGGGAGAAGGTGCCGAAACCTTCCAGATTCACATTGTACCCCATGGAGAGCATATCTGTCAGCATATCAACCACATCGGTCAATACAGCCTCCGTGGTACTTTCCGAAATACCGCGATGGTAGTTCTGCATCATCTTGACGAACTCTTTTCGGGATAGTGTCCGGTTGGTCACCATCTTGGGATAAACTCTGCGCTTGCCTTCATCACGCAAATCATTCAACTCTTGCAACTTGTACTTAGCCATATCAGTTTCCTTTCTTATTAAGATGGTTATCACTCCTTATTGCAGCAGTCTTTGCATCCTACAGTATTTATGATCATACCTAAGAAGAAAAGACCACAAACCTAGGAAGAAAAGTATTTAATCCTAGGAGAAATCTCCGTTCACCGACGCCGAATGTCCGTTCAGCGTCGATGAACGGCGGTTCAACGTCGCTGAATGTCGGTTCAACGTCGGTGAACGAAGATTTCTACCTTGCAAAGATACAACTTTATCAGATATAAAACAAGACTTTTCCTGAATATCTTTACTTTTCCGGCCATAATTCTTCGTTTTTTGAGCTTATTTCTTTGCGTATCCCAAATAATTGTGTTAACTTTGTAGTCAGATTGCAAACCAAAGGTCAAAGGATTGCAAACCAAAGACAAAGAAAAAGACTAAGATTAGACATTCTTATGAGTATGAAGATATTAGCAACCAGCGACTGGCATCTGGGCAACCTGTTTCACGGCAACGACCGTCTGCCGGAACACAAGCATTTCCTAAAATGGCTCCTGGAACAAATCGCTGAACAAAAGCCCGATGCTCTCCTCATCGCAGGAGACATCTTTGATAACGGAAATCCATCGGCAGCGGCACAGACCGTTTATTACGAGTTTCTTGCCGATGCTACCCAACTGTGCCCGAACATGCAGGTCATCATTACCGCCGGCAACCACGATTCCGCCAGCCGACTGGAGGCTCCCCGTCCGCTGCTCACCCGATACCATGTGGAAATAAGAGGAAACGTAAGGAATATCTGGAAGCAGGGAGAAAGCGAGGACGATAATAAAACCGGCGGACATTGGATCTATTCCTTCGATGACCTCATCATCCCCGTAACCAACGAGGCAGGAGAAGAAGTTATCATCCTCGCCATACCTTTCCTTAGAAGCGATGTGGTGCAGAACGCCAGCTACTCGCAGGGAGTCAACGACTTTCTGAGAGAACTGACGGCTGAGGCTCGAAAGAAATACCCGGGCAGGAAGTGCATCATGATGGCACACATGTACGCCAAGGGTTCGGACATCGCCAAAAAGGATGCGAGCGAGAAAATCATCATCGGCGGACAGGAGGAAGTGGACCTGGAAGGATGGAACGAACATCCCGACTATATGACTTGCGGACACATCCACAAACGGCAACATATCTGGAACACCGACTGGGCAAGATATACGGGAAGTATCCTCCCGATGTCGTTTGCCGAGAAAGACTACACCCACGGCATCGACCTCATCACCATAGAACACGGAGAAGAGGAGGAAGGAAAGGAAACCGGCAAGAGCAAGGAATGGAAAGTAGATTTTCTGGAATACAAGCCTCAGCACGCCCTCCGCATCCTGCCCGAAGATGAGGAAGAACTGACCTTCAAGAAATGGCAGAAGCTCATCAATTCTGAACTTTCAGAGAGAACAGACGGCGAACTGAGCGACCATTTCGACTACGTGATGCTGAAGGTAAAACAGGAGAAACTGATCAGCGATGACATCAAGGAACTGGAGAAACTCGTCAACGAAAAGGATGCCGTGCTCTGCAAAATCCAGCGCATCATCCCACAACTGGACCTCTCCACCATCCAGGGTTCCCAGCACATCACCAGCATAGAAGACATCATCAACCGTCCTCCGCTCGACACGCTGAAGGAAGCCTTCGCCATCAGACACAACGCTCCGATGAACGAAAGACAGGAGAAAATGTTATCCGATTTATTAACGACATCATCATTATGAAATTCCTACAACTCGAAATACTCAACCTCGCTTCGCTTGACAAACAGGGTGGCGAGGTCATCAACTTTGAAGAAGGTGCCTTAGGCGAGAGCACCATCTTCAGCATCGTAGGTCCGACGGGAAGTGGCAAGTCTACCCTACTCGATGCTATCTGCCTTGCCCTCTACAACCGCGCCCCTCGCTACCCCAGGAAGAAAGGCGACAAGAACCAGAGCATCGAGATTTTCGGAGCTGCCGATGCCAGCGAAAACAACCGTCTGGCACCTACCGACAGTAGAAACATCCTGACACGTGGCAAGAAGGAAGGCTACAGCAAACTCACCTTCCTTGCCAACAACGGCAGCATCTACCGCGCAGAATGGCACGTCAGATTCCAGAGAGTGCGCTACGAGAACGCCAAGACAGCGCTCTATAAAATCACGAGAAACGGAGAAGAGATAACAGAGGAAGCTGCCGACTGGAACGAACTGCCGAATATCATCGGACTCGACTACGACCAGTTTCTCCGTACCGTGCTCATCGCCCAAGGCTCGTTTGCCAACTTCCTGACGGCGAAGGAAAACGAGCGGTACGAACTCTTGGAAAAACTCATCGGATGCGAGGAAACTTATACGAACATCGCTACTGAAATCAAGAAGGCGAAAGACCAGGCGACGGATGCCTACAACCAGATGGCTGCATCGGTGGAAGCCGTAAAACAGAACCTGCTGAACGCTGAAGAACTCACCCAACTGAAGGAGGAAATCGACCGCCTGGAAAAGGCTGAGAAGGAACTCGACAGCCAGTTGCAAGCCATCTCGAAAGACCTGCAATGGTTTGAGGAAAACGATAAGCAAATCAAGCAAATCGCTATCTACCAGACTGATATGGAGCAAGCAGCTGATGCCATTAAAGCGATGCGAGCCCAGATTCTCCGTCTGCAGTTGCACGATGAAGTACAGCCAGCCGTCAACCTACTGCAGGAAGTAGAGCGACAGATGCAAAGCATCCACGAACAGGAAGAAAACATTCTGAAAGCGGAAGGAAACATCAAAAGTCAAGAGTCTGCCATCGACGAAAGCGAGAAAACTCTCACCAGTCTGAAGGAAGCAGTAAGCAAGGCACAGGAACAGCTGGAAAAGGCACTGCCGGTCATCGCTGAAGCAAGAGCGCTGAAAACAAAAATGGAAGCGGCGATGCCGAATCTGAAAGAAAAGAAAGAGGCTTTGGAGTTGGCACAGAAAGAGAATCTAACTGCCCAAAGAGATGTGGAGGAAAACGCCCGAAACATCCAAAAATGGGAAGCTGAAACGGAGAAAGCGAACCTTGCTCTCAAAGCGACACAGGAAGAGATTGCCAAGCAGAAACAGGTTCTGCACGAAGCGACGCAAGCCGCTGAACAGGCTTGGGAGAAGGAAAGAAATAAGACTGCCGGACAGAATATAGAGGAACTGCAGAACAGCAAGACTGTAGCTGACAGGAAACTACAGGATGTCCAGCAAGCCATCAAGGTTGTGGCTCATCTCGATGCTGCCACAACAGAAAAACAGAAGAATGAGGAGCGAATCCAGGTCTTGGGCAAGAGAAACGCAGAGATAGATGAAGCCCTGGGCAAGTTGACCATCGAGGCTCTGACCCAAGAGACCCTGACGCTGAGAAATGCCTATACCCTCATGGTGAGCGAGAAATGGGAGATTCATCGTGCCAACCTGACCGAAGGCAAACCTTGTCCGCTTTGCGGCAGCACGACCCATCCTTATCATACCGACAACAGACAGTTTGAGGAAGCCACTACAGAACTCTCTCAACTTCTGAAAGCCAAGGAGGATCTGCTGAAACTGCAGCAGAAAGAGGAAAAGGATCTTTCCGGCGAGAGAAAACAGAACGACGGTGAAGTACAGACGCTCCAGAAACAACAGGAAAAGCTGTCGGGTGAAATCGCAACTTACGAAGAGGAATGGAAGGCGCTCATCGCCCAGTATCCAAAGATTCCGAAAGCAGAGGCAGAACTGAAATCGCTCTTGCCTATCTATGAAAACAAGGCGAAAGATGCGAGCAGCAAACTGAGCCTCTTTAACAAGATTCAGAAAGAGATAGAACGGCTGACCCAACTCAAGGATAAGGCTGTAAAGGATGAAGCTGCGTATGAAAGCAAGGCCTCTACTATACAGAATAAAGCCCAAGAAAACGCTTCAACCTGCATCACAAAACTAGCTGAGCAGAAAGTACTTACCTCCAACTTCATCTCACAGCAAAAGAGCAAGGAGGAGGCTTACGGGAAAGCCCTTCAGGCATGGAATAGTACCAAGAAGGAAATGGAGGAATGGCAGGAGAAATATAAGCAGATTCTGAATGGCGAAGAACCAAACGCGGCAGAACAAAGACTGACAGCAGCAAAGGATGAGGCTACGAAAGCAGCAGATAACCAGAACGAGAATATCAACAAACTGAAGGCTGAACTCGCCAACAGTAAAGGTTCGCATCAAACCATGCTGTCTCAGAACAAAACGATGAAAGAGAATCTGCAAACGAAGGAAAAGGAACTCGACTTTTGGATTGAGGAATATAACAAGCAGCTTGAAGAAAAGATCATCGAAGGAAAAGACTCCGAAGAGGAAGGCATCGAGGAAAGAAGTATCGAACCAAGCCTTATCGACCGAAATACCATCCGGGAGATGCTTCACTCTGCCGAAGACTGGAATGCTATCCGACGGGAAAAGGACGAAAAGGAGAAAGCCGTGGCTTCAACTACCGCCCTTTACCAGAGCGCAGAAAAGGCGCATCAGCAGCATTTGGAACATCAGCCTGCCCAAACCCGTGATGCTCTCTTAGCCATTCAGCAGGAGTATCAGGAAAGAAGCCAGCGCAACGAACTGATTGCTGCCAAAGCCAGGATGCAGAACCATCAGGAAGCCGTGAAGCAGTTGGGTGACAAGGCTGAGGCTCTGAATCTCGTAACACAGGAAAAGGATGACTGGACAGCCATTACGGATGCCATCGGAGCAGACGGAAAGACGCTGCGCAAGATAGCCCAATGCTATACGCTCAGTTTCCTGATAGCGCACGCCAACCAGGAAATCAGAAAGTTCAACAGCCGTTACGAACTGCAGCAGGTAAAGCATTCGCTGGGCATCCGAGTCATCGACCACGACCGTGCCGACGATATCCGAGACACCACCTCCCTATCAGGTGGCGAAACCTTCATCGTGAGTCTGGGTCTCGCCTTGGGCCTGTCGGCGTTATCCTCCCGCAACATCTCCTTCGAGAACCTGTTCATCGACGAAGGCTTCGGAACCCTCGACCCCGATACCTTAGCCACGGTCATCGACTCCCTCGCCATGCTGCAAAGTTCGCAAGGCAAGAAGGTGGGCGTCATCAGTCATACCGACACGATGAGCGAGCGCATCACCACCCAGATAAGGATTATCAAGAATGGCAACTCCGGCAGCAGCCATATCGAGATCTATCCTTAACCCATCGCAATTACACCTTAAATTATATAGTAATTACACCTTATTTATCCCTATCAGCGCCAAGGATGGCGACAACGTGGTGAACAAGAGCGATGTGATTCGTCCTCACCATAACAAAAGAAAGGGTGTGCCATAAGTCCATGACACACCCTTTCTTTTGTTTCCATTGAATATTAAACCCTGTTTCCCTCTTTTGGGAATACTACGGTTGGCTTGAAGGTCTTAGCCTCCTCAAAGTCCATCAGGGCATAAGCGATGATGATGACGGTATCGCCCACCTGCACCTTGCGGGCTGCAGCACCGTTCAGGCAGATACAACCGCTGCCACGCTCACCCTTGATAATATAGGTCTCCAAGCGCTCACCATTGTTGTTGTCTACAATCTGAACCTTCTCGCCTGCTATCAGATTAGCAGCGTCCATCAAGTCCTCATCGATGGTGATGCTACCCATATAATTCAGGTTAGCCTCAGTTACGGTCACACAATGGAGCTTACTCTTCAATACTTCTATCTGCATTGTTCTGTTATTACTTGATCTGTTACGGATTAAACTTAATAAAGAATATCTATCGAGGAATTATCCCTTATACTTGATATGGTCGATGAGACGGATAGGAGTCTTACCGCAATAAACGGTGATGCACCCTACCACATAGGCACTATCCTCCCATGAAGAAACATCCTGCAGGCTGTCGCCATCCACAATCTGGAAATACTCTACCTCCAGACCCTCTACAGCATTGATGTCGGCAACCACCTTATCATGAGTTTCCTGTACAGTATGAGTCTTGGCATACTCCACACTCTCCTTCAGGGCCTTATAGATGTTTGGCGCAATGGCACGCTCATCAGGAGCCAGCAAAGTATTACGGCTGCTCTTAGCCAAACCGTCCTCATCACGGACAATAGGGCACTCCACAATCTGCACATCGCTGTTGATGTACTTCACGAGCTGCTTGATGACAGCAATCTGCTGCCAATCCTTCTCACCGAAATAAGCACGAGTTGGTCGAACGATATAGAAAAGACGGCTCACTACCTGACATACACCATTGAAATGACCCGGGCGCTTGGCACCCTCCATCACGGTAGAAACAGGTGGAAACTCAAAGTGGCGTGTATCTGGTGTAGGATACATCTCCTTCACCGATGGTGCAAACACATAGTCAGCACCACAAGCCTCCAAGAGCTTGCAGTCAGCATCGAGGGTACGAGGATAGCGATCCAAGTCACCCTGATCATTAAACTGTGTAGGATTCAGGAACACAGAAACCACAGTCACGCCATTTTCCTTCACACTGCGCTTAACAAGAGAGGCGTGACCCTCATGCAGCGCACCCATAGTTGGCACAAGGCCGATTTCCTTTCCCTCCTTACGACACATGAAGAGTTCGTTCTGGAGGTCAACAATCTTATTGAATACTTTCATCGTCATAATCTGTTTTCGGGTGCAAAATAACAACTTTTTTCTCAAATGAGAAAGAAAAAACCTAAAAATATGCGAATTAATGCCGAAAATAATGAATTTCGGAGAAAAAAATGCCCCTATTTGAAGTTTTTTTTGTACCTTTGCACGTAATTCGTAAGAATAAAATTTAATTTTTATGGCAAAAAAAGTATTATTTATCAATCAGGAGATCGACCCATACGTAGCCGAGTCTCACATGTCAATCATGGGACGCGAACTGCCTCAGAAGATGCAGGAAGCAGGTTTTGAGATCCGCACCTTCATGCCTAAGTGGGGCACCATCAACGAGCGTCGCGGACAATTGCACGAGGTCATTCGCCTGTCTGGTATGAACCTTATCATAGATGATACAGACCATCCGCTGATCATCAAGGTTGCATCTATACCAACAACACGACAGCAGATTTATTTCATCGATAATGACGACTATTTCAAGAGCCGCCAGATGGGCACCGATGAAAACGGAAAGGAATATGCCGACAACGGAGAAAGAGCTATCTTCTTTGCACGTGGCGTATTGGAAACCGTAAAGAAGCTCCGCTGGCAGCCTGACGTAATCGTCTGCCAGGGTTGGGCTAGCGCAGTAGTACCATTCTATGTAAAGACAGCCTACAGCGAAGAGCCTTCATTTGCAGAATCAAAGGTGATTACCGCTCTCTATACCAACGAACTCAAGGGTGAACTGGGTACCAACTTCAAACGTTGCGTTGCCTTCCGCGATGCCAAGTCAGAACTGCTCGACGGCTATCAGGACGACTTCAACTTCATTGAGCTCGGCAAACTCGCCATCGACTATAGCGACGGTGTAGTAGAAGGTGAAGAAGAAGCTAACCAGATCCTCTTTGATTATGCGAAGGAGAAGAACAAGCCTGTACTGGCTTATCCGGGAGAAGATATCCAGGAGCCATACGCAGACTTCATCAACAAGGTTTGTCCTGACGCAGAATAAAATTCCGACAACAGAGACACATACATATAAGGATAATGAAAATTTTAAGACTCTTAACAGTATTAGTAATAGCAGCGCTTACTTTCGCTGCATGTGATGACACCACCGAGGGAATCGGTGGTAGCATCACTAACGATATTGACAACATCAACATCACTAGCGCAGTATTTCCTGTAGCTACAAAGTCTATGGTTTCAGGTGCCGTATTGAGCCGCAACAACAGCGGTCTCATCGGTAAGATGAAAGACCCGGAAACCGGCAACTATGTAAAGGGTGACTACATGACCCAGTTGAGCGTATTGCCTACTTTCTCTATAGATACACTCGATTACATCAAGCAGGCAAACAAAGGTTCTATCGAAGCAGACTCATGCTACCTCCTGGTTTCATACAATGCCAGCTACGGCGATACTATCGCCCCAATGAAGGTGACAGCCTATGAGATGACAAAGCCGATGGCAGAAGATAAGGAGTATTACTCTGATTATGATGCCTTCAAGGAAGGCTGGGTAAGCGAAAACAACCAGCATTGGAGCAGTAATTACAACTTGAGCAATACATCAGATGTCAAGAACTTCAAGATTTACTTGAATAAGAAGTATGAGAAAGATGGTAAGACATACAAGAACTATGGTTCTTACATCATGCAAACATACGCAGAACATCCTGAGTACTTCAAGACCAACTACAAGTTCCTGCACAACGTCTGCCCTGGCTTCTTCATCAAGAATGTAGGCGGTACGGGTAACATGGCTAAGATCTGGAATACAGAGCTTATCTTCTACTGGACCCGCCACAAGACCATCAAGGCAAAGGACGGCGTTACAGACAGTATAGCTGTAGGCATCGGATACAACCGTTTCGATGGTACAGAAGAGGTATTGCAGCTCAACAAGATTGAGAACGATACCACGAACTTGGAGGAGTTGGCAAGTCAGCAGAACTGTACTTACCTCAAGTCGCCAGCAGGTATCTTCACCGAGGTTACCCTCCCTATCGAAGACATCATGAAAGGTCATGAGAAGGATACGCTCAACACAGCTACCATCTCTTTCCCACGACTCAACAATGACAACGAAGACAACCCATACAACTTTGCTACACCAAGCACCATCCTGATGGTTCAGAAAGACAGTTTGCAGTCGTTCTTCGAAAAGAGCAAGTTGGCAGATAGCCGTACTTCTTATACCACAAGCTACAGCAGTACAGGTACTTATAAGAATGCCTATACATTCCAGAATATCGCCAACCTGGTTTCTGCCATGTATAAGAACAAGGGCAAGGGAGAAAACTGGAATAAAGTAGTACTGGTTCCTGTAAACATCATCACAACCGCACAGGGACATACTACCGTCATCTCCAAGATTAATCACGATATGTCACTCGCTTCTACCCGACTGAAAAGAGGTGTAATAACCACCGACAGCAACGGCAAGGAGACAAGTCCTATACAGATAAAGGTGATTTACAGTAAGTTTAAAGAAAAAGAATAAGCATTCATAACGCAAAGTAAAAAAGGAAACGAAACATGGCAGATAATTTTTTGGAGCGTCATCGCGAAGAATACGAAATACGCAAGGCTGCATGGCTCAAGAAGAAGAAACTATTCATGAAGTCAGGCAAGAAACAGAAGCCCCAGACACAGATGCCACGTCCTGAAGACGAAGCGTTATAAACACGAAAAAATATTCAGAATCCTGAGAAAGAGGGTGTATCAAAAAGCATTTGAATGTTTATGATACACCCTTTTAACTTTGCCAGTTAATCCTTAAAAAACGCCGCATAAGTACGATAAAAGCCATTTAACACAAAATAAAACAAAATTAATTTGGAGTTTACCCATTTTTTTATATCTTTGCATTGTAAATTAAAAGTATTAAATATTAAACAGACAAAAAGCAATAAAATAAAAATAATCAAGATATTAGTAGAGATACTGATTTATGGGTTTAACTTTTCTAAGAACTTGCATTTAAGGATACAAGATATTTGCAGGATACAAGTTACTTGCAATATATGAGATACTTGGTTTATGTTTATAGATAATGGAGAAATTACTCTCATAAAGAATTCGTTTTTAAGTTTAAACAAAAATGCTAAAGTTAGATGTTAGTAATATAAGTCCCCGTAGTAACCGTGAGGCTACTGCGGGGACGCTTTTTCAATTTATAGTATATAGAAACAAAAAGGGCAAGACCAGAGATGACCTTGCCCAATCTATTTTTATAACTCTTTATCAATATTATAAGATTCTACCTGTAAGAGAGAACTTCAAAACAAGATAAACCTTTAAATATAAACATCAGACTACAGAACTTAATCTACTACCGTAAACTTGGCATATTTCAGCAGAAGCTGTTTGGTGCCAGAATGAACGAACTCAACCGTAGCCTTCGCATTCTCACCAGTACCTTCAATCTTCAACACCGTTCCCCGTCCAAAACGCTGATGTTCAATCTTCATTCCCTCCTGCAAACCACAAGAAGAACTGCCAGCAGATGAAGCTGCAGAAGAAGAAACTGATGCTGCAGAAGATCCTGTACTGCGAGAAGCAGGATGAGAAGAATGCGTCTCCATGTAACGTTTAGCTGCATTCAGCGCTCTAACAGACTTGAAATTACCTTCAGAGAGAGATGAGCGTCCGGAAGTATGTGAAGTCTCCGGTTCATCATCAAAGAGAGAAGGCTTAGGATCTGCTACAAACTGCGATGCTACCGGTTTGGAATTCTGATACCTGCTACTGTATCTAGGCTGCTCAGCATCCTCCCACGGTCTGCGAGGACGTTGCGCTCTCGCCCACTCCGGCTGGTCAGACATCGAATCAGCTCTGGAGCCAAACAAGCTTCCACCAGCCTCATCCAGGCTATCAATCAACTTGCCATCAATCTCATCGATAAACCGACTCGGATTATCAAACTCCATCTTGCCATATCGCCAGCGGTTCTTGGCGTTCGTCAGGATACAATGTTTCTCAGCTCGCGTAATGGCTACGTAAAGCAATCTCCGTTCCTCCTCCAGTTCTCTGAGCGAAGCAGCAGAAAGCGGACTTGGGAAGATATTCTCTTCCAAACCAACCACGAAGACCGTAGGAAACTCCAGACCCTTGGCAGCATGAACCGTCATCAGAGAAACACGAGGTTCATCCTTATCACCATCGCTGTCAGCATCGGTAAGCAGAGCCACATCCTGCAGATAATCCTGCAGGAAGAGTTCATCAAACCTACCCTCTTCACGGCGTTCCTCCACAAAAGCCGACATACCGCTCAAGAATTCCTCCAGGTTCTCCTGACGTGCCAGATCATCGGCATCCTTGCCCGACATGATATCCTGACTGATGCCACTCTCCTTGATAATGGCATCACCCAATTCATAGACATCCGTAGTTTGAGCCCGTTCGATAAACGAAGAAATTAGCAATCTGAAAGTTTCCAGCTTGTTCATCGTACCCTTGGTAACCGCCAGTCCATACCGCTCAGGGGCACCGATTACCTCCCAGAAACTCACCTGGTTCTGATGGGCACAGTCAGCAATCTTCAGCACCGTAGTAGCACCGATTCCACGAGCCGGATAGTTGATGATACGCTTGATAGCCTCTTCATCATCCGGATTCGCCACCAGACGGAAATATGCAATAATATCCTTAATTTCCTTGCGCTGGTAGAAACTCAGTCCGCCATAAATGCGATAAGGAATACCCTGCTTTCTGAACTCCTCCTCGAAGCTACGACTCTGGGCATTGGTACGATAGAGAATGGCAAAATCACTATACTGGCAGCCATCCTCGCGCCGGATACGCTTCACGTCCTTCGCCACAATCGCCGCCTCTTCCTTGTCGCTGTAAGCAGGCTTATACTGAATCTTCTCACCCTTCGCATTCTCGCTGAACACATCCTTAGGAATCTGGTTGCGGTTATGCTTGATCAGACTGTTAGCCGCCTCAACGATGGTCTGGGTAGAGCGGTAGTTCTGTTCCAGTTTGAAGAGACGCGTGCCCTGAAACTGGCGCTGATAGTTGAGAATATTATCGATATTGGCACCACGGAAACTATAGATACTCTGCGAGTCATCACCCACGGCACAAACACGCTGCTTCTCCTGACAGAGTTGCATGACGATAGACATCTGAACGTGATTGGTATCCTGATACTCATCCACCAGGACATAATCGAAGCGGGCGGCATATTTGTGGCGAATATCCTCATGTTCCCTGAAGAGCTGATAGGTAAGTGTCAGCAAATCATCGAAATCCATGGCATTGGCCTGCTTGCAGCGCTGCACGTAAGCCACGAAAATCTTACCAACCTCAGGCATCTGCGCACGCTTGTTCTGCTCGAAGATAGCCGCATCGCTCTCATAAGCCGCAGCACTCATCAGGTTGTTCTTCGCCATCGAAATCTTGGCATGAACGGCAGCAGGCTTATACTTCTTATCATCCAGCCCCATCTCCTTCACTATCGCCTTGATCAGCGAGCGCGAGTCACTTTCGTCATAAATGGTAAAGTTGTTGTTGAAGCCGATATGCTCAGCCTCCGCTCTCAGGATTCGGGAGAAGATGCTGTGGAAGGTACCCATATAGAGATGCTGGGCGAGGTCATTTCCCACCAGTTTTCCGATACGTTCCTTCATCTCTCTTGCCGCCTTGTTGGTAAAGGTGAGCGCCATGATGCTCCAGGGTTTCATGCCCTGGCTCAGGAGATAAGCTATCTTATAAGTAAGCACACGCGTTTTACCCGAACCTGCACCGGCTATCACCAGAGAAGGTCCGTCAATATATTCTACCGCAGCACGCTGCGCTTCGTTCAAGTCGTTCAGTAAATCCATTAATCAATATTTACCAGATTTTTCACTCTTCATTCTTCACTCTTCATTCTTCACTTTCCCCTATATCCTCCCACAGCTGTGCCCGGGTCGAAATCTTCACCCTCACGAGGGAAGGTAGGGATAAATCTCATCTGATGTTCTATCTGCCGCTGGCGCTTCTTCATATAAGCGCTAGGATGCAGCGAACTGAATTTGCGCGGATTAGGAAGTGTAGCTGCTATCAGCGCACACTCGCCACGAAACAGATCTTTCGCTTTCTTGTCGAAATGATATTCAGCAACCGCATCCACACCATAGATACCCGGTCCCATCTCAATGCTGTTGAGATAAACCTCCATGATGCGCTGCTTGCTCCACATCATTTCGATGAGGAAGGTAAAGTAGACTTCAAATCCCTTGCGGGTCCATGAACGGCCAGGCCACAGGAAGACATTCTTAGCAGTCTGCTGACTGATGGTACTGGCTCCATGCACCTTTCCGCCACGTGCATTATTCTTCGCCGCACTCTCGATGGCATTGAAGTCGAAACCGTGATGCTTCAGGAATCTCGCATCTTCGCTCGCCATTACCGCCACTGGCATATGAGGCGAGATTTTATCCATCGAAATCCAATGATGATGCAGGGTAATACTCTCTCCATCAGCTACTTGCTGGAAGCATCGGATAAACATCAGAGGAGTGACATACACAGGAATGAACCTATATGCCACTACAGCAAGAATGGTGGTACTGAAAAACAGCACCACCACCCATTTTACTATATTCTTGATTTTCTTCAAAATCATCTATTTAGTTTTTCCCTCCCGGGAGCATGAAAGTTATTACTTCAATGTACCGTTGTTGGCTGCGTTAACCATAGCCTGGCTAGCATACATGTAAACCTCTAC
>ULSU01077164.1_pt1 | contig 13889 bp, 10 predicted proteins | sample 1956941 | NCBI WGS metagenome assembly ULSU01 (sample SAMEA4835715, study PRJEB28245) | human gut metagenome | biome: gut microbiome; material: fecal sample | place: Denmark | collected 2008
ATTGATAAAATTGATGTAAATTAATATATATTTCAGGTATAATAAAAGCCCATAAAATATTTGCACGAAATATAATTACGGTGGATTTATTGATTTCATATACTTTATAACTTTTTAAGCACATTTGCTATTGCATTTCTATTTAATATATGTTATATATAATATATATTTACGCGTAATAATTCATTTTATAACTATATTTATTTAACGCATAGCTTTATTTATAATGTCAGTAATAACAGATTTGTATGAAATTTATCATCTATGGATTAACAGCATTTTTCTTCTTGTCATAACATTTTCCCAATGATAGAATGTAATAAAGATATATATTTTTTATTTCTCCAATATTGTCAGATAATGTATATGACAGTATCACAACAAACATCTGTTTAAATGCTATGTCATTATTTTATATAACTGCTATGCTGTCAGGCATCATTACCACAGATTGGAGAACTTATGGAAAATACTAATATTACAGACAATACAAGGCAGGCTGGACATTCAGCAGACAGCACTATAAATGCAGTAACTGACATAAAGTCATCAACAACGAATACAAGTCAGCATACTATTGATGATATTAATTCAGGACAACAGCCACTTGAGGCGGAAAGCACTCTCCGACTATCAGATATATATGAGAAAAATGTCGACAATCCTGAGCTTGAACTTACTGTAAGAGTTATCAATATCAATACTGATAATTATGCTGGTAATAAGGCTCGTACTATTAATTCAAAGTATAGTAATGGTTCTGGCAGGAATTCAAAGGATAATAATAATTTCAACAGGACAAATATGTATACATATAGCTCTGAATTTCTTTCTAAATGTGAGACACTTAAGGACTATATGACATTTGTTAATAAGGTGCGTATAAAGACCGATATTGAAAAAATTGATATCCGCACTGCTGTTACAGAGGCTGTAGATGAATGTATCGCTGAGAATGTATTGTCGGAATTTTTTAGAAATCACAGAGAGGAAGTGATTACTGTGAGTATTTATGAGTATGATGAGGAAGGTCATCTTGAAGTAGTCAAAGAAGAAGGACGACAGTTAGGACTTGCAGAGGGCAAAATCAAGGAACGCTCCAATGGCATTAAAGTTTTTATTAAATTATGTAAAGAAGTTAATCTTTCCGATGAAGATACAATTTATAAGCTTATGAAAAACTATAAACTTTCTAAAGAAGAAGCTGTTAATGCTATCAAGAATAATTCATAACATTTTAGAATTTGTCTGGTAACTTATGTTAATTTTGATTATCTGTGGTGGTCGGGTTATTATTGACCACCACTTTTATAAAATCATTAAAATATAAATTTACTATCTATGAATTCTGATTCAGAATTTTTAAAATCTACCCATTACATTAATCAATCAAAGAAAGTAAATATTATTGACAATATTTTATAAATCTTACAAATGCCTCTCTTCCATTATCGTCTGTCTTGTATACACCGGCACATTCAAGCACCTGCACAAATACCTTGCCAATTTCCAATCTGATTATCTCATCAATATTATCTTTAGTTATATTATAATTGTCTTTCCAGCTATCAACCCATTGTGCGTGCTTTTCAATTTCGCTGATTAAGCGGACATCTTCATTATTTAACAGAGCTTTTTTTAAAATGCCCATTTCCTTATCAAGTCTTGCTGGAAGTATAGCCATTCCCATAACCTCAATAAGACCAATATTCTCTTTCTTTATATGATGAAGATTTGCTGATGGATGATACACTCCCCATGGACACTCATTTGTAGTAATATTGTTTCTTAATACCAGATCCATCTCATAATTATCACCTTTCTGCCTGCATATCGGAGTTATCGTATTATGCTGTTCACCATCTGTATTGCAATATATAAATGCTTTTTCATCAGTGTAATTCTTCCATTTATCTAATATATAATCACAGGCATTAACAAGGCTGTCTTTATTATTACTGCTAAGCCTTATTACTGACATAGGCCAGTTAAGAATTCCTGCATTAACATCACTGAATCTATCCAGCTTGAATGTATACACATATTCTGCTCTTGCCATAGGAAATTCATAAGCACCGCCCTGAAAATGGTCGTGACTTAATATAGAACCTCCTACAATTGGTAAATCCGCATTAGAACCTAATGTATAATGCGGAAACATATCTGTGAATTCAATAAGCTTTTTAAATGTGCTTTTATTAATCTTCATAGGAATATGCTTATCATTAAACACTATGCAATGCTCGTTATAATATACATAGGGTGAATATTGCATATAGTATTTCTCACCACTTAATTCAAGCGGTATAACTCTTAGATTCTGCCTTGCAGGATGTGATAGATTTCCCGCATATCCCTCATTTTCCTTACACAAAAGGCATTTAGGATATCCGCTTGCTGCAAACTTTCCTTGTTTTATTATATCCTTAGGGTCTTTCTCTGGCTTTGACAGATTAATCGTTATATCTATAATTCCATATTCTGAATTGTACTTCCATTTCTGGTCTTTCTCAATCCTGTCACACCTTATATAATTGCAGGCTTTATTAAGTTCATAGAAATAGTCTGTCGCAAGCTTTGGATTATTATTATAAAGCTCCTTAAAATGCTTTCTTACAACTGAAGGTATTGGTGTGACAGCACCCATTACCTTTGTATCAAACAAATCCCTGTTAAGCTGCGTATCTTCTATAAGTCCATTATCAACTGCTATTTTAAGGCAGTCCGACAGGATATCTGCTATTGGTCTTGTGTTATTCAGCTCCTGCACACCTGAATTCTTAATTATCTCACTATCTTCTGCAAGTCCGTTTTTTTCAAAAATATCCAGCAACCTGTTTACTATAAATATCTTATCATCAGCTTCTATCAGTTCATTCTCTGAAGCATAATTGACAAGCTCTGATATAACCTTGTCTATATCTGGAATATTTTCCGTACCTTCCTTGGCATCACTACTCATTATATTGTCTGATTTCTTCATATCTTCTAAATTTCTCATATTATTCTGACACCTCCGCAATGTCTGATTTGTAATATCATACTTGCACCATCACCAAATATTTTATCCATATTTCTTCTGTATTCATCTATAGCAGTATCCTTGACAATTGCAAGTATTGTACCTGCGAAGCCACCTCCGTGAACTCTGCATGCACCATTATCACCTAAGAATATTTCACTCATCATAAGTCCAAGTGAAACGCCCTGATTGGCAGTATCTTTGGTTGAATATATATTTTGAAGATATTTGTAAGATGAATCACCAGACTTTGATACCAGCCTTAAGAATTCATCAATATTTCCAGATATAAGAGCATTTACTTCATTTTCTACTCTCTCATTTTCCTCTATAAAATGAACTGCTCTTAGTATGCTCCTGTCACCGAACTTCTCCTGTAGCTCTTTAAAATTATCAAGTATATCCTTTAATGTAATGCCACGAAGAACCTCCTGTCCGAAGTAACTTGCAACTGCATTCATCTCACGGCGGATATCTGCATAATCATCTGTCAAATCCTTATGTGAACCTTTAGTGTCAGTTATGCACAGGCTGTATCCGAATTTTTTAATATCCACATCAAGCTTATTAACAACTGGATTTTCCTTATTATTAAAATCAATATAGACCATATTGCCAACCGAACATGCCATCTGATCCATAAGTCCACAAGGCTTGCCAAAATACTCATTCTCTGCCATCTGTCCGATAACCGCAATATCTTCTGCCGATACTTTTCCAGCATTATATATATGTGACTGTATTGTTCCTATAAGTGTTTCAAATGCCGCAGATGATGAAAGTCCTGCTCCCATAGGCACATCACTTGTTATAAACGCATCAAATGCTCCTGTCTTGAAACCTTTTTTCTTAAAGCCGGCAATCACACCTTTAACAAGTGCCTTAGTGGTTGAGTATTCATCCTTATTAATATCCGTATCTGATAATGACACTTCTAGCATTGGATAATCGTCCGACACAATTCTTATAATTCCGGCATTAACACCACTATGCCCAGATAAACCGCCTTCCTCTGACACACTGTCCTTGGAATTAACTGGTCTTACCACTGCGATAATATCCAGATTAACAGAAGCCGCAAGAACTTTTCCATTCTGGTGGTCTGTGTGGTTACCGCCAATCTCACTTCTTCCCGGTGCACTGAATATAAGCACATCACCTTCACCATATAACTGTATGAAGCGGTTCAGAGCATTAATATATCTTTTCCTCTGGTATTCAAGCTGGCTTTCATCAATATATAGATCCTTTAATATATTATCAATACCACCCGAACTAATTATGTCACTGCTTATCATCTTCTACCTCTTCCATAAAGTATAATCTTGCTGCAAAATCTTGAAAAAATCGGACATTCTCATTGTAGCCTGTTGCACTGAATGCCTGCTTTAACCTGACACCCGAATACATAAGTGTATCTCCATAAGCTATGTAATCTTCTGTTTCACCATCCATTTTCTTAAGCTTCGATAGTATATCCTGTAACATAGAACCCTGCTTAATATGTATTGGCGATACCATATTAACAAGCTCACCGAATTCTTTAATATCATATTGAAGCTTTCTGTTGTAAAAATGGTATTTCTTAGCTTCATCAAGACCTTTAGCCCTGTAACAGGCATACTGTGTGTTAGGTATAACGTGTTTTTGCATAATTAATCCGACAGCTTTCTTCTTATCCGTTGATACTACTGTCCATTCTGCCCTGTTGCCTTTACCATTATTTAATACACTGGCATTACCTGCATTTTCTTCTTCAAAGCTTTCTGTCCTGTAAAATGTACCAGTAAAGAATACATTTCTTAACTTCTTGTACAGTTCAATCTGACATTTCACAGCATTTAATTCCTCTTTATTCATATCACACATATTACATTCATATCCAAGAAGCCCAAATGCCGCAACTGCAAATCTGCTCTCTAACGGCATATTTCTTAATGTCTGATGATTAGGGCTTGCCGATACATGGGCTGAAATACACGATAACGGATAACCATAGCTGTAATTATACTGAATCTGTGCCCTGCAAAGTGCATCTGTATTATCACTTGCCCATATCTGCGGAAAATAGCATAACATTCCCAGATCAAACCTGTTGCCGCCTGCCGCACAGCCCTCAAATAATATGTCAGGAAATCTATTAGTAAGCTCCTTCATACATCTGTACAAGCCGCACACATATCTATGCGATACTTCCTTCTGCCTTTCAGGTGGCAGATTTTTAGAATAATAATCACTGAATATTCTGTTCATATCCCATTTTACATAAGATATATCTGCTGATGAGAACACCTCACTCATCTCCTCAATTATATAGTCCTGAACAGCTTCATAGGTTAAATCAAGAATTCTCTGGTTCCGTCCCTCTGAATGTTCTACATCTGGTATTTCAATTACCCATTCAGGGTGTGCCTCATATAATCTGCTGTTCACACTCACCATCTCAGGCTCAACCCATATTCCAAATTTAAGCCCGGATTCTTTTATCTTATCCGCAATGCCAGCTATTCCATTTGGAAGCTTTCTGCTATTCGGTGTCCAGTCACCTAATGAACTTGTGTCGTCATTTCTCTCACCAAACCAGCCATCATCCATAACGAACAGTTCAACACCTGTATCCTTAGCCGCCTTTGCAAGCTTCACAAGCTTTCTTTCATTAATATTAAAATATGCCGCTTCCCAGCTATTAATAAGAACTGGTCTTTCCTTGTCGCGCCAGATTCCACGCACAATATGCTTTCTTACAAACTCGTGCATATTATGACTCATCCTGTTATAGCCTTTGTATGAATAGGTAAGCACTGCCTCTGGAGCTTCAAAGCATTTTCCTGCTTCAATAATATAAGAAAATGTAGCTGGATTAATTCCCGATACAAGCCTTAATTTACCATATGAATTAACCTGTGCCGCTTCATAATGATTGCCGCTGTATATAAGATTAAATCCATAACATTCACCATAATCTTCTGTCGTTGAACTTCTTCCTATCATAAAAAAAGGATTAGCTCTGTTTGATGATGTTCCTGTGACCGACTCATTTACATACTTACCGGCACGAATGGGTATTCTGCTTCTATTCATCTCCCTTGCCCACGCACCATTAAAAAAAGACAATTCATAATCACTCTCGTTTAAATCAAGCTGCATACTCATTAATCTTTCAAGCCTTACGCTCTCATTTCCTGAATTAACAAGCTTGGCACTTCTTGTTATAATGTCACATTTTTCATATACATAATAATGAAGCTCCAATGTGAGATTATAATTCCTGTCCTTAAGATAGATGACGAGCTGTTCAACCTCTCCATTATCATCATAAGACCCCGGAAGCGTATCGTATTCTTCCTTGCCCTGTATAATCTCTGCCCTGTCAAACACCATATCCGTTGTACTGCTTCCATTCGGATATGTGACTTCGATAAAAGGCTCTCTTATATCGCCTTTTCCCAATGATGACATTTCAAGGCACACATCTTCCAGCGAATAAGACGAATAATCTTTATTGTATACATTAGTATTACCCGGAATAAATGTATGCTTCTCTGTCATCACAGCCTCATTGGCGTGTAACTTTCTTCCATAATACAAATGCTCCAACTGCCCGCTTCCAAGCACGGCAAACGCATAAGATGTATTGTCAGTATCAAGCACATACATATTATTATTAATCGTTATCATTAATGGCTCTCCTTAATTCTTTCCGATATCTCTTCCATTTTCTGCTCTGTTAAAATGTACTTTCTGTGGAAGTAAAATACTGCAATAAGCAGACCTATTACCGGAATTACTGTCATTGTCATTCTAAGTCCTACTACCGAACCACCAGCCACAGCATCTGTCACCACATCTGTATTACTGCTTAACCTGCATACTGAAAGGCATATTGACACAACTAATGCGGCTATACCTGAAGCAAGCTTTACAACAAATGTCTGCATTGAAAATATAACGCTCTCATCTCTTCGCTTATTCTTAAATTCGCCATAGTCAACCGTATTCGCCAGAAATATAGTCGTTAAGACTAATAACATTCCATTTGCTGCAAATATGAAAAATGCTGGAATAAATAAAATAAACACACTCGACATTGATGTGAATATAAGAATAAATAAAACTATATAACCAGCAATAGCCATAACAAAGCTTACATAAAATATCTTTATTGTGTTCAAAAACTTTCTAAGAAGCGGAAACAATACCATCATTGATAATATCTGTATTGCACCACCAAATGTATTAAATAGTGTATAGCCGTTGTACCAGTCTGCACCGCCAAAATCATATTTAAAGAAATATATGACAAGGTTAGAAGTTATGTACACAGATGTATTAATAAGAACAATTGTTATAACTACTGTAACAGCCTGATCATTCTGGAAAAGTGCCTTGAACATCTGCTTTACTGATACTGTTTCAACATCAACTGTTGATTTTTCCCTAATATTAAGGCAGGTAATAAGTATTGCAGCAAAGAACAGTATTGATATTATAAGTGCAAACCATTTAAAACCTGCATATTCATTGCCCTTTCCAAGCATATATACACACTGCATTGTAATAATTGTAACAAGTGCTGAACCTACACCTGCACAGGAACGTGCCATAGTTGACATATTCTCTCTTTCCTTGCCGCCCTCTGTAAATGCTGGTATCATTGACCAATAAGGAATATCCATCATTGTGTAAGTAACGCCCCACAAAACGTAAGTTACTGCGGCATAAGCAACAAGTCCGCCGCCATCAAGTGTTGGTGGTGCAGAAAACATCAGAAACAATACAACAGCATTAAGCAATGTTCCAATAAACAGCCATGGTCTGAACTTTCCCCATCTTGTTCTTGTCTTTGCAACAACTACACCCATTATAGGGTCGTTAAATGCGTCAAATACTCGTGCCGCAAGAAGTATAATCCCCATTGCTATCGCACTAACCCCAAGTATATCCTGATAATAATACAGAATATAACTTGCACAAAACATATAAACCATATCTTTGCCAACTGCACCTATGCCATAAGATGCCATTTCTTTCTTATTAAGCCCCATACGCTACCTCTTTTCTTTCTATATGTCTGATTTCTTCATATTTTTTAAGTGTCTGATTACTGCACGCCGTATTAAATGTCTGATTTCTTCATATTCACTGCTAATTTGACAGCCTCATATGCACCATTATATATACCCATCTGTTTATTCTTCTTTATGTTCTTACACATATCTATAATGTATGTATCATCTTCCATAAACAGCTTTATCATCTGTAAAGTATGAGGTATATCCCTGCACTCAAGTGTTCCGTCACCTATCTCTGCTGAATGGACTGCACCCCACTGTTCGTGTCCGCCAACTCGCTTTATAAATAACTTTGGCACTGGATAGAATGCTAATTCACTTGGTTTGGTAACAAGCACATCTGCACTTCTCATCAAAAGGTTAGTACAATACACTGCCTCAAATATATTCTTATGATAAAAGCCGTGGATACCTGTTATATTATCAGATGTGTCTTCACTTGAATTATCTGCTGTAATATTCTTAGAATTATCATCTCTATTGTTATCTGTCACTACATCAGAATTGTTTATCTGGCTGGCTGATAATGCCTTCGTGGCAAATGCCTTCGTATCTTTCCAGTTGTCAAAATGCTCAGTTGCCAGTTCTCTCATCTGTGGGATATCTCTTATAAGTTCGTCCCATACATTTTTATAATCACCAACATTAACGTATAACACTGCCTTATTCTTCTTAATATAAGGAATAAGGTATTTAATTATATGGGCAAATATCTCTTTCTGTGCACCTGCACCACCAATTGTAAGCAGAAATCTCATAGGCTTTCCGTTCTGTTTTCTTGCTATTCTTGCATTGCAGTCAGCCTCAATATTAGTTACAAGCTCGTGGTCGATATAATGTCCTGTGTATACAAGACTATCTGCTGGCATTTCATTTAACACCTTAATGCCGGACATTCCATTAAGTATCCTGTAACCCTGATAAGCATAATGTGTCTGGACTGTATGAATACTTCCTTCTGACAAATGCAATGCCATTGGCCAGTTATCCGGTATTGCATTAACAACATTTTTCATACCTGCGTGTACTGCCGCCTGTGCCGGCCATACATGAGTTGCAATAACCGGAATATTCTTAGGAACATTCTTATATACAGGTGCCATAAGCTCTGCATTCTTCTGGTCTGAAGCGTTATAGGAAAGCTTCCTGAAACCCTCGTAATTCATTGGTTCCCACACCAGTCTGTTAAACAGCCTGCTCTTTTGTGATAACCTTGAACCAAGCGAATACAGGTCGTTCTGTGCCCTTATAACTTTAGTACAGGTTGTATTATCGTAAGAATTAAGATCCATCCAGTAAGGAACATATCCAAGTGCATTAGCTGCTGAAGCAATCGCCATTGATATTCTGTAATGTCCAAAACCCATTCTTATATTGCCAACTATAATACCTTTATCAGTATCAAATTCTTCTTTATTACCGTTAGATACGCTTGCAGGCTTATCTGCAACCCTCACATCATACACGCCAAGCATATCACCTATGTATTTGTTCTTCTTTATTGTCACCTTATAGTCGGCATTGCTGTCATCACCATATTTTCTTGCGTATTTTTTTTTGGAATTAATAGCTTTTCTATATGCCTTTCTATCAATTTCATTGTTAAATATAACCTTTGATTTGTCCTGCATTATATATTCCTCCTTTTTATTTTCAATGACTTTCCTTAACTGCCACGCCATCTAATAATATTCCCACAATCTCATCAAGTCCCTGTGTATATGTCATTCCTGCCCTTATAAGAATGTCTCTTTGGAAAAATTGTTCTATTGATGCCTCCATCATCATCTTAAACATCAATACATTAACCGGTCTTATCACTTCTTCCTCAATCCCCTGTTCCAAAAGCTTAATCGTTGTCTCCCATCCATTCTCCAGACGTTCTTCAACGTGTCTGTATATCTCCGGGAATTTGTCCTTTAACATATATAATTGTCTTAAATCAATATCTTTATAACTCTCAGGCATAACTCCAAGAATACGTCTTATCTTCTCAATTGTTGATAATGTATTATCTTCAATTATCTCTGATTCGCTCTCTTTAATCGTGTCAAACAGATAATCTACCATCTCCATAAACAGAGTGTTCTTATCTTTAAAAATTGTATATATTGTCTTCTTACTCATTGCAAGAATAGATGCAATATCGTCCATTGTAAATTTAAGGCCTTTTTGATTAAATGCCTGTATCGTTGCCTGTAAAATCTTCTCTTTATTATTCATAATGCTCCTTTTAATGTTGTGTATCAGTGACGCTTATAAAACAAAAAATCAAGGAAACTATTTCTTCTGTTTTAGTTTCCTTGATTGTATCACATTATTTTATTAGGTACAATTGCTATTTTTATATAATCATTTCAAATATTTTTTAGCAGTGTTGTACAATTTATTGTATATTTTACAATATAGACCGATATATTTTTAACACAATAACGCATATAATTGAAAATATCTGAATATTATCATCTCTATTTCCTATATCTTTTAAATCTTCTTTTGATATAAATGGATTACGCTTATGACATTTAACAAAATTAGCTAACGGATCAATATGATCTGCCTCACCCGCATTATTCTGCCAATTATCACCGTACGTTTTCTTAGCATCACTTTATTTTTTCTTAACTAATCCAGTTTTTTCTGTAATGTACTGATCAATTCCTCAATAACAATTGGTTTGGTTAAGAATCCATCCATACCGCATTCCAGTGCTTTTTTCTGTCCTCATCAAATGCATTTGCAGTCATGGCAAAAATGTTGATTCCAGCCAGTACCGGATCATTCAGAGCGCGTATCTGCCTGAATCTGGCCAATAGCAGTCATCAAGGTATCTCTGATATCTGACATGAACATTGGTTTTGCACAGAAAGCAGTCTACAATATTTTTTATTACTTCCTCATTAGGTGGAACTCACCATAAATCATACATTTTCATTGTTTCTCTATCTCGATATTCATGCTTCTCATAGTATCCAATCAGCTTGCCACTATCTCTAAGCGCCACCATATATACATCTTTATTCTGCTTCTCATTATGAAATGTATACACAATATTATGGCTTTCGTCCTGTGCAAACCATTCTGTCACCTGTCTTATCTTTTCCTGTGATTCCTTATTATGACATTCCAGCAAGCTTCTGCCAATCAGCTTGTCTCCGCCACGCTTTCCATAATTAACAACCGCAGCAGGATTCATATATATTATTTCATGATTAAGATTGCATATAACGACTGCGGCTCTATCCTGATCTATGATACTTTTAAAATAACTTATATTAATCTCATTATGGTTCAATCTACTTTTTAACTCCAAAATATCATGCTTTATTTGTTCAATGACTATCTTAAATTCCTCATCACTTTTTCCAGTTGGATCTTCAAGTCCCCAATTATCATCAAATGGTCTGCCTATAAATGGACACCCTACATTACATCCCATTGATATTGCAATATCCGGATCTGGAATATCACTAACCAGCTTACTGAACTGTTCTTCTGCTTCCATATCTATATTATATAATTCCTTCATAATACGGACAGCATCCTGATTAATCTGTAGTTTTGTTTCTGTACCCGCCGAATAACTTTGAAACACATCTGATGCCAGATGTCTTCCAAAAGCCTCAGCAATCTGACTTCTACATGAATTATGAACACAAATAAAAGCTACTTTTACATTACTCATAAAATGGACACCTCTCCTTTATACATTGCTCATTAAAATCTGTGAATCCACATTGCATTTGTTCATATTGCAATGTTACTCCATAATGAGCATTCACATAATCAATACCATTCTTAAATGCTATCATTGCATCTCTCTTGCAGCATCTTGGTCCGTTTATGGTTCCTAATTCTCCAATTGCTTTCGAGGTAAACTGCATATGATTTTCCCATGTTCCATCCGTTGAAAGCGGACCTGTTCCGTCGATGATTGCAAGTGCAGCACCTATAGATGTGATTGCTCCGCATATTCCCCATAAACCGCACATTGCCCCCGGCATCCGAAGCCCCTCTGCCATCAGCCTGTCCAATGCCTGTTCTAAGTCTATCTCTCCTCCTGCGTTTTTGTAGGCTACAAGCAAACTTGCACCATCTAATATATGGTGTTCCGGTCCATGAATACTGACATATTCCTTCTTTGCTATCTGTTTAAAAATGACAACCGGATTTGTTCCCTGTTCTTTCTTTATATCTTTTACAATCAGTTCTGCTTTTTCTCTTACTGTCATAGAAAACTTCCTTTCGTCTTATTTACAATCTTTACAAGTATTAACAGGATTCCCCCTCTAACAACAGCTATCTTTTTTGTCACAGCATGACTCACACGTCAAACTGCCAATAGAATCTTTGAATTCTATTAAAGTTTCACAATTCAAGGAATAATGGTGCCATTTGCCTTCTTTCCGGTCATTAACCAACCCACACTCCACCAGTATTTTCATATGATGAGATAATGTAGGCTGAGTAATACTAAATCTTTCCAAAAGCCTGCATCCGCATTTTTCTCCATTTGACAACATCTGCACTATTTCCAGCCTGTTTGAATCTCCAAGTGCCTTGCATATTAAAGAAACATCCGCTAATCTCATTTCATTCACCTCGTATTGATAATTATCTATGTATAAAATTAGCATATACATAGATGAATGTCAATGTATTTTCGTGAAATAAAGTTCTACATTTTCATGTACAGCTTTACACCTTTAATTCCTTTGAATTTATATCTATAATTTCAACATTCATATAATCTAAGAACCTATTGATAAATAAGCATCCGCGGAAGGATTTTAAATTTTAATTTTTTTGATTATATGGAAACAGCAGATAAATATTTTTGCTGTTTCTATTTCTATATAATTTTTAATTATTTTTTTCGTGATCTTATTAATGGATAATTTTTGTTATCCATCACCTAAATCATATCACATATATAATTTAATACCACTCTAATTATAACTAAATTTGCTCAGACCAATAACTCCTATTTCCATCTACTCAATCCCCATCACATATCCAAACATATATCATCAATAAATCCTATTCACAATAAAATAACTGTTTCGTACTCTTAGGTTTATCAGGAATACTCATTTTTAATATTCCTCTTTCAACTAATGGCATAACATATTTTTTCATAACATATGACACTGAATTTATACCTAAATAATGACAAATTTCATTTCTTGTTCTAGGTGTCTTACAGAATATAATTAAATTTTTCTCTTCGCTGCTTTCAATCATTTTATTATATTCATTTTCTTTGTATTTATATAATTTAACTATAAAGCAGCCCCTTTCGTCCAAGAATTCTGGTTCAGGTAAATTATATTCACGCATTGCCCTTCTTATAGTAGGAATACCTGAATATCTATTTTCTGTAATTTTCAACACCTCTAGTTCTGATGCAATTATTGGATTTCTCGTGTCTGGTTGTACTTTTCCCAATTGGTCTATTCTTATTCTTCCATATATTCCACCTGGATTTCTAATCTCTATTCTATTTTCAAACATAATAATCTGTATAGGCATGCCTTCTGTATGAATACTATAATCACGATGCACTAATGCATTAAGGATAGCTTCCCTAATAGCTGTAATTGGATAATCTGTACGGTCTTTACGTTTTCCTGTTTCAGAGTCAACTATTATATACAAGAAACTTAAATTATATTCATTAATTTAATATAATTTCATCTTTATAGCCAAGCTAACTAATCAAACAACTTAAATATTTCAGTTGTTAAGAATCCAGTATCATTCTCAAAGCAACTTTAGCTGTGATATTCATAAAG
>ULSU01004089.1_pt1 | contig 13846 bp, 9 predicted proteins | sample 1956941 | NCBI WGS metagenome assembly ULSU01 (sample SAMEA4835715, study PRJEB28245) | human gut metagenome | biome: gut microbiome; material: fecal sample | place: Denmark | collected 2008
TTTCAGCGGCATATAAAGCAGATTTTCTGCATTCAAGCAAAAACGCGAAATTCTTTTCGTGTAAATCTTTTTTGCCTTCGTCACCCTCGTAACGCTTGCTCATAAGTTTTTGCGATACTTCGGGTTTAACATCAAGATAAATAACTTTATCGGGCTTGGGAACAGAAAGTTTATTGTATTCAAAATCCTCCTGCCATTCAATAAAGTTGTCCCACTCCGATTTGTCAAGTTTAGACATCTGATAAATTATATTGGATGTAGCGTATCTGTCGCTTAAAATCACATCACTGTTTTCATAATCTTTTTTCCAAAATTTAAGAAAACTTGCCACTCTGTCTACCGCATAAAAGGACGAAGCGGCATAAGCGTTTACATCATTCGGATTACTGCCGAATTCTCCGCCGAGATACATTTTTACAAGTGCCGAGCTTTCGTTTGCGTAATCGGGAAATTCAAGCCTTTTAATGCTTTTTCCCATTGCTGAAATTTTATCAAAGAGGATTTTTGTCTGGGTAGCCTTTCCGCTTCCGTCAAGACCTTCTATTACAATGAATTTTGCACTCATTTTTGTTCCTATCCATTTCTATTATTCTAAAATATAATTAAAATATTACTCTCTGCCGTATTTTTTGCGTACTTCTTTCATTTTGCCGCAGCTCATTTTGCCCTCGGGGCAAGCGCCAAACAAACACGCAGGGCCGCAGTTTTTGAATAAATGCGGAGCAACTTCAAGACATTGTTTAAGCATTTGCTCGGCAACATCTCTGATTTCCCACTGTGCACGGTTACAGCAGCGGTGTGCAAAGAAATTCTCAAGACTTCTTGCATTAAAAGTGCAGACAATTTTTGTGGTTGATGCGTTAGGAAGAATAAATCTTGCGTCTTCATTTGCTTTTTTTACAAAAGCGTTGAATTTTGCTTTGTTTTCGTTTCTGTAGTTTTCTATGACTTCTTCATCGTTATCGTCACAGTTTCCTGTTGCCTCTCTGATATATCCTGCAACAAGTGCGTCACGAACTTCGCTGTAAGCCTTTGACTGCATTTCTATTACTTTGTTATAAGCGGCAAGCGCCTTTTCGTTTTTTGCAATTTCAGGCGGTGTTACAAAATCAAACTTTGTGCCGTCAACATAACGCTGCGACTGCTGACTGTAAGATGCGATTCTGTGTCTTACAAGCTGATGTGAGCAGGCTCTTGAAATGCCCTCAATGCCAAAGGTAAAAGAAGCGTGTTCAAACGGACTGCCGTGCCCGATGTTTGCAAGCATATCTATAAAATCAGCGGTCTTTTCCTCAGTAAGACCATCTCTTATATTTGATATTTCGGACGGTGAGTAGCAGAGTTTTGCTGCCATTGCAACCGTCATTTCGGGATTTGGCGTATAAGTAAGTAAAGTGACTTTAGCACTCAAAATAATCTCCTCCAAAGTGATATAAAAACATATATAAATGTATTATATCATTTTGTGTCGCAATATGCAACAAAATTAATGCGATTGTTGCGGTACGAAAAAAGAAAAATATCAGAAAATTTCCGATATTCACTTGACATTGTGAATAATTAGTTTTATAATGCTACTGAATAAAAAGTATATGTAATTGGCGTTGACGGGATTAGCTGTATCTCGTTCTTTCAGAGAGAAGTCGGTTGGTGCAAGACTTTATGAATGTTTACAGCACGCTGCCCCTGAGCTCTGTGTGACTAAGCACAGCGTATATCTGCGTTAAAGATTGTAATCGTAAGATTACTCAAAGAGGGTGTTTAAGCACCAATTTGGGTGGTACCGCAGGAATTATTCTCCTGTCCCATTTTTATGGGGCAGGATTTTATTTTGCAAATTTTTTAAGGAGAGATTTTTAATGGAATGGACAGGACTTAACGAACTTCGTGAAAAGTTTCTTTCATTTTTTGAGAGTAAGGGTCATTTAAGACTTCCGAGCTTTTCACTTGTTCCGAAGGACGACAACAGCCTTCTGCTTATTAACAGCGGTATGGCTCCTATGAAAAAGTATTTTACAGGTGAGGTTACACCGCCGAGAAAGCGTGTAACAACCTGTCAGAAGTGTATCCGTACTCCAGATATTGAGAGGGTAGGCATTACTGCCCGTCACGGCACATACTTTGAAATGCTTGGTAACTTCTCTTTCGGTGACTATTTCAAGCACGAGGCTACAGCTTGGGCATGGGAGTTCTTTACAAAAGTTCTCGAAATGCCTGTTGATAAGCTCTATGTATCTATTTATGAAAACGATGACGAGGCTTACAAGATTTGGACCGAAGAAATCGGTGTTGAGCCATCTCATATGGTAAGACTCGGCAAAGAAGACAACTTCTGGGAGCATGGTTCAGGTCCTTGCGGTCCTTGTTCGGAGATTTACTTTGACCGTGGTGATGAAAAGGGCTGCGGTAAGCCTGACTGTCATGTCGGTTGCGAGTGTGACCGCTTTGTTGAGGTATGGAACATAGTATTCTCTCAGTTTGAAAATGACGGCAACGGCAACTACACACCTCTCGCTCATCCTAACATTGATACAGGTATGGGTCTTGAAAGACTTGCTTGCGTAATGCAGGGTGTTGATAACCTTTTCTTGGTTGATACTGTTCAGAATATTATGAAGAAGATTTCTGAAATTACAGGTGTAAATTACGGTGAAGACGATAAAAAGGATATTTCACTCCGAGTTATCACCGACCATATCCGCAGCACAACATTTATGATTGGCGACGGTGTTCTTCCGTCAAATGAGGGTAAGGGTTATGTTCTCCGCCGTTTGCTCAGAAGAGCAGCCCGTCACGGCAGACTCTTAGGATACAAAGACGCATTCTTGTATAAGGTATGCGAAACTGTAATAAAAGAAAATGAATCGGCATATCCTGAATTAAGAGAAAAGCAGGACTTTATTACAAAGATTATCAGAGTCGAGGAAGAAAGCTTCCAAAAGACAATCGACCAGGGCTTTAAACTTTTGCAGGGCATTGTTGATGATCAGGACATTAAGGTACTCAGCGGTGAGGACGCATTTAAGCTAAACGATACCTACGGTTTCCCGATTGACCTTACAAGAGAAATTCTCTCCGAGCAGGGTATTGATGTTGATGTTGACCGTTTCCACGAGCTTTTGAAAGAGCAGAAACAGCGTTCAAGAGATGCAAGAAAGAAAGAAGACACAGACGCTTGGATTTCGGATTCAACAGACCTTTCTGATATTGCTAAAACAGAATTTTGCGGTTATACTGACCTTAATACAGGCAGCAAGGTTCTTGCCATCATTAAAGACGGTATCAGAGTTGACAGCGTCGGCGAAAACGAAACAGCTCTTGTTGTTCTCGACAAAACTCCGTTCTATGCAGAGAGTGGCGGACAGGTAGGCGACACTGGTGTAATGGAATCGGGTACTCTTGAGGTTGATGTTGACGATACAACTAAGGATGCTTCGGGTGTTTATCTCCATTCTTGTACAATTAAGAGCGGTACACTTGAGGTCGGCACAGAACTTCGTGCAATCGTTGACTTTGACAGAAGAGCAAATATTATGCGTAACCACACAGCGGCTCACCTTTTACAGGCCGCACTTCGTGAAGTTCTCGGCAATCATGTTCATCAGGCAGGTCAGCTTGTAACAGACCATTCGGTTCGTTTTGACTTTACTCACTTTGAGGCTCTCACAGATGAAGAACTTAAGAAAGTTGAAGACCTTGTAAACAAGAAGATTCTTGCATCTATCCCTGTTGTTACAAAGGAAATGCCAATCGAAGAGGCAAAGAAACTCGGCGCTATGGCATTGTTTGGCGAGAAGTACGGCGATGTTGTACGAGTTGTAAGCATCGGTAAGTTCTCAGTTGAGTTCTGCGGCGGTACACATGCTACAAATACATCAAGCCTCGGCTTGTTCAAAATCCGTCAGGAGGGCTCTGTTGCATCGGGTGTAAGAAGAATTGAGGCCATTACAGGTATCGGAGTTCTTAAGTATATGAACGATGTCCGTGAAACTGTACTCAACGTTTGCGAAACACTTAAGATTTCAAATACAAAAGCACTCACAGAGGGTGCACAGAAGATTGCAACCTTACTTCATGATCAGCAGAAAGAAATTGCAGAGCTTAACACAAAGCTTGCTGCTATGCAGGTTGACAACCTCTTTATTAATTCTGAAATTGAAAACGGCGTAAGAATTATTGCCAAAAAAATTGACAATGCAAACGCTGACGCACTTCGTGCAATGTGCGAGAGAACAAAAGATGTTGCTCCGCTTTCTGTAGTTGTACTTGCTTGTGAAAATGACGGCAAAGTTACATTTGCCGCATCTTGCGGTAAAGATGCTAAGGCACTCGGCGTAAATGCAGGCAAACTCGTTAAGGCTGTTGCACAGGCAGCGGGCGGCAACGGCGGCGGTAAGCCGGATATGGCTATGGCAGGTGCAAAAAATCCTGAAAAGATTGATGAAGCACTTGCTATCGTTAAAGAAACTGTATATGGTATGATTAAGGCATAAATGTTGCGAAATCCACATAATTTGATTTTTGTTGTCTGAAAGTTTGCAATTTATTGCTATTATTGTTTAGAACTACTAAAAACAGTCTAGTAAGATTGTATATTAAAACAACGATAAAAAGAAATTAAAGTATTGAAGTTTTGTAATGTTTGATGTATAATAATTCCAATGGAATAGTGTATTCCTAAAAGTTAATGAACAATGGAGGAGATTTAAAATGTTCAAAAAAGTAATGAGTCTTGCTCTTGCTTCAACATTAGTACTTTCAGCAGGCGCATTTGCAGCAAGTGCAGCTGAAGCAGAGGACGCAGTAGCAGCAAATGACGAGTCTGCAGTAGCAGCTGACGATTCTTCAGCAGTAGCAGCAGGTGACGAGTCACAGGTAGGTGCCGGCACAAAGATTTACTTTGATGTAAAGAGTGCAGGTTGGAAAAACTTTAGCAAGATCTATTGCCACGTCTGGAGAGCTGACGGTACAGGTAAATGGCCAAGCTGGCAGACAAAGAAAGAAGTGTGCAAAAAGGAAAGCGACGATCTTTATTCTTATGATATAACAAAGACAGGCAACGCTGAAGAAATTCAGAATGCCGGCAGCAAGAACTTATATTGCGTAATCTTCAGTGCAGATACACAAGTTCAGATTTACAACACAATCATGAACGGTAACTGCATTGGCGATACTTTGTATGTAACAGGTAACAAGATCGAGAACCCTAAGGACAGCAGCAAGACAGATACTGAGGCTGCATGGAAGAACCATCCGGAATGTGGTCCGCAGAAGGTTATTACTTCAACATCAAAAGTAGTTGGTACAGCTCTTGCAGACGGTACAACAGATGTAACACTTTTAGCTGACTACCTTCTCGATTATGTTTCTGACGACGGTACTGCTGATACAAGTAAGACAGATAAGACACAGGATCTTATCAACCAACTCAAGATCAGCCCACTCGCTGTAATGTCTAATGTAAATTTCAAACTTGAGGGTTTTGTTAAGGAAGAAACAATGACTCAGGATGTTGCTAACAAGAAGAAGGCAACAATTGAGGGTATCCTTGGTAACTGCACAGACCCAACAAAGGGTGGCGAAAAAGTTAACAAAGATGAGATTAATAATGCAGAGGCTAAGAATGATGCTGCTGATACAAGCGGTTCATCAAACGGTGGTTCTTCAAACAGCGGTTCATCATCAAACGGCTCTTCATCTAATGGTTCATCATCAGGCTCTAACTCAGTACAGTCAGGTCAGGAGACAACAATCTTCTTCGTATTTGCCGGCGTAATGGTTGCAGCTGCAGGTGTATTCTTCCTCGTTAGAAGAAGAGAGAACTAATTTATCTTAACAGATAATTAATACTTAATCACTTAGCTCCGCAGAGTTTTCTGCGGAGCTTTTTGTATGCTCAAACTCTCTCATTACTTGCTTTTTTATGCTTTATGTATTACAATATTATTATCAAAACAATTAAAAAATATTATATTCATATATGAGGAGAAATGAGGATGAAAATTAAAGATGATTTTGTTTTAAGAAAAGTAGCCGATTCATATGTAGTGGTACCGGTAAACAGTCTTACACTTGATTTTAACGGTGTTATAAATCTTAATGAAACAGGTGCTTTCTTATTTGAACAGTTGCAAAAAGGAATTGAGAAAGACGAACTTATTGCTAAAATGATTAGTGAGTATGATGTAACAAAAGAAAAAGCAAGTGCGGATATAGATATATTTATTAATAAGTTAAAGGATGCAAATGTCTTTGAATAATAAAGAAATTCAGCTTGAAGATGTAATACAAATTATTAAAGAAAAACTTAACAGCGGAGGCACGGTTACATTTACTCCGCACGGAACAAGTATGTATCCTATGTTAAGAAACGGCGAAGATGTGGTTGTCCTGAAAAAGCCGGAGGGCAGGCTAAAATATCTTGATGTTGCTTTATACCGAAGGAGTAACGGCGATTTTGTTTTGCACAGAGTTGTCGGTTTTGATAAGGACGGCAAATATATTTTTTGCGGTGATAATCAGTTTCATAAAGAACGGGGAATTACTGACGAAAATATTATAGGTGTGGTTACCGCATTTTATCGAAAAGGAAAACACTATACCGATAATTCGCTTTCATACAGATTTTATAAGTCAGCGTGGGAGTATATCAAAGCACCAATGCGTATGCTTTATTCAGCGCACAGAATGAATAAGTCGATAAATATAAAAAAGAAAAGGTAGTTTTTGTATAATGAAAAAACATCTTAATGACGCTCAAAAAAAAGAATATGCATATTATTTGACGCTTGTATCAAGTGTTTTAAACGGAACAGAACCGCAGCTGCCGTATGAAAATTGTAATCTTGACCACATAAGGCAGATTTCAAATGATACCAGAATGGACGCAATTTTTGATGAGGCTGTTTTAATGCTGTCAAAAAAATATTCGGTTTCAGATAAATTGTTATCTTATGTAAAAAATAATCTTAATCATTGGATTTATATTGATACGATGATGAAATATGAAATTGAAAGTTTGCTTAAATGTTTTGATGAAGGGAAAATATATAATCTCCCTATGAAAGGCTATTTTCTTAAGGAAGACTATCCCAACTCATTTGAACGCTCAATTTCAGATTATGATATTTTGTTTGATATAAACGATATTGACAGAATAAAAAATATATTTAAACAAAACGGGTATAAATTTTTACAAAATGACGATCAACAATATCATTTTGTAAAAGCACCGTTTATGTATATTGAAATGCACCGTTCGCTTTTAAAAAAGAATGATAAAAATTATTCTTTATTGGAAAATCAACTTGAAAAAGCTAAGGTGCGTGACGGGTATTCTTATTCAAAAGAAATGACGCTTGAGGATTATTATATTTATATGTTGCTTCACAGTGCAAAACATTTTTCCGAAGGCGGAATCGGCATAAGAATGATTGCCGACGAATATGTATTTTATAAAAAATATTCGGATCAACTTAATCAAAAATATTTGAGTGAACAGTTTGAAAAATTAGGAATAACCTTGTTTGAGAAAAAACTGCGTGATATTTCACTGAAATGGTTTTCAAAAGACAGTGAAGTTAAAGATTTTGACGATGTTGAAGAATATATTTTATTAAGTATGACTCTCGGTAGATTAGATGTTGCGGTTATGTCCGAAATGGAAAGACAAAGAGTTAATACAAAAACAGGCAGAAAAAAATCAAGATTTGCTAATTTTATTTCATCGCTTTTTCCGAATAAAACAAATATGGCAAATAAATATCCGTTTGTGGAGAAAATGCCGATTTTATTGCCGTATTCATGGGCATGTATGTGGTGCAGAAGAATTTTTATTGACAGAAATATTGATATAAAAAAAGGTTTTAACAACAGAACTTCTTATACTGATGATGATGTAAGTTATTTTAATTATATTCAAACAGAAGTGGGTTTTGATGTTAAATAAAATTTTATTTATGTTTTAATTGACAAATAATGTATTTATTGATATAATATCAGATAAGTTAGCGAACACTAACGGCACTTGGTGTTCGCTGATTTAAAGAGGAATAGTTAGTCCGTCCTAACTATTCCTCTCTTTTTTATTTATTTTTTAAATTTTAAGTAAAATTTAAATTTCATTTAAAGTTACAACGGTACAATATACTCATCAAAACAAAAGGGGAGTTAAATGTGAGTTACCAAAGCGTATTTAAACGCTATGAAATAAAGTACCTTGTGACTGACGAACAAAAGAAAATGATTATGCGGGAAATGCAAAAATATATGTATGCCGACAAATACGGCAAAAGCACAATTTGCAACATATATTTTGACACACCTGATTTTTTACTGATAAGACGCTCGCTTGAACATCCCGTTTATAAGGAAAAGTTAAGATTGAGAAGTTACGGAGTTGCAAAACACGACAGCACAACTTTTATAGAAATCAAAAAGAAATATAAGCGTGTTGTCTATAAACGCAGAACCGAAATGAGCGAGAACGAGAGTATGCGTTATCTTTGCAACGGTGAACATATTGCCGACAGTCAGATTTTAAGAGAAGTCAATTATTTTCTTGAGCATTACAAAGGCATTGCACCGCAGGTTGTAATTTCATACAACCGAGAGGCCTTTTATTCAAAAAATGATTATGATTTCAGAGTAACCTTTGATGATAATATTCTTTGGCGTAACTATGATTTATCGCTTTGTAAAGGTATTTACGGAACACCGATATTAAGAAATAATTATTCTCTTATGGAAATAAAGACAGGCACGGCAATTCCGCTGTGGATGACAAACATTTTAAGCGAAAACAAAATTTATAAAACATCTTTTTCAAAATACGGCAATGCTTATGTTGCAATTATGAGCGAAAGAGCAAACGGAGGTAAAAAATATGCTTAATACATTATTTTCAGAAATTTTCAGTTCAACAACCCAAACAATCGCAGTGCCGCAATTTCTGCTTGGCATAGCAGTTGCTCTTGTAATCGGCATTTTTCTTGCGGCGGTCTATTCATACAAAACCAAATACACAAAGAGCTTTGTTGTTACTCTTGCACTTTTACCTGCCGTAGTTTGTGTGGTAATTATGATGGTAAACGGTAATGTCGGTGCAGGCGTTGCTGTGGCAGGTGCTTTCAGTCTTGTAAGATTTCGTTCCGTGCCCGGCACCGCTAAAGAAATCGGCACAATCTTCCTTGCAATGGGTGCAGGTTTGATTTGCGGAATGGGTTATCTCGGATACGCAGTGCTGTTCTCATTAATTTTAGGAATTGCAATGTTTATCCTCAATAAAGTAAATATCGGTGCAGACAAAAGACTTGAGCAGGACAGAATATTAAAAATCACAATCCCCGAGGATTTAAATTATACAGGTGCTTTTGACGACCTTTTTGAAAAATATACCGTAAAATATGAAACGGTATCGGTAAGAACCGCTAATATGGGCAGCTTGTTCAAACTTACATATAATGTTACTCTCAAAAACCCGAACGATGAAAAAGATTTTATTGATGATTTGAGATGCAGAAACGGCAATCTTGAAATCAGTATGGCAAGACAGGAGATAACTAATAATGAGCTTTAATTTAAAAAGCAAAGGGAAATTTGCAGCATTGCTTGCGGTACTTATTATATCCGTAAGTGTAACAGGCTGCGCAAATACAGACGAAAAAACATCCTCGACAAATTCTTCAACTGTTACAAAAGACAGTGTTTCTACTGCTTCAATCGCTTCGGATGAATCTCTTGACAGCGATATGTTCACCGACCGTGACAAAGAGGTAGGCTATGATGAAAGTTCGGCGGTAATGGTTGCTTTTTCATCATCAGGTGCAACCGCAAGCTCTGACAGCGTTTCTGTCAGCGGAAGTAAGGTTACTATTAAAAGTGAGGGCACATATATAGTTACGGGTACAACATCCGACGGTCAGATTATTGTAGATGCCGACAATAAAACAAAAGTGCAGATTGTACTTAAAAACGCCTCTGTAACCTGTAAATCAAGTGCCGCTTTATATGTAAAACAGGCAGATAAGGTATTTGTAACAACTGCAAAAGACACAGAAAATACACTTGCGTCAACAGGTGACTATGTTCAGACAGATGACAACAATGTAGATGCGGCGGTATTTGCAAAAGATGATATTACCTTTAACGGAGAGGGCAAATTGACTGTAACTTCCGAAAAAGGTCACGGCATTGTTTCTAAAGATGATTTAAAACTTACAAGCGGAGAATACAATATTACAGCCGCAAGCCATGCATTAAGCGGTAAAAACAGTATCAGAATTGCAAGCGGTACTTATACTTTAACTTCGGGTAAAGACGGTTTGCACGCAGAAAATACAGACGATACTTCAAAAGGATTTGTGTATATAGCAGACGGTAAATTTACCGTTAATTGCAAAGGTGACGGCATTGATGCCGGTACGACGGCTCAAATTGAAAACGGCACATTTTATATTACTTCAAACAGAGGTTCATCATCTTCAAGTTCAACAGATTCTGCAAGTGTAAAAGGAATAAAAGCAGGAGGAGATATTACAATCAGCGGAGGTACTTTTAATCTTACTTGCGAAGATGACGGTTTACATTCAAATTCAAATGTAACCGTATCAGGAGGTACTTTTACAATTTCAACAGGTGATGACGGTATCCACGCCGACAGCAAAACAAGCATCAGCGGAGGAACAATTAATATTACCGAAAGCTATGAGGGAATAGAGGGAACGGAAGTTGAAATTTCAGGCGGTACAATTAATCTGAAATCGAGCGATGACGGATTTAATGCCGCAGGCGGAAAAGACGAAAGCGGATTCGGTGGCGGATTTGACCGTGACAATTTCGGTTCATCAGATGCTTCCATTACCATATCGGGCGGTAAAATAACAATTGACGCTGACGGTGACGGAGTTGATTCAAATGGTTCGCTTACCGTTACAGGCGGGGAAACCTATGTCTTTGGCCCGACAAGGGGAGATAACGGAGCGGTTGATTATGACGGAGAAGCAACCATAACAGGTGGCATATTCATTGCCACAGGTTCATCTCAAATGGCACAGAACTTTGGAGAAAATTCAACTCAAGGTTCAATGCTTGTAAATACAAATTCGAGCGGTGAAATCACAGTCAAAAACAGTGACGGCGATGTTCTTGTATCGTTCACACCTACCAAGACATACGCTTGTGTGGTTATCAGTTGCTCGGGTATTACAACGGGTCAGACATATACTGTAACGACAGGCGACAGTACAACAGAAGTTGAAATGACTTCTATCATATACGGTTCAGGCGGTATGGGTGGTTCCAGAAGTATGGGCGGCAGAAATATGGGCAACGGCGATATGAACGGAAACGAAATGGGCGGCCCGGGCGGAGATATGCGTGGCGGTCCTCAAATGAGATAAAATGAAAAACACAACTGTTCCGATGAGCAGTTGTGTTTTCCTTTTAGTCTAAAGTTGAATGTTTGTGATTTGTCGATTTGCAGGTAAAGAGACAGTTGTCCAAAAATTCTGTTTGCATCTGTATTCAGTTATTATTTGCAATCATAATTTGTAACTGTGTAACATCGTTTACATTAATTTCGCCGTTTTCTTCAGTATCGGCATTTAAATTTTGAACGGCCGAAAGTTTTGAACCGCCTGAAATAGCTATCTGCAAATCGGTTGCATCTTTAATGTCAATTTTGTTGTTTAAGTCAATGTCGCCGAGCAGTGTGACTGCAAGTTCGGTTTTATTTGTAACAGCTTTTATAACGAATGTGCCGCCAAGATTATCGTCACGCTCCATTTTGTACCAATCGAGAAGGTCTGTCATAGTTCCGTTTTGATAAATAAAACTTTCGCCTTTTTGGCTTTCGTTTATAAATGCAAACTGGCCGTTTGATTTGTTAAGCCATTCACCGATGCCTATAGTATTTTTTTCGCTTTCATTATTTTTTTTAATTTTAACGGCGATTGCACCGTAAGTTACAGGTAAGTCAAAATCGTTTGTATCAATATTTAAATATCCGCTGTACGGAACTTTTCCGCTGTTTAATTTAGTCCATTTGGTTTCATCTGACACAGGAATTTTATTTTCGGCAGGTACATAGTAGATTTCATAGTCGGAATTTTTTGCGGTGGTTTCAAACATTACCGAATCAAGTTTGTTGTAACCCTCGGAAAAATTAAAAAGATTAAGATATGTGACGCTGTCATCATTTATGTAGTTAAATTCATATGTTGCACCGTAAATTTCATTTTGCATAAGTTTAACATCATCGGTGATTTCTGTGACATCTTCAACAGCAAAATTGTATTTAAAGGTACTGCTAAATAAATAAGAATCTTCATATGAAAGCCAAAAGTAACCGTTTAAAGTGTTGTAATCGCCCCAACTGTTTTTTACAAGCCATGCTCCGTCATTTTCAGGTAAAACACCGTTTATTGCTTTGAAATTTTCTTTTGAATAATTATCATCCCATCCGACAATAGCTATTGCATGACCTGTGGATTTTGGAGAACCTTGCGGACAGAAATACGCTGTTCTGTCATTATTTTCGTAATAAGGACTGTGAGAATATGCCGCATAGATTGAACCGTTATCCATAATCTCTTGTTTAATTTCTTCTTGTGTACAATCGTCGAGGTATTTTATAGCGGTCACCCCGTAATTTACAAAAGCGGAAAGGTCTTTGTCGGGAGTATATTTTTCTGCAAGAGTGTCGTAGTCGCTTTGTTCGATTCCGCCTTGCCAGGAACTTAAATATCCGAGTGCGGTAAATGCATAGCCGTCGGAAGTGACATTGCGCTGCCAGCCTTTACCGTTGCTTTTTGTTGTTGCCCAAAGGTTCATATGCTCGGCAGAAAAATTATTAGCCGTAAAATCTTTTTTTAAAAGTTTTGTTTCAAGCACCGAGAGCGAGGAATATATCCAGCAATCGTTGTATTTCTGGCTTTTCGGAGAATTTACAATGCCAAGCTCCACTGAACTGTATGCAGACGGAATATCATTTTTTGTATTGTCTGAAGTTTTAATTTGAAATTTACTTAATATTTTTGAATTGTTATCAATGCTTGCGGCATTAGCCGATACGCTTACAGCAGAAAATATCATAAGTGCAGATACTGTTGCCGTTATCGCCTTAATAACAGGTGATTTTATCATTTTACATTCACACCTTTTTGTTTATATATATCAAATTTTATTATATCAAAAATTTTCTTTCTTGTAAAGAATATAAACGCTGTTTATACACAAGATAATAGCAATATTTACAGATAAAAGGGGCGACTTTATGGAACTTAGAACTGACCTTGCGGTAGAAGCTCGTGAAATAGCGGGAGAAGATGTCGGAGGTGTGGATTTTGTTCAGTACAGTGAAAACGGACTTGATATTTCAAGACTTGAAGTAAAAACAAGAAAAGCCAGGCAGCAACTCGGAAAAGAAGAGGGTACTTATATAACAGTAGAACTTCCGTCACTTACCGATAATTTTACCGAAACCGACGAAAGACTTATTACTATAGGAAAGGAAATTCGCAGGCTTTTGCCGGTCAACGGTCTTGTACTTGTAGTAGGACTCGGAAATCCTGAAATCACTCCCGATTCTCTCGGCCCGAAAACAAGCTCCAGAGTGCTTGCGACAAGGCATATTTCGGGTGAGATTGCAAGAAGTACCGGTCTTGACCGCTTAAGACCGGTTGCGGTTATGGCAACGGGAGTAACAGGGCAGACGGGTATTGAAACAGGCGAATATATATTGAGTATTGTAAAAAGAATAAAACCGAATGCAGTTGTTGTAATAGACGCACTTGCATCACGCAGACTTGAAAGACTCGGCTGTACTTTGCAAATAAGCGATACAGGA
>ULSU01054648.1_pt1 | contig 13736 bp, 4 predicted proteins | sample 1956941 | NCBI WGS metagenome assembly ULSU01 (sample SAMEA4835715, study PRJEB28245) | human gut metagenome | biome: gut microbiome; material: fecal sample | place: Denmark | collected 2008
CTAGCGGCACTAAAGGCGCAGACAGTACGGCGTGTGGACTAACAGGCAGAGGCGGCGGCGCAGGTGGTGCTGCCAGTCGCAGGTATGGTCAGGATGGTTATTATTCTGATGCTGGCACGCAGGGCATAACATACGGCGAAGGTGGCGGTGCGGCAGGTGGTGCAGGCGGTACAAGAAAGGGCGGTGTGAGTGGTAAAGCAGGCGCTAATGGTTGGGTAAAGATTTTATATACCGGCAATAAAGAATTGACACCTTCGGGAACTCAAGGTGATATTACCTTATCGAGCAACAAAAACATTTTTACTAACAGCAAGCCGGGTGCGTATATCGAACTTAAACAAGAGATTGCAAGTAAGACTGTATCAACCAGCAACGGTACTACGGAAAGAGTGCGCGTAGGCGAAAATTGGAAGGTTATCAGTCACGGGACCTGGAGCGGCAGTTTTGCTATAGAAAAGAGTGACGATGGCGAAAGTTGGAAGGAATACAGGAAATATACTTCTGAGGACGACTATAATCCGTCTGAAAGCGGCAGTGTAACAGAGCCGGTGTTTTTAAGAGCGGTATGCACTATCAGTAGTGGTACTTGCACTGTTGATTTAACAGCAATGGCCTACAATGCGGAAGGCGTTGTAAAACTTACTGAAATCACCAGCGACAGCACGGCAAAAGCTCATGTTGAAAAAGAGCTAGGCTCAACAGATATGACTACTAATTTCTTGTGGGGCGCATGGAATGAAGAATTCGGCTACCCGCAAACACTTTGCTTTTTCCAGGACAGACTATGTTTTGGCGGCACGAAGAAGCAGCCTTACATGGTATGGATGAGCAGAACCGGTGACTACGGCAATTTCAGTGTAGAGAAAGCCAGTGGCACTGTTACCGATGATAGCGCAGTAGCACTTGCGTTTATAAGCCGCAAGCAGTTTAAGATTTTGCATTTGATAGCAAGCACCGATTTAATTGTCTTGACCGCTGGCAACGAATGGACAGTAAGCGGCAGCGATACTGTAACCCCATCTAAGGCCGTACCGAAAATGCAGACTACACGCGGATGCAGCACTGTTGAGCCGCTGATGATTGGCGGCAGAATCGTGTTTGTACAAGGCCGTGGAAGCACTGTAAGGGATATGGCATATAGCTATGAAACAGACAGCTACGGCGGCAATGACTTAACCTTGCTGGCAAAGCATATCATAGAGAATGTACAGATTGTCGACAGTGCATATAAGCAGGAACCCGACAGCACTATATACTTTGTGAGAAGCGACGGCAGCATGGCTTGCTTATCCTACATCATGGAACAAAAAGTATATGCCTGGTCGACGATAGAAACGCAAGGCAAGATTGAAACTGTGGCGGCAGTGCAGGAAGGCGACGAGGATATTATTTATCTTGTAGTACAACGAGAAATAAACGGCGTGACAGTACGCAATATCGAATATCTGGCAAAGAATCCTGCAAAGAGCAATAACCCCGACGATTATATTATGCTTGATAATGCTATTGAGTATAGCACTGCTGAAAAGAGCAGTGGGGAAACAGAGATTGATGCGGCAGAGTTGGCAGGTGAAAAAGTTACTGTTATCGGTGATGGAAGAATGTATAGCGGACTGACAGTAAGCCAGGACGGCACTGTGACGCTCCCGGCGGCCGTACAACACGCTTTTATTGGCTTGCCCTATAGAAGTATCGTGGAACTTCCAAACGTCGAAATTAAGACTGGTGACGGCACTATGCAAGGACGCAAAAAGCAGATTAGTAATTGCATCCTGCGTTTAAGTAATTCTCTTGGCGGCATGGTCGGGCCGGATATAAATACTATGGACTTGATGAACTTTGATGAGCAGAACGCAGTGAGCGATATTAAATTATTTACCGGTGACAAGCATATGACTTTGCCTATTGGCGGCTTTAATAACGAAGGCAGAGTGATTATCGTTACGGATGAGCCATATCCTTTTAACTTGCTGGCGGTAGTGCGGGAGGTGTCTTTCGGTGGCTAAGAAGTGGACAGTTGAAATACTTGATAATAAGTCAAAAGAAAATGTTGTGCCGTTGATTGAAGAACTTATGCAGGATATACGGCCGCACGATAAGGAAGATTTGGAAGCAAGCAGTGACCCGGTATTCGTGCTTATCGGCAGTATCAAGCTTGACGAAGAAACAAGGGTATACCGTGGTGAGGACGGAAAACTGCTTGCGATATTCGGCAAGGGCGTTATGGAATGGGGCGCACCGGGGCGCGGAATCTGGATGGTAGGTACGAACGAACTTTACAACGGGTACACAAAGAGCCTGCTTTTCAAGGAAGCAAAAAGAGTGCTGAATGAATGGGTACGCAAGCATGGACTGCTGCACAATATCGTCTACGAGAAGAACCGCACTAGCATTAACTATTTAAGACACTTGGGAGCGGTATTTTTGGTAGAGCCTAAAACAGGTTGGGACGGCAAAAAGTTTTATCAGTTTTATATTCCATATAGAGGGGAGTGAGCGTAATGGGTACACTTGGAATCTTAATGGGTCTGCAAACTGTTATGCAGTTAAGCGGACAACATCAGCAGGCCAAACAGCAGGAGCAGGCATATAAAGCGCAGGCGCAGGCCGCACAGCAGAACGCGGCTATTATGAGCCGCCAACGTGAGCAGCAGGCAGAAGCATATGCGCAGAAGCAAAGCCAACTCAACGATAGGATGAGGCTTGCAAGAGGGCAGGCGCTGGCGGCGGCAGGCAGTAGCGGCCTAACCGACAGCGGCAGTGTCAGTGATATTCTTTCAAGCAGTGAGGACGCTTACAAAAAAGACAGTATGAATCTGTTGCAGAATCAGCGTAATGATGCGTGGAACACTTATGTAAACGAGGTTAATTATCGCAACCAGGCAAGCGCATATAATGCGGCGGCGAAGAACGCTAAAGCCAACGGCAAAATGCAGATGTTTAGTACGCTTGTAGGTGCGGCGGCGAACGCTTACTCTAAAGGCATGATTGGCGGCAGCAAGGGAACAACTACGGTAAGCAGTGACGATTGGTACGATGCTAACAGTGATTTCAATCTTCCTGCTAGCAATATGAACGGCTTTAATCTTTACAACCAGGCAAAGAAGAATAACCCATTCATGGACAATACAGGCTTTACTAAATGGAGCTGGTAAGGGAGGTACAGTATGAAGATTGCAGGTTATCAAGGCAGTGTTAATTTGGGCGCTGGCGGCGGTGCGACTGTCAAAGTATCAAGTGACCTTAACGCTTATGGCAGCGGCGGTAAAGGACTTGCCGCTATTGCCGGTGCCGCCAACAAATGGGCGGTAGCAGTAGAAGCACAGCAAGAGGATGAGGACAAACAGTCTATCCTTAACGCTATGGATATATTTAATAAGAGCCGCTATAACATCATGTACAACGATGAAAGCGGCCTTATGAATACGAAATTAGAAGGCACTGCCGGTGCAGGCGCAAGCTACACAGAGCAAATAAATAAAGCAAGGCAGGATGTATTAAGTAATACCAAACTGCACAGCCAAAAGAATCAGTTTGCATTAGACCATTTAATGTATCAGAGCGCACAGCAAGGCTTCCAGACTGTCGACCAATACGAGCAGAAGCAAAAAGAAGCAGTCACTGATTTACGCTATGACAATAATATTCAGAACTCCTGCGAGTTTGTACAGAAGAACTGGAATAATCCGCAGGCACTGCAAGATGAGATTATTCGTACACAGTTACTGACAAGCGCTATATATGGCAAGCGTGGCGCAGAGTTTATCGAATCTAAAAGCAGAGCCAACATTGGGCAGGTGGTAGCAAGTGCCGTCGGCGCAAGTATCACCAACGAAGATTATGGCACTATGCGTAACATCATGGATAAGTACGGTAGTTATCTGACTGCCAATCAGCGAGCGGCTTTTGAAAAGGTGGCATACGATAAAGAGAGCAGCGCTTTTGAAAGAAATACCGCTAAAGATTTGTATGCTAAATATGGCGACAATGAAGAAGCGGTACACAAAGAACTTGAAGGCATGAAAGGATTTAGCGGCGGCGAAAGCGGTAATGATTTTGAGAATTTGCTAACTTCTTTCGGTATTCAAGAGAGCGAGGGCAGCGGTGGCTATAACGCCAAGAATGCCCGTACAGGCGCAAGCGGCAAATATCAGATTTTGCCTAGTAACTGGCCTAGCTGGAGTCAAGAAGCAGGCTTGCCAGCAGGTGCGGAAATGACACCGGAAAATCAAGAGATTGTCGCACGCTTTAAGTTAAAACAATACTATGATAAATACGGTGCAGCAGGTGCAGCGGTAGCATGGTATAGCGGAGAAACTAATGCGCAACGCTGGGTAAGTGGTAAAACAACGGATGTATGGGGGAATACTTGGGACACACCGCAGCATGGGAATGAGCCTAGTATCAAAGAATACGCAGAGAGTGTTACCAACAGAGCGGGAAGCGTGCGCAGCACTCACAACATGAGCCAGGATGAGCAAGACCGCATTATGAAGCAGTACCGCATTATTAAGGCAGACCATGACAGAATAGAAACTTATAAGAAAAACAAACTTTTTGAAGGGATAAAAAATGAGATATTTGCTATGTTTGGTAACGGCACAAGCTACAGTGACGCTATGGCATGGGCTACTAACCAGGCAGGCAGTGACCCCGACAAGTACGTAACGTATCGTAATGCGGTGACGGCGATATACGGACCGCAAGGCGGTAGCGGAAGCAGTAACGGAAAACTTGATGATGATGCAATAGGTGTACTGGAAGATATGCTGCAAGAAGGCAAGTTTGCTAGCATCGCCCAATTTTTAGCATACGCTGCTAATAAAGGTGCATCGTCTGCACAGCGCGGGAAGTTAGAAAAAATATACAAAGATTGGTATAGCGGTACAGGCGAATTTGCTTTTGATATGGAAGGCCTTGTACAACAAGTCGCAGGCAAAAATGCCGATGCGCTGTATAAGAAAAAAATCCAAAACTACGGCCGGCAATGGGTGCGCGCTTATCGCGCAAAAAATCACGGCATGAATCCGGGCGAAACGGAACTGCTGGAGGCTTTGAGAAACTGCGTAACAACTAAGGTTTACGGCAGCTATGTTACTGAAAAACATTCATTCTGGTTTGACAGTACAGAAGATATAAAAGCGAGTGACGCAGATTTAATTGCACGTGGTATCGCAAGCGTAAATAAAACCGGGGATGATTGGTACGATGTTAAATGGTTGGATGGCACATCGGGCAAAATAAACGGTGCATATCTGGCAAAGTTACTGAAAGGAGATTACTAAATGGCTAATGAACCTTTAGACGAATTCGACCGCAGATTAAAAGCAAAAAAGGAATATGCTAATTATGGCTTTATTGCTGATATTGACAGCGGCTTGTCACCTGCTGAAACTCTAGGCTTTTATGACCTGCAAAAAATGAGTGACGATGAATACAACAAGTTTTCGCAGGCAGTAAAAAGCAATAGCTCACCGACGATTGATACTAGCAGTATTATCAACGATGATAAGCCGGGCATAGGCACTGCCGTAATTAACGGCCTTAAAGGTTCTGTACGTGGCTTATTCGGTGCGGCTAAAGCGGCCGTTGACGCTAATATTGAAGCTCATAAGGGTGACAAGAATGTTGTCAAAGAGTATGACCAATCAGAGAACATCAGCAAGGCTTTAGGCTATGTCACCGACGAGATTTTAAAGCGTGAAGAAGTTAAGGCTGATACGGCGGCTGGGCAGCTTGGTTATGATTTGGCTGAAAACGGTATTCAGCTTTTAGTGCAACTTGCGCTGACTAAAGGCGTAGGTGCTGCCGGTGCAGGTGCAAAAACTGTACACGCTATCAGCATGCTTTACAATGGTGCAAACATCAGCGGCGAACAATATCTGCGACTGCGCAAAGAGGGCGTAAACGCAAGCAGAGCAGCAGAGGCAGGCTTGATGAACGCAATCCCGCAGGCAGTATTAGAAGAACTTCCGCTTGGCAGACTGCTTAAAAAGATGCCAGCCGGTAGCGGGCTGAAAGCTAAGATATGGGAAGTTACCAAACGTGGCCTTGAAGAAGGCGTTACTGAAGCATTGCAGGAATTCCCGGAACAGGCTACAGACTTATGGGCAAAGAACCCCGGCGCAAGCACTGCCAAGCTTGCGGAGAAGTGGGGCGAGAATTGGCAGCAGAACTTGAAGGAAGCGGGATATAGTGGCCTTATCGGTGCTATCCTTGGCGGTACTGCAAGCGGTGCAAAGGTTACTGTTGACAGCGTTATTGAACACTTCGCATTGAAAGCTAACGAAGAACGTAAGGCGAAGTTAGTAGCGGATGCTGAACGAATCAAAGAAACAGGCATTAACCCGGAACGTGCGGCGGCTACAATCGAAGCGAACAATCCAAACTTTGAGGACGATACTGTTACTGTATCGGCGCAGGACCTGGAAGGCTACAAACAGACCAGCAGTAACAACAAACTTTTTGAGGAATTAGGAATTACCGAAGAAGAAGTAGAGGCGGCTGCAGAACTTGGGCAGGATATAGACATTAGTCGCGGCAAGTTTACGGCGGCAATGGCTAAAGATAATGCGCTGTTTGAAGCTACGAAAGACAATATGTACTTTGACAGTAACGGCGAATTGTCGGACGGCGGCGCAAAGACACGCAAAGAACTGCGAGAAGGCTATAACTTAACCAGGCAGGCAAGCGCGGAGCTTGACACAGAACTTGACGCTATTGTTGACAGCGCAAAAAAAGCAGGCATGAACAAATCTCATGCAGATAATTTGCGTCTGGTTTTGGAAGCGCGCGCGCTTGCAATAGAACCTGAAAATCCTGCTGCGTGGCTGCAAAAGAATAAGCTGCGCTTTGAAGATGGCGGCAAAGCTAAACAAAAGAATGGCTGGTTTAGCAAGGGAGGAGTGCTTAAAAAAGAGCAATTCTATACTACTAATATTACCGGAAATGAGATGGGACACTATTCAGATTTGAAGAGCTTGCAGAAAAAGGCTTTTGCATGGTATAGGGACAACTTGCAAGGCACGAGCGTTCATAATAGTGTATTGGGTGATATTAGAATAGATAAAGGGTATCAAGAAAATAATATTAAATTTGGCACAAGTGGCAGAAAGAAAATGGAACACACTTCCGCTAAAAAAGAAAAACTTTTTGCATTGCGCTATTTACGTGAAATTATGGAGAATGGTAATTTCGTTACAGAATCTGCGCCGCAAAAAGAAAAACATTCAGACGAGAATTTTTATTATATTCATTCTGCACTGAATGTTAATGGTGAAAAACGTTATGTAGTTGTTACAGTAAGAGAACATAATGATAAATCATTATCATATTATAATCATAATGTTTTTAACGAAAGTGAGTATAAAAAAATAGAGGACGCGTTCAAGCCCTCGGGTTCCGAGCAATTCAAGGCTCAGCCCAGTATCTCAAACAAAACGTCCTCTTTTGCTGATAGTATATCACAAAAAGCAGATAATTACAAGCAACAAAAAATTGTCAATGGTACACTTAAAGATAAGGGTATGTTTTCCCCGGCGGAAGATGGTTCTTATATTATCACTCTTTTCAAGGGCGCGGATGCAAGTACAGTTATCCATGAAACAGGACACTATTTTGTGGAAACCATGATTAACGAAGCACTGGCAGACCCCAGCAACGCAAGACTAAACGCTGATGCGAAAAAGCTCATGGAGTACGCAGGCATTGACGCTGAAACATGGGCAAGCGGTGACGTTGAAGCAAAGAGAGCCGGGCATGAAAAGCTGGCAGAAGCATTTGAAACCTACATCATGGAAGGCAAAGCGCCTAGCGTCGGACTGCGTGGAGCGTTCCGGAGATTTGCTAATTGGTTATCAGCTATTTATAGCAAGATAGCAAGAAGTGAAAATGCGGCAGAATTAACGCCGGAAGTGCGGCAGGTATTTGACAGAATGTTGGCGTGCCGTGAAGAAATTGAAGTTATGGCACGCATGGAGGGCATATTCGGCGGCTTGCCAAAAAATATAACATCCAAGTTATCAGACCAAAACAAAAAGACCTTGCAGGATAAAATCTTAAAGGCTAAAGACAAGGCCGTGGATATTCTGACAAGGCGAGCAATGGCCGATTTCAGTGCAAAGCGCAGAGCTGAAAAGGCTGCTTTCATCGAAGAAATACGACCGCAGATTGAAGAAGCAGTAGCATGGGAACTTGTCAATCGTGCAAGACACCAGGTAGGTTATGAGTTTGGCAAGGATGTTAAGGCCATTGATTCGCACTTTATAGACGATGAGCACGGCATGGCTCATGCTAATAATTCAGACGCTCCGTGGCTCAAAAGAAAGCTTGCCAATCCTGCAATTATAGCAAGAAAGTACAGGCACGTTTTAGGAAGTGTACTGCCAAACTATAATGATATGCTGAACGATACCAACGCCAGCATTGACGATATACTTAATCCGATAGTTGAGTATCTTCAAGTGGAAGTCGACACATATGGCACACTTTCTAAAGAGCGTATTGCAAACGCTGAAGACATGCTCGTTGCTATGTTCAGCAAGTCAAGACAAAAAACAGTAACCAATCCTACATTCGTTGTTGATGAGCATGGCATGGCTCATGCTAACTTCAAGCAGAAAATCAACGAATGGGAAACAATCGAAGCTAATCCGAGTAGGCTTGCAAGAAAATATATTTATGGCAATGAACGCATAAACTATAACGAACTATTAAAAGATACAAACGGAGCTATTGATGATATTTTAAATCCTATTGCTGATAGAATAGAAAGTGAGCTTGCGGAATATCAAGATACAGTCAAGAGTGAACGTGCGTTTTTTATCAATGGCAAGTGGGGCTACTTCGCCGCAACCAATAGAACGGAAGGCAAGTATGCAAACGATTTTGCAGGCATACCGGACCAGAGTGCAGTCTTGGTTGACTTCGGCGAGATAGGCAAAGACGGAAAACGTCATTGGACTAAGCGAGCTTTAGAGCAAGCGGATATTGAAGGCCTTGTATTCCATGAAGCAGGCGACAGTATTCGTAATGTCAACTGGGTGTCAAGATACGTTCACGATTACGGCGGCAACATAAGCGACTTGACCAGCAAAAAAGGACGCAGGAAAATTGCCGAAAAGATTGCAAGAGGCGAAGACATAGCGGACTACTACGATTTGCGCAGCACCGGTTTAGATTATGGCAATGCCGAAATTAAGGCAGACTTTAAACATGTTGTCGATGAGCTGGACAGACTGCAAGCGTTGAAGCATAGACTTGAAACAGACCCCGAAGGTGTCGACCTGGTAAAAGAAAGTAAGCGCAACCAATTATCGCAGGAGCAGAAAGAACTCTTTGACCAGATAGCAGAAGAAAACGGCTATGCCAGCGGCTACGAAATGGCAAGGGAGATTGTCGAAGGTTACACCGTCAATGAGAATGAAGGCAGCGACGTACAGGACAACTGGGCAAGGAACTATATTCGTAACGGCGGTGACAGAGCGAAACTAAAGAATGAGGAAGGCTTGAAGGAGATTGCCGAAACTTTGGTAGAGGGTGAGCAGCTTACAGAGCTTAACGAGCTTAAAGCCTTGAAGCATGAGCTTGAAACTAATCCGGATAAAGTCGACCTTGTGGAGATGAGCAAAAAGCGTGCCTTGTCTAACGAGCAGAGAGAACTGTTTGACTGGGTGGCTGACAGCTTAGGCTATGACAGCGGCGATGCTATGGCGCAGGATATTTTGACTTCGCCGAGTGAAAGAGCTATGGTGCGTCAAGAGATTGACAAGGCTGTAAACCGCAGATTCCCCGACTTCATGCAGGAGCGTGAGCAGGCAAGAGAAGCGGCAAGGGAAGCACTCTATAATGACGAGAGCGGCGAAGTGGTGGCACTTGAACAACAGCTTATTGATGAGGCACTCAACGAAATAAGCGACAAGGATATTAAGCAAAAAGAGCGTGAGAATATTGCTAAAGTGCGGAAGCAGAACGCAGACAATTTTGCTAAACGCTATATTCAGACTTTGCCAGCAGGCGAAGTTATGAAGCCGAGAAGATTTGCTATGGCAGAACGCAGAGCGGCGGCTAATGCAAACAAGGCTGCGAAAGCTGGCCTTTTGGAAGAAGCGGCTATGTATAAGCAGCAGCAGATGATTAATCACGCTTTGTATCGTGAAGCAGTCAAGGCTAAACATCAGATTGAAAGCGCAAGAAAGTACGTCAAAAAGCAGATGCACAGTAAGAAAGAAGTATGGGGAACAGAGCAGCACTTCTTCCAAATGTGCGCATTGCTGGAGCGTATGGGCTATCACCGCAAGGACTTTAACACCAACGGCAGAGAAGTGCAGCCGCTTAGCGATTACATTGCAGAGATGCAGGCAAAGTACGGTGACGAAATTATTTCTATGCCGGAGTTTGTTTTGAATCTTAATAATGATTTGACCAACGCGCCGCAGCTTAGCCTTGCGAACTATATGGACGTTATCGACGCACTGAAAAACATTCGTGCTATTGCAAAGCAAGATACGAAGATGAATAAGATTGCTGCCGGTGAAGCCTTTGAACAGGTTAAGGCTGACACGATAGCGCACCTGCAAGAATTGCCGGTAGAGTATGAGGCGGAGATTGGCAGCGACAGCAAAAAGAGCCTGCGTAAGCGAATTGTCGAATGGACTAAAAACTTCATGGCTACGCTGCGTAATGCTGATAACTTCTTCTTGATGATGGATAATTGGACAGAAGGTTATTTTACTAGGGAATTTTACAACAAAATCAACCATTGCGCAGATATGGAAAGCACGATGCTTGAAGGTTATCAGAACGAGTTTACAGATGCTTTGCAGAAATGGGAGCCAGACAAAGAAACCGGCATTGCGCACGATAAAAGAATTTACTACGAAGAACTTGGCGGCAGTGCAGATAAGCATGCTTTGATTTCTATGCTGTGCAACCTTGGCAGCGACAGCAACGCCGCAAGGCTGTGTTCGCAAAAACCAGTAGGCGTAAAGAATTCTGACATATGGGTGGAAGAATCGGAGCTTATAGGCAAAGAAGAAGCAATGCTGCAAACCAAACAAAACCTTATAGAGTTTTTGTGCAAGCATCTGACTAAAGCAGATATTGCCTATGCGCAGGCACGTATCAATGCAGCAAGTAAATTCTGGCCTATGCTGGCAGAAGTCAATCGCAGAACAAAAGGCTTTGAGCCGCCGAAGATTGAAGCGTCACCGCTGGTGATGAAGCTTGCAAGCGGTGAAAGCGTAGTATTTGACGGTGGCTACTTCCCGTTGAAACGTGATACACGCACCGGCAGTATGCCCGGAAAATTTGACAGAATCGACAGCACCGAAGAAGGCAACAGACCGCCACAACGGACTTTGACTACTAATACCGGGTCCAGTAAGTCACGTACTGGCGGCAAATATCCCGTAGACTTATCGCGTGGCAGTGAGGTTACGGCGGTAAAAAGCACTATTCACGATATTTGTTATCGTGAAACAATGCTTGATTTCAGAAAGATACTGAACGATGAGGATATTTACCGCAACATGGTTGAGCGTTTAGGCGATACAAACGTAAGACTTTTGAGAGAGTTTTTGCAGGCTTGCGCTAACCCATATGGCAATAAGACAGCATATATGGCTGAGAATCTGTTTACGAAAGCTGCCAACGCTTTACGTAATATTGCAACAAATACCGCTATTATGCTTAACTTCAAAACGGCAATGCAGAACTTTTCTAACATCCTGCTATACGGAAATAGCGTAGAAGGCTTTACTTATGCTGACGCTTTCAGAGCCTTGTACCGTGGCTTTACAGGTGAAGGCAGGGCAGAAGTAGATGCGATTTGCGCAAAAAGCGTGTTTATGCGTGAACGCATGGAAGTACCAGACGTTACATTGAGAGATATTCAGAATCGTTCCGACCTTAACTCAATTGAGAAAAAGACGCTGAAATATGGTGCAATGCTGTTAGGCTATACTGATATGATGACTGCAAAACCAGTATTCGCAGAAGCATACATGAAGAAAATCAACGAAGGCAAGACGGAGCAGGAAGCACTAGACTTTGCGAACGCGGTTATTCGTCGCACGTTAGGCAATAGCCGTATTCATGATGTGTCAAGCCTGCAACGTGGCAGCGGCCTATTCAGACTGTTTACGATGTTCCAGGGATTCTTCAATACGCAGTTTAACCAATGGGACAGAGAAGCTCATATTGCTAAAAGGTTATGGAATAGCGGTGAAAAAAAAGAAATGGCTGAACGGCTGATTGCTTTCGTTGCTGCTAAATGGTTAGGCGTATGCTTGTTGAACGTGGCTATCGGAGAGCTTTCTTTGACCGCTCCTTTTGAGAAAGATAAAAAAGACGATTGGAATAATCTTGCAAAAGAGCTTATCAACTACCCGTTGTCTATGGGCGGCCCCGTAGGGCAGGCAGCGAATGTTGGCGTACAGAACTTGCTAGGCATGAGAAACTACGGCTACAGACTGACTGCGGCGCAAGGCTTGATTGACAGAGGCTTTACTGTTGCAAGACGTATAAACGATGTTGTGGAAGGTAAGAAAGAGCCTAGCGAATTGGCAGAGCAGGTGACATATGTCGGCGGCGCATGGCTTGGTATTCCTAGCGGCATCTTCAATATCACATTCAACGGTATAGATATTGCTGCTGGTGATATGGATTTTGAACTGCAAGATATTTACAAGCGCAGACCAAAAAGCGAACGTAAAAAAGATTGACAAAAATTTCACAAAGTAGCATAGATACGAACCTTTGAAAATGAATGTATAATTAGTTAAAGTGAATTTATTAAGTGTAGATATAAAAATATATCTACACTTTTCTTTTGGCAAAAACAATAAAAGGAGGGGAGCTATTATGCTTGCTCATGTTGATAACAGAATCACATATAGTGGCAACGGAAACGCAACGGAATTTGCGTATCAGTTTAAGATTTTAGACCGAATGGACATTAAAGTTTTGCTGACTGACGCAGACGGCAAAGAAAAGCTGCTGACTAAAGATTATTACGTTGATGTTGAAAAGAATGTTGTACGTTATCCAGGTTATGCAGTCGGCGCAGAAGTGCCGGAGAGTGAACGGCCGCCGGTGTTGCCGACAGGTTGGAAACTGACGATTTATAGGGAAGTGCCGGTAACGCAGGAAACGGATTTGCCAGACCAATATCCTTTTAACCAGGTTGAAGATATTGGCGATAAACTGACGATGATTGCGCAACAGCTTACAGATACTACCGGTAGAAGTTTGAAAATCGGTGTAAGCAAAAGTACTGATATTGATACTACAATTCCGTGGGAGAACGGCAAGAGCTTTAGAATTAGCGACGACGGAAAAACTCTTGAATTGTCGGAAGACCCGGCAAGGGTTTTACCATTGGCGCAAGGCGTTTATGCACAGACTCAAGCACAAGCGCAGAGCGCAGCTGCAAGTGCAACTGCGGCAGCAAAGAGTGAAGATAGTGCATTCGAATCAGCAGGCGTAGCAGGTAACAGCGCACAGTACGCGAGCTTATCTGCTGCAAGCGCTGCTGAAAATGCGGAGCTGACGAGTGGTTATAAGCAGGAGGCATTAAACGCCAAGGCTGACGCTACGGCATCTGCAACCAACGCAAAGGCAAGCGAAGCCAATGCCAAAATTAGCGAAAACAACGCAGAAGCCAGCAAGGAAGCGGCACAGTCTGCTGCAAGTAATGCTAACAACTTTGCAACCAGCGCAAGGAGTAGCGCAAGCGA
>ULSU01030209.1_pt1 | contig 13500 bp, 10 predicted proteins | sample 1956941 | NCBI WGS metagenome assembly ULSU01 (sample SAMEA4835715, study PRJEB28245) | human gut metagenome | biome: gut microbiome; material: fecal sample | place: Denmark | collected 2008
AAGCAATGTAATATGTCGGTAAAAGCAATTGAAACATTTACCCCATATAAGAAGGTTAATGAACGATTACTGAAAATGTGGAATAAATAGCTATTGTCCTCTTAATATCCTTTTGGTGATAATGTTTTTATTTAAAGCAATAGCAGAATAAAGAACATGCACATTAAGTATTCGGTAAAAGCCGTATTGTGCGCCTGGAAAAAGTTTCGCACCTTTGCACCGTGATTTTAAAATGTTCAAATTATGGTACAAGGCAAGGCCGACATTATGGACAACCTGAAGGATTGGACCGGCTTACTCTATTTCTCCATATTATTACTATCATCACAGCTTTTTTGAGGTTGCATTCTTGCATAGTTCAAGAAATAAGTTTATCTTTGTATTTTAAAGTTTATCTGCTAAATAATTAAGGTTATGATTCGCGAAACAATACATATAAAGAACTTAGGGCCTCTTGAAGATACTGGCGTTATCGATATAAAACCGCTAACGGTGTTTGTCGGAAATTCAGCAAGTGGCAAGAGTACACTTATGAAGGCTCTTGTATTAATGCGCTACATATTCAAACGCCTTTCTATCAGAGCTTATTTCCATAACTCGCATATAGAAGAGAATGTTATAAACTTTAGATTCAGGGATTTGCTGCGTGATAATATGAGTGTACTGGTTACTGCAGATACATACATTCATTATGTTGTTACTATAAACGGGAATTCGTATTCTGTAAGTTATTCTGGTGGCAAGCTGTCTTACAATGCTATAATACCCAACGAGGACTTATGCTTCTTCAAAGAGGCGTGGGTAGCAGAATCAAGAAGTGCAATTGCTCCACTATCAAGTCAAGGCACATTGGCTAAAAACGCTTATTTGGGATTCTTCTTTAATGAAACATTTACCGAATTTGACAATGCAACTGACGCAATAAAGCATTTTGATCTTAACTATATCGGTTTGGATATGAATGTTGAACGCGGAGGCAACAACCAAAAGAAGTTTATACTTAAGCCTAAGGGTAGCAATTACTCTTCGTTTGAACTTCGCCATGCGTCTTCAGGTATACAGACAACTGCGCCTTTAATAGCCATGATGAACTATTATGCCCAGGCTTTTGACTTTAAGTTGGCTCAAAAACGTAGTATCATTGACTTGTTGTTTGAAAAGAACCTTACCACTCAGTATCGCCCAGAAATGGAACTTACAGATATGCCAAAATATGTACACATACATATAGAGGAACCGGAATTGAGTCTTGACCCAACATCTCAGATTCAGATGTTGAACGAAATAATACGATTGGTGTTTTATTCAAAGGTCGACAGCCGTGAAATAGGATTGGTACTTGCTACACATAGTCCATATATAATTAATTCTCTGAATCTGTTGATGAAGGCTCACGACTGCAAGACGGATATTGACGGTGCACATGTAGGCTATGATGACCTTTCGGTATACCAGATTCTGTCGGGAGGAGTAGCTGACTTGAAAGTTAAAAACATTCACTACGTCAACACGGATAGACTCTCAGAGGATATCAATAACATATATGATAAATACCAAGAATTAAAGCAGTTGCAAAATGAAGAGTCTCTTGGAAAATGACCTTCCTGCGTTTTATGGCGTAGGAAGAAGATGTATATGTGATGAAAACACAACAAATTTGAGCGAATTTGACCTTACAGAGGACAATACACAATTTGTTGTTGGTTACAAAGAGGGTTACGCGTCTTTTTGTGGGAATCCATTTAACTTGAGTGTAGTCAATTGTGATACATATATTGGCAGATATACAGGTACCAAAATCTCTGATGGTAAGCGCAGGTGTGACTTTATCTTGACAGATACTGACACTTATAATATTATTCTATTGTGCGAGGTGACAAGCTCTATAGGCGGAATAGAAAATCTATCTCGTCCTATTGAAAAGACCCAAAAAGATGGAACAAGAACTGTTGTTTTTCCAAAAGGAAAATATCAAAAGGTTGAGCTTCAACTCTATCAGAGCTTGGAAACCTTAACTGAGGTGCCATCAATATCGTCGTATATAAACAACAAGAAAAGAAAGGTATGTTTAATGTCATACCTCATAAAACGAACAGAGGACAATGCTGTTAATGCTTTCAACAGAAATCGCCTGATGGAAGCGGAGGAGGCTGGCGAAAATGGAGCACAGATAAGTTGTCCACAAATAGAACAGTTTGGCTTTGACTATTATAGAATAAGTCATGATTATTCTTTCAGAATAAGTAATAGTAAATAAACTTTTATCCCCATCCGAGTGGCGGCATTAGCGCAGAGCGATACTGCGGTGGGGAACTCTATTTTTTTTATTTTTTACGATATGCTGTATGGGCAGATGGTTCAGTCTTCATTTACCAGTTTCGAGGATTTTCTGTATGGGGATGCAAAGAGAGACACGTTTGTGTTTGGGTACGACTGTTTGGTGGAGAAGTATTTAGAATATGAGCAAAAAGAAAAGATATAGCATAATTTTCTACCTGTTAGAAAATACATGGAGCATGAGTGGTATTCCCTGCCCTGATTGCGTGGATGAAAGCAATTATCAGGCATGGAGCAGATTCCTGTCAAAGCAGATAGACAAGCTGCTATGTGCGGAGACCATGCAGACGGCAGAGTTTCAAGAAGAGCTGGAGGAGGTTCGTAGAGACAAAGAAGAACGTATTGCCCATCAGAAAAGACTGGATGAAGCTGCCGAGGTGCGCAGACGTAGAAGCTGCATGGCGCGTCCGAAGATCGATTATATCCCGAATGGGTTGACTGTGGATTTGGAGGAGGCTTATGCTGAGTACTTCAAGCAGGAGGTGGAGTTTCGGCCTGAAAACAAGGAGGATTTCTTGTATATGCTGCGGCTGCTGGAGCGCTGGGAGAAGAAGTCGATACCAGCTGTGTTGGCGAAGGGGAGGCCTGACGCTGCGTATGCCATTGCCATGGGACTGTGCGAACATCTGCCATTGCTGATATATAGGGAGGACATTAGAGACTATCTGAATGATTACAAGCTACGTATCGGCAAACTGATCTATGCGAGCTTTGCTGCATTGGTAGATAGTGTGGCAGCATGGAACAACGAAGAGAAGCGAGAAGAGGTCTTCACATGTATCTTTACGCATCTGTCACGGTTTGATGGCTTCAAACGAGTGCAGAACAATATACAGATGTTGGCACCAAGCAAGAAATTCACGGGAGAGCCATTGAAGATCGAGCGAGAGATGAATGACGAAGAAGAACGCGCTGCAAGAGAAGCTGAACGGAGACGACGGGGGAAAGAGCGACAGATGCTGGAGGCCAAGTCACTGATACCACTGAACAAGGACTACGAACAGCGTATCTTCAACAAAAGAAATGTGGATTGGGATTGTTACAGCATCTGGCAGCTGATGTTGGAAGAGAACAAGAATATTGAGACGTTGCTTGCCGTTGGAGAATACCAGACGGCAGCATTGATGTTCCTGCAACTGACGAAATCCATGTGCAGACACTTTGTGATGGATAGGCACTGGGAGTATTTTGACGACATGTATAGTCCGGAATATGCCATAAGAGACTTGACAGAGGAGTTTGAGAAGTTGGCGAAAGAAGGAAAACTGCCTGAGGATGTGAATGTTTATTTGCATGAGGCGTGGAAAGAGATTGAGGGAATGGAGAGTTGTACGGATTATGGAGTGCCGAGAGGGACATTGCCCTTTTAGTGGGCTGTGGGTGTTGGTTGACAAAAACCTGCTATTGGGTGGTCTTAGACAAAAACCTGATGCTGGGTGGAATTTAGACAAAAATCGAGATAAACCCCGTATCTGTTTTCCGAGTCTTCGACTTGCTTTTCATCCATACAAAGCCTTACGAGAACGAGTTCTCGACTGCTTTATCTGAATGCAAAGCTGTGGCACGATGTGCCACTCGGAAAATAGATACGGCGATAAACAGAATAAAATCCATTGGAACTTGCGAAACTGTGGATTGTATATTAAGGTGCAAAATTCCCAAGATTTTCAGTCTAAAATTCCCAAGATTTTCAATTTGCGGAGAATGTAGTATGAAAATGTCGCCTCGATAGTAACACATAATCGAGTTGAAACCTATCTGAGTCACATGGAAAATCCCTGATACCAAAATTTATTTCGTCCAAATACTGCCTGATACCAAAATTTATTTTGCCCAAATACTGCCTAATACCAAAATTTATTTTGCCCAAATACTGCCTAATACCAAAATCTTTGGTGGCAAAATACGGTCTGACACCAAAATCTGGCGGCTGGAATGATAGCGTTTGCTATGAGCAGATGATTTGTGCAAAGTCGGTGATATCGCCATGAATGCTTGCTTTTTCAAGTGCTGCCATGTATGACTGTCTTTCTTCAACTGTGATAATCCTCCACGGGTGACCACTTGTGACGAGCATCGCGTTCATGATAAATCTGGCTGTGCGACCGTTTCCGTCCATGTAAGGATGGATATACACGAAGAAAAAATGGCCTAATACGGCTCTGACGATCGCGTCTTCCTCTGACTCCATGAGTTCGGCGAGCGCAGACATGGCGTCTCTGAGGGCTTCTGGTGGAAGAGGCGTGTGCTTGGAACCTCGAATATACACTTGATGGGATCGATAGCCTACAAGGTCTGAGGGTTTGATAATGCCGGCAGTAATGCAAGGCTGGAACATTTCAAAGTGCCATTTGTCAAAGTCTCTGCTGACGATATTGCCGGCATTGGCTCCTTGAAGGATTGCCTTGACACTCTCTTTGACCTGTTGGAATGCCTGGTAATAGCCTCGTGCTGCTAAAGCGTTCTTGCGATCTGCATCAATCTTGTCGTCTTCCGGATTCCACTCGCCAGAGCGAACGCGTTCGATAAGTCCTTCTGTAACCCGATAGCCTTCAATGGATAACGAATGGTAACTGTCGCGTATATAGTTGTCATCCATGTTGCTTAGTATTGCCTCTGTGGTTTGGCTTTGTGTGGGGGCAATGAGTGGAAGGTCGAGTATTTGCTTTCTCATCTTCTGCCACATCAGCCTGATCCTGATGGCATGGGGTGAAGTGTTCCTACTTGTTCCTGATAGGCTGGGCGTCGTGTCTTCAAATGGATCCTCTGGGCGTAACTCGTGGCCAAGTCTCGTCATGAATTGTAGAATAGTTTCTGCAACGTCAGTTCGCCCGATGTTTCTGAAAGCACCAACAAGTCTTGAGGCTCTGGAAGAGTTTCCTTCGTCGGCCACCACTTTGAGGATTTCATCAGCTCCGCCAACCAGAGACAAACAGGTCCGGGCATTGACTGAGTTTCTGCTGAAATATGTTGGTGTACAGAAAACCAAAGCTTCTGCCAAAGGGTAGAGCCTTAATCCATATCTTTGCTCAACTACAATATGTGCTGGCATTGTTGCTGTGATGTCCAGCATCGAGTCACCATGCTTCAAACTTACGATATTGTTGCTTGCCTTTGATGAACGGATTATCAATTGAGTAGGGGCTACTGTCTCTCCGGCATAGAAATCAAGTGATTCTTCTGGAGTAAGACACCAGTTGTCTCCGAAACGGTTGTTGGAATATGCTACTATGAATTTCCAATAGGAAGCATACCACACGGTTGTGTCTCCTTCCATCCCTGGCATGGTAGGCATATACCATCCTTTGATTACTTGTTCTAAGTAACCATTATCTATAAGACGCTTTGTATGTGTCTCGCCCAAGGTCTTCATGCCCTGAATGATGTCACTGTTGTTCTCGTCCTGATATTTCTTGAGTACGCTCAGTGAATCTGCTAACTTTTCTTGAATACTTGCCATTCTTTCAACTTTAATCTGCCCATTAGTATGTACATGATGGGTGTCTATTAGTAAATACCTAGTGCAGGGTTATTAGTAAATACCCAGTGCGGTGTTATTAGTATTTACACGGTGCAAAGTTATTAGTTTTTATCCGGATTTGCAAGGTTTTGGGGCAATAAAAAAGAATCATATTCTTTTTGTATTGTCTTCGATTTGCACTATCTTTGGATAAGATAGGCTGCGTCTCAACAATAAAAAAGAATCACATTCTTTTTGTATTGTCTTCGATTTGCACTATCTTTGCAAACAAAAAGGGTTTGTGTATGAAGTATCCCATCGGCATACAGGATTTTAAGAGTATTGTTGACGGCGGTTTTGTCTATGTGGACAAGACGGCTTTGCTGCACAAGATGGTGACGGAGGGAAAGATTTACTTTCTGAGCCGTCCTCGTCGGTTTGGCAAGAGCTTGCTCGTTTCTACGCTGAAGTATTATTTCGGTGGGGAGCGGGAGTTGTTTCGAGGTCTGGCCATCGAGGATTTGGAGCAGGAGTGGGAACAATATCCTGTTTTTCATATTGACTTCAATGGCAGCGACTTCACCCAGGGCAGCACGTTGCAGAACAAACTGGATGTGTGTGTTGAGGACTGGGAGAGGCAGTACGGAATGACGGGGGACGATCGTCTCAGCGTGGGGGAGCGTTTTGCCAGGTTGTTGGCTTTTGTTCATGAGCGTACAGGAAAGCAGTGTGTGGTGCTCATCGACGAGTATGACAAACCGTTGCTGGATGTGCTCGACACGGACTATCGGACGACGGATGGCAATGGCAACAACCTACGGATTGAGGAACTCAATCGTAATACTCTCAAGGGTTTCTACTCTGCCTTCAAGGCTGCTGACCAAGACTTGCGCTTCGTGCTGCTCACGGGTGTGACGAAGTTTTCGCAGGTGAGTGTGTTCAGCGGTTTCAACCAGCCGGAGGATATCAGTATGAGTGCGGCCTACGAGGCGGTCTGCGGTATCACGGAGGCGGAACTGGAGGGGACGTTTCATGACGAGATGGACGCTATGGCGGACGAGATGGGGGTAAGCCCCGTGGAGGTGCGCTTGTTGCTGAAGCGGCATTATGACGGTTATCATTTCAGTAAGCGGAAGACGGATATCTTCAATCCCTTTAGTCTGCTCAATGCGCTTAGCGTAAGGGATATACAGGATTATTGGTTTCGCACGGGTACGCCCAGTTACCTGGTCCGCCTGCTCCATCATACGGATGAGAATCTCAACGAACTGACGGGGAAGTATTACGACACCTCGGATTTTATCGACTACAGAGCGGACGTGGAGCGCCCGTTGCCCATGATCTATCAGAGCGGTTATCTGACCATCAAGGACTACGACCGCTTCTCCAACTCCTACCTGCTCGACCTGCCTAACAACGAGGTGAAAAAGGGTTTCCTTACGCTGATTGCCTCCAACTATCTCGGTACGAAGGAATCGGCGAACACCTTGGCGATACAACTGACGCGTGCTCTCCTGCGCGATGACCTCGACACATGGCGCAAGAGCCTGACGGCCTTCTTTGCCAGCATCCCTTACTCGATGCGTCGGAAGGACATGGAGACGGAGAAGGAACGCTATTTCCACTATACTTTCTACCTTATCTTCCGCATTCTCAGCACCTACCTCGTGCTCACGGAAAAGCAGCAGAGCGAGGGCCGGGCCGACTGCATCGTCGAGACGCCCACGGGGGTGTATATCTTTGAGTTCAAGCTCGACGGCACGGCGGACGACGCCTTGCACCAGATAGAGGAGAAGGGGTATGCGCGCCCCTATGAGGCCGACTCCCGTCCCGTCCATCGCGTGGGCGTCAGTTTCTCGTCGCGTACGGGAACGATTGACGACTGGAAGGAAGCGTAGGCAGGATGTGGCCTTCGGGATGCTTTCGGGAAGCCTTCGGGATGATGTCAGAATGATTTTGGGATATTGCCCTTGAAATAATCATCGGCCATTGGAAATGAGAAATGATTTCCAATGGCCGATCGTTTTTTATCTGGACCCTCAGCCGTCCGACGGGGCGGGTGCTGAGGGCAGCAGGAGGCTACAGGGAGTAGAACTCCGTGAAGGCGCGGACGCAGTACTCATGGTCGGCTACGCTGCCCGTCTCGCGGCAACTGTGCATGCCGAGGATGGCATTGCCCATATCGACACCACGCAGGGGGACCGTGGAGGCCAGGATGTTGCCCAGGGTGCTACCGCCCGCCACATCGCTATGGTTGACGAAGCGCTGGCAGGGCACACCCGCCTTGCGGCAGATCTCGGCGAAGATGGCAGCAGAGACGGCGTCGCTGGCATACTTCTGGGAGGCGTTGAACTTGATGGCGGGACCTCCACCGAGCATGGGGTGGTTGGTCGGGTCGTACTTCTCGGCGTAGTTGGGATGGAAAGCGTGGGCATTGTCGGCAGAGATCATGAAGGCGCGCTCCACCGCCTGCCAGTAGGCTTCCTCCGTGCCACTCTGCTGACGGGCAATACGCATCAGCATCGAAGCCAGGAAGGGGCTGCCAGCACCCTGCTTGGTCTGCGATCCCGTCTCCTCGTTGTCGAAGATGGCGAGCACCTGGGTGGTGTCGCTCTCGGGAGCTGCAATCAAAGCCTCGAGTCCGGCAAAGCACATCGACAGGTCGTCGAGGCGGCCCGAGGAGATAAACTCGTCGTGGACGCCGAAGGTGCAGGCGGGCTGCGTATCGGCCAGGTAGAGGTCGAAGTCGAGGATGTCCTCGTGGCTGACGGGGCGCTGCTTGCTGAGTTCCTCGACAATGACGTTCATCAGCAGGTTGCCCTGCTCAAGTTCGTCGTTGATCAGTCCCAGGAGGGGAAGCATATCCTTCTGCTTGCTCAGTTTCACGCCGTCGTTGACCTGGCGGTTGAAGTGAATGGCGAGGTTGCTGATCTGGAGCAGCGGACGACGGACGTGCATCAGCATCGTCTCAGGCGACATGGCATCCTTGCCACGCACGATGACGCGGCCAGCGAGCGTCAGCGGACGGTCGAACCATGTGGAGAGGATCGGGCCACCATAGACCTCGGTGTTCAGGCGCACCAGTCTGCCCTCACCCGTCATCTCGGCATGGGGCTTCACACGGAATGTGGGGGAGTCGCTATGGGCGCAAATCATGTGGAATCCCGTCTCGGCCAGCGGTTTGCGACCCAGGCGGAAGGCATAGACCGAAGAGTCGTTCTTCGTCACATAGACCTTGTCGCCAGTCTTCAGTTCGCCGAGGGGCTGCTGAGGATCAAGGCGGCGGTAGCCGTTCTGCTCGAGTTCACAGGCTATGTTGCGCGCGGCGAGGAAATTGACGGGCGACGCATCCAGAAATTTCAATAAGCGATTGATCATAAATCGGTTGTTTAAGATGAGTAAATATTTCGGCCACAAACTTACACAAAATTTCTGAGATACCCATCATCAGACGGCAAAAAAATCATACTTCCCCCGTGGCTTTTCTCCATTTACTGTGGTTTGTGGATGGGCATCGGGGCAAAAAGCTGCGCATTTGCAGCGTGAACCCTCCTTTTCTTTGGTCGTGTCGGCTTTTTTTGCTAAATTTGCACCTACACAATCACCAACTAGGAATAAGGAACAAGCAGACATGATAAGAGAGAAGACTCCCGATGTGGCTTTCCAGTTGCTGCCCGAGTGGGCAGAGCAGGAGGCCGTCGTGCTGGTGTGGCCCGACGAGCAGACCGACTGGGCCTATATCCTCGACGAGATACGCCAGACCTATGTCGAGTTTATTGAGGCCATTGCCCGGCATGAGGCCGTGTGGCTCGTGGCGCGCGATACGGCGGCGGCCCGCGCGTGGTTGGCAGGTAGGTTGAGCGATCGTGCGCTGGAGGCGATACGCTGGATAGAGACCGAATACAACGACACATGGGCGCGTGACACGATGCCGCTGACGCTCTCCGACGGCAGGGGACGGCTGCGGATGATGGACTTCCGCTTCAATGGCTGGGGCGAGAAGTTTGTCAGCGACCAGGACAACCAGCTGGGGCGCGTGCTCCAGGGAAAGGGAGTCTTCCGCTGTCCGATGGACCATTGGGACGACTTCGTGTTGGAGGGAGGATCGGTTGAGGCTGATGGCGAGGGCCATCTTTTCACGACTTCGGTCTGTCTGTTGGCCCCTCATCGCAACCAGCCCCTCACGCAGGACGACCTGGACGAACGGCTTCGGCAGGCCTTCGGCGTGGATCGGGTCTATTGGATCGGTCATGGATCTTTGGATGGCGACGATACCGACGGCCATATCGACACCCTGGTGCGTTGTGCGCCGGGCCATACGCTGCTCTATGTGGGTTGCGACGATGAGGCCGATCCGCAGTATGCCGACCTGAAGGCCATGGAGGCCGACCTGCAGGCCATCAATCGCGAGGCCGAAGTGGCCTACCGACTGCTGCGCTTGCCGATGCCCGATGCCATCCTCGACGAGGAGGGGAATCGCTTGCCAGCCACTTATGCCAATTTCCTGATCGTCAACGGGGCAGTCATCGTGCCTACCTACGATCAGCCACACCACGACGCCGAGGCGCTGCAGGTGGTCGGCGAAGCCTTCCCCGACCATGAGGTGGTGGGAGTGGACGCGCGGGCCGTCATCCAGCAGCACGGATCGCTCCACTGCCTGACCATGCAAATCCCCGTAGGCGTGGCCCAAGGAGGCGAATAAACCGAAGGGGCTGGGGCGGAGGGAAAGCCCCGTCGACCCTCATATCATAGAATATATCACAAGACTCACAATGAAAATAGGAATCGTACAACAACACAATACCGCCGACGTGGCGGACAACATGCGCCGCCTGGCTGCCTCCGTGGAGCAACTGGCCCAGGAGGGGGCGCAGCTCGTCGTACTGCAGGAGTTGCACAACTCGCTCTACTTCTGCCAGACGGAGGACGTAGCCAACTTCGACTTGGCGGAGCCGATCCCAGGCCCATCGACCCAGTTCTATGGTGAACTGGCGAAACGTCTGGGCGTCGTCATCGTCACGTCGCTCTTTGAGCGCCGCTCGGCAGGTCTCTATCACAACACGGCCGTGGTGATAGAGCGCGACGGAACGATCGCAGGCAAGTATCGCAAGATGCACATCCCCGACGATCCAGCCTACTATGAGAAGTTTTACTTTACTCCTGGCGACCTCGGTTTCCGTCCCATCGACACGAGTGTGGGCCGCTTGGGCGTGTTGGTCTGCTGGGACCAGTGGTATCCGGAGGCAGCGCGCCTGATGGCCTTGCAGGGGGCGGAGATTCTGATCTACCCGACGGCCATCGGCTATGAACCCTCCGACGTCGAGGAGGAGCAGCAGCGCCAGCGTACGGCGTGGACCACCGTGATGCGCGGCCATGCTGTGGCCAACGGACTTCCTGTCGTCGCTGTCAACAGGGTGGGCTTCGAGCCTTCGCCCGTAGGCAAGACGGAGGGACAGGCCTGCTCGGGTGGCATCCAGTTTTGGGGGGCCAGTTTTGTGGCTGGGCCTCAGGGCGAACTCCTCTGGCAGGGGTCGGACAGCGAGGAGGCATTGCGCCTGTTCGACATCGATCTTGAGCATAGCGAGAATGTGCGTCGCTGGTGGCCCTTCCTGCGCGACCGCCGTATCGACGCCTATGAAAAAATCACCCGCCGCTTCATCGACTGACGCGTGCAATACTTCTTTACCATCACTTGACCATTGCTAAGGTTATGAAAAGAAATACTATCCTGGCGGCACTGACCGCCGTATCGCTCTCTGTTGCCGTCACTCCCATCGGCGCACAGCAACTGTTGCCGCAGCCGAAGCAGGCCGTCTTTGGCAAGGGCACTTTCAATCCGCAAAAGGGTGTCATCCTGATGGAGGAGGCTTCTGGGGCGGGCCACGGCAAGGAGTACTACCGACTCCATATCACGCCCGACACGATGCGGGTGGCCTATGCCGACTCCACGGGCCTCTTCTATGCCACACAGACCATCAGCCAGCTCCGCAAGGGAGACCTGCTGTCCGTCTGCGATATCGAGGACTGGCCGAGCTATGAGTGGCGTGGCTGCATGATCGACATCTCCCGCCATTTCTTCCCGCTGAGTTTTCTGAAGAAGCAGGTGGATGTCCTCGCCCATTACAAGGTCAATCGCCTTCACCTCCACCTCACCGACGCGGGAGGATGGCGCATGCAGATAGACCGCTATCCCGAACTGACGAAGAAGGCGGCATGGCGCACGGAGAGCGACTGGACGAAATGGTGGATCGACAACGACCGCCGCTATATGAGGGAGGGCGATCCCGGGGCCTATGGAGGCTACTATACGAAGGACGAGATGCGCGAACTGGTGGCCTATGCTGCCAAGAAGGGCATCACGGTCGTGCCCGAGATCGAGATGCCGGGACATAGCGAGGAGTTGACCGCGGCTTGTCCCCAACTGAAGTGTGAGGGCAACCAGGAGGCGCAGGGCGACGTCTGTCCGTCGAGCGAGACGACCTACGCCGTGCTCCACAACATCCTCGACGAGGTGATGGAGGTGTTTCCGTCGAAGTGGATCCATATCGGTGGCGACGAGGCAGGCAAGGGTAGCTGGGGATCGTGTCCCAACTGCCAGCGCAAGGCTCGGCTGCTGGGACTCCGTAGCACGGCGGACCTGCAGGGGTATCTCATCCAGCGCATCGCCGCCTATCTCCGGCTGGAGGGCAGGGAGGCCATCGGATGGGACGAGGTGCTCGACGACAGTCTGGCTGCCCACGCGCCTTCGCTCGGCGAGAACGTCAACGTGATGGTATGGCGCGACATCAAGGCGGCTCAGCGGGCCATGCGCAGGGGTCACAACGTGATCCTCTCGCCTGGCGACTACTACCTGGACCGCTACCAGGACGCTCCGCCCACCGAGCCCTTTGCCGGAGGAAGTTATCAGCCGCTGCGCAATCTTTGGAACTTTGACCCCGCGCCCTATAGTGGCGACGGCTTCACGGGTCGTGTGCTGGGCGTGCAGGGCAATCTCTGGACGGAGTATATCAAGACGGAGGACTATGCGGAGTATATGCTCTATCCCCGCGAACTGGCCATCGCCGAAGTGGGATGGAGCGGACGTAGCCGATCCTACGAGGAGCTGAGTGCTGCCGTCGTGGCGCAGTATCCGTGGCTGGCCGCGCAGCATGTCCAGGCCTTCGACCTCAGACGGGAGAAGGGAGACCGCAAGGAGAAGCAGAAGCCCGTGCGCCATCTGGCTGTCGGGGCAGGAGTGACCTATCACCAGCCCTACTCGCAGTCGTATGTGGGACAGGGCGACGGCACGCTGACCGACGGCATGTGTGGCGGATGGTCCTATGGCGACGGCCGTTGGCAGGGATTCATGCAGCGTCGCGACACGACGGTGGCTCCCTTCGACATCACCATCGACCTGGGCGAGGAGAAGCGGTTTAGTACCGTCAGCCTCGACTTCATGCAGAGCGACGGCGCATGGGTGTTCTATCCCAGCCGCGTCATCATCAGCATCTCCAGCGACGGCGACCATTTCGTGCCCGTTTATGACCAGGCGTACACCCGCGAGCGACTCAATGTGGTCGGTACGCGTACGGTGACGTATCAGGGCAAGAAGCAGAAGGCGCGTTTCGTCCGTATCTCCGCCAAGGAGGACAATCCTGGCGAGTGGGTCTTCACGGACGAGGTGAAGGTGTATTGACGCAGGATAGCGGTAGTGGCAGGGGGGG
>ULSU01015360.1_pt1 | contig 13445 bp, 9 predicted proteins | sample 1956941 | NCBI WGS metagenome assembly ULSU01 (sample SAMEA4835715, study PRJEB28245) | human gut metagenome | biome: gut microbiome; material: fecal sample | place: Denmark | collected 2008
GTTAGATGAAGATTAATATCGGTTGAAAAGGGCAGACCTCACAGAGTGACTGTGAGGTCTGTTGTGTTATAGAGGTTTTTATGGAGAAGAAAGAATTGGAGTTATATATTCATATTCCATTTTGTGTGAAAAAATGTGATTACTGTGATTTCCTTTCTTTTTCTGCAGACGAACAGACGCAGAGGTCATATGTCGCTGCGCTGCAGAAAGAGCTGGTTTTTTATGGAGCTAAGTATAAGGGACGCCGCATTACGACAATTTTTATCGGAGGGGGCACACCTTCCTGGCTGAGAGAAGAGTCTATGCAGGCGGTCATGGAAACTGTATATCAGAATTTTGCTGTGGATGGGGATGCGGAGATCACGATCGAGTGTAATCCGGGTACAATCACGGAGCATAAATTTGAAGTTTATCGCAGAATCGGAATCAACCGTCTGAGTATCGGATTACAGTCGGTGCACAATGAGGAGCTTAAGATTCTTGGAAGAATCCATACGTTTGAGCAGTTTTTAAAGACGTATGACATGGCGAGAAAACATGGATTTTCCAATATCAATATCGACCTGATGAGTTCATTGCCGGGGCAGACACCGGAGATTTTCTGCGATTCCCTGTATCAGGTTTTAAAATTAAAACCGGAACATATTTCGGCATATTCGCTGATCATAGAAAAAGGTACGCCTTTTTATGAACTTTATAAATTTGATGCAGTCAGGCAGGAGGCGGGCATGCAGACAGAATCCCTTCCGACTGAGGAGGAGGAGTACCAGACCACGAAGATGACACAGCACATTTTAAAGGAGGCGGGTTATCACTGGTATGAGGTTTCCAATTTTGCAAAGCCGGGATATGAGTGCAGACACAATATCGGTTACTGGAAACGTGTCGATTATCTCGGTGTGGGACTTGGCGCGTCATCCCTGATCGACAATGTGCGGTATTCCAATACGAGGGATCTGTACACGTATCTGTCAGAATGTGAAAATATTCACGATTGCTATATGCAGTATCCGTTAACAGAGGGTGTGACAGGCAGTGCGGTTTATTCTGCTGACGGCACGCACCTACTGGTTCCGGCAGTAAACCTGCATGCGGCAGCAGAGCAGACTACAAGGAACGAGCAGATGGAGGAATTTATGTTTTTGGGCCTCCGCATGAGGGACGGCTTTTACCGGGAAGAATTCACGCAGGCATTTGGCATTCCAATCGAGGCAGTCTACGGAGACGCATTGAATCATTTGCAGCAGGAAGAACTGCTCTTAAAACGTGAGGGCAGGATTTATCTGACTGACAAAGGGATGGACTTAAATAATTATGTGGTGGCACAATTTATGATGTGATCTGGTGTAGATGAACGTTCGTCAGACACAAATGGAAAAGACAAAAATTGTCAAATCACAATAAAAAACAAATATTCACACAAAGAACAATTCAAACCCTTCTGGTTTGTATTTATACTCAAAGTATCAAAAAGGTATAAATGCAAAGCAGGAGGGTTTTTTATGAGATACGGGCATTTTGATAATGAACACAGAGAGTATGTGATTGAGAAAGTCAATCTGCCGACATCCTGGACAAATTATCTTGGGGTAGAGAATTTGGCTGTGGTTGTCAATCATACAGCAGGAGGATATTCTTTCTATAAGAGTCCGGAATATCACAGAATCACACGTTTCCATGGAAACAGTATTCCAATGGACCGGCCGGGATATTATGTATACATCCGTGATAACGAGAAGAAAGAAGACGGAACCAATGACTATTTCAGTATTTCGTGGCAGCCGGTCGCAAAAGATTTAGACAAAGCGAAATACCAGTGCCGGCACGGAATGTCCTACACGGCATATGAATGTGAGTACGATCAGATTAAGGCATCCCAGACATTGTTTGTCCCGATCGGGGATGATGTGGTTTTGTGGGATGTCAGAGTGAAAAATGACGGAGAAAAAGTAAGAGATTTAAGCCTTTTCTCTTATCTGGAATTTTCGTTCCATTCCATTAACATTGATAATCAGAACTTCCAGATGAGTCTTTATTGCGCAGGAAGCTCTTACAAAGACGGAATCATCGAGGAAGATTTGTTCTATGAACCGGATGGATATCAGTATTTTACTGCGAATTTTGAACCGGACGGTTTTGACTGCATGAGAGATAAATTCCTTGGTATATATCACACGGAGGACAATCCGGTTGCAGTGATCAACGGCAAATGCAGCGGTTCTTTTGAAAAGGGCGGCAACCACTGTGGCTCCTTACAGAAGAATATCGTTTTACAGCCGGGCGAGGAAAAACGTTTCATTTTCATGCTGGGTGAAGGAAATCGCGAAGCCGGAAAAGTGATGCGTGAGAAATACAGTAATTTTGAAAATGTGGACAGAGCATTTGCTGAATTACATAACTACTGGGAAAGAAAATGCAGCAAATTACAGATTGAGACACCGAATGAGGGAATGAACACACTGATCAATACCTGGACATTATATCAGTCAGAGATCAATGTCATGTTCTCAAGATTTGCTTCCTTCATCGAAGTTGGTGGAAGAACCGGTCTGGGTTATCGTGACACGGCACAGGATGCAATGACGATTCCGCACTCCAACCCGGAAAAATGCAGACAGCGTATTGAAGAACTATTAAATGGTCTGGTTTCCAAAGGCTATGGTTTGCATCTGTTTGATCCGGCATGGTTTGAGAAGAAAGAGGAAACATCTGAGGATGAGTTTAAATCACCAACCGTTATCCCGACTTCTGAAAAAGACCGTATCCACGGACCAGAAGATGCATGTTCTGACGATGCACTGTGGCTGATCGCTTCCGTCATCGAATACATCAAAGAGACCGGAGATGTCTCTTTTGCAGATAAGATCGTTCCGTATGCCGATGGCGGTGAGGACAGAGTTTATGACCATATGAAGGCAATTTTGAACTTCTCCGAAGAACAGGTTGGCGCAGACGGTATCTGTAAGGGACTCCGCGCAGACTGGAATGACTGCTTAAACCTTGGCGGAGGAGAGAGTGCGATGGTATCCTTCCTGCATTACTGGGCATTGCAGAACTTTATTGAACTGGCAGAGTACTTAAACCGTACCGAAGATGCAGAGTATTATAAAAAAGTTGCAGAGAAAGTAAAAGCTGCCTGTGACAGAGAACTCTGGGACAAAGAATGGTATATCCGCGGTATCACGAAAAAAGGCAAAAAGATTGGAACCATGGAAGATGAGGAAGGAAAGGTCCATCTGGAATCGAATGCTTGGGCAGTACTTTCCGGTGCAGCAGATCACGACAAAGCAGTGAAAGCTATGGACGCAGTCGATAAATATCTGTATACACCTTACGGAATCCTTTTGAATACACCGGCATATACAAAACCGGACACAAGTATCGGATTTATCACAAAAGTATATCCGGGATTAAAAGAGAACTCTGCAATTTTCTCACATCCAAATCCATGGGCGTGGGCAGCAGAGTGTAAACTTGGACGTGGAGATATGGCAATGAAATATTACGACGCGCTCTGCCCATACTGGCAGAATGACATGATCGAGATCCGTGAATCGGAGCCATATTCTTACTGTCAGTTTGTAGTTGGAAAAGACCACACAGCGTTTGGCCGTGCAAGACATCCATTTATGACAGGCTCCGGCGGCTGGGCATACTTCTCCGCAACGCGATACATGCTTGGAATCCGTCCGGACTTTGATACATTGGAGATTGATCCATGTATTCCGGCAGACTGGAAAGAATTTAAAGCAATCCGTAACTGGAGAGGTGCCGTATATCACATCCATATCAACAATGAAGCAGGAGTGATGAAAGGCGTGAAAGAAATCTATGTAGACCACGAAAAAGTAGAGACAATTCCACAGATGCAGGCAGGAACAGAGCATTTCGTAGAAATAGTAATGGGATAACAGTGAATCAGAAAGGGGATTTTACGATGATTAAATTTGGCACGGGTGGCTGGAGAGCCATTATCGGGGATGATTTTACAAAACAGAATATTCAGACACTTGCAAAAGCTCTCGCAACAAAGATGAAAGATGAAGGCGTGACAGAAAAAGGAATCGTCATGGGGTATGACAGAAGATTCCTTTCCAAAGAGGCAATGCAGTGGGCGGCTGTTGTATTTGCAACAGAAGGCATCAAGGCATATCTGATCAATAAATCATCACCGACACCACTTGTGATGTTTTACGTGATGAAACATGAGTTTCCGTATGGAATGATGATCACGGCAAGCCATAACCCGGCAATCTATAACGGTATTAAAGTGTTTACTGCAGGAGGAAGAGACGCAGACGAGTTCCAGACAAAAGAAATCGAGGAATACATCCAGGCAATCAAAGAGCCGGTAGAGGCTATGGAGTACGAGGAAGGAAAGGAAAAAGGACTGATTGAAGAAATCTATCCGTTGAATGAGTATATTGACAGCATTATGGCAGAAATCAATATGGAGGCAATCCGAAGCACCGGACTGCGTGTGGCGTTAGATCCGATGTACGGTGTCAGTGAGACATCACTCCGTATTATTTTGCAGACCGCACGCTGTGAGGTAGAGACGATCCACGACAGACATGATACGTTATTTGGAGGAAAACTTCCTTCTCCATCAGCGGCAACATTACACCAGCTGCAGAATTTTGTGGTAGACCGTGGCTTTGACATCGGAATCGCAACAGACGGTGATGCAGACCGTATCGGAGTTATTGACGATACCGGAAAGTTCCTGCATCCAAATGAAATTCTGGTACTGTTATATTACTATCTGGAAAAATACAAAGGCTGGCACGGTCCGGTCGTACGGAATATCTGTACTACATGTGTCTTGGATAAGGTTGCAGAAGAGTTTGGTGAAAAATGCTATGAAGTTCCAGTTGGATTTAAGCATATTTCAGCTAAGATGAATGAGACAGATGCCGTGATCGGCGGTGAATCTTCCGGTGGACTTACCGTTCGTGGACATATCAAAGGAAAAGATGGAATCTATGCGGCAATGCTTTTAGTAGAAATGATCGCAGTGACCGGAAAGAGACTTTCCGAGATTATCAAAGAGATCGAGGCGCAGTATGGTGCAATCTCCATGGAAGAGCATGATTATCATTTCTCCAATGAGAAGAAAGCTGAGATCCGGAAAGTGCTTCTGGAAGAAAAACGGATTCCGGAACTTCCATTTAAGATTGATCACGTAAGTTATCTGGATGGCAGCAAAGTTTATTTTGAAAACGGCGGCTGGGTGATCGCAAGATTCTCTGGAACAGAGCCATTGCTCCGTATTTTTGCCGAGATGCCGGATACTGCGGATGCTGCAAAAGTAGTGAAATTATATGAGGACTTTTTGGGATTAAAATAAACACAGACTGGAAGCAGAGCGCAAGCAAAGGGGGATGCCGTTGGCATATCCCCTTTTGTCAGTGTGGAAAGAGTTGCAAGGCAACTTATGATTCTGCTATACTTAAGACAAGATTTCAGAGTGGAGCGAATTGTTATGAAAAAATGGGGGAGTAAGAAACTGCCGTCACTTCAGATCACATTAATGGCTGTTTTCGCAGCATCCTGGCTGATACCGATCGCAGTTTTTTCTTTTTTTATCTTTTATACCTATCAGAATGCATACATTGAAAAATCAGACAATCTGATCAAGAATGCGGTCAATGTTTCCGGTGTGCTTGTGATGAATGAGATTGACGAGGCGGTGACGAAGATGCAGAAGCCTACCTATGAGGGGGAATGGGAGAGCATGTTCGACAAATACGCCAAAGGGAAAGTGACAAGAGCAGATTATCTGACATCGATCAAGGCTTCTTTGATCTCCAAATTTTATATGGATGACCAGATCGCGCGGTATGCATTTTATATGACAGGGGATGAGTCGGCATGCTGCTATTCAGGCAAAAACGGATACAGTTATGAGGACTATATGACGTATGTGCAGCCGGTCGTAGATGAGGTCATGCAAAAAGACAGCGACTATGTGGAAGTATATATCATTGATAATCAGATCTATCTTATGCGGAATCTTTACACGGTAAAAGATTACAAAAAATATGGAACGCTCGTGGTCGGAATCAACCGGAGCAGTCTGTTTCAGAAAATTCCGTTAGAAGAGTCACAGAATATCCGTATTTCTGTGAATGGAGAAGCGGAATATCTGACAAAGGGAAAACATGCAGATGAGGCAGATGAGAAGAAAGAAAATGTCTATGATCAGTTAGTGCAGGTGAACCGGGGACTGACTATGGGACAGCGTGTGACAGGAATTACAGACCGGAATTATGCCGGATATGCTTTTTATGCTGCAACAGATAATTACGAATTGTCGATCTATTATCTTATGGATGAGAAAGAACTGTATTCCGGCATTGCACATCTGAATGTGATCGTGGTCATTACGCTGGCGGCAATGGCATGTCTGATGCTTCTGACTTATTTTTATCTGAGCCGTCAGATCGAACATCCGTTAAAGCGCCTGATGGACGCTTCTAAGGAGATTAAGGATGGAAAGTTCGGAAGTGTCATCGATGGAGAGCAGATGCCGAATATGGAATTTGACAGTCTGGTTTCTTCTTTTAATGCGATGTCACTGCAGGTAAAACATTTGTTTGATACCGTTTATATGGAGAAGATGGCGACAAAGGATGCACAGATCGCAGCGCTGCAGGCACAGATCAATCCGCATTTTTTGAATAATACACTGGAAATGATGAACTGGCAGGCGAGAATGAACAATGATATTGAGGTCTGCAAGATGATCGAGTCGTTGGGAACCGTTCTGGATTCGAGCATGAACCGCAGGAATGACAGGCTGGTGCGCCTTGCAGATGAACTCCGCTGTGGAGATGCCTTTTTATATATTATGTCCATGCGTTTTGGACAGAGGTTAAAAGTAGAGCGGAACATCGATGAAAGCTTACAGCAGATTTATGTGCCACAGTTGATCTTACAGCCGCTTTTGGAAAATGCGATCAAACACGGGATTGAGAAAGTAAGCTCCGGTACGATCTGGCTTGAAATTTACCGTGATGGTGCAAATGTGAACATTGATGTTATCAATACCGGAAAACCACTGACGGAAACAGAACTGGTGCGTATCCAGAAGATTATTGCGGGCACCTGCCGGCTGGACAAATCAGAGCCTGGGGTACATACATCGATTGGAATTTATAATGTCAATAAACGTATCAGCCTTATTTTTGGTGCAGAGTATGGACTGAAAGTGATGCAGACTGAGGATGGAAGAATTGTCTCAAGAATTGTGATTCCATTGGAAAGTGAATCGCAGGATTAGAAAGAGAAAAAGGGAGAATTGATCATGAAAGTAAAAAAACAGATCAGTTTATTATTGGCAGCAGCGCTGCTCTGTACATCCGTTGGCTGTGGCAGAACAAAAACATCTGTGGTGGTGGAGAATCATCCGGTAACACTCCGGGTGATGACAATGTTCGGCGGGACCGATAAAAGTGCAGAGGTCTATGAGGAGATTAAGCGGGAATATCAGAAAGCGCATAAAAATGTGATTTTAGAAGATGAGTCCCGCACGGCAGATGAAGAATGGAAATCTTCCATCGCAGCAGATTTCTGTGCAGGAAATGAGCCGGATGTCATACAGTTTTTTACAGATGCAACAGCGGATCAGCTGGTAGCGACAGGAAAATTCGTGACCGTGGAAGAAATACAGAAAGAGTACCCGGACTATGCAAAAGATACGAAAAATTCAGCCTTAAATCAGGCGGCGAACAGTGACGGCGTAAAGCGGGCAGTACCTACTACCGGATACTGGGAGGGAATGTATTGCAACCGCGATCTTTTTGAAAAATACAGTATTCCGGTTCCAACGGACTGGGATTCAATGTTGTATGCAATTGAGGAATTTCAAAAGCATGACATTGTCCCGATCGCCTGTTCACTGACAAATGTGCCGCATTACTGGATGGAATACTTGCTGTTATATACTGCCGGTGTGGACGGTTACAAAGCACAGTATGAGGCGGCACCGGAGGACTGGGTAAAAGGTCTTGAGACATTTCAGACACTGCGCGAAGCAGGGGCGTTCCCGGATAATACCGATACCGTGAACAATGATTATGTGATAAGACTTTTTCAGGATAAAAAGGCAGCAATGCTGTTAGAGGGAAGCTGGTATCTGTCAAGTATTAAAGATCAGGATAATACAATTGTAGTTTATTTTCCGGGGGTGGAAGATCAGAAGGCACAGAAGAATACGATGGTGGGAGGAATGACTACCGGGTTTTATATTACAAGGAGAGCCTGGAACGATCCTGAAAGAAGGCAGGCAGCAGTTGAGTTTGTCATGGCGAACACCTCACGTGAAGCAGTGCAGAAGTACTGGGAAAGTGTGGGTGCGGTCACGATCACGGCAACCGATGTCACCACAGTAAAACATCTGACCCCGCTGGCAGAATCGGCGCGCAGGTATATTGACAGTGCGTCCGTCACCGTGCTTCCGACCGATGCCCGCATGAATCCGGCGGCATACTCGACACTGATCTCAGGTATATTAAACGTTTCGGAGGGAGGTTCTGCAAAAGCGTTGTTAGACAAAGTGTTAGAGGAAAACATAAGTTATCAGGAAAATAAAAAATCCGTAGATGGTACAGGGGAGATAGAAAGTACACCGGATACGGAAGCAGGGGAGAATGAAAATGTACAAAGTGATGATTATTGATGATGAACCGATTATCGTGGAGGGCTTATCAAGGAGCGTTGCATGGGAAAAATATGACTGCCAGGTGGTCAACACTGCGCATGACGGTCAGGAGGGAATCGAGAAGATCCGGAAAGACCGGCCGGATATGATCTTTTTGGATATCTGCATGCCGGAGATGGATGGTCTCAGTATGGTGGCAGCATTAAAATCAGAATTCCCGGATATGCAGGTGACGATATTGACCGGATTCCGTGATTTTGAGTATGCACAGCGGGCAATCCGCCTTGGAGTTGCCAGATTTCTTCTAAAACCTTCCAACATGGATGAGATTGAGGAGGCGATCCAGTACATGTGCAGTGTCTGTGCGAAACAGCAGAATCGTGGCAGCACAGATGAAATGGAAGAGGTGGAGGAGCATGAACATATTGCAAGTAACTTCATTGTGCGGAATGCCTTGAACTATATGGAAGAAAATTATAAGGAAAAAATACTCCTCTCAGATGTGGCGGAGAAAACGTATGTCAGCCAGTGGCATCTGAGTAAGCTTTTGAATAAGGAGACCGGACAGAGCTTTTCGGAAATCCTGAACGGTATCCGGATTGAGAAAGCCAAGGAGCTGTTAAAAGATCCGTCGCTCCGGATCGGAGATATCGCAGATGAGGTTGGCTTCCTTGACATGGCACATTTCTCCAGAGTGTTTAAGAAGATCAATGGCATCTCGGCAAATGAATATCGAAACAAAATGACGGAAACAGGCAGGCCGGAACCGTAAGATTCCGGCTTTTTTCTATGCCTTTTGGGGAATCACTTGTATTCTTTTGTGCATGTTGCCATGAAAGCTGTCGATTTTGGCATCCGGATTCACAATATTATGCAAAAAACAACAATCACGTGCCGTGACTTCAAAGGGGTATGAGGATACAATATTAGTATCAAGAGAAGGGAAGATAAAGGGGGAAACACAAATGGCAGAAAAAACGAAAAAGAAAAAGTTATCTGCGAGTAAGAGCAAAACGCTCATTCTTTTATCGATGGTAATGCCCGGGGCAATCTGGTTTTTATTACTCAGGTATTTACCGATGGCAGGAATCATCCTGGCGTTCAAAGACTATAAGGTTTACACGAAGGCACCAAGCTTCTGGAATAACCTGATGCATAGTAAATGGGTAGGTCTTAAAAATTTCAAATTCCTTTTTGCAACGAATGATTCATGGGTCTATATCAAAAACACAATTGGATATAACGTACTCTGGATCATACTTGGACTGGTTGTCTCCGTTGCATTTGCAATTATTTTAAATGAGATCACACAGAAGTTTGTGGCAAAGGCATATCAGACAATGATGTTTTTTCCATATTTTTTAAGCTGGGTAGTTGCAAGTTACTTCGTTTTAGCATTCTTAGATCCGACAAGAGGTCTTTTGACGCATTGGATGAGTGCACACGGCATGACACCGATCCAGTGGTACAGTGAACCAAAGTATTGGCCATACATATTGACCATCTGTAATATCTGGAAGAATACAGGATATTCGACCATCCTGTATCTGGCAGCAATCACAGGTATCGATGCTTCCCAGTATGAAGCGGCAAGCATTGATGGAGCTACCAAATGGCAGCAGATCCGTTATGTGACATTACCACATTTGAGAACCATGATCTGTATTCTTCTGATCATGAATGTAGGAAGAATTTTCAACTCCGATTTCGGATTATTTTACACGGTACCGTTGAACTCAGGTTCCCTGTATTCTGCAACACAGGTTATCGATACTTATGTTTACCGTGTCATGACTGCAACGAATAACATTGGAATGAGTACGGCAGCAGGATTATTACAGAATGTGGTTGGTTTTATCTGTATTATTTCCGTGAATAAGATCGTACAGAAAATTGATGAGGACAGCAGTCTGTTTTAGGAGGTTTTAAATATGAAAAAAAGAAGGATCAATGCCGTCAGCAGACCTGTAGAACTTGTCTTTCATTTGATCATGTTTCTATTTTGTCTGGCGTGCATCATACCATTTATATTTGTTATTATTATTTCGTTTTCTTCGCAGGAAAGTATACGTGAGATCGGTTATTCTTTCGTTCCGACCTCATGGTCTTTGGAGGCATACAGTTATATCTGGAAACTGGGAGATCAGTTGTGGAGATCCTATTTTAACAGTTTCTTTATCACAGCAGCAGGAACGATATTCAGTCTTCTGGTAACAATTTTATATTCTTATGCGCTGTATAGAAAAGATTTTAAATATCGCAAATTTTTCACTTTCTTCTGTTTCTTTACCATGATCTTTGGTGGAGGACTTGCACCGACATTCGTTGTGTGTAAAACAGTGCTTGGGTTAAGTGACAGCTACGCAGCCATTATTGTTCCAATGCTGTTAAATCCATTCAACCTGATCGTTATGAGAACTTTTTTCCAGAGTTCTGTGCCGGGCGAGTTGATCGATGCGGCAGCGATCGATGGCAGTGGAGAGTACAATACCTTATTTAAAATTATTATTCCAATTTCAAAACCGGGTATTGCTACAGTAGGACTTCTGACAGCACTTGCATACTGGAATGAATGGTTTATTCCAATGCTTTATGTCAAAGATGCAAAATATATACCATTACAGTATCTGTTGATGCAGATGCAGACCAAGGTAGATTTCCTTGTAAAGAACAGTTCCATGATTGGAGCTGAGGCAGCAAACATTATGAGTTCTCTGCCACAGGACAGCCTCAGAATGGCATTGGTTGTATTGATCGTAATTCCAATCGCCTGTGCTTATCCATTCTTCCAGAGATACATTATCTCCGGACTTACCATCGGTTCCGTAAAGGGCTGATGTATAAAAAATATTAGAACGATTCACAAACAATTTTTATCAGGTAGATACGGCAATGAAGCCGACTACATAAATCAAATTTTTCAAGGAGGGTTTTTTCATGAAAAAGAAACTTGTATCAAGCGTACTTATTGCTGCAATGCTTTTATCCATGACGGCATGTGGCAGCGACAACCATGCAGCAGACAGTAATGCAGCAGGAACAACCGGAGGCACAGAAGCCAGTGGGGATGGCGATACAACTGCAGCATCCGATTTAGAGCCTGTCACATTAAAGATGTACTTCCATGGAAGTAACGTCACAGACGACAGTCAGGTATTAGAGAAAGTAAATGAATATTTACAGCAGCAGATCAACGTAACGTTAGAACCAATTTGGGGAACATGGGGTGATTTCGATACGAATGCGGTTCTTTCCTTACAGGGTGGAGATGATGTGGATATTTACTTTACCTGTTCCTGGAGTGCTGATGAATATAACAAGTTCGCACGTGACGGTTACTGGGTAAGATTAGATGATCCTGAGAACAACCTGATCGAGAAATACGCATCCGATCTTTGGGATGTACTTCCGGAAGTGTTAACAAATGGTGCTACCATCAATGGTTCTGATGGATATGGTGTTTATGCCGTTCCTGGATACAAAGATATTGCAACCCAGAACTGCTGGGATGTCAATATGACAAGAATGAGAGATCTTGGTTACACAGATGCAGATGTAGAACATCTTGATTATTACAGTGATGAATTTGAAGAGATGCTTGCAAAAGCAAAAGAAGCAGGCGGATCTGATTTCTATCCATTATTAGTAGAAGGTGCTGTATTAGAGAGAATGGTAGACAACTCTATCATCGTAACAGGTGACAGTGGAACAGGTAACTTCATGTCTTACTACTTAGATCCAACAGATGTATCCAAAGAGACTTCTTATGGAAACAAGATTTTAAACAAATTCGCAACAGATGAATTCAAGAAATTTGCTGAGAGAACACGTCACTTCTTCGAGGCAGGTTACATTGATCCGGCTATGGCAAATGCAAACCAGGCAAATGATACAAGAACTGCAAAACAGTTGACAGGCGAGTACTTAATCGGAACACAGTCCTATGCTTTAGGATATGAACTTCAGGCTTCTGACGAGCGTAAGATTGAAGTTAAGATGGTTCCTTGTACAGAACCTTACGTTGATACAACATCTTCCCAGGGTGCTATGATGGCTATCTCTACCGCATCTAAGAATCCGGAAAGAGCAATGATGTTCCTGAACTTATTAAACACAGATTCTTACCTTATGACTATGTTAAACTATGGTATTGAAGGTGTTCATTACGAATTAAAAGACGGTCTTGTAGAATTTACAGACAAGAGAACTGACTACCAGCCATGGACCAATGGTATGGGTAACGTAACAATCCTTCCAGCAACAACCGCACAGGGCGATGAGTTCTGGACCACATTCAAGAACTACTATGGAACAGCAAAACAGATTCCAATCTTAGGATATGCTTACGATGCAACAAACTGTGAGACACAGATGGGTTCTGTAGCAAACGTTGTAGCAGAATACATGCTTCCACTCTGCACAGGTGTAGTTGATCCAGATGAAAAGCTTCCAGAATTCCTTCAGAAACTTGATGATGCCGGAATCAACGATATCTTAGATGATGCAAATGCACAGTTAGACGAGTTCATGGCAGCAAAAGGAAACTAGAAATAAAATTTTTAGAAATTACAGCCGGCTGATTTTTCTGCCGGCTGCAGTTTTATCAGAAAGAAAAGAAGAGGATTATGATTGTCAGAAAAATAAAACCGGAAGAATTAAAAAGAACGAAAGAATTATTTGCTACGGCTTTTGAATTTACTTACGATAATAAAGATTCGGCAATAAAGGTTTATGAAGATACCGTAAGTAGCCCAAAATCAAGAGAAGACGATACACCATT
>ULSU01020017.1_pt1 | contig 13380 bp, 8 predicted proteins | sample 1956941 | NCBI WGS metagenome assembly ULSU01 (sample SAMEA4835715, study PRJEB28245) | human gut metagenome | biome: gut microbiome; material: fecal sample | place: Denmark | collected 2008
GCTTGTCATAGGAACTGGCGGGATAATCCTTGCGGAATTGCTTCAGCGCGTCGATGGTGTTGACACGGAGGGCGTTGAAATAAGCCTGCGAGGTTGACAGGTCGGCTATGGCGTCATCGGTCTCCTGTTTGTAGATCCGGTGCCCGGACTCGGCGAGATACCGCTTGTAGGAATCTATCGTATTCTGGCCTTTGGCTTTCAGCCAGAGAGGAAGATCATCGATCCTGTCGGCCACATCCTCCCGGAACGCGGAATCCGGATATTTCTTCATGAACGCATCGAGACTGGCGACGCTTTGGCTGGCAACGGCATCGGTGTAATCCTTCCGTTCCATCGCGACACATTTGTCCAGAATCGCTTTCGCATCGGTGTTTGCAGGGTACTTGGCCAGAATCTTCCTGGCAAGATCCGCGGCGCCGGTCACATTGCCGCAATTATAACGAATTTTGTCCGGAAAGCGAACATCTTTCTGAACCAATGAATATACGTGGCGGATAAGCGGCTCATAATCAATTAAAAGACCAAAGTCCTGACGCTGGTAACGGCATCAGGACTTCGGTCTTTATATTCATTTACAGCACGTTAAGTGCCACGGCTATTTTTTCAGGCCGGAGTTGAGGAAGGCTATGAAACCATCAACGGAAAGATTATAGCCACGGACCGGGGCAAGCTGGTTGCCTTCGGCGTCAAGAAGGGCATAGTTCGGCTGGGCGTTTACTCCGAACCGTGTACGGGCTATGTAAGAGTTCACACGACCGATCTCCTTCAAGGTCTTGCCATCCGGAGTGGTCAGCCATTCCGCCTCATCGAGTTTGGTCTTGTCATCCACATAAAGAGCCACAAGGACATATTCATTCCTGAGAATATTCAGGACTCTCGGATCGCTCCAGACGCGCTGTTCCATCTCGCGGCAGTTGACGCAGCCGTGGCCGGTGATGTCGACGAAGACGGGTTTGCCCTGGGCCTTAGCGGCGGCGAGGCCTTCCTCCAGGGTGAAGTAGCCGGTCAGACCGAGCGGCATCTTGAGGTCGTACTTCTGGCCGTAGGTGGAGACACCGGTCACTGAGCTTGTCGATGTGCTGGTTTCTTCGGTCGCTTCGATGGTCACCGAGCCTGTCGAAGTGACCGTTCCCACCGGAGTGTCCGCATAATTGTAAACCACAAAATCCTGAGTCTCAAGCGGAGGAAGGTAGCCGGACAGAGCCTTCAGCGGAGCGCCCCACATTCCCGGAATCATATAGACCACGAATGTGAAGACGGCGATCGCAAGGCCAAGCCTCGGCACAGAGACATGCTCCACAGGATCGTCATTCTTGAAACGTAGCTTGCCAAGAAGGTAAAATCCGAGAAGCGAGAACGTGACGATCCATATTCCTAAATATACTTCCCTGTCAAGCAGTCCCCAGTGGTAGGTCTGGTCAGCGACGCTGAGGAACTTGAAGCCAAGCGCTACCTCGATGAAGCCGAGCACGACCTTGACACTGTTGAGCCAAGAGCCGGACTTGCCTTTCATCTTTTTCAGCAGCGACGGGAACATCGCCAGGATCGTGAACGGCAAGGCGAAGGCGACGGAGAAGGCGAGCATCGTGACCATCGGAGTCCAGAACTCTCCCTGAGTTGATTTGATCAGCACCGTGCCGACAATAGGACCGGTGCATGAGAATGACACCAGCACAAGGGTCAGAGCCATGAAGAATATGCCGCCGAGTCCTTTGCCGCTGGACTTCGCGTCACTCTTGTTGGCAAGGCTGGACGGCAGCTCTATCTCGAAGGCGCCGAAGAAGGATGCCGCGAAAATCATGAACACGATGAAGAATATCAGGTTCGGCAGCCAGTGTGTCGCAAGCCAGTTGAATATGTCGGCGGTGACCGTATTCCCTCCGATTATCCATGTCAGGCCGATGATCACACTGATCGGAACAGTGTACAAAAGGACAATGAAGAGACCGTAGATGAAAGCCTTGAAGCGGCCTTCAGCGGCGGTCGAGGACTGTTTCATGAAGAACGACACCGTCATCGGCACCATCGGGAACACACATGGGGTCATCAGCATGGCGAATCCCCACAGGATGGCTTCGATGATCAAAGCCCACAGAGACCCTTCGTTATCGCTATTATCACCGGATGCGATACCGGCCTCAAGCGATGAAGAGGCCTCTTCCGACTTAGTGTCAATGGTAACGTCATCCGAAGACGCACTCGCCGCAGGTACAGCCGCAGCAAGCGGAACGGAGAATTCCCATGATTCCGGAGCCGCGCAGAACCTGTCGTTGCATCCGCTCCATGAGACTTCACCTGTGACCGTGGCCTCACTGCCGGTCAGTTTGACCCTTTGAGTGAGTGTCACAGAATCAAAGAAAACTTTTTCTCCTTGGAAATCAGACGGTTTTGTCACCTGATTGAGACCACCGACCAATGAATATCCTTGATCGGAGGCGAATTCGATGTAAATAGGATTGTAGGCATGATCCACAGTGTAGATGTGCCATCCATCCACAATGCTGGCCTTGAATGTCAGTTCATAGACATTCTCTGAAACCACCTTGCTGGAAACCGACCACTTGGCGGTGGCCTCCGGGGCTTGCGCGAAAGAGGCCACACTCCCGATAAGGAGCGCAGCCACCAACGCCACAGCTTTTTTGAAAGTATGTGTCATAGCGTCAAAACATTTGCCGTTATATTCAGAATGTTATTTAGCGTAGGCTACGGAACGGGTCTCTCTGATCACAGTGATCTTGACCTGTCCCGGATAAGTCATCTCCTCCTGGATCTTCTGGGCGATGTCAGCGGAGAGTCTTCCGGCCTGGTCATCGCTGACCTCATCGGCGCCAACAATGACGCGGAGCTCGCGGCCGGCCTGGATGGCATAGCTCTTTGTGACTCCCGGATAGGCGGCGGCAAGGTCTTCCATTCCCTTGAGCCTCTTGATGTAAGACTCGATGACCTCACGACGGGCTCCAGGACGGGCACCGGAAATCGCATCACCGATCATTACGATAGGAGAGATGATCGATGTCATCTCGATCTCTTCGTGGTGCGCGCCGATGGCGTTGCAGATCTCAGGCTTTTCCTTGTACTGCTCGGCCAGTTTCATACCAAGCAATGCGTGTGGAAGCTCCGGCTCCTCCTCGGAAACCTTACCGATGTCGTGCAGGAGACCGGCTCTCTTGGCGAGCTTAGGATTCAGACCGAGCTCGGCTGCCATGATGGCGCAGATGTTGGCGACCTCACGGGAGTGCTGGAGCAGGTTCTGACCGTAGGATGAACGGTATTTCATTCGGCCGATCAGTTTCACGAGCTCGATGTTCAGTCCGTGGATCCCAAGGTCTATGCAGGTTCTCTTACCTGTCTCAAGTATCTCGTCCTCAAGTTGTTTCTGAACCTTGGTCACAACTTCCTCGATACGCGCCGGGTGGATTCGTCCGTCAACGACAAGCTGGTGCAGGGCGAGTCTGGCAACTTCCCTGCGGACAGGATCGAACGCGGAAAGAAGAATGGCGTCAGGTGTGTCGTCAACCACGATCTCGACACCTGTGGCAGCCTCAAGGGCACGGATATTACGTCCCTCACGACCGATAATCCTTCCCTTGATCTCATCGTTCTCGATCGGGAATGTCGTCACGGCGTTCTCGATGGCGGTCTCGGTGGCCGTTCTCTGGATGGTGTTGATGACGATTCTCTTGGCCTCCTTGGAAGCGTTCAGGCGAGCCTCGTCCATCGTGTCGTTGATGTAGGCCTGAGCCTCGGTCCTCGCCTCAGCCTTCATATTCTCAATAAGAATGTTCTTGGCTTCCTGCGCGCTCATTCCGGCGATCGTCTCAAGCTGCTTGTTGGCCTGGGCGCTGAGTCTTTCATATTCCTCAGTCTTCTTGGTCAGGGTCTCCTGCTGGGCCTGGAAACTCGCCTTGGCGTTGTCAGCGTCACGCATCTTCCTCTGAAGCTCGGAATTCTGCTGGTTCAGAGAGTTCTCCTTCTGCTTGATCCTGTTCTCGGCGTCCTTGAGCTGGCTGTTCTTCTCGTTGATGTACTGCTCGTGCTCGCTCTTGAGCTGGAGGAACTTCTCCCTGGCCTGATGGATCTTGTCCTTCTTTATCCCCTCGGCTTCGATCTCGGCCTTGGCGATGATCTCGTTCTTCTGCCCTTTCAGAACTATTCTCTGAATGATTATGTAAGCCGCCAGCGCGATTACAGCGCCGATCAGGACTCCTATAAAAAATTGCAACATAATATCAATAAATATTTTAAATGTTCTAATATTCCCTTATATGTAACCGTGGCAGTCCTCCCCTGTCCATCCACAGCGTCATCCGTAACAGTCCGGCGCAAAAAAAACGACCGACAGTCCGGAACGGAAACTGATCGATCGTCTAAGAAACATTAAAAAAAGCCGTTAGCCGCTTGTCAGAAATCTTAATGAATAAGATTTGAGATCCGCACCGGTTCAGAAATCCATCGTCACGCACACAGGCGCAATCCCCGAAGGTAACCTTGGTCCGTCATGGCCGGCTCGAGCAAACTCGGTTCCGTGGAACTTGTTGATTTGAGCACGTGGGACTAACGGCCGTCTTTTTCAATATTCTTGATGTAGGACTCAACATCCTCCTGAAGTTTTTTCGCCTCGGCATCAGCGTCGGCGACTCTCTTCTGGTAGGCCAACCTTCCGACCGCCTCGTTCAGAGCCACAAAGGAAAGTTTGTCGGAAAGGGTCTTGTTCGGGTACTTCGCGTCGTAAGCCGCCAGTTTCTGGTTGATGGCGTCCGCCGCAAGCCTCATCATCCGCTCCATCTCAGGAGAGGAGGCGACGAGGGGATATTCATTGCCCGCGATCTTTATCTTGATGTTCTGTCCCATTCCTAATTCTCAAGCAAGGCGATGCACTTGTCAATCTCCTTGATAAGTCTCTCTATCTTTTCCTTGGCGGCGGAACTGTCTCCGCCCACTCCGAAAGCTTCGGACAGATGAAGGTTGTTCACCTGTTGTTCCAAATCCTCAATCCGCTTCCTACAGGACTCATTCTCAGCCCCGCACCGCACCAACTCAGCCTGGAGCCTTTCACGCTCAGACCTTTCCGCTTCGTACAGCGCGATCAACTTTTCGATATCTGTCTTTATACCTTCAAGCATACCTCAGGACTGTTTTTACCTGTATGAGCGCAAATTTAGTAAAATATCTTCATTTGCACAAGAACTTCAACTGGCATCACCTATTAAATTCCAAGGAAAATTCATTCTCTTGTTTATCGCGCGCCATAGCGGCCTCATCACGCACGTCGTCATTCCCCAAAGCCACGCCTCGTGCGCAAGAACCGCCAACACACTCACGAAGCATTCCCCAAGCATCGCCTCGTGCGCAAGAACCGCCAACACACTCACGAAGCAGACCTGCTCATCAGCCAGCGTCCGATTTGCTAAACCAAAGTAAATATTATAATTTTGCGACAATATGACAACAACAGCATAACCATGACAATAACAGTGGAAAACAGGGAAATACCGGTGCTGCTTCTGACGGGATACCTCGGGAGCGGCAAGACAACTCTGGTCAACAGAATACTCTCCAACAAGAAAGGCATCAAGTTCGCCGTCATCGTCAATGACATAGGCGAGGTGAACATCGACGCGGACCTCATCCAGAAAGGCGGCGTTGTCGGCACCACGGACGACAGCCTTGTCCCTCTCCAGAACGGCTGCATCTGCTGCACGCTGAAAATGGATCTTGTCGCCCAGCTGAACGACCTCTGCCGCTCCGGCAAGTTCGACTACATCGTCATCGAGGCGAGTGGAATATGCGAGCCCGCCCCTATCGCACAGACCATCTACTCCTTCCCTAAGCTTGTTCCTGAATATGCCCAATCGAATATTCCGAAACTCGATTGCATTGTCACCGTTGTGGACGCTCTGAGGATGCAGAGTGAGTTCGCCTGCGGGGACGCTCTCAAGAAGGACAATCTGGAGGAGGATGACCTTGAGAATCTTGTGATCCAGCAGATCGAGTTCTGCAACATCGTGCTTCTGAACAAGGCGTCCGAGGTGAAGCCCGAGGAGCTTGGCAGGGTCCGCAGCATAGTGAAGGCTCTGAACCCGAAAGTGACGATCTTCGAGTGCGACTATGGAGACATCGATCTTGACAAACTTCTGAACACCAGGATGTTCGATTTCGATAAGACGGCTACTTCGGCGGCTTGGATCAACGCCATCGAAGGAGAGGGCAACGAAGCTGATCATGATGACGATGACCACGATGAGGATCATGACGGGCATGAACATGACCATCATCACGAGGAACACGACCACGAGCATCACCACGAGGGGCACGAGCATCACCATCATCACGATCACGAGGGTGGCGAAGTCGAGGAATATAACATCGGGACCTTTGTCTATTATCGCCGTCAGCCGTTGGACATCAACAAGTTCGACTGGCTCGTCTCCAAAAAGTGGCCGAAGAACGTGATCCGGGCCAAGGGTCTGTGCTATTTTGCGGACGAGAAGGACAAGTGCTACCTCTTCGAGCAGTCCGGAGTGCAGAAATCCATCAAGGACGCCGGTCTTTGGTTCGCCACGATGCCGGAGGATCAGCTTCAGGAGATGATGCGCAGGGACAAGAATCTGCGTAAGGATTGGGATCCGGTCTATGGCGACCGCATGATCAAGATCGTCTTCATCGGGCAGAACCTTGACCGCAAACAGATAGCAGATCTGATGGATTCCTGCTTAGCAGAATAAGTTCAGGGCGAACGCGAAAAAAGGAAAATCCAAAATTTTGCACGTTACCAAAATTTTGGATTTTCCTTTTTTCGCTCACGCCAGTGAAACTTAGCGAACGACAGCGAAAAAATCAAATGGCGGATTTTGGTAACGTGCAAAATCCGCCATTTGCCTTTTTTTTCGATGTCGCTCAGCACCTATGTCGCTTCGACAGGTTCAGCGACCGGGAATTACAGCTCGGTCACGAAATGGTGCTTGCCGGGGGCGAGGAGTTTGGACTCGCGGGAGCTGTCGGGGCCGGGGATGAGGGCGGTGGCGGTGGTGCCGGCGGGGATCTCGACGGTCCACTCGAACTTGTCGCCGGTGCGCTTCCAGTTGCTTACAATCTTTCCGTAAGGCGAATCATAAGAGCAGTTCACCCAGTCAAGGCCTTCGATTGGGTAAGGCTTCAGCTCGATTGACTTGTAGCCTGGCTCGGCAGGACGTATGCCGCCAAGATATTCATAATACCAGGTCACGAGGTCGCCGAGAAGCATCACGTGGTTGCCGGAGTTCATCGCAGGATCGGCGGTGTTGCCGTTCCAAAGCTCCCAGATTGTCGTGGCACCGTTTTTCGCCATGTAACCCCAACTTGGATAGGTCTCGTTCGTGGCGATCTTAAGGGCAAGGTCAGGTCTGCCGAACTCGGTGAGAGTGCGCATCAGAACCATCATGCCGACAACCCCGCAGCTCACATGCCCGTCGCAGTCCACCTCGGTCTTGTGCACGATGTGCTCGAACACGTCACCCTCACGCCCGTCAGGAACCATTCCGAAATAAAGCGGAAGCAGGTTGGCCGTCACCGTGTTGTTGCCGTAGAAGCCTTCCTTCGCGTTGAAATACTTGGCGTTGAAAGCCTCACGGGCCGCAGCGGCATATTCATTGAATATCTTCACATCCTCCGGATGACCGGCGATCGGAGCGAACTCTATCATCTTGTTCAAAAGGAAAAAGTAGAATGGAGTGGATATCAGAGGCGAGGCTGTCTTTCTCGCAGGATCCTGTGAATGAATAAGTTCCAGAGATTCAGGCGGCATACACCAGTCCCCGTAGGTGTCCTTGATCATCACGCCATCCTTCAGGTACTTCGACCTCATATATTCAAGCCACTTCTTCATCGCGCCGTAGTGATCCTTGATGGACCGGTCGTCCCCGAATCGGCGATAGACCATATCCGCGCCAGTGAAGAACGCTCCAGGCCAGGTGAAATTGTCCTGATAGAGGGTCCAGTAGCGAGGGCAGACGTCCGAGATGCTGCCGGCCTCGTTCCGCCCGTCATGGATGTCAGTCAGCCACTTGGAATAGAGGGCGTGGTTGTTGAATATGTAGGATTCGCCGTAGCAACCCATCGTGCGGTCACCAAGCCAGCCAAGCCTCTCGTCCCTCTGAGGGCAGTCGGTAGGCATACCGCGATAATTGCCCCTGATTCCCCAGAAAGCGTTGTGGTAGATCTGGTTGATGACAGGGTTGGATGTCTCGAAATGTCCCGTGACGGCCATCTTGTCGTACATCACCTGCCCCTCGAAATCGCCGAGTTTCGGTTCGTTCTTCAAGCCTTTGACCTCAACATAACGGAATCCATGATAGACATATTCAGGATGCCAGACAATCGGCTTGCCGTCCTTGGCGATGTAGGTGTCGAGGACCTTTGCGGTACGGAGGTTGGCAAGGTAGAGAGTGCCGTCAGGATTGAGAAGTTCAGCGAACTTCATCGTGAGGGTGTCGCCTCTTTGCAGTCCTCGGGCCTTGATCTGAAGGCGGCCGACCATATTCTGTCCCATATCAAGGATGTAACCGTGATCGGTCTTGGTGATGGAGACCGGCTTCACGATGTCCTGAACAGCGATGTTAGGGTTAGGCTGGAGAAGCAGTTTGCCGCCCGGAGCGTCCATCAATGAGGCCTTCGCCCAAGCGGAATCATCGTAACCGACCTTTGTCCATCCGGTCAATTCCTTACGGGCATCGTAAGTCTCACCGTCGAACTCGTTGTTGGCTCTGATCGGTCCCTCGCAGGTGATCTTCCAGCTCTCGTCGCTGACAACGGTCGCCGTGCGGCCATCCGTGTAAACAATGTCCAACCGGTACCAAAGCCTCGGTACCCCGAAGCCCTTCATACCTGGCTCCCTCATCGTGGTATAACGGCCGCAGCCAAGGCTTACGGCAAGAGCGTTCTGACCTTTCTTGAGAGCCTTACGGACATCGAACTCATTGAAATATACCCTTATCCTGTACTCCGACACGGTCGGGGAAAGTTCCTGGTCACGGGTGATATATTCCCCGTTGATCCAAGTGTCATAGACTCCGAGGCCGCTGATGCGGAGGGTCGCCTCCTTCACCTTGCCGTCAAGTGTCACTTCCTTGCGAAGGTAGCGGGCAGGGAGCACGGTGTTACCCTTAAGAATATCTCCCTCATAGTCGCAGCCGATCCATTTCCCGTCATATTCGGCGGCGGAGACTGTCAGAGTGGCGGCGAGTGCCGCGAATGCTGTTAAAATTCGTTTGATCATTATCTGAATATTTTAGTGTTATTTCTTGAATATGAGGTTGATATCCCGCTCGATCGCCGGACCTGCGATGTTCTCCGGCACGAAAGACCAATGGCCGATCTTGGCAGGGTCACCGATGACGGCCGGGTCGATCACACGGTTCTTTTTGAGATATTCATAGAGAATCTCGCGGATCTCCGGGTAATATTCAACGGTCCTTTCGGCGATCTTGTCCGTGTCGATTCCGACCTCGGCGAGGAGTCCGCCGCCACCGCTGGCGCGGTAGGAAGTCATCGCTACGTTGTAGGTCTCGTCCATACTGAACGGCTTTCCATCGGCCATAGAGGTGATCACGATCCTTGAGCCGAAAGGCTTTGTGACATCAACGGTGTAGTCGATTCCGGCGGCGGAGTCGAAGTTGTAGGCACGCTCGATGAACGACCAACCCTTCTGGCCCGTGCGCGGGTCGTCCTTCTGGACTATGTTCAGCACGTGGTCGGTCGGTTTGGTGGCCGTGACTATCCAACGGTTATAGGATGCCTCAAGATAGTCCTTGATCTCCTGACCTGTCATCGTGATGACATAGAGCTGGTTCTCGAACGGGTAGATCGTGAACAAATCCTTGTAAATCAAGGTTCCGCCTTTGACGATCCCGTCATAGGTCAATGGAGCCGCGATCGAGATCCGCGCCGGAGCGCAGCCAAGGCAAAGCGTGTGGACAAGGTTCACATAATCACACATTCCCTTGTACGCGTCACGGGTACGCATATCAACCTTCAACTCACCGACCTCCTGGGTGGTGAAGACCTGCACGGCCTGATAGTCCTCGTAAAAGTCCCTTTCCATCTGAGTGTCAATCCTGTGGGGATCAACCGGAATGAGTTCCGTGGAATGGGTCTTGGAAACGACCTTGCCGTCCTTAACGGTGACATTCACCGTTCCGTGTCCCACAAAGCGGCAATGGCTTCCGGAATTTATGAGTCCGATGCTGTCGCAGCAGGTCACAAACGGCCTGTGGTCGTGAGAGCAGACCACGAAATCCACTCCACGCAGACTCTTGTACAGATCCATTCCCTGTCCTTCCAGCATCGAGCCGTCTCCGGGTCCTGTTCCCGAATGCACGGACACGATCACCACATCAGGCTTCTCCTTGGCCCTCACCTTGTCCACATCCTCCTGAGCCAGAGGAACAAGGCTCTCGAACGTCATTCCGCTCCAGAGTTTCTCCGACAGCCAGTTCTTCATGTTGGCGTTTGTGAAACCCAGTACGGCGACCTTCAGTCCGCCCTTCTTGTAGATCTTGTACAAAGGAAAATACGGTTCCCCGTTGTCAGTGCGGATAGCGTTTCCAGCCAGAAACGGAATCCCGTGCGACTCAAGGTCCCGGGCGATGCGGTCATAGACCTTGTGACCGGTCTCGATGTCATGGTTGCCCACCGTGACGGCATCGTAGCCCATGTAGGCGGCAAGGCGTGGATAGACATGAGGAGAGAGTGTGTCCACATAGTTGAAATAGTACGCGGCGTTGTCTCCCTGAAGGCAGTCCCCCGCATCGATGAAGACAACTTTGTCCGCTCCGGCCGCCGCACGGACGCTGTCCACTATCGGCTTGACGGCTAAAAGGGACTTCTTCACCCCGTTCCCGACATAGGTGGAATCGAAATAGGTTCCGTGCACGTCATTCGTGGTAAGAAGCTGGATGACATATTCCCCGTCCTTGGGACCTGAACCGCATCCGGCCAACAGAAATCCGGCGGAAGCGGCGACAATGATAGACTTGAATATTACTTTCATACCTTATAAATATATTTCAAAATTCCTTTGCCTGCGTGAGCCTCCCGAAGCCTTAGCCGTTTTCCTGGAGTTCAAGGCACGCCCGAGATCGAACAGGACGCTCAGCTTCTGCTGGCTGCCCTGGAATCCATCACCTGTGAAATGGAACACGGCGGAAAGCCTCAGACGCACGAAATCAGCGATATACGGCTGCCAGTAGATCTCGGCACGGTCATAAAACCCGGAATGCTTCCAGTTCCCGCCATAGTCACAGACGCGGTAGAACGGACTTCCGGCGTACAAATCCTGTCCGAGCATATTCCCTCCTCCGTCAATGGTGAAGTAGTAAGGCATCTGGCCCGTGCCATAGTAGGAATCATTCTGAACGCCCAGTTTCTTGTACGCGAGGTTCAGCGTCAGCAGCCCGCCGAACGCAGGCTCAAGCCCCGTCTCGTTGATCCTGTCCTGATGTATTCCTTGAATATAGCTGAGCTTGGAGTTCCAACGGAAGTCGCGTCTCCCGGCGGTCAGCGACACGAAAGGCGAGACAAGAATATTATCCACCACGCCCCGATATTCAAGCGTGTTGGCGAAGTGGTACATAGTCGCCGTCCACCCGGCGCGCAGGAAATCACCGGCAAGGGCGTAATTGCCGTATGTGAATATCTGGAAGCGCTCACGCCGTCCGTGCCCGATCATTCCCATCCAGTCCAAACCGGCCTCGCAATAGCCTTTCCGGGTCTCGTACTTCAGGAGTAATCCTTCTATGTTGTTGTCATAAAACTGGTTGACATCGGAGATGAACAGGGACGGAACCTGATCGGCCTTCACAGGATCCTCCGCCCAGCCCTGATAACCCGAGCCGAAAACGGAGTTCCCGCGCGGGAATATTCCCGCCAAGAGATTGAATTTTCCGCTTCTGCGCCGGCTTTCAAGGCCGTACCAGAATGTCATCTCCCGGAAAAGTCCTATGTTCTGAAGATCCTTGTCGCTTTCGGACACGGGGGCCTCACCCATATTCTTCATCACATCGATTCCGAGCGTAAGCTGATGGGTGAACCGGCCGCCCGCCACCTTGACACCGACCGTGGGAGTCAGCCTGGCGGCGTGAACCGTGCCGGATGTCTCGAACTTGTTGCCAGCGCCATCATATTCCCGGTTGTCAAAATAGTACTGAAAATCAGCACCGTAGGTAAAGGTAGCCTTTTGTTGGGCACGACCGGCGAAGGCCGACGCCAGAAGAAGTGTTATTACAATTACGCTCTTTCTCATATTCATAAGCCCGGAAGGAAAAATCCCGCCTCCGAGGCAGTTTATGCAAAATTACTGATTATTTTGTAATTTCGCACCCGTATGGAAGAACTCAAATTACAGACCCCGGTGGAAACCGGCCGCGGTGCTGTCAGCATCTCGCTGAAAGACAAGATATTCATCCTCGGAAGCTGCTTCGCCGACAACATGGGACAGAAGATGGTTGACCTCGGTTTCGATGTCTGCCTCAACCCGTTCGGAACACTTTATAATCCCGTCTCTGTTTGTAACTCCGTCGCCCGCCTGACATCCGGAATCCCGTTCTCCAAAGATGAGTGCGTCCAGATGGGCGCCGGTGCCGGCCTCGTCTGCTCGTTCAGCCACCACACATCCTTCGCCCGCCGCACCGAGGACGAGTTCCTGCAAGTCGCCAATGCATCTTTGAAGGAAGCCTCGCTCCGGTGGAAAGCAGCCTCCAAAGTCATCATAACCCTCGGCACGGCATGGATTTATGAATATACCCGCTCAGGCGAGACCGTCTCGAACTGCCTCAAGATCGAGGCGAAGGAGTTCACCCGCAGACGCCTCTCAGTCCGCGAGACAGCGACATTGCTCATGAATATGATCGCGCGGCATCCGGAGAAGGAATTCATGTTCACCGTCTCTCCCATCCGCCACTTCAAGGACGGGGCGCATGGCAACCAGATCAGCAAAAGCACCCTTCTGCTTGCTTTGGACGAGGTTCTGGCGAAGTTCCCGGAGCGTTGTGAATATTTTCCAGCCTACGAGATCGTGCTTGACGAGCTGCGGGACTACCGTTTCTATGCCGCCGACATGATCCACCCGTCCGACCAGGCCGTGGATTACCTCTGGTCCAGATTCGTCAGGTTCGCCATGCCGGAATCGGAACTTCCCGCACTGGACGCCAGACGCAGGGAACTCCTCCGCGCGCAACATCGCCCCATTCATGGATAATAAGCTGTTCTGATTTGTTTGTCTGAAGATTTTCACCTCAAGGAACATTTCAGTAACCTTCAAAATAAATAAGCTGCATCTTCTTAAGGAATCTTTTCGGTCTATATCTCTCATCAGTCATGTGCCACCGGCACACTCCATCTTCGAAA